>BNJS01002978.1_pt1 | contig 81430 bp, 105 predicted proteins | sample 8540461 | NCBI WGS metagenome assembly BNJS01 (sample SAMD00202454, study PRJDB9452) | human saliva metagenome | isolation source: human saliva | place: Japan
AACATATCAATATATTATAGCACAAAAGCAGCTTGTTTTGAATATTTTGTGCATCTATTCTGAGAGATTTATATTCTCCAATGTATCCATAGTAGCAGACGCAATAAGGCGTAATTTCTGAGCCTTATTTAGACGTTTTATAGCATATTCTCTAGATTGTGCTTCTTGTTTTTGACGAAAGCTTTCATAGTAAACCAAGGTTACAGGCCGACGACCTTTCGTATACTTAGCACCACCAGTAACAAGACCATTATGAGCATCCACTCGCTTTTCAAGATTTGTAGTCCACCCACAATATAAACTTCCATCAGCACATCTCAGGATATACGTAAAATATCGTTCATGATCCATTTTATTTACTTGCATCATCCGTAATTGCTTCTATAGAAATAGAATTAATAACAACCGGTTCGATTGGTTTATCATTTTTTTCCAGTCTTTACTTTGCCAATTTTTTCAACTACATCCATACCTTGTACTACGGTACCAAATATAGTGTGTTTATTATCAAGCCAAGATGTAGGGCCTAATGTGATAAAGAATTGAGACCCACCTGTATTAGGACCGCGGTTTGCCATGGCAAGAACCCCCATTTTATTAAAATGCAAGTCATTGGCAAACTCATCAGGGATCGTATAACCAGGACCACCAGCACCTGTACCATCTGGATCTCCGCCTTGAATCATAAAGCCTTCAATAACGCGATGGAATGTAACCCCATTATAGAAACCTTTTTTCACAAGGTATTCAAAATTTTTCACAGTAATCGGAGATTTGGATCCCCAACAAACGAACCTTGAATTGACCATAATTTGTATTGAATATGGCATATTGATCAGCAATTGGTGAATTTGTAAAGTTAGGCATTGCCACAGTTTCTGCCTTTACCGTATTGCCTTGTAGTTGTTCACCACTTTTTGTTCCACACGCCGTTGTAGCAAGCATAGAAATCCCCAACATTGCACATAGCGCTAAACGTTTCCAGTTCATAATTCCCCCACAGATTTGTACTAAGTAACTGAAATATTAATTGTACTATATTTTTACTAACATATATGAGTCAAAACCCACTAAGTAGGTTTCATAAATTTTACATAGAAAAGCCGCTCAACCCGTGAGCGGCTCTTTTTTAGTATATCATGTTTCAAAGAATTTTTGGTTTAAATAAATATTAAATTTACCATTTTCCTCATAGAATTTAAATAGGATATCATCCTTTAATCAATCCATTTAAAGTGCTTACATGCATTATAAATACCATCTTTATCGCAATCAGTAGTAATATAATCAGCCTCTAATTTCAGTTCATCCCGAGCATTCCCCATAGCAATATTTAACCATTCCGGTCTAAACATAGACAAGTCATTATAGCCATCACCAAACACGACAACCTGATTTGAATTCATATCAAAATGACTTATCATATTTTTAATGCCTAATGCTTTTTCCATAGGCTCATATAATACACAACCATCACCATAACGAATGAGTTTATGCGTCATGTGTTCAATATCTTTTTCCTCTTCTTCACCATCTTTGAAGAATACATAGATTTTATAGAAATCGTCCACACTGTGAAAGTCAAATTTAGGTTCTACAATAGTTTTAAATACATCCCATCCTGGATGCCAGTCCAATATTTCCTTATAAGGCGTAATACGTCCCAATTTGTTACGATCTGTTACGGCCCATGGTATATGCTTAGACTCTAAATATTCAAGGTATTGAATACACATATCACGATTCATACCAATCATAGACACTAGTTTGCCATCAATGGTAATACTATGCCCTCCGTCGGCAACTACATTTCTAATCCCCGCTTGCTCAGCAAAACGCATCGCATCCACTTGAATACGACCTGTTGCAAGGGATACTAAATGGCCTCGACGTTGCAATTCATCTATACAATATTGAGCACTCTCTGGGATTTTTCCTTCTGGCCACACCGCTAATGTGTTATCAATATCGAAAAAGAAAAACTTTCGTTCCACAGGCCCTCCTATCTATCAGCTATAACAGCTTCACATCCAAACTATATTACAAACACTATTCATCTCGTCCAGACATCAATTGAAACCGTTTTTCTTGTTTCACATCTGGGTATTTCACTTTATCTACGTCACTACAAAACATTTCTAAAGGGCGCACATAAAGATCTCGACTATCATATAACTTTTGATAGACCACTAACTTTTCACCGGTTTCAGAATGGGTAGCTACATCTAATACGTAATAATACATTCCTTTAAAATGGCGGTATAAACCACCCTTCATAACTTCACTCATAAACGCCTTTACTCCATTACTAAAAATATTACTTTTATTATAAAAAGTCCTTCTCATAAAAGCAATTATATTTTATTAGCTTTACCACAATCATATAATAAAAGTTATTATATATACTAAAATAAAAGTCATAAAAAACGACTCTTACCTTCACTGCAACTTTGACTAGACTTAATAGTCAGGGAAGCAAGAAAGTAAAAGTCGTTTTCTTTATACTATCCTAAATGGCTTTCACCATTAGTATTATTTAGTTGTATCAGACGCAAGTCCTTTATGGATAAGACCGATGATAAAACCAAGTACCGCAAAGCTTACCCAACCCCATACCAATACCTTGGAATGGAATATATTCGCTAAACAACGCTTGTAAAGCATCTGGCGCCCAGCCTGCAGTTTCAAGACCGCTCATCAATGCAGAGATCATAGTTAAAGCCATAGTCCATGCATATACGCAACGGCGACCACCGAAAAGACCATCACCTAAGGCTAAGAATATAATAACGATAGTCAATGGATACAAGAGCATTAATACAGGAATAGCTGCACTGATAATTGTTTTTAAGCCAAATAGACCTAATGCAAATGCAGCTACAGAGAATAAAACAACAAATGCTTTATAACTGATTTTGCTATATAGTTTATGGAAATATGTACTACAAGATGTAATAAGACCAATACTTGTACTCAAGCAAGCTAACAATACAATGACTGCCAAAATAACTTGACCTGTAGCACCAAACAAAAAGTCCGCACTAGCAGTTAACACCGGAGCACCTGTCTCGAATAAACCAAATCGTTCTACGCTTGTAGCACCAATGTTAGCAATGAATACGTACACAATACCGAGCAATGCTACTGCAATAGCGCCTACTTCCACAACTGTTTTCGTAATGATATCGCGAGATGTAGCACCTGTAAGACGTACAAAGTCTACCACAAGAATAGCGAATACTACTGACGCCAATGCATCCATCGTATTATAACCATCTAGGAAGCCTTGTAACACAGCTGTACCAGTTGTTGCATAAGCTGCTTGCGGCTCCATGTAAGAACCAAGTGGCGTAATAAAAGATTTAACGATAAGCAGCAAAATAACGAGTAATAATGCAGGTGTTAAAATATTACCAATACGATTTACAAGCTTTTGTGGGCTAATAGATAGCCACAAAGAAATACCAAAGAATATAGCCAATGCTAGCGGTTGCATGTCCATAGCCATGCCTTCTGTAAACGGTTTGATTGCAATCTCATAAGCAACAGTACCCGTTCTAGGTATAGCGAACATTGGTCCAATGCTCAAATATAATGCCACAGTATAAATAAGACCATAAACAGGGTGAACACGACCAGCTAATTCTTCTACGTCTTTACAGCCAGAATAGCCCATAGCCATAACGCCCAACAATGGTAGCCCCACGCCAGTTAATACAAAACCAGCCAATGCCCATCCTACATTAGAGCCTGCTTGTTGGCCTAATGCGGCCGGAAAAATAAGATTTCCCGCACCAAAGAATAGGGCAAATAACATCATGCCTATCGCTAAATAGGCGCGCAGTGATAGATTTTCTTTTCCATCCATAAGGTTATCTCCCTTCATAATACACTATAGTAATAGATTATATTATATATGATATGGGGCCTTTTCTTCAACAACTAAATAAAATTACACGAATAATGATTAAATTTTACGAATATTCACTTGCACATCATAAAATGTACTTCCCCAGCCCGCATCTGTAGGACGAGATGCAGTAAGGGCATTAATGCCTACCGCATCATCACTAGATTGAGATTGCCACCATACGCCAAGGGTTACCAAAGTACCCCTTTGTACCATAGCATCCAAATATACTTTAATACGTACGGTACCACGAATATTATAGATTTCTACAACATCGCCATCATTGATATTATATAATCTAGCGTCATCTGGATTTCATACGCAATTTCATTAACTCAGGATCATCAAATTCCATTTCACAGAAACTTGAATCTAATATGCGAATATCATTGCCTACAATTAACCAAACGGTTCACCATCGCCATAAGGTTCTCTATAGGTAATCAAGGGAATGTTTTCTTGAGGATTTAAAATTTCTATTTTCCCAGACGGAGTTTTAAAATCCAGTTTATAGTTCTCCGGTAGCTCAACTTCCACCAAATCACCTTGTAAAATTCTGTCTTGTTCCTCTTGTGAAAGTTTAGATGAACTGCGAACCATCTGTTCAATCAATTCCAATTCTGTCATCTTAAAAAATGGATCATCCAATCCCATGCGACGAGCTAGTTCAGAAATAACCTGCCAATTAGAACGCGATTCTCCCACTGGAGGTATAGCTTGATAGTTAGCCCCAATGGTATAGTGACCATAAGAATTAAATATATCGTCTGACTCTACTGAGCTAGTAGCAGGCAATATGATATCTGCATAAGCACAGGTGTCTGTAAAAAAGCGTTCATGTACAACGGTGAACAAATCGTCTCTCATGAGTCCCTGCCTAACAAAATTTTGGTTTGGTGCAGTAATAGCTGGATTAGAAGAAAATACATATAAACTATGAACCGGCACGCCTCCGCTAGTATCTTCTAAGCCATGCTCAAGGAGTGCCTTAGGGTTCGTCAACAAGTCTCCCAGTAGAATCATAGGCATCAAACGCTTAGCTGGTGTTACGACTTGTGGTTGTTGCATAAATGATTTATTTAAGTATTGACTACTACTAGCGCTCGACAGCAACCCGCCACCTAAATGTTGCCATGCGCCTATAACAGCTGGCAATGCGTTGATACAACGACAACTCATGGAGCCATTACCATAACGGGATACGCCACTACCAAGGCGAATAAATGGGGCTTTCGCCTTTGCATAAGCATGTGCCAACTCTTCTATTACTTCAGCCGGCACACCACAAATAGAAGATACATAGTCCGGTGTAAAGGTAGGTAACACATCTCTTACAAGTTCTTCATAACCTTGTACATAGCGTTGAATAAAATCTATGTCTGCAAGATCATCACGATGTATGATATGCATCAACCCAAGAGCTAAGGCCCCATCAGATCCAGGTTTTACATATACATGATGCGTAGCTTGGTCATAGGTATACGTTTTATGTGTATCAATAACCCATACAGTGGCCCCTCTTTGTTTAGCTACATTGACATCGTGTAGAAAATGTAAATCCGTAGCAATTGCATTAATACTCCATAATATAATCAAATCACTATGTTGTGCTTCTTGTGGTTTAATGGCAATGGTATCGCCATAAACAGACTTAAAAGCAGCTTGCTTAGCAGGAGAGCAAATTCCCTCTATCTTGATTAGTTGAACCTATACGGCGAAAAAAATAATCACCTGCCGGACTATTTACGGCCCCCATCGTTCCAGCATAGGAATACCGTAGTATACTTTCACTACCATATGTATCAATAGTATGTTTAAAGTTGTTTACAATAGTATATAACGCATCATCCCATGAAATCCGTTCGAACTGATCAATACCAATACCTTTTTTGCCAACACGCCTTAATGGCGTGGTCAACCGTTTAGAAGAATGAATAATTTGCTCATAATGTACCATCTTAGGGCACAAGGTACCTCTTGTAAAAGCATGTTCTTTATGTCCTCGAACCTTTATTACTTTATTATTATCTACCGTAACAACAAGACCACACGCATCAGGACAATCGTATGGACATATATTAGTATATTCACGCATATAAGTACCTCACTTATCACTACATTTTCGTCATATGTATATATTATTATCTGTATATTTATAGTATCACAAAAATAGCTCTATATCTGTAACAAAATTAACGACTATCAACATCATATGGATACTTTTGCACTGCATACATTGTATATCAATGCACGCCCCCAATTAACTCATCAAAATAAATACAATCAGTTATAAATTTTATCAATGTATACCCGATAGATGTACAATAAATATCAATACTTTCTGCTATTTATTTATAGTTTAGCCCCTACAATACAAATAGATAACCCTTATCCAAAAACACCTATTTTTCACGTATAGGAATGTATCCATTACTAAAAGTCATGATTATTTTTTTCAAGGTATACTCTGTTATTTCAGCATTTTATACTAAAACCTGTGATAATTTTCACGAACGCTATGCAAATTATGTAATGTATTTAGTTATGTAAAACTATTCAATATCTGAATATTGTATGCTATACTGACATTGTCATTTGAGAGGATATAGAACTCACCGGACAATCATGTAATGTTCATAATTGTTACAGAGTGGAGTAACTATATCAGGTACATATTTTCTGAAAAGAGGTTTTAACAATGGCAGACGCAAAAAACACTGTTCTTTTCCCTTATGAAACATTGAAAAAATTGAGCATGGATGCTTTCCAAAAATTCGGTTTCTCCGAAAAAGAAGCGGACATCATCCAAGACGTACTTTTGACTTCCGACTTATTCGGTATTCAAAGCCATGGTATGCAACGTATGGTTCGTTACCACAAAGGTATCACTAACGGCTTGATCAAAATCGACGCAAAACCTGAAATCGTAAAAGAAACTCCAATCTCCGCAGTTATCGACGGTCATGACGGCATGGGTCAAATCTTGGGCCACATGGCTATGGAAATGGCTATCGAAAAAGCTGAAAAAATCCGGTGTTGGTATCGTATCCGTACGTAACTCCAACCACTATGGTATCGCTGGTTACTATGCTAAAATGGCATCCGACCAAGGCTTAATCGGTTTCTCCTGTACTAACTCCGAAGCAATCATGGTTCCTACATACGCTCGTCAAGCTATGCTTGGTTCCAACCCTATCGCTTGGACTGTACCAGCTGATCCTGTTGACTTCTTCTTTGACTGCTCCACTACAGTTGTAACTCGTGGTAAACTTGAAATGTACAACAAAATGGGCAAAGCTACTCCAGATGGCTGGGCTGTTAACAAAGACGGTGTTCCTTCCACTGACGCAGCTGAAGTATTGGGCAACATCTCCCGCCATGAAGGCGGCGGTATCCTTCCTTTAGGTGGTGCTACAGAAGTTCTTGGCGGCCACAAAGGTTATGGTAACGGCATGATTGCTGAATTGTTCTCCTCCATCCTTTCCCAAGGTGGTACTTCCAACAAATGTATGGTTGGCGGTAAATCCAATATCTGCCACGGCTTCATGGCTATCAACCCTGAATTCTTCGGCGATCCTGCTGAAATCAAAAAACACTTCTCTCAATTCTTACAAGAATTACGTGAAGCTCCTAAAGCTGCAGGTCAAGAACGTATCTACACTCATGGTGAAAAAGAACATGAATCCGTTGAAAAAGTTAAAGCTGAAGGTATCCCTGTACTTAACGGTACAATGCTTGAAGTTCAAGACCTTTGCAACGAATTAGGCCTTGACTTCAAATCCTACTTCGGCGATTATGTACCAGAAGCACCTGCTACAATGTTCAAAGGTAACTACTAATACCTGAACTTAGTGACGGCCCTAACAAGGACTTGTAGTTAGTATAGAAGGGGACATAAACACTGTTTATGTCCCCTCTCTTATATTTTCAACCTCACTGAAATGAGGTTGAATTTTTTGAGATAAATATCAATTTTTATGATAAGTACATCTTTTATTCTATTGTAACTTATTTTTATTACTGAAATTTTTACAACTTAATATAATAGCGATTTACTTATCAATTAAATTGATTAATGCTACATCGTCCTGTTAAGCATATAAATATTTTATTTTTATGAAAGGATGAACTTAGAAATGAGTGCTCTCACCGTTCTATTAGCGCTATCTCCAATCATTTGGTTGATCGTAGCGTTATCCATCTTGAAATTACCAGCATGGCAAGCAACAAGTGTTGCTGCAATTGGTTCTTTCATTATCGCTATTACAGCATTCTCCTCTGACCCATTTATTATGGTCACTGGTGCCCTTGAAGGTGCCGCATTGGCAATTTGGCCAATCCTATTAGTTATTACAGCTGCTATCTTCGTTTATAACTTGGTAGTATATACGAAAGCAATGGAAACTATTAAAACAATGCTTTCTTCTGTAACATCTGATACTCGTGTACTTGCATTGTTACTTGCATGGGGCTTTGGTGCCTTCATGGAAGGTATGGCTGGTTTCGGTACTGCCGTTGCAATCCCTGCAGCTATGATGGTTGCCGTAGGTTTTGACCCACTTAAATCTATCATTGCATGTCTCGTTGCAAACTCCGTACCAACAACATTTGGCTCCATTGGTATCCCAACTACTACATTGGCATCCTTGACAAGCCTTGATCCAAGCCACTTAGGTACATTTATTTCTGTTCAATTATTCTTACTTAACCTTATCGCTCCATTCTTCGTTGTTATGATTATCGGTGGCGGCGTTAAAGCGTTAAAAGGCGTATTCCTTGTGACATTACTTTCCGGTTTAGCATTGGCTGTTCCTGAAACCGTAATCAATGCTGTAATGGGTCCTGAATTATCCGTAATTTCTGCATCCATCGTAATCATGGCAGTTATCATTATCTGTGCAAAAGTTATGCCTCCTAATGACCCTGAATACGCAGTTAAACAAACTGGCGAAACTCCTAAAGTTTCCGGCGGTGAAGGTCTTGTAGCGGCTATGCCATTCATCTTGATCTTCGTATTGTTGTTATTAACTTCTAAATTGTTCCCTGCAATCAATGGTCCTCTAGCGTCCATTAAAACATCTGTACCTATTTACCAAGGTCCTGGTGCAAAACCTTATACATTCGTTTGGATTGCAACTCCTGGTATCATGATTTTCATCGCTGGTATTGTTGGTGGTTTCATTCAAAAAGCAAAAGCTGGCGAAATCTTCGGTACATTGGGTTCTACAGTTAAAAACTTGAAATTTACATACCTTACAATCATCACAGTTGTTATGACTGCTAAATTGATGACATACTCTGGTATGACTGCAGATATTGCGAAAGCAATGGTTGCTGGTACAGGTTCCTTGTACCCACTATTCGCTCCTATCGTAGGTGCGTTAGGGTGCATTCTTAACTGGTTCTGGTACAAACTCCAACGTATTGTTTGGCCCACTTCAAATTGCAGCAGCACAAGGCTTAGATCCTACAAACTGGGAAGACCTTGGCTTCTGGTTAGCAGCTGTTAACTCCGGTGCAGCTGGTATCGGTAAAATGTTGTCTCCACAATCCATCGCGATTTCCATTGGTGCCGTAGGTCCTGCTTTGAAAGCATACCTCGAAAACCACAAAGAAGTCAGTGCTGATGAAGCTCATAAATTAGAGCATGAAATCGAAGCAAGCGTTATCATGAACACTGCATTCAAATACTTCATCGTATTCATCGTAATGCATGGTTGCATTTCCTTCTTCGGTCAACATTTCATCCACCAAATTCACAGTATCTTCTTCTAAGATATTGCAAATAAGGTAAACCAAAAGAACAGCTCAGAAATGAGCTGTTCTTTTTTGTTATATTATACACATATTTGTATGCAAAAATTTATAGAACTTCATCTAAAACCATGTTACAATAGACCTACAAAAAAACACAATTAAATGCAGTCTGCGAAGTGCGATTCGCAGACTTTTATTATTCCCATTTTTAATCAAGGAGATTTTATGGAGTCTACAAAGAAAATTTCTTTATTCATTGTCGTATTTCTTGGGCTTCTAACAGCTATCACACCACTGGGGACTGATTTATATTTACCGGCTTTACCAATTATGCCTCATGAGCTTAATACAAATGCATCCCTCATTCAGATGACAATTGGTATTATGACATTTGGTATCGCTATTGGTCAATTAGTTGGCGGTCCACTTAGCGACTCATTCGGGCGAAAAAAACCGCTCATCATTGGCAATATCTTATGTGTAATCGCTAGCATTCTCTGTTCTATTGCACCTAATATTGAAGTTTTACTAGTTGCACGTTTTTGCAAGGTTTAACAGGTTCTATTGGCGTTGTTATTGCTAAGGCGATTTCCCGAGACTTTGCATCAGGTAAGGAATTAATGCGTCTTATGTCGCTTCTCATGCTCGTCAATGGGTTGGCTCCTGTTATTGCACCACTCATAGGTGGTCAGCTTTTATTATTTTCTACATGGCGATTTATTTTCATCATCCTTGCGGGATTCTCTGCCGTATTGCTTATAGGATCTTTTATCTTTACTGAAAGCCTGCCACCAGAAAAGCGTATTTCCGGTGGTATTTCCACTGCTTTTAAAAACTATGGTACTTTACTTAAGGATAAAAGTTTCTTAGGTCAGTCTCTAGTTCAACTATTTGCTTTTGGAGGTTTCTTTGCCTATATTTCAGGTTCATCCTTTGTATATCAAAATATCTTCAATTTATCTGCACAAGAGTTTAGTTATATGTTTGGTATTAACAGTTGTGGGATTATCCTCGCTAGTGTACTTAGTGCAAAAGCAAGTAATGTTGTGAAAATGAAAAATATCTTAAATACTAGTTTATGGCAGTTAACTATCGGCTCAACGCTGTTCCTTTGTGCGATGTACTTTAATTGGTCCTTTATGGTAACTAGTATTATTCTTTTCTTTACGATTTGTACTGTATCTGTATTCGGTTCAGCCGGTTTCTCTATGGCTATGGCTAAATACGGACACCAAGCAGGTAGCGCCTCTGCTATTCTAGGCTTTGCAGGCATGTTTTCAGCAAGTTTTGTATCACCATTAGTAGGTATCGGTGGCAGTCACACCGGTGTTCCTATGGGGATTGTTATGGTTGCCTGTGCTGCATTAGCATTAGTGTGCTTCTATACAATGATTAAAGAAAATTAATATCAATTTCATAGAAAAAAGCGTCCTAGGACGCTTTTTTTCTATATTAGTAATTATTTAATTAACTATTAAGTTATCATTCAAACATAGTCGCTAATAACAACTTCAATCGGTTTGCTTGATTTACTGCACTTGAACCCTGGATCATAGTCAATAGCTGCAATGCGTACATCAGGATATGCTTCCGATAAAGTTTTTACCATACCTTTACCACTTACATGGTTAGGCAAACAACCAAAGGGTTGTAAACATACAACTTGTTTTGCACCTTTTTCAATGAGATCAATCATATCCCCTGTAAGAAACCAACCTTCACCGCATTGGTTACCAAGATCAATAAAGTGGGCCGCCTCTTTTGCAACCTTTGTCATTCGTTGTAATGGATCAAAGTTCTTTGACGCTGCCACAGCCTTTGCATATGGCAAGCGATATAGTTCTAAGGCCTCTCGAGCCAAGGAGCCGAAGAAACCAGATAACCAGGTACCATCTAAATGTTTTGCACGATACGTGCTATCCATTGCACAGTACAAGAAGAAATCTAGTAAGCCAGAGGTTACAACCTCGCCCCCCTCTTTTTCTATGAGTTCATTGATATTGTTATTCGCACTAGGATGGAACTTAACATAAATTTCACCTACTACGCCTACACGAGGTCTTGGTTTTGATTTATCTACAGGCAAATTATCAAAGTCATCAATGATATTCTTAATATATTTGCTATATTGGAAGATATTGGCTTTTGTGATGCGTTCCCGTAATTTTTTTATCCAATAATCACACAATGCATCTGCAGATCCTGGATTAATTTCATATGGACGGGTAGCCAATACACATTGCATCAATGCATCGCCGTAAACTACGGCTTGAATCATCCGATGCAAGAAAGATTTTGTCAATTTAAAGCCCGGTTGACGCTCCATATCACTAGCATTAAGTGACAAAATTGGCACTTGTTCCATTCCCGCATCAATAAGGGCTTTACGCAAATAGCCAATATAGTTCGTTGCACGACAACCACCACCGGTTTGAGAAATGATTACCGCCGTTTTATCAACATCATACTTACCAGATAACAAGGCACTCATCAATTGACCAACGACGATAATAGCCGGATAACAAGCATCATTGTTGATATATTTTAGACCTATCTCAACATCTTCTCTCGTTGGAGCTGGCAGCATCTCAAAATCGTAGCCTTCAGAATTAAGCACTGGATCCAATAATTGGAAATGAAGTGGTGACATTTGAGGTACTAAGATTTTATAAGTCTTACTCATTTCCTCCGTGAATACAACACGGTCATAATCATAGGTAGGAATATCATCGATAGTTGTTTCTACTGGTGCTTCCGGATTATGATGCTTACGCATACTACGTTCCATTACAGATTGCAACGAGCGCAAACGAATAGTAACAGCACCTAAGTTTGTACCTTCATCAATTTTTAGTAAGGTGTGAATCTTATGCTTTGCAGACAAGATATCTTTCACTTGGTCCGCAACGATTGAGTCAAGACCACAACCGAAGGAATTCAACTCTACAATTTGGAACCCCTCTGTGCGGCTTACAAATTCAGCGGCACGATACAAACGACTGTGATACGACCATTGATCTACAACGCGCAAATGCTTAATTTCATTACCCTAGTGGCGCCACACCATCTTCAGTAAGGACCGCCATACCAAGGGATGTAATGAGTTCAGGAATACCATGATTAATACCTGAATCTAAATGATATGGCCGCCCCGCCAATACGATTGTAGGAACTTGCTCTGCTACAAGACGAGACACCGTTTTCTTTGTCATCTCTCGATAATCAGCTTTACATTTTTCCTGCTCTGCCCACGCAACCTCTACAGCATCAGAAATTTCACCTTTACTGAAAGGCAAGTCTTTTAAGGCTTTCACCAACGCAGGCACTAAAGATTTTTTATCTGCTAATGGCAAGAATGGGGCATAAAATGGTGTTTCCCCCATAACATCCTGCATATTGTTCCGAATTAACTCTGGATAGGAGATAACCATAGGACAATGGTAATTATTATCGCGGCTAAATTCCTTAGACCATGTTGAATACATGGGTACCAAATCAAATCAACCTGTGCCTCTGCAAGATCACGAATATGACCATGCACAGCCTTAGCAGGATAACAAGCTGTATCAGATGGAATCGTATCAATAGCCTTGTTGTATTGATCCTTCGTCGTATAATTGGACAACACCACTTCACAGCCTAATTGATGGAAGAATGTAAACCAGAACGGAAAATCTTCGTATATATTGAGGACGCGCGGTATACCAATACGTAACTTACCTTCGAACTCTGGAATATTTTTCTTGAGGAAATAATCAAAATAACGGCGTAATTTTGCATCTACCATATTAGGAACGGGCTTATGTTTCTCTTGAATCATATCGCCAGCACCACGATCACAACGATTACCCGTTACATAGGTACGACCATCGGAGAATGCATTGATGGTGAGCATACAATTATTAGAACATAATCCACAGTTGCGCATAGATGTAGAAACTTGTAATGATTTCAAGCCTGCCATATCTAGTAATGTACTGTGTTGATTTTGTAACTCCTCTGCAGCTTCAGATGCGAGTAGAGCCATCCCATAGGCACCCATCAGACCGGATACATCAGGACGAATCACTTCAACGCCCATCAATTTTTCAAAGGCCCGAAGTACCGCTTCATTATAGAATGTACCACCTTGTACAACAATGTGATCACCAAGGTCTTTAGGGTCTTTCACCTTAAGAACCTTATACAAAGCATTTTTTATAACAGAATAAGCCAAACCAGCTGCAATATCAGGAACTGTTGCCCCTTCTTTCTGCGCTTGTTTTACCTTAGAGTTCATAAATACGGTACAACGAGACCCCAAGTCGATTGGCATAGGTGCCAATAAACCTTCCTTGGCAAATTGCTCAATCGGCAAACGCAAGGATGTAGCAAATGTATCGATAAATGAACCACAACCTGAGGAGCAAGCTTCATTTAAAACTATATCTTCAATATAACCATTACGTACCTTGGTACACTTCATATCCTGACCACCAATATCCAAAATAAAGGATACATCTGGACAGAAGAATTGTGCTGCCCGATAATGAGCAATCGTTTCTACTTCACCAATATCGATACCCAAGGCTCGCTTCAAAAAGGCTTCCCCATAACCAGTGACACCAGAATGCGCAATATAAGCCCCCTTCGGTAGCAAACCATAAATTTGTTCAATCAACTCTTGTGATTTTTCTAATGGTTTACCATGATTGGGACCATAATGTGAGAAGATAATTTCATTATTAGCATTAATTAAAACAACTTTTAGCGTAGTAGAACCCGCATCAATTCCAAGATAACAAGGACCTACGGCCTCCTTAATGTCTGCCTTCGGAGTCACGGCCTTCGCATGACGATTTCTAAACTCATTTAACTCGTCTTCATTTTTAAATAGTGGATCGACGCGGTCAGTAGCTTCCATCGGAATACCGATGAGCGCACCAATTTCATTTGTTAATTCACCAACCGTAATCTGACGGCATTCATCATTCATTAAAGCTGCGCCCAAGGCGATAAAGAGTTCGCCATTTTCAGGAATGATACGATGCTCCTCATCAAGTGTCAATGTATCACAGAAGCATTGACGCAATTCGGACAAGAATGTCAGAGGACCACCGAGGAATGCTACATTACCTTCAATTTTATGACCGCATGCAAGACCAGCAATCGTTTGATTTACAATAGCTTGAAATACGGATTTAGCAATATTTTCATGAGACGCCCCTTGATTTAACAAGGCTTGTACATCAGTTTTAGCAAATACACCACAACGCGCTGCAATCGGATACATTGTATCCGCATTCATAGCCAATGTATTAAGACCGGACGCATCTGTTTGTAACAAGGTTGCCATTTGGTCTATAAAGGCCCCTGTTCCACCAGCACAAGAACCATTCATACGATGTTCTGCAGTACGCCCCAAATAGGTAACCTTCGCATCTTCCCCACCGAGCTCGATAATAACGTCAGTTTGAGGATATAACGCTTTAATCGCCTTAGTTTCAGCAATTACTTCTTGAACAAAAGGTATACGTACCTTATCGGCCATCGCCATACCGCCAGAGCCTGTAATTGCTACATGTACATTCTCATTTTCATAACCCACTTGAGCTTCTTGTAGCAATGTATAAACAGTATCCAAAATATTAGCGTAATGTCGGATATATTTTTTATACAAATAATTATCTTGTTGGTCCAACAAAACGACCTTGACTGTTGTTGAACCAACATCGATCCCCATACGTAAGGATTTTTGCATATATACCTCTCTTGAAAGTGTGAAGATTTGGTACCCTCGCACCATATACCTTCATAAGTATAAGTTAAATACTAAAACATTTAGCTTTAACTACACATCTAAAATGTAAATATTACATACACATTATACAATAAACATAGATAAAATCTATATTTTAACGTATTCCAATATAGTATATAAAAATATGATTATTTATAATCCGGCACGCTACAATTTATTGTGTGCCGTAACTTTTATTATAGCACTTTACGATAAAAAAATGTTTGTGCGTAATGACATTTTATATACCATAAAAATAAAAAAAGAGACTTTAATGAATATCATTAAAATCTCTTTTTCCCAAGAAAAATATTGATATGAGTTCTTGATATATTATAGTACGTTCTTATATAAGCCAATAATATCATCATGATTGGCTGGATATGGATTAAATCGATAACACATATCCTCCAACGCTCTATCAGTCATAAGATTTAGTTTTATCTCAGATGTAGCTTTATCCACACCAAAATCAGTAAGTGTCATTGGGCATTTTAAAGTGCGTTGTAACTTAATGATTGCTCTTTAAAAGAGACCCTAATTTATCTTCCTCTGAGGCATTATGAGATACAAAACCTAATTTAGCAGCTAAACAAGCATATTTTTTTGCCACATCAGGATTATGAGAACAATTAAAAGCAATCACATATGGTAAGAGCATACTATTAGCTAGACCATGAGGTACATGAAATTGCCCACCCAACTGATGTGCCATGGCATGAACGAGACCCACGCCGGCCTTGTTAAAGGAAAGTCCTGCAAGGCATGATGCTTCGTGCATTGACATGCGATCTTGGTCTGTGGCTGTTGGCTTATAACATTTTGGTAGGTATTCAAAGACAAGCTCAATTGCTTGCTGTGCCAACGCATCAGTAAAATTATTTGCCGCTGTAGCTACATAGGCTTCTAGAGCATGAACAAGCACATCCATACCGCTATAAGCAGTAATATTTGGCGGTGATGTTTAACAAACAACGGAGTCAATAAAGCTTCATCAGGTAGTACTGCATCATCAAGAAGAGGATATTTAACTTGTGTTTCACTATCCGTAAGAACGGCAAAGGAGGTTACCTCTGATCCTGTTCCACTAGTAGTAGGAATAGCAATAAAGGATTTAATATCCATATGCTTTAACTTACGTCCAAAATAGGCAATTCCCTTACTCATATCAATGCAAGAGCCGCCACCAATTGCAATGATGATAGTCGGTTTAATACCTTCCATATACTGGATACCTTTTACTACATGGGTAATCGGAGGATCTGGAACTACTTCTGTATAAGTACTTATCTTATTTTTACCTTCCATAAGACTTATCACATACGTAAGGTTTGAGGAGTCTTTTAAAAATGGGTCACATATGATAAGGATAGACTCATTATTAAATTCTGTAAGACGAATTAACGAATCTGGCCCCGCATAGATTTGGGTCGGAAATGTCCATTTATTCATATGCTCACCACCTATCTAATGTTAAAGCCCGTTGTTAAGCAGCATCTACGGCGACGTGCAAAACATCGAGCAGATGTTGTAGATTCCCCAGTTGGAGTGGCAATCGTAAAGGTTGTTGTTCCTTCTCCACTGAAGCCAAGACCTGCATAAGATGGACCATTTTTAACAAATATAGATGTTTTCATCTTGCGAGCCATACAATTGAGGCGTTCCATATTCAAAGAATGCATTGTTGCCGTGTGGTGTAATCCAGCTTCTAGCATCAAGCATACTTCGAGACCTTCGTCAAAGCTATCTACGGTCACAACAGGTAGAATAGGCATTAACATTTCAATAACTGCAAATGGGTGTTCTTTTGGTGTACGCATGATAATTAAGCGAGGGTCACCATTATACGGAATATGTGCCGCATCAAGAATGACGCTTGCATTTTTACCGACGAACTGTTTATTTGGGGTCCCATTTGGTAAAACTGTTAAGTCTACCAAGCGTTGAATATCTTGTTGGTTTTCAATAAGGACACAACCAACTTTTACCATTTCTTGAACCAGCTGTGGTTCAATTTGGCGCATAGCTACAACGCTCTTTTCAGCAATACATAAAATATTATTATCTAGGCTCGCACCGAGAACAATATCTTGAGCGGCCTTTTTAATATCTGCCGTTTCATCTACAAAGGCTGGTGGATTACCAGCACCAGCACCGATAACCTTTTTACCACTTTGAAGTGCTTGTTTTACTACACCAGGCCCACCAGTAACAACTAATAAGCTCACATCTGGATGTAGCATCATCTCTTGAGCGGACTCAATAGATGGCTCACGAAGTGTAACGATAAGGTTTTCAATACCAATCGATTTAGCAATAATTTGGTTTAATTCGCTAACAAGTAATCTGCTCAGATGTTTGGCACCAGGATGAACGCTAAAGAATATAGCATTCCCTGCAGCCAACATACCAATAGAGTTACATATCAATGTCTCTGCTGGATTCGTACTGGGCGTTATGGCACCAATGACACCATACGCAGATAATTCATATAATGTCATACCATTATCGCCAGTTTCACACTCTGTCACAAGATCTTCTACGCCTGGTGTTTTATCAAGTGTAAGATTTAATTTTAGTACTTTATCCGCAATACGGCCCATTCCCGTTTCTTCAACAGTTTTTTGAGCCAACTCTTGTACTCGTGGTCGCATAGCAGCACGGATATCTGCAATTACCTTTTCACGGGTTGCCAAGGTACAATCTTCAAAGCGAGCTTGCGCTGCTTTGCTGCTTGAATTGCGTCATCAACTGTATCAAATACCCCTGGTTCGACTTGACCCCTAGGTGCTTGTTTAATAGATTCTGATGAGGCATTTTCTTGCTTTTGCCCCTGTAATACATCTATAACCATGGAGCGGATCATTTCTTTCAACTGTGTATTGTTTTCCATCATGAACCTCCATATAGGTTGCATTGCTGATGCAATGACCATATCAACTTACGGTGTACACAATCAAGGTTACATTCATGATGTGACACAATAACTAGGTTTAATTCTGGCACCAGCTAATTCCTATACAATTATTTTTCAAAACTATCAATAATACCCACAATAGCACAATCTACTGCGGTGCCTTTATCATTTTCGAAAATATGCCGTGCCGATGAACCTCGAGTTAGAAGCACATATTCACCTTCACCAGCACATACTGTATCGACGGCGATTTCTATGCGCCCCGTCAACTCTTGTTCTCCATCGAGAATATCTACCATCATCAGTTTCATTCCCTTTAGAGATTCATGCTTTTGAGTAGATACAATACTACCCACAACTTTACCGACTTGCATACTTCTCGTTCCCTTCAATTATTGTGATACCTAAGCGCTCGATTTCATCTCGAGCAGCCATGGTGAACCGTTGTCCCCTATATACGACGATAATAGACTGACTTTTACAAGATCTAACAAAAGAGGCCGTTATCCACGCTTGATGACTAGCATATATAGGACGACCAAATTTATCTAGAAATTTGATAGGCCAATCTAGAATGACTGATGGATTCATCAACGAGGTTACAGGAACTGCTAGGCGTATCGTCACCTCACAGTCATAAGCTAATGCACGGTGCAGGCAAGCTACCCAAGGCACCAATGTATGGCTCATCAGCTCTCGTATATGACCATAATCTATACCAGTGAAAGAAATGAGCTGGTTCTGCAATAATATATGTTCATCATAGCTATTGCAATCTGTGACCATAAAAGTTGCAGTGGATGTCATGCGCTTTTCTAGGCGTTCTAGCACCAGTTTAACTAATGCATCCATATTAATGCTCACTTCCTATGGCAATCCCTAAGGGTGTTACAAATTCTGGATATAATGGCTTATGCACAGGCAATCCTATATATTGACTGAAGGTTTTTGTGAATTCTTCAAAATTAGAAGCACCACCTACAACAATAATAGGAGTCCCCTTTTCATAGCCCCCCTCTTGCAACGCACGCTTAGAAATAGCTGCCATCTTTTCAACAACAGGCCGTATCGTTGCATATACATCGCGTTTATTAGCTTCATTGCGCTTATAAGCCTCAGCTTCGGAGATAGAGATGCCATAGGCCCCGCTAATCACGAGGTTCATATGAGTACCTCCTGTAGGCTCATCTACGGTATATACAACTTGGCCATCCTTTAAAATGCTTATGCCCGTAGTGCCACCACCGACGTCGATAACAGCGCCATCAGTGATGCCTAGCACATTAGCAGCAGCGGTAGGTTCGTCTAGAATACAAGTTACTTCAAACCAGCACTTTCTAGCACATGACCGACTACATCTTTATTCTTTCCTATCGTCCCAGGTGGTACAGCTGCCGCAGCATATACAAGTTCTGTGCCCAAAGCTGCTTCTGCCTTAGCCTTTAAAGCTCGCGTAATTGTAACAGCGCCTACATAGTCTACTACAAGGCCATCACGGATGGACTCGTTGTATTCAAAGGCACCATATATAGGTTTGCCTTTATCATTAACTACGGATAAGACAATAGATGATGTACCAAGGTCAATGCCTATACGCAAATTCTTTTGATTATGAGAGCTCACTTGTTTAGACTCTACAAGATCAGAGAACTCTTGCAAGGTATTATTTGCCTTTTTCAAACCTTTCATCATATCACCTACTTTACTGTACAATTCTCGCCATCACTGTACCTTGTACATTGGCAGCATTTGCCTCATCTGTATCAATATGGAGCTCTAGAACAAAACCAGGTACAGCTCGAACGATGACGTCACTGAATACAGTAGTGCGCTCAGGTGTTTGCAATTCTACACTCACACTCTCACCATCGATTACATGAAGCCTTTTTGCATCTTCTGGCGACATATGAATATGGCGCTTCGCAACAATGCAAATAGGTTTAGTGACTTCACCATTTTCGGTGCATAGAGTAATCTCTACGGCCGATTCTAAATGACCAGATAGCACAATTGGAGGCTTAACACCTAATGTACGTGCATCGGTCAATGATACCTCCACTTGTGATTGTTTTCTGAGCGGTCCCAAAACGCGGACATTCTGGATAACTCCCTTGGGTCCCACTAAGGTAACTGTTTGTTCTGAAGCAAACTCTCCAGTTTGTTTTAAGTCACTTTTTTTAGTAATAGCCTGGTTAGGGAATAATATATCCCAGTCCTCCTGACATAGATGGACATGTCTATTGCTCACACCTACGGGAATGGACGATTCGAACATGGCTTCGATCACTTCTCGTACGATAGCACGAATCTGTTCCCGATCCATAAGCTATTATCCTTTCTTAGGTAAGATCAATTCTACATCGCTATGAGGGCGTGGAATTACATGAGTAGATACTACTTCACCTACTTTGTGCTGCTGCACAGCCCGCATCAACAGCTGCTTTTACAGCGCCTACATCACCGCGAACCATTACTGTTACAAGACCGGAACCGATTTTTTCAGTACCTTCTAATGTAACGTTAGCTGCTTTTACCATTGCGTCTGCCGCTTCAATTGCGCCTACTAAACCTTTTGTTTCTACCATGCCTAATGCGTTATTCATGATAATCTCCTTTATTATTTACTACATTATTTCTTTTTTGAGCTTTTCTTCGGTGCTACTTTCTTTGTACCAGTCGACTTAGAACTTTTTGGTTCTATAATCGTAGATACGATTTCATCTAACACTTCAGCAACCTTTTCATCTAATGAAGATTTCTCTTCTTCAGATGTATTATCTTCTGCTTTTACTGGTTCATTAACTACCGCTTCCTGAGATGCTTTTGTATCATCAGATACCTTAGCTGGCTTATCTGTAAAATCATCATTAAAGGATTCTACTAATCCTTCTGCAGGTCGAGGAATTACTTTATGAGCCACATAAAGGTTCATACCTTTTGTAAGCGCTACACCAGTTTGGACAGCTGCTTCAACAGCGGCTACATCACCAACAACCTTTACAGTCATCCAGCCAAGGCCTCTCGCCTTTTCTATGCCGATCAGCCGTACATTTGCAGCTTTAACCATTGCATCTGATGCGGTGATAGCCCCCAGCAAACCAGCTACTTCTAGTAACCCTAGTGAATCTTTCACCATGCCACCTCCCGACGTCTATTTCTTTTGATGATTCGCACGTACGATTCATGCAGTCCTATAACATTAACTGCATTGCATGCCTACTTCATCCATTAGTATGATTCTTTGAAACATCATTCATTAGATAATGTAAGCATTACCTTTATTCTTAGGTTGTTCTCCCATAGTTTCTAGTAAAGCTAGTCCTACATCACGTGCCGTTTTTACAGCTTGTTTAACAGCACCCGAATCACCACAAATTTGTAAAATAACTTCGTTACTCATAGCGGAGCTCGATGGTGAACGATAACCTACCACATCTACATTAGCTGACTTTAACTGCTGTATCTGCCATAACTACACCTATAGCTGCTGGAGCACCAACAATCAAACCAAAAGCTTTACCTTCTGGAGTACCGAAGGCAGTGACTAAGGCTTCTCCAGCGCGAGCTGTATATTGAACTTCCACATGACCTGCCTCATTCATATATACTTCGCTAAAAGTACGTTCTAATTCACGTAATGCTACTTCCACTGAACGTCTTACATCAGATACATCATCGCCACCAAATATGATAAGGGAACCAGCTCCGGCACCGCCTTTCATATCTCTAGCAAATTCAATGCTAACAATCTCTGTATTCGTTGCTTTTACAGCTTCATCAGCAGCCATGATTTGCGGCCTGCACCTGTACGTGAACCTAAGATACCGATTGATCGATATGACTTAGTTAGCTTCATAGCTTCCAATACTTGACTATCTACATTTGCAATTACGAGACCAATTGTATCGCCTGTTATAGTGCTACCTACGTGTTCAGTAATGATTGATGTTTGTAGTTGACTTATACTAGGCGTAATTACTGCTGACGAGCCACATGCACAAGATGCAGTAGTTGTTACGCCAGTTGTAACATCACCTAAACCAGCGTCATCAATACGCATCAATACGCGTCTTAAAATCTCATCTACCATACCTTTAGTATCGGCCATAATTATTCACCCTTTGTTGGTAAAATACCTTCCACATCTCTATGTGGTCTTGGAATTACATGAGTAGAGATAACAACACCTACGCGTTCCGCAGCGGCTGCACCTGCATCTACGGCAGCTTTTACAGCACCTACATCACCGCGAACCATAACAGTAACGAGACCAGAGCCAATTTTTTCATTGCCTACGAGCTCCACATTAGCTGCTTTAAGCATTGCATCTGCTGCTTCGATAGCGCCTACTAGACCCTTAGTTTCCACCATACCTAATGCTTCTTGTGTCATCTGTTTTCTCTCCTTTTACAAAACATAGTACAAAGATCACAAATTTATTTTTCTAAAAGTTCCACCATAGTGCCTATGTTCATAAAGGCAAAATGTGCGGTTTTAAGAAGTTGTACCATCAGCACAGCTCCTGTACCTTCACCTAATGCCATTTGTCCATGGATTGGAACTTCATCAAGACGAATATTTGCATACGCTAGTGCTGCGGCCATGCCCACTTCACGAGAATAGTGAGATGGAATGCCATACAATGGCGCTTCACCATTCATTTGAGTCGCACAAGCCATCGCCACCGCCGTAATATACCCATCGATAACGAATGGAATATGCAAATCTGTACAGGCTACCATCGCACCTGTAATTGCGGCTATATCAAATCCACCAACGCGACTAATTACATCCTTTGGTGTATTAAGATACCCCTTATGATGAGCTAATGCAGTCCGTACAAACTCACGTTTGATTCATATACGCTTCGTCATCGGGACCAGATCCAGGTCCTACGGTTATTCGTGGGTCTAATTTTGTAAGCCCGCTTAACACAGCTGCTGATGTGGTAGTATTACCAACGCCCATTTCACCGAAGGAAAACAGGTTGATTCCCGATTCCGCATAGTATACAACACGGTTATAACCAGCTTGGTATGCTAAATCAAATTCTTCACCGCTCATAGCGGCACCATGTAAAATATTTTTCGTACCTTGACTAACTTTTCGATCTATCCCTATTCCTTTAGGACACGCAATGCCTACGTCTACCACTTCGTAAGGAATATGGTTAAAGATACAGTAATTAGCAACTGCGCTTTTACCATCAATCATATTCTGAGATTGTTTACGAGTAATTTCGTAGTTATAACCGATTAGTCCGTCTACGGAGATTCCGTTATCTGCAGAAAAGATAATATGTTGTACGTGAATCTCAGGCCGAATCTCTTGCCAAGCAAGACACATTTTTTTGAAATATCGCTCCCATAGACCTAAGCTTTTTGGAATAATCGCCTTATTTAAAATAAATTGGTTAAGTTGTTCTTCAAAACCTCTGTCCATGGAAAAACCTTCTTTCAACTAACTGTATATGTAGTCACATAAACTGTTCAACGATTCTTGATCGTGAACGGATATTTCAAAAATCTTAGTAGCCCCCGCCAGTTTAAGATTACGGCGAGGCGCCTCTACATCTTTGCCCGTATCCACCTTTGATACAATACCTATAACCTCGCGATTTAGGGAATTCCCAAAACTTGGCGGGAATATCGTTGTCGTATCACCTGCAGGAATCATGAAAATCACCAGATCCGCATCATAGGCATGCAAGATAATGCCTCGATAGTAATTAGGATTTTCCATGTATTCTCCAGGGGTATCAATGAAGTTACCTACGCGCGTTATAGCTTGTGTCTTATGATACGTGGCAGAGCCATGGGTAATCGTATCTGCTAATGTGGTCTTACCACATCCACTGCGCCCTACGAGAAGGATGCGCTTTTGTTTTTGTTCGGTACTCATAATTACCCTTTCATTAGGATCTTGTTAAATCCGTTGGAAAGAATCCTAATATGCGTTGCAATCCTTCGATAACGCTGCGCAATGCTGATTCAACAGCAGATACATCACCAGTTATGAGAAGTGCTCCCGAAAATCTGTCGATGAAACCGATTTCGATATCACCAGACTTGCTTGCAATATCGGCTGCAATAATGGTCCCTTCGCCAGGTGTTATGGTAAGAATCCCAATAGCATTACGCCCCTTTTCTTCAAGCCCCATTTTTCTAAATAAATCAGGCTTAGGATTAGCAATAACATGAGCTATAGTAACCTGTTTTCCGGGTACAAATTCTTGAATGATGCGTTGTTTTGCATCAATTACCTCTTGAAAGGCCATATAATCTCCTCCTAATACAAATTATGTATTTCATATAGTGGCACAGGACTGTAAATACCAGTCGCTCTGTAAAGATTCTTCTTAAGGCGCCACTAACTTGAAGAATACTACAGCTAAGCTAGCCCCAATCAAAGGCCCAACGAATGGAACCCATGCATACTGCCAATTTGCCGTTCCCTTATTAGGAATTGGCAAATAGTATAGGCCAAACGCGGACCGAAGTCACGAGCTGGATTTAAAGCATAACCTGTAGTTGCACCAAAGGACATACCAATAGATGCTACAAGAATACCTATAACCATTGGTGCTAAACCATCAGCCATTTTACCTAAACAAAGTATTGCTAACATAAACATAAATGTAGCTATGATTTCAGACATCAAATTGCAAGGTTTATTATCGATTGCTGGACCTGTTGCAAAAATCCCTACACAATTTCCTTCATCAGGGCCTGTTACTTTAAAGTGTGGATAATAGAACAGTGCAGCAATGGCAGCGCCAGTAAAACCACCTGCAATTTGAGCTATGGACATGGGAATTACTTGCTCCCAAGGAAACAAGCCTGCCACAGCAAGGGCAAAAGTAACGGCTGGGTTCAAATGACCAGGCCCACCAAGTGTAAACCCTACATAAACACCAAAGGCTACGGCAAATGCCCATCCAAAGATAATGTGTAACCAGTTAGTACCAAAGATACTAACAATGGTTTTCTTTAACAAAATCGATGCATTTGTACTATTACCAAATGCGATTAAAACTGCAGTACCAACAAACTCACTAATATACATTTGCGTTACGTCCATTGTCTTCACCTCATTGAGTTAACAAAGATTGTAATGCATGAGATGCAATGTCCATATCTTCTGCCACGGTACCACCGCTAATACCAAACCCACCGACAATTTCGCCATCGATGATGATTGGGTAACCTCCACCAAAGGTACAGATCTTACGATTTACCATGGATTCAATGTTGAATAGATCGCCATCAGGCTGTGCACTTTGATGTACTTCATGAGTTGCCGCTTTGAGAGCCACTGCTGTATAGGCCTTTGCCTGTGCGATATCATTGCTGATGAGCAATGCATCTGACATACGATGGAAATACATTAATACCCCCTTTGCATCCACGATGGATACAACGATAGGTACGCCTATGGACTGAGCATAGTCCATAGCTGTTTGTGAAAGTTTCGTCATAATCTGTTCTAGCTTTGTTCTAGTTTCCATATAACTAACTCCATTTTCATTAGTATGCTCCATATGTCGTAAGCTCTGATTCGTTTCCGCCAGTACCTCAGCAGGACTATTCTTAACACGTTCTGCTACGCGCTCTACAATCGTTTCTACAAATTGCACATAGTCTTCCATGCGAGCCATGATATAAAGAGCATCGGATAATCGATTTATAAATTTTCGAACCTCATCGCGAATTGGTTCTACTTCACCTAAACTAATGAGTAGTCGTTCACCGCGACGACATATAGTGCGCGCCACATGAAGCTCTGCAGCAGATAAATAGTTACCGCTTAATATAAAGCTATGTTGCTGTGGTAATCGCTTCGTATAGTCATCAATCATACGTTCCAAATCGCTAATATCTTGTTGTGAAATTAAATTGCTACTTTCACTAAGATATTCCACATGAGGCGTTGCTACCTCCGCACATAAGCGAAAGAGCTGATGTTGTAATGTGTGAAGCACATGTTTATTGTCCGGTGAGACCACTAATTTCTCACAAACACTAACCTGTGCATTTAATTCATCAAAGGTTCCATATGTGTCCACACGAAGTGAATTCTTAGGTACTCTGGTGCCATCAAAGAGGGCCGTAGTACCTGCATCACCAGTTTTCGTATAAATAGCCATATGCACCACCTCTCAAGTTTGTTGTATTTAAAAGGCCACTTCCAATCGCTCATCAAACGAAAGGATTGCCTTTTACAAGGCGAGCTGCATTTACACCTAAGGTGCGCAAGCTATCTGGATATTGAGCATAGCCTGTTAGTCGATAGATGAACTGATGAGTCGGTATGTTTTTATAGGTCAACACAATCGCTTGTTCATCTACGCCTATTCCTACAGATAAAGCAGAGTTTCGAGATGCTAAAACAGCCAACTCCAGATGAGTCCCACTATGAGTCTCAATCACCACGGGCAAGCCCTCTTCTTCAATACCGTATAAAACAGGTTTTAACACATCCTCACCAATATGCGGTGTAGTATAGAGCAAGATGGTCGGCTTACTGATGATACTTTGATCCATCATAGGCCTCCCTTCTGTGCATAGGAGAGTACAAGTCCTGTTGCAACAGCATTTCGGGCCCCTTCCACGCCTCGAATATTGCCTCGACCTGCTACTAATGCATATTGTGAAAGTGCATCGGTTACAAGTTGAGGAATTTCAAAATCTAGTGCAGATCCACCTACGATAACTACGAATGGTATATCTCGCACATTATGAGTAGGACTTACAGATGCTAACGCTCGCAGTGAATTTGTTACAAACACCCGTTTCTTTGCCGTTTGGCGCACACGCTTAATCGTTTCTAGAGGAATATCTCGTTCTATTGGAACAAGTCCATCAGGAGTGACGATAACAACGCGGCCAAACAATGTAGCCGACAGCGGTTCATTAAAGAACTGCACTGTTCCATCTTCGTGACGAATGTGATATACGCTGAGTACCTGAGCTAATGGGTCTCGTTTGATGGCTTCTGCAATATGCATATCCTCTAAACCAAGTTCAGAGTTGATGAGCATTGTTACCATGTTTCCCGCTCCAGCAAGATGAATGGCCTTAATCTTTCCTTCTTGGTTGATGATAGATGCATCGGTAGAGCCTGCGCCTAGATCGAGTATAGCCATTGGTTTCGCCGTCCCTGGCGTTGTTAATGCGCCTAAGATTGCCGACTCAGCCTCTTCACCACCGATTTCAACAGGTATACCTAACTCTTTTTCTACCTGCTTCGCAATGATTTCCATTTGTAGATGATCTGATTTAACCATGGATGCAATACCTACGGCTTGTTCCATGGAAAACTCACCTGCAAGTCCGCCTTTCACATTGATAGGGACTGACACATCTACGGCGAGCAAATCTTGAATAAATACATCTTGAGGTGATTTATTCGTCAACTGCGCCATTGTAAGGCGAACCTTTTCAAGCATGCCCCCTACATTTGTACCTGCTTCACCACTAATATCCTCTATAGGATGAATCGACTCAAGGGTTTCCATGATTTTTTCGGCCCCTGCCGATACATCGACGGATACAGTTCGATCCTTTCCTATGACGATGATGGAGCCAGCTGGTATAACCCGTTCCTTTACATCCCCTGCCGGTGTTTTAATAACTACAGCAGAGCGGTTCCCGATGAGGGCTCTAGCGATAGGTACAATGTTCTTTGTTTCCTCTGGTGAAAGCTCAAATACAGTGGCAATCCCATAAGGATTAGATAATTGTGACACTACCTGCCCTGGTTCTACGACCTCTACAGCAGAAAGCATACCCATTGGAATTTTATCGATATACGCAACCTCGTCTACGATAGGAATTTTATGATCCAATCGATTATTAACGAGTACCCCATCATCGGCTTGAAGGATAGCAGCCCGAATATCATAGCCTCGCTGACAGTACGCATTGATAAGCTGTGCTATCAATTCAAAGTCAATGATTTTTGGCGCTACCACAATGTATGGCTGGCCTTGGGGCTTATCGATAAGCTGTTCAATAGGAACTGTATATCCTACACCAAGACCTAAACCGCCTGGTGTTTTAGGATTATGCCCTATCATAGTAGATTCTGTAATGATGGTTTCCGTAATCGTTTCCATGGCCACATCGCCAATAACCGGTGTAGCCTCATTAATACGTACTAAGTCAATATCTCGTAGTGTAAGATTAGCAGACCTAATTAGCGACTTGAGGGCATCCATGAGGCCTACGATATTCTCGCGAGTCCCTTTAATGCCTGTCGTACTAGCGATAGCGGAGGATAAGAACTTAACTTCACCATTGCTATGCACCTCGGCCAAGGCCGCTTCTGTTGTCGAATTTCCAATATCGATGCCAACAATTCGTTTCATAATGACATCTCCTATAGGTTAATTATCACCTTTTAAGTTTTTTACGACGTTCGTAATTTTCTGCAGCTTCTCGTACAAAGTTTGCACAAATTGGAGCCCCTACACCATCAAGTTCGCTAGCAATATCTAAGAGTTCTTGTTTCGAAGAACGATATGGACGAAGTGCATTGTACATTTCAAGTAACCGTTTATCGCTAACCTTCGTCATTTCTGCTGCTCTAGAGAAGTTGAGTTCAATTTGATCACGACCGCCGGCCTTAGCGATTTGACCTTGGGCTTTCAAAATGGATGGAGAAATCTTCAAATCATCCATTGTAATATGGCCTGCCATTACGTTATCCATTGTAATGTGACTCAAGTCACGTCCTTGACCAAGATCAATCCATTCAGGATGTTTTTTCGCAATCGGATAATCTTCGATGGTAACCACGCTATCTACAACTGTTGTATTAGGTGTAGATGCTTTATAAGGCGCAGAACACTGTGTTGCATTCTCCTTCGCCCCTTCTAATTCAGATACGATTTGCCGAATTAAGGTTTCTAATTCATTAGCCATAGTAAACCTCCTTATACAGTGACACGAACTTCATCAGCCGGCTTACCTTTTACTACATGCTTAGTTTCTTTAATGTGTAGCAATGCAGATAATGCTTGGTATTTTGGACGAGCCATTTGATCGTTCAAGGTTGGTACTGGTGTTGGGGATTCGCCCTTCGCATATTTAGCAGCATTTTTACCGATAGCGCGGTAGGTTTCAGCTGTTAATAACGGTGCTTGAGGGAATAATTCCAAATTTGAAAGTGGTTGTAAGTCCCGTTGGTGAATCAAGGTTGTACCTTTAGATTGAATACCGATACATACGCCAGATCCAGAAATAGAATCGCCTTCAACGGCTACAGCTGCTACGTCAGAGGAACGGTATACGCGAATTACACGAGCTTTTAAACCTTCTTCTTCGATACCAGCTACTAATTGGCGAATTACCTCTTGATGCGGTACACCAACGATAGTTTGTCGTTGACTACGTCCAAAGGCAGGGCCAACAGCAATAACCACTTCATCTGCGCTTGTGCCAGGTTGTGCAGGGCCACCAGTTTGGAGCCAGCTATCGTCACCAGTTGGATCTTCATGTCTAGGAGCCGCACTTGGTGTTGTGCTTTTACCAGCACTAGCCTTGAATTGTGGTGCTTCATGAACACCACCCATTTCTTGTAAAACGTCTAGGATAATAGAACGTAATACATCTCTGTTAATTTCAGCCATCATGACACCTCCTTATATATCCCGTGGATCAATGGCGTTTGGAATATCTTTAATGCGTTCCCAATCTTCACCTTCCACACGATAACCTGTGCCAACGCCTTGATAGTCATTTCTATTGTTAATCGCGGAGATAACATTGAAATCACGGTCAAAGATGGCCGATGTTTGTAAGTAATCGCCGGAAATTTTTTGTTTTAATAGGTTCAAGATACTTTGCGCTACATCAGTATGACCTTCTTTAGCTAAGCCTTTTACAAAGTCAACACCTGTCACACCGCGATTCAACAAGTCTTGTGCAGCTTTAATATCTGCAACCTTATCGCGAGGAGGCATATCTTTAGAACCGTTCGCATAAGTAGCAGCCTCTACCTCTTGATCTGTAATCGGAGGCAAACCTAATGCTTTGAACAAAGCTTGTAGTGCACGAGCCGCTTTATTACGAACTGCTACTACTTCTTCTTCGCGAGCAGGGATAAGACCGCCATTTACCTTAAGGTCACGTTGGATAACTGTCCAGTCATCATAGTCCTCTGCATCCCAGTTGGAACCAGCAAACATGTTGTCGTAGTTTGGTGTAGAGCTATAACCGGAACAGATAAAGTCAGTACCAGGCGCAAATTGCATCAATGTACGAGCTGTTCTGCGCAAGTCGGAGTGACTGAATGTTTGGTCATTACTAGATGCACATTCAAGGTCGAGCATAGCTGCTACAAGGTTTTCTGCTAATACAGCACGGATACCAGAAGGTACGGCTGCTGGAATACCGATACAGCTTACAGAACCATTTTGGATACCTTGTACGCCAGCGCCTTTTGTGATGTATAGGCAACGAATTTCAAGGTACAACATAGATTTACCTTCTGCTTGGCCCATTTGTACTTCAGAACCTGTTCCAGAGGTGAAGCGCATTTTAAGACCACGAGATGCATAAGCAGATGCGAGGAATCCTTTAGACCAAGGTGTATCATCACCATCGGTAAATACGTCTTCTGTACCATATACGGAAATTGTTTCTGCATATGCTGTGAAAGCCACGCATGCCAAGTTCTAATTCTGTCGCTTCTTCCAAGGAGCATTGAGTCAATACACCTGGTCGACCGCATTGAGAACCTACTAGCAAGCTAATCGCATTGAGTGGTGCATAACGAGCAACGGCTACTGTAGTTTCTTCTTCAGCGAAACCACGAAGTGCACCTTCAGCAGCATCCGCTGCGATTTGTACTGGATTATCGTTTACGTTCGTTACGTGGGCTTGGTTGGCCATTGTACGACGAGCGCGCATTTTTTGCATACATTGCATCATTTCAACAACGTTCATGCAAGAAACAACTTCTAGCATTTTCGCTGGTGTAATGGATTTACATATTTTAACGATTTCTTCACGAGGTACTGAAGGTGTAAGCATCATATTGGCAATTTCTTTTGAGTCTTTTGCCATAGCTTGTTGAGCACCATCGAGAACAATACCGTAATTAGCAATAAATGTATCGATAAGATCAAAGTCTTCGCGGCGTTTACCATCGAGTTCCACGATGCGACCGCCTTCGATTTTGAGGCTAGGCTTTGGATCTTGAGGAGATTCCATGGCTATAAAACCTTCCTCTACCCATTCCTTTACATAACCATCCTGATTGACAGGACGTTGACTTAATACTTCAAAACGTTTTGATTTCATAGGGCATACCATCCTTTCAGATTAGATATAGGAAGGGGCTCCGTTCACTGGTTCGTCACCCATCGTACCGAGCAATTGTTTACCTACTTCACGAGCAGAAATAACCGCTTGTCGTACAGCCCCAGAATCGCCAGAAATCTGTAAAATTACTTCGTTAGAATTACTTGTACCTGCAGAAGGAGATGCATAACCGATTACATCAACGTTTGCAGATTTGACAGCTACATCGGCCATAACTACGCCAATAGCTGCTGGAGCACCTACGATAAGGCCAAAAGCTTTACCTTCAGGAGCGCCAAATGCTGCATTTACTGCATGACTAGCGCGTGCTGTATATTGAAGTTCAATATGACCAGCATCGTTTGCGTATACATCGCCAAAAGGTGCGTTCCACTTCAGCTAATGCTACTTCAATAGCGCGTTTTACATCGGATACATCGTCACCACCAAAGATGATAAGAGAACCGTGACCGGCGCCACCTTTAGTATCACGAGGTAATTCAATGCTAACAATTTCAGTATTGGTTGCTTTTACTGCTTCATCAGCAGCCATAATGTGTGGGCCTGCACCAGTACGAGCACCTAAAATACCGATGGAACGATATTTTTTCTTTAGTTTCATCGCATCTAATACTTGTTGATCTACGTTAGCAATTACGAGACCAATAGTATCACCAGTTTTACTAGTCCCTACAAATTCAGTTAATCCACATGTTGTCGCCATAATAACCTCCATACATGTAATGAAAGCATCTTGGTACAGGGATGTTGTATTATTTCTTTATATCGCCATAATTGTTCCATTCACTTTTTATCGCTTCATTTTCTATTCATATATATACAACTATTTTCCTGTACACCACCATATATTTTTTTATAGAGCATGCTTTGCTATTCAGTCACTATCCATCGGACTCAATCCTTTCTAAATCATTGTTAAACAAAGGGTTTTATCTACTCTTATTATAAAAAAATTTTTGCTATACAACATTTTTTTATGTATATTTGTAAAATGCGATTTTTCCTATTATCAAAATACTACAATCCTGTTATACTTATACATGCACAGCCGAATATGTATCAGTAATAACGCAAAGTTATAAGTATATGAATTTTAGGTGATATATCACTTTTCTCTTTTTCAGGTTTAGAGTCTTCCCACTAAATAGAGAACAAACTACTTTATTATAGCGGTGAACTTACTAGACCTCTTAACACATTTGTGATTGGAGGTTAGATTATGATTTGCAGTAAAGAAGATACAAACTTATCAATGAAGTCATGCGTGATTTCACTAATATTACAAAAATCGCAGCAATATTCGTCAATAATCGTGGAAAAGTATTATCTCAAGAATATAACTTTTCCCCCTTCTGTAAGGTTGTGCGTCGTAACCCAATCTATGCGAAGCGATGCAATCAATGTGACTTGTATGGCGGACTAGATGCCACAAAGGAGCTATCCTCTTGTCCTTATCGTTGTCATATGGGGCTTATAGACTTTTCTGTACCAGTAATGAAGGATGGTGGTATTTTAGGATTTATCATGGCCGGTCAAACAAAAACAGAGGATACTACAATTAAACCAATTTTACCTACACAAACAGATTGGCACGAGGATACTAAGCTTCGCGCCTTATACCAGGCATTACCAACTCTTACGGCTGAACAAATTTATAGCGCTACAAAAGTTTTACGAATCTTAGTAGAACATTACTTTCCATTCAATGATTTAGTAGCAGAAGAACTACCATATGAACAGTTACCTGACTTCATTGAGTCTGAACAACCTATTAATCGTCCAGAAATTAGAAAAGCTATATTGTATATAGAAAAAAACTTGAGCAAACGAGTATCGCTCAGAAGAATTTCGGATCATATTCATTTAAGTGAGTCATACTTTTCTAAGATTTTTAAAGATGATACAGGCCTTTCAGTAATGCAATATATTACGTTACTACGCATGCAAGAGGCTAAAAAATTATTAGTCTACTCCCAGTTAACAGTCAACCAGATCAGTAAAACATTGGGGTATAATAGAACTAGCTACTTCTGTAAAATATTTAAAATGGCTACTACAGAAACACCTCATTCGTATAGAAAAAAATATGCTAAACCTATTGATACTTGATTTACTAAAAAAAGGCGTAACACCATTGGTGTTACGCCTTTTTCGTATCTATAGAGTTATGTCTTAAAAAGGTATTTTTATCAGATACATAAAAACGGTACTAAGACGATTCTCCGTACTACTAGGTAATATACCTAATAGCTAAAATCAAACTTAGTACCGTTATACATATCGCTCTATATAATAAATAACCTAATCAAAATCAAACAATCAAATTATAGAGTTGACGTTGTTTGCTCGATAGAAATAGTTACAGGTGCTAATAATTTAGCTTCTAACCAAGCTTTTATTCGTTCCGAATCTGCATCAGATACAGTGGACGTGGTATGGATAATCACCATATAGCGACTCGCTTTAGGCTTTTCTAGATTATCTATCAAAGGCATACCTTCCACTTTGCTTACAAACGGGAATAACGCCTTTGCTTCAGCTTCTGTCGTTTTCATAGTATTTATAGTTTCACTTACTATTTGATAAGTCGGCTGGTACAGATTACTCAAGTTTTTATATGTTTCAAGATTCTCTGAAGATTTATTCAAGTTCGTCTTATCCATAGTAGATTTTTTCTCATCTACGCTATTAACAAATCGTAATGTATAAGGCTGCAAGTACTCATCCTTCTGTAACTTGTCATCCAACTGGGCTTGCTCCTCTGAAGTCACAGGAGCTCCTATAACTACTATGTCTACTAGCTTATTCGTTCGATTCAATGAATAATCAATCACTTGTCGACGTCCCATCTTGATTAATATCATTCTTAATAAACTGCTCTATATGATTTGACTCAGAATACTTGATGGTCATATCATAGCCTGCATAAATACTTGGTGTAGCCATAATAAGACCAATCACAAGAAATATTAGCTGGTTACGACGATTAACCTCTTCTGCTTGCTTATAGGATGGCAAACTATATACACCCTTTAAAACAATGAAAGATGCAAAAAAGATGAAAAATGCATTTATAAAGAATAGATAACCAGCCCCAAAGAAATAGTTCCAATTTCCATTAGCAAGTCCATATCCTGCCGTACATAATGGTGGCATAAGTGCAGTCGCAATCGCAACCCCTGGTATAACATTATCTAAAGTCTTACGCGTTTGCCCAATAATCCCAGCTAACCCACCAAATATAGCAATGAATACATCAAAAATACTCGGTTCTGTACGCGCTAACAGTTCAGATGTAGCCGCTTGAACGGGGGAAATATAAAAATATAAAGTAGATGCCAAAACAGCAATCGTAATCTGTAAGGATAATCTTAAAATAGCGCTTTTCACAACTGTAAAATTAAGCGTAGCGAAGCCAAAACCAGTTGCTAAAATAGGTCCCATCAATGGCGATATAAGCATAGCACCAATAACAACTGCCGTACTATTCATATTCAACCCAATAGAGGCAATAAACATGGAGAGGATTAGTATAACCAAAGCAGGTCCCTTAATCTTAGCCCCACCTATCAACCTTTTAGCGATAGTTGCATCATCAGCTCGCTCAAAATGTATATCAAAGTATTTATTTAGTTTCCATTCTTCCTCCTTATAATTTCATCAAATCTGCAAAGGTCCCTACGTTTACAAACATATGCTGTGTCGTTTTCAACATTTGAACCATTAAGATAGCTCCTGTCCCTTCGCCCATCGACATTTGGGCTTGGATAGGAACCATATCTTGTGTAATCCCCACCTCAGCCAATGCGAGCTCTGTGCCTTTTTCTCGAGAGTTATGAGATGGCAATGCATAATCCTTAACGCAATCATTTATATGTACCGCACAAGCCGCCGCCACCGATGTAATAAAGCCATCAATGACGAAGGGCTTTTTAAACTCAACACAAGCTAGCATAGCTCCAAGAATAGCAGCAATATCAAAGCCCCCTACATGGGCTACAATTCTACGAACTCGTTGAGGTTCACTTTCAGCAACAATACGATCCTTATGTGTATCTAATACAGAACGGACAAAGTCAATTTTACGCTTCATCAAATCTGGTTTATTCGGCCAAGAACCAGGTCCGACCGTTTCTGTTGGATCAGCCCCAGTTAAAGCGGACAACACACAAGCAGAGGTTGTAGTATTGCCTAACCCCATTTCACCAAAGGAAAAAAGATTTATTCCTTTTGCCACATAATGTTCAACTCGTTCATATCCAGCTTGAAAGGCACGATTAAATTCATCCTCTGTCATAGCAGGATGGTTCAAAATATTCTTTGTCCCCTTCGCTACTTTGCAATCCACACCAATACCATCATCTGAGGCAATGCCTACATCTACAACCTCATAGGGAATGTTGTTAAAGTTACAAAACTGTGTTGCCGATGAACGACCTAAAAGCATATTACGAGACTGCTTTTGCGTTACCTCATAGTTATAGCCTACATAACCTTCCATATTGCACCCATTATCGGCGGAAAATATGATGTGCTGAGGTCTAATTTCACTATCGATACGGCCCCAAGCCGTACAAATTTTACGAAAATAGGTTTCCCATAAACCAAGGCCACCAGGTATTAGACACTTAGATTGGAGGAATTTATTCAATTCTTTATCAAATGAAGTTATTTCGTTATCTTTCATTTTATATAGTATTACCTTGACGATATAAATCTAGGAAATTTTTCAATACCCTACCTGTTAATCCCCATATCGTATATGTCTTATAGGGATAAAAATATACGGAATAATTTTGACGAATTTTCCAATCAATCTGATATCCTTCCAGAAGGTCAAATGGAAAATCTCGCAATGGCTTTGTGCCAATATCTAAATGCCCCACAGTAGGTTCCATTTTGAGCAAATACGATAATGGTACTGTAAAGATTTCTCCTACCTCAGCATTATTAGGATTAAACTCTGATGTATGTAATCGAACTACTACGGCATGTAGTTTAACACCAATGGCCGACACTAAACAATCTAAAGGACCTAATAACTCAATCTGTTCAATAGCTATACCAAGTTCTTCCGAGCACTCTCTAATAGCCGCATCAGCACCGGTCTTATCGGTGCTTTCACAGTGCCCACCGGGAAAACTAATTTCGCCAGGTTGTCTCCGTAGTTGGTGGCTACGCACAGTGAATACAATATGATCTTCACCATCAACTTCTAGTAAGGGTACTGCTACAGCAGCAGTAATAACATCAATATCTGTAGTTACTTGTGGTTCACGGTTACGTAAAAATTTCAGTAGTTCTCTGTCCATAGCAATCCTCCTTTTCTTAATTATACCAACTATCGTTTTCAATATAATAGTATTAATTACATAAATCTAAAACTTTACTACATAGGAAAATCAAAAATAGGTTACCTCCGGTTTAGGAGATAACCTATCAAAATATATTATGATATTTCGTAGTACAACTTAAGCACCTTGGAATTGAGGCATATCATCGCCACTAGAATCATTTAATGTACCTTGTAAATCATGGTCAACCATTGCACAAACAGATGCATCAGACCATACGTTTTCAGCAGTTTCAATCATGTCGATAATCGTATAGATTGGCAAGATAATACCAAGCAAGCCTATTGGAGCACCAATGGAACTCATCAAGGACAATGTTAAGAAAGTAACATCCCATTGGAACACCAGCATTACCAATGGCTGCAAGAACTGCAATAAACAGCCAAGCTACCATAGTACCAATCGTTAATTCCATACCTGCATTTTGCATTACAAATAAAGATGTTACAAGAATGAAAGCAGCGCAACCATTCATGTTGATGGTTGTACAAATTGGCAATACGAAACGTGCCACTGCAGGATGAGCTTTCAAATTATCCTCAGCAGATGCCAATGTTACAGGCAATGTAGCTGCAGAAGATTTAGTAAACAACGCAACGGCTACAGCCGGAGACATTTTACGGAATACGTCTACTGGGTTTAAACCACGGAATAACAAGAACAATGGAATTACGATAAAGAATTGAATCAAGTTACCACCAATAACTACAGCCGTGTATTTACCTAAGGCACCAACGATTACACCCGCTTCGATTTGAGCAGATAATTGACCTGCGAAAGCGAGGATACCGATTGGCAATACATAAAGTAACGCTTTGATCAATGTGAACAGTAATTCTTGTAGTCCGAATAATACCTTCAACACTGCTTCGCGATTCTCTGTACGTGGCATGAAAGCAAAGGCTAAACCAACGGAAGCAGAAATGAACATAACGGACAATACGTTACCTTCTAAATACGGTTTCAAGATATTGTTAGGAATAACGGATAAGAAATGGTCATAATATGTTACGTGACCTAATTTTTCAGGTACTTGCGCTGCACCGGCACCGATTACATCAAGTGGTAAGTTACCTGGCGCAATCCAAAGGAATAAACCAAGACCAACAGCGGCTGCACAAATTGTTGTTAACAATGTATAGGTGACAGCATGACCAAAGATACGGCCTGTATCCTTCTTAGCACCCTAACATGGACAATGTGGTAATAACTGCTAGTGATACAGTAGGTATTGCAATAAACTGGAATAAATGCGTAAATACTGCAGCAATAAAATTAAATAAATCATTAAGAACTGGAATATGTTGCCATCCTAAGATAGCGCCGATGATGAGCGCACCCATCCATAATATAAATTGACGTAATTTACCTTGACCACGACTTTTCAAGGTAATCTCTTGCGCTAAGGCATCAACATTTTTGTTATTTTGATCTGCCATAAAAACACCTCTCAACTAACTAAACTACGGAGACTATAAAAAGAAACCCCAGCCCTAAGGGCTGGGATTATAGATACATCCTAGTCTCTTGATAAATCATATTATAAAGATATGTTTTAATGCTGTCAATTCCAATACTTGAATATATTTAGAATATATTCAAGTATTGTTCCAAATTTTATATATAAACTCTGCCAAACTCTAATGATACATATCTATATCTACAGTAATCATTCGAGTTCGCTCTGGATTAAACATAAAGTAAATCACTCTTGGCTGGTCATGATCAAAGTTATGGTAAATAACATATACTACATATTTCTCAGCCGATATCCTAGTACTATAATAATAATCTTCATTAGAATCATCACCAACACGCTGGCTGCCATCAATTAACCAGGGAAATAATTTCCAGTTTTGTCGTTGAATAGTGATAATCTCATAATAATTGTTTATGTCACTAACCAATACATTTTTATCTTTTGGATATGTAAACGAATTAAGTACTTCAACTGTAGTATCCTTGTCCCTGCCATTTATAAACGAATACCAAGCATTAGATCTAACAGTTTCCTCATACCTTGAAATCGTAGATTCATCACCATCTAATACTAAGCAACTATAATTTCCACCCAATCCAATTATCTCAGCAGAAGAAACCACTTTCAAACTCTCTGGTAAAGACTTAGGCGCTTGCAATTGAGATGGAATATAACCTGCTTTAGATGATGGCCATGTAGAGTGCCACCGTTGTATATCATAATGGGATAATCCTACAGCAGAAAACACTAAGGTAACAGCTAATGTAGGAAGCATACACAGAAAAAAGATAACATAAAAATATGATAAAAATCTTTTACGTACAGTTTTCTCACTATCAATAACTCTACATTTTTCAAGCAATAATACAATCGTGGCGATTAATAAAATCAGATAGTACACCCCAGAATACGAGATATAATCTGAGAAGAAAAATGTTAATACCCAAAGAATTATAAAAAACCATATACTCTTTCTATAAGGATTAGAAAAAACAATTTCCCTTCAAGTAAATTAAACACTGTTGCATTTACTATCTCCACAACAATACCTACTCAAATTACTTAGATTGATAAAACACAGCTCGTGTCCCATCATTACTGATCAAAAGTTCCACAAAATGAGGTCTTTTAGTATTCCCATCGTCTACAAAGACATATAGTCTATGATTTTTAGTAGAATTATAGGTGTCGTTCACCACTCTTTTCGTTTCTTTTCGAGGTGCAAACCGTAACCACTCTATAAAACTCCGTTTTGGTAAATTTAGAGGTTCCTCCTCAATGCTCTCTATAATGCGATAGCTATTAGGGATGAGATATAAAACGCTTTTTCTCCCCAGTATCTAACTCACGTAATACACCATCCGCATCAATTTGCGCTGTATAGGCTGTATTTTGTTTTGCTATTGCCTCATATTGAGCAATTACTTTAGGGTCTCCCTCTAAAACTACATAACGATAAGGATACGCAGTAGCCCAAGCAACATCTGTTCGTACCATAGATACCTTATCAATACCTTCCGAAAGCTGCTCAGGAGATTTAAGCCCTTCTGGTAATTCGCTATTATTAGGCCATCCCTCGTTTCCAATCAGTGGTACTGTACTCTAAAATCCTCAAACTGATCAACAGCTTGTATTAATATCGTATTGAAACCCAATCAGCTACGAGCCAAGATATACTAAGGGTTATGATAATAAATAAACCACAAGATAATCGGCTATGGGTATGTTCAGATATGGATTGTTTCTTAAAGCGCCTATATTGTAAAAATACACTCAACAATATGGCTATACTAAAAACAATATATGTAATAGGTGCTATATTAAATAGCACTACCACAATTGCAAACAACACGCATAGCATAACCGTTAATAGGCCATAAAATCCTTGGAACAAAACTCTCTCCTATTATGACAACACTTAGAACATTTTCTTATACAACACTTCTATATCTTTACGGCTCACTTCAGCCACTGTATTCGCAATATTTCCTGTAGCTACAATGTATACATTATCAACGAGCCAAGGAATGTCTTTTTCGTAAAGCCCAGTTCTGTAAGGTTTGTGGTAAGGTCTAAGTCATGAACAATTGAACGTAATGCTTCACCTAGTTCAGAACCATCACCGTGGTTGAAGATACGAGCCAACGCACCGAATTTATCAGGATTAGCACTCCACGTGTATTCCACTACAACGGGTTCGATAACGGCAAGGCCTACGCCGTGCGTAATGTCTTTAAGACCACTGGCAGGGTGTTCCATACCATGGGCCAAGGTTACACCTGCCGTATTGATTACCATACCGCCAATGGTGCTGGCAAGGGTTACAGATTCCCAAGCTTTTGTGAGTTGTTTTTCGTTGAGCACTATAGGTTTGCCGTTCGCAACGGCTTTCACATGTTTATATAAAGGTACAAGGTATTGCGCTAATAATGTTACTGCACAATACGATAGTGCATCAGTAAAAGGTTGTGCGGTCTTCGCGGTATAGGCCTCAACATTATGGCATAGTGCATCAAATCCAACAGATGCCAATACATGAGATGGCATAGTGCCCATTACCGCAGGATCTACGATGGAAACCTTAGGCACAATAGCATTACAACGCAAAGATTTTTTATCCCCTGTTTCAGGATTGGTAAGAACTCCAAAACCATTACCTTCAGATCCTGTGCCACAGGTCGTAGGAATTACGATAAGAGGTAACGCGTTATCACTTGTTTTACGATTAAAGATATAGTCGTTAATATCGCCATCATTCACGGCCATAAAGGCAATTCCCTTGGCGCAGTCCATAATAGAGCCACCACCAATAGCAACAATTGCTTCGCAGCCATTAGCCTTTGCTAACTCGGACCCTTTTATAGCCGTTGTAGTCAATGGATTCGCATCTACCTCATCAAATAAGACATGATTAATTTGGGCATTATCAAGTTTTGTTACCACCCGATCATATAAACCAGACTTCTTAGCACTAGTTCGGCCCGTTACAATAAGGACTTTTTTTCCATATGGTTTAACAAAGTCCGCAACACTATCTACTTTATTCCAACCGAACTGAATATTTACAGGTAAAAAATAAGAGAATTCCATGTGACAACCTCGTTTCTCTGAAAACTACTTCTTAGTATTATTGTAATGTATATTTAAGGGCATGTAAAACCTCATAGGACTTTCACCAGAAAACAGGTATACTAATAATAAGAGGGGATATTTATATTTATAGAGGGAGAGACATCTATGAAATTTGCCATTAAACATTTATGGTCATCGCTGCGGGACCTAGCAACGCAGTCACCTATATTACTGGCATTGATTGCCGTATTTTCATGTACACCATTGTATATTGAACAAGATTGGTTTGCCGAAATCGATATTAAGCTATACTCACTGTATTTCTTTATCGTTATATTACAAAGCTATATAACAAGAATCCGAAAGTTTTCCATTTTATATACCTTAGTAAGTATCGGAATCAGCGTTGGCCTCTATATGATTCACGAAAGCTACGGCTATGTGCGGGGTATTGAACTGGCTACGGAAAATATATCGTACCTATGGCTGTACTCCATGATTGCCTTGTATTTCACATCGCCTGGTGAACACTACATCGGTGAAATCATTAACCGCATCAAACGGATTGGCATCACCCTTGTTACGTCTACGCTATATAACATTGTTATCATCATGAGTTTATGGTTCTTCTTCATCATCGTGGACCAACCATTCAACTTTGAAGAAACCATTTTTAAGGTACTCGCATCCATTAATATATTCATTTGTCTATCTATGGTATGTTCTTACAAAGAAGATCCCTGCAGGTCCTCCAGCACCAAACTCATTTTTTTACTGTTGTATTCGGCATCATCTTGCCAAAGGCGTCCATTGTTACAGGCATTCTAGCTAACATCTATTTAGTCTTGATCCTGTTAGGACTTCGAGAGGATACGCGTTTCTTCTACACCTATTATCCGTATGTAGCCATTTTCTACCTATTCTACTTGGCTAGCTTTAGATCTAGTGAAAGTAGCAGAACTCAGCAAATCCTGTGCTTCTTGTTCATTACGTTAACTACATTGTGCTTAGCCCTAATCGGTAAGCGTGTAATTAATGAACCAATTCTTTGGCTCAATACAATTTACGTGAGTGCATTCAATCTAATCTTCTTAGTACACAATATTTATTCTCTTGTGAAAGGTTTAAAACCTTCTGTACACACAACAGTTATGGCTCTAGCCTTAGGTGCTGTTCTCTTGACACCATTCATAGGCTATACAACGTATCGTGAATTTGTGACCTATACTAAAGTTGATGGAGAATGGCATGCAGACCTACCAATAGCTGCTACCTTTGACCCTAACTTCACGGACTATGGCACACCATATGTCCCTGTAGACGATTTAAAACTGCCAGATACAAATCCAATAAACGGCAGACGCATCGAGTATATTAATTTTGATGCTATAACTGCACCAAAGGTTATTTCTATTGCAGGCTACGATAAATACATTGAAAATATCGAATTAATAGTCTACGAAAAAGATCTTAAAGGAATACCAAGTAGAATCTGCCAACTTCGACTCTATCTCCTTCAAGTTCCTCAACAACGGCCTTGATTTAGAGGTATCTCTACCAAATGGAGTAACGGAGGTTCATCATATTTATGATATATTCCTTACAGTCGATAAAACAGCTGTCGATCCTATCATTATAGAAGGCAATGGATATAAGCTATTGATTACGTCGTACTTCATAAACCAATTCGATACGCGTAAACTTAAATTTAATGTACTTTATAATTAAGCATATAATACAATATAGTAATAATTACAACATCATATATAATATGACAAAAGCAGTACCCCGGAAGGGGTACTGCTTTTATTCATCGATCCAACTTGGCCAGAATATGTTGGGCAAAGTCTTGGGCTGCTTTAAAATCGTCTTCATTTGGGTGTACTGCAGCTTGTTTGTGACGTGCATCGCGATCAGCAGATTGACCGTGGCTATGCCCTTTCGGGAACATCTTGTACATCATTTCGATAACCTTAGGATCTACCTTACCTTGGCAGATGAAGGTTCCTACAGGCTCTACGCCATCGGGTAAACAATTTGCTGCATTAATTAAGCTCTCCTTAGCATGTGCCATTTGCGGAGGTACACCAGCCGTGGCAAACAGAGCAATGTGAGGGTTATGTAATGTGCCTAGTACATCACGGGCCTCTTTATTAGCTGTCCCTTTATCCACCCAAAATCCTGCAAACACCAGATCATAGGATGCCATATCTGAGGGTAGTTCCGACATAGATACACATGGTGTGTCCGCTGGCAATACTCTGGCAATGATCTCTGCCACTTGTTTTGTATTTCCCGTAAGGGACGAATATATAACGATAGATTTCATAGCTAACCTCCTATTGTAAAACTATATTTATTATAAATCATATAGTATCTATCTATAATAAAATTAATCACAAACTACATCGATAAATTTAATCTAACCACATTGATAAATTTAAAAAAAGTCAATATTGAATATATAGATTTTTTTCGCTATAATCATTATATAATGTATTTAGTAAACAAGAAAACTACCATATATAGTAGTTTTTCTTGTTTTTTTCTGATTAGATTTAGCTTAAAGAATTTTTATATTCTTCACGCTAATCTTATATATCATTTTCAGATAAATTTATGATGTAAGGGGAACCATAATGGAGATTATGATCAAGAAGCGGGATGGCCATTTCGAGCCGTTGTCTGTTGAAAAAACGAAACGTATGATTGCCTTCGCTTGTTTGGGGTTAGATTCTTGTGATCCATTAGAATTAGAAATGGATGCGAAGTTACAATTCGTTGATGGTATGACAACTAAAGAGATTCAAAAAACTTTAGTACAAACAGCTATCGAAAAGGTTATCTCTAAAAAAGACGATGGCTTCGGCAACCAGGTTAATAAAATGAACCAAGATTGGCAATTCGTAGCAGCTCGTCTATTCTTGTTCGACCTCTATAAAGAAGCAGCTATCACTCGTCGCTATAAAGCGTTCGGCTATGGCAACTTCCCAAATCTTGTACACATGCTTGTAGAAGAGAAAAAATACGCTGACTTCTTCGTTACAGAATATACAGCTGATGAATTGCAAGAGTTAGGCGATTACATTAAACCTAAACGAGACTACCTCTTCAACTACGAAGGTCTTAAATTATTGGCTGATCGTTACTTGGTAAAAGGCTTTCAACAAAGAAATCTTTGAATTGCCACAAGAACGCTTTCATGGCTATCGCCATGCACTTGGCATTGGTAGAGGGCGAAAAACAAAGTAGAATACGCTCAAAAAATTCTACGATTTGATGAGCCAGTTAAAAATGACAACAGCTACACCTACATTGGCAAATGCAGGTACACCATTCCATCAGTTGTCCTCTTGCTTTATCTCTGGTGTAGATGATAACTTATGGTCCATTTACGACGTAAACAGCAAGTTCTCCCGCGTATCTAAACACGGTGGTGCTCTTGGTATCTACCTTGGTAAAGTTCGTGCATTGAACTCCGATATCCGCGGTTTCAAAAACTCCTCTGGTGGCGTTATTCCTTGGATCCGTTTATACAATGATACAGCTGTTGCAGTAGACCAATTGGGTAAACGCAAAGGCGGTGCTACAGTAACACTCGATATTTGGCACAAAGACTTCTACGAATTCGTAGAGCTTCGTACAAATAACGGTGACGACCGTCGTAAAGCTCACGATATCTTCCCTGCTATCTCTGTTCCAAATATCTTCATGGAACGCATGATTGCCCGTGAAAACTTCACCCTCTTTGACCCTCATGAAATCTTGGCTGTAAAAGGCTATGCTCTAGAGGACTTCTACGATACAGACGATAACAAAGAGTTCACAAAACGTTACCTTGAATGTGAACAAGATTCGAGCTTACACGGCATCGAAGTGCCAGCACTAGACATGATGAAAAAAATCATGCGCTCTGCTGTTGAAACTGGTACACCATTCATCTTCTTCCGCGACACTGTAAACGCTGCCAACCCTAACAAACATGCTGGTATGATTTACGCGTCCAATTTGTGCCACGAAATCGCACAAAACGTTGGCTTCACAAACCTTGCTGAAGAAATCATCAACGAAGACGGCACCATCACTACGAAAACAAATACAGGCGATATGGTTACATGTAACTTGAACTCCATTAGCCTTGGCCGTGTTACTGACGAAGAGTTAGAAGAAAACATTGCCCTTCAAATTCGCATGTTAGACAATGTTATCTCTATCAACCAAGCACCAGTACCAGAATCTCGCATGACGTCTGATAAATACCGCGCTATTGGTCTTGGTACTTCTGGGTACCACCACTACCTTGTAAACCACGATATCCAATGGGAATCTGATGAACATATCGAAGTAGTGGACAAATTGTTCGAAAACATCGCGTACTATGCTATCAAAGCTTCCATGGAATTAGCGAAAGAAAGGTGCATACCCAGCGTTCAAAGGTTCCGAATGGGAAACGGGTGAATACTTCACGCGTCGTGGCTACACATCCGATCGTTGGAAACAATTGGCTTCAGATGTTGCAAAATACGGCATCCGCAATGGTTACTTGATGGCCGTAGCTCCTACTGGCTCTACTTCCAATATTGCAAATACTACAGCTGGTATCGACCCTATCTTCAAAAAATTCTTCATCGAAGAAAAGAAAGGTTCTTTCACACCAAAAACAGCTCCAGATTTGAATGATAAAACATTCTGGCTCTACAAAGAGGCGCATACAATCGACCAACAATGGTCTATCAAAGCTTGTGGCGTACGTCAACGTCATATTGACCAAGCACAATCTTTCAACTTGTATATCACACCTCAAATGAAAGCAAAAGAAATTCTAGACCTTTACATTGAGGCATACAAACAAGGGATTAAAACAATCTACTACATCCGTAACCAATCCCTTGAAATGGATGAGTGCACTAGCTGCTCTTCATAGAAACAGAGTAATCTTCACAGATAATATAAAGGAGTCCACTATGGATAAAAAACTAATTTTCAATGAACACGGTGAACGTGGCACGCAATCTATGATTGGTGGCAACACCACAAACCTTCGCGAATGGAACCGTATCAAGTACGATTGGGCGAACCAAATGTACCGTACAATGCTCAACAACTTCTGGATTCCTGAAGAGATTTCCTTGAACGAAGATGTTAAGCAATTCCCATACTTAACAGATTACGAACGTCGTGCATTCGACAAAATTATTGCATTCTTGAACTTCCTTGATTCTATTCAATCTGAAAACTTGCCTAACTTGAGCCGTTATATTACAGCATCTGAAGTGGCATCTTTATTGAATATCCAAGCATTCCAAGAAGAAATTCACGCTCAAAGTTATTCCTACATTTTGGACACTGTAACAAATCCTATTACACGTGACAAAATTTATGATGAATGGCGTACAGATAAAACATTACTTGAACGTAATCGATTCATCGCCGATGCATACCAACGTTTCAGCGATGATCCTAGCGAAGCAAACCTTATCCACACAATCATCGCCAACTATATCTTAGAAGGTATTTACTTCTACTCTGGTTTTAGCTTCTTCTACACATTGGCACGCCAAGGTAAAATGACAGCTACATCCACTATTTTCAAATACATCAACCGCGACGAAGTAACACATCTTGTATTGTTCCAAAACATCATCCGCGAGTTACGTCGTGAACGCCCTGACTTGTTCACGCCTGAACTGGAAGCGAAAATCACTGACATGATTCGCCAAGGTGCAGAAAACGAAATCGCTTGGGGTCAATACATCACTGATGATAAAATCCTCGGCCTTAACAACGTTCTTATCGAACGCTACATCAAATACCTTGCAAATATCCGCTTAGAAGCGATTGGCTTGCCTCATCTATACCCTGAAATCAAGGACAATCCAATGGAATGGATTGAAAGCTTCTCCAACTTGAATAGCACAAAAACTGACTTCTTCGAAGCAAAAGTTACAAACTATACAAAAGCAGCGGCATTTGATTTTGATGATTTAGAATAAGAATAATTAGTTTTCTTATAGCAATTTAATAATATAAAAAGGGAGCATTTCACATTCTCTAGTGAAATGCTCCTTTTAATATGCCCCAACGCCACCCTCATCAAAACAGTTGACACATGGTAATACATTATAAAAAGTAACAATACATTTGTACGCCATAAGGGCCTACGCAATAAGTTCCTCACTGCCCCATAAATGTAATGTGGAATATTTTCATGCGAATTAAGCAATCGCGGCTTTATGTCCACCCTATCTTGATTACCAACTTACACTTAATACTCTATTAAATCAACGGTCCAATTGGTTGACTGTAGTAAATTATCTAATGTACGAATCTCCTTAGATATTGTATCTGCCGTTTTTTGTAATTCACTAACATTTACAGTTGCTATCATTTTGATTTCCGATCCACGAGCACGATAATTAATCGCACTCGCACTATCTGCTAAGTCACGATATGCAGAAAGTCGCATAATAGCTCCTTCTTTCTCTGCTATAATTTGCGTTAAAGAGCGCCCTTCAATAATAGTTGCACAGTTAGTAAGATTAATATCTTTAATGAGTTGTTGAAGTCTTGCAATTGCCGCTTCTAGTTCTTGCATCAATACGTTAGGGTCTTCATTAGGTATTTCCCCTTCTTGTACTAAACTATTTTGATTTAAACGACCTTGCAAATCACTAATTTTCTTATTCAAATCAGCTCGTTCTTGTAATGCTTCTGCTAATTTCATAGATGCTCACCTCATAACAAAAAATATGCACATCAAATTATTTAACGCTACTTATTTGCTTATTCTTATTATACAACGGCTTATAAAATCTTCCTCATCAAAATATGTGGACAGCCTTCATCAAGATATACATCTCCTTCCGCTTTATAGCCAAGGGATTCATAGAATGGTTTTGCCTGTACTTGTGCTGATAAGGAACAAGTTTTAAATCCATCACGGCGAATAGCATTCTCTGCAGCCATCATTATTTTTGATCCCAAATGTTGTCCACGATACAGCTTACGTACCGCCATACGGCCAATATGGGCATCACCAGCTACATCACTGGGAAAATATCGACACGTGCCAGCTGCTTTACCATCTATAGATGAGAGCACAAATTTTGCAATCTCATCTATGTCATCAAACTCGTCTTCAAAACCTTGTTCTTTCATAAACACGTCGATACGAATTTGTTTTATTTCATCTGTTATATAATCTAAAATTTGAATAATCATAGGTGCCCTTCCTAATTGTAAGTATATTTATAAGAATCGATTCAGAGTATCTTACAAGATAGCCTACAAACACTGTAAAACTTCTTATGTTTTATTATATCAAAAAAATACGCTTGATGTCACAAATTACCTCTGAAATTTTCTATCAATTCCCTCAGCTAAGATATTTTTAAAACTTCCATGAAATTTATTTTTAGGTATTGCATAATTTTTATCATTTGGGTTTTATACTATACCCATAATTTTTAGAAAGGAGCAACCAAAGATGACTAACCAAATTAGCTCAGCTACAAAACAATACTTTTATTGGTTCTTTATCCAACGTACGGGTAAGGAACTATTTGTGGTACGCTAATTAAGATTTAGTCATTATTAGTTGCTTAGAATAGTAAAAGGGCTACCCGTATTAGACTACGGGTGGCCCTTTTTTGTTTGCTATCCCGTATGGTGAGCCCTACTATTCACTGTAGTTTACAAGGAGGATTTATCATGATCATTACATTAAAACAAAACGCAGCAGAAGCAGAGGTATCTCGTTTACGCAGTGAATTAGAGGCAAAAGGCATCATCATCCACCCAGTAGAAGGTACTCGCTACAACATTTTAGGTCTTATCGGCGATACTGCATCTCTTGATGCTCGTCAAATCGAATCCCTTGATTTCGTAGATAAAGTAACTCGCATCCAAGAACCATACAAAAAAGCAAACCGTAAATTCCATCCAGATGATTCTGTAATCAACGTAGGTGGTGCATTGATCGGTGGCGGTCACTTCGCAGTAATGGCAGGTCCTTGCTCCGTAGAAACACCTGAACAAGTAATCGAAACCGCTAAAAGCTTGTAAAGAAGCAGGCGCTACTATCCTTCGTGGCGGCGCTTTTCAAACCTCGTACATCCCCATACTCCTTCCAAGGCATGGGCCCAGAAGGTTTAGAATTATTAGAGCTTGCTAAGAAAAGAAACAGGTCTTCCTATCGTTTCTGAAGTTATGGATATTTCCCAATTACAATACTTCGATAACGTAGATATGCTTCAAATCGGTGCTCGTAACATGCAAAACTTCACACTTTTAAAAGAAGTGGGTAAATTAAACAAACCAGTTCTTTTAAAACGTGGTTTGTCATCTACATACGAAGAATGGTTGATGGCTGCTGAATACATCATGTCCGAAGGCAATGAACAAGTTGTATTATGCGAACGCGGTATCCGCACATTCGAAACTAAAACTCGCAATACCTTAGATGTAACAGCAATCCCTATGATGCACGAATTATCTCACTTGCCAATCATCATGGACCCTAGCCACGCTGCCGGTATGAGCCGCATGGTTCGTCCACTTTCTCTTGCATCTGTAGGCGGTGGTGCAGACGGCCTTATGATCGAAGTTCACAACGATCCATCCAAAGCATTGTGCGACGGCCCTCAAGCATTACGACCAGACCAATTCACTAGCCTTATGAAAGAAGTTCGCGCATTACGCCAAGCATTGGTTGAATGCACTAAATAATCTTAAATATCACACAAATAAGCTAGTATCCGTTATAATAGATACTAGCTTATTCTTTTAAGAAAGGAATCGTTATGACTCGCATCCACATTAACGCATCCACACCTTACGATGTTGTCATCGAGGCTGGCTCTTTACAACGCATTGCCGATTATATTAAACCACTAAAACCAAATTGTTCTGTTATTATTGTCAGCGATAGCAATGTAGCCCCGCATTATTTAAACTTAGTAAAAACTAATATGATTAATGCAGGCTATAGCGTATGCGACTATGTCTTTACTGCTGGTGAAAGCTCCAAAAAGCGCCCACCAACTCATTGATTTAGTGGAATACATGGCAGCTCAATCATTAACTCGTAAAGACCTGCTCATTGCCCTTGGGGGCGGTGTAGTAGGTGATATGGCCGGTTTTGCAGCAGCTACCTACTTACGTGGTATCGACTATGTACAGGTTCCTACATCCCTATTAGCCGCAGTAGACTCCTCTGTAGGCGGTAAAACCGCTGTCAATCTAGAAGCAGGTAAGAACCTGTGGGGTGCTTTCAAACAACCTATCCTCGTCCTCTGCGATCCAACAACACTAAATACATTGCCAGACATGGAGTGGAAAAATGGATGTGGAGAAATTATTAAATATGGTTTCCTCGATGTACCAGGGTTATTAACCCAACTCGAACATAAGCCATTAATAAAGCATCGTGATAGCGTTAGTGCAGTTATCGCTCGTTGTGTTCAAGCAAAGGCGGATATCGTAGAGCAAGACGAACGTGAATCTGGTGTTCGTGCCCTCTTAAACCTAGGCCATACCTTTGGTCATGGTATTGAAAAGGCGAGCCACTTTGAAGTCCACCATGGCTATGCCGTAGCGATTGGCATGGTCCTCATGGCGCAAGGTGCTGTAAAACATGGAGAATTAGATGCAGAGGCATTAGAAAAATTAAAGGTCCTCATCGAAGCACACGATTTGCCAACCACAACGACTGTAACAAAAGGAAGAAATTTCTAGCAGCTGCTAAACACGATAAGAAAAAGCGAAGGCGCTACTATTAAAATTGTAGTATCCTACTAGCTATGGCCACAACGAACTCAAGGTTGTTACCCACGAAGAACTTGCCACCTATTTAGACTAAGACGTAAAAGGAGATTTATATGCATTCCGTAACGAACGCCATTCCTACAGGGACTATCGCGTCCATCCCAGCAAAGGCTCATGCACATCGCGCATTGATTTGTGCAGCCCTCGGCTAGCTCGCCATCTACGATACTACTGAGCCGTACCTCTAAAGACATCGATGCTACTATGGACTCCTTACGAGGCTTAGGTGCACACGTTGTGTATGAAAATAAAGTTGTCACTGTTACACCAGGCCCTGCACCAGCAAAAGGCAAAGTAGTTCCTCACGAATCTGGCACTACTTTGCGCCTTTTATTACCGGTAGCAGCATCCATTTGTAATGATGTAGACGTAGATGCGAAAGGTCGTTTACCAGATCGTCCTCTAGAACCTATGCTAAGCGAAATGAAAGCACATGGCGTAACATTCTCTCAAGATAAACCACCCTTTACGATGACGGGCCGTCTCCAAGGCGGGTAGCATTTCGGCATGGTAGGTGATGTAAGTAGTCAATTCTTCTCTGGGACTCTTACTAGCGGCTCCACAATGTGAAGGTGCTACTATTACGTCTACGACACCACTTCAATCTAGCGACTACGTAACACTGACGACTACGACGATGGCAGACTTTGGCGTTACCGTTGACCATACACCTGCTTCTGATACAGTCCGAGAATCCTTTACGGTAGCGGCTAATGCTACTTTCAAAGGTCAAAATCATTACCAAATCGAAGGCGATTGGTCTAATACAGCGATTTGGATGGTCGCTGCTGCTATGACAGGCAAACCAATTACTATTACTGGTATGAACAAGAATTCTGTGCAAGCGGACCGCCGCATCATGCAAGTTATCGAATCTGCAGGATGCACTGTAACATGGGAATGGCATGAATATTACCGTGTCTGGTCGCGCTAACACACCAATTCACGCCGACCTTGAGCAAATGCCTGACATGTTGCCAGTTATGGCAGCCCTCGCCTGCTCTATTTCTGGTGAAAGCTCCTTTGTTAAAGGTGCTCGCCTACGTTTGAAAAGAATCTGATCGACTCGTAGCTGTTGCCAATCTCGTAAGAGACTTGGGTGGTACGAGTGCGTGAAGATGGCGATGACCTATACATCATCGGTAATGGTATACTTAAAGGTGGACATGGCGATTGCGTCAAATGACCATCGCCTCGTTATGGCAGGCACGTTGATGGCCCTCATCAGTGAAAACCCTGTTACGTTAAAAGATAGCGAAGCTATCACAAAATCCTATCCAGACTTCTTTGAGGACTGGAACTTACTAGGTGGTAATGCACAACCGGTATAGATTTCTAATCTTAACTGGTGTGATCTGATACATAATAACAATAATAGTCGTAAGTACTATAGTAGGAGTTAATATAATGGCATCTAATTTCGGTAAAACCATACAGGTATCTACCTTTGGCGCCTCTCATGGATACGCTATCGGCGGTATTGTTGAAGGTCTACCTTGTGGACATACCATCGATATCGATGAGTTAAAGCCTTTTTAAAGCGCCGTGCGCCAGGGCAAAATCAATTAACAACACAACGTAAGGAAGCCGATACACCTGAATTTTTAGCAGGTATGGTAGACGGCATGCTCAGTGGTTCTCCATTGGCATTTATGATCCGCAACACATCTCAACACTCTAGCGATTATAATAACTTACGTGATATCCCTCGCCCATCTCATGCGGACTTCACAGCTCGCATGCGCTACGGTGACAAGGTAGATATGCGCGGAGGTGGCCATTTTTCAGCGCGCCTTACAGCTCCGCTTTGCGTAGCTGGTGGCATCGCCCTTCAATTATTACGCGAAAAAGGCATCGAAATCCACGGCCATTTAAAACAAGTGGAAACGATCCAAGATGCTCCTATCGATATGGTTCATCCAGATATGAAAGCATTAGCTAGTATCGCTACAGAGCCAATTACTATGGTTGATCCAGAAAAACGTAGAGAAGTAGAAACCCTTGTTATGAACCTCAAAAAAGATGGGAACTCTACAGGTGGTATCGTTGAAGTCGTTGCTACAGGACTACCAATTGGCCTTGGCAATCCAAACTTTGATGGCATCGAAAACCGCTTAGCTCGTGTTATCTTTGGAATCCCTGCCATTAAAGGCGTATCCTTCGGTGGAGGCTTTGACATGTGTGCTAAGCTTGGTTCCGAAGTGAATGACGCTTTCACCATGGACGGCGACAAGATTACAACGACGACGAATAATAGCGGTGGTATCCAAGGTGGTATTACCAATGGTTTACCACTTGTTATGCAAGTGGGCATCAAGCCAACACCATCCATTTATAAAGAACAACATTCTGTGTCACTTTCACAAAAAGAGGACACATTGCTTACAATCAAGGTCGTCACGACCCATGCGTAGCACTTCGTGCAGTACCTGTAATCGAAGCTGTTACAGCCCTTGTTATTCTTGATTTCTTAGGAGATATTGACCATGAACTTAGATGAAGTACGCGTTAAAATTAACGACATAAACGACCAAATGCTCGCCCTCTTCAAAGAGCGCATGGAACTCTCCAAGGACGTTGCGGCAGCGAAAAAAGAAATGAACAAGGCTATTTACGATGCCAAACGGGAACGAGATATCCTCGACAAAGTAACTCGAGATGCAGGCCCAGACCTCGACCTATACGCACGCCGTTTCTTCGAAGCCTTATTTAGCTTGAGCCGTACGTATCAGTCTGAACAATTATTCCAAGATAATGAGTTCACTGATAAAAATGAAAAAGCTATTGAGCAGTCCCCTACCTTACCTCCACAACGTGGCAGCGTAGCTTGTGCTGGCGTCTTCGGTAGCAATGCGCAAGTGGCGTGCGATAAATTATTACCACTCAGCCAAATTCACTATGTAACAGGCTTCCGTGCCGTATTCGACGCTGTTGAGTCTGGAGAATGTCAATTCGGCGTATTACCTATCGAAAACAGCTCCAATGGTTCTGTGAAAGAAGTGTATGACCTTCTAGAAGATCGTAAATGCTATATCGTACGCGGTACTCGCCTTTGGATTTCTCACGATTTACTCGTGAAAAAAGGCACAAAACTAGAAGATATTCACACTATCATCTCCCATCCTCAAGCGTTGGGCCAATGCAGCCACTTCCTAGAGAAATTAGAAGGCGTAGAATTGCGCTCCTTCGATAACACGGCTCGTGCGGCACAGCTCGTAGCGGCTAGTGACGATCCAGGCGTAGCAGCTATTGCAGCTCCTCAATGTGCCGACTTATATAATTTATCTCCATTGATGCGCAATATCCAAAATAGCGATAACAACTATACGCGCTTTATCTGCATCAGCAAGGACTTCCATGTATACCCAGGGGCTAATAAAATCTCCGTGGTAACTACAGCAAGCCATGCTCCAGGTGGCCTTGGTACATTACTTACCAAGTTTGCAAACATCGGCGTAAATCTTACCAAACTCGAGTCTCGCCCGATTGTAGGCCATAACTTCGAGTTCTTATTCTACCTCGACTTAGAAGCATCCCTAGCAGATCCTAAGGTATTATCCGTTCTAGCAGAGCTTCATACATCACAAGATAAGTTCCGCTTACTCGGCAATTACCCTGAAAACTAAAATACTTATATGTACTAGTCCCTATAAGAACATATATAGTACAATACATATAGTTATAAAACTTCAATGGCTAATAGGTACCAGCCTATTAGCCATTCTATGTATATTGACCTAGGAGGTCCTATGAAATTTGGTTTACTTGGCCGTACGTTAGGCCATAGCTTTTCTCCCCGCATTCACAGTGCATTAGGGAATACAAATTACGAATTATTTGAACGGGAACCGAGCCAACTACAAGAGTTCTTCGCGGATCCAGAATTGCAAGGTATCAATATCACTATCCCTTACAAGGTAAATGCCCTTGAAGCTTGTGATGTAGTAGACCCTCGCGCCGAACGCATCGGTTGTGTGAATACGATGGTTCGCAAAGATGGTAAATGGCACGGCTATAATACAGACTACGATGGTTTCGTGTTTACTCTACAACATGCTGGCATTGATGTATCTGGCAAGGAATGTATTATCCTCGGGGATGGCGCTTCCTCCGCTACCGTTCACGTAGCTCTTGAAGACTTAGGAGCTAAGAACATAGTTCACCTCTCTCGTAAGACGGCACCATTCTATGGTGATGCGCCTAATTACTACGAAACAGCACAGATTATTATTAACTGCACACCTATCGGTATGTATCCCTCATAATCCAGCTAATCTCATCGATATTACACAATTCTCCAAAGCTAGAAGGCGTTGTAGACCTCATCTATAATCCACGCCGTACGATTTTGTTGTTACAAGCAGAAATGATGGAAATTCCTCATTGTGATGGCTTGCCATTCCTCGTGGCTCAAGGCGTTGAGGCGGCTAACCATTTCCCAAGGTAAAAGCTTTGGCACAAAGGAAATTGAGCAAATCTTACGAGATATGCGCCGTGAAAAGGAAAATATCATCCTCATCGGCATGCCTGGCGTAGGAAAAACTACAGTCGGTAAAGCGCTCGGTGAAGAAATGGGCCGTACCTGCGTTGATGTGGATCATGAGTTAGAAAAAGAAATTGGAGACATTTCCACATACATTACAGAACAAGGGGAACCAGCCTTCCGTGAAAAAGAAGCGGAAATGATTGCAAAATTCGGTACCCAAACAGGTCTTATTATTTCCACTGGCGGCGGCTGTGTAACAGTTCCTAAAAACTTCGCACACTTACGCCAAAACGGTCGTATTTACCAATTAACACAACCAGTAGAAAACCTATCTACCTCTGGTCGTGTTCTCTCTAGTGGTGGCATCGAACGCTTACGCGAACTAGAAGCAACGCGTACACCAATGTATGAAAGCTTCGCTCAATGCATCGTAGAACATAATCGCAATGCACCAGAAACAGTGTCTGCTATCCTAGAAGATTTTGAAGCAAACTTATTGTAAGAAGATTTACATCTGTATTTCTAGATAAAACTAAAACTCATAGCTTAACTTCATAGATATAGTACTAAAAGCAGTAGTTATCCCTAAGATAAATACTGCTTTTTTATATTCTCTATGTTTTATATGTATTTGTAAAAATCCATATTTGCAATTACAATGTAATTACAACTAGAATTCAAGAAGCTTAAACACCTTTTTCTATAAGAGCAATAAAATAACCAAAGTATTACAGTCACAACTTAAAGAATCATAGGAGAGATATTATGAAAACCGTAAACCTACAAGTCCGCATCAACGAAGATCTAAAACAAGAGGTATCTAGCATATTGAAAGCCCAAGGCCTATCCTATACCTCCATGCTTGACGCCCTATTCCGTCAAATTATCAAAGAACGTCGCATTCCTTTCGCCATTGCATTACCAACAACATCTACAGATGAAACACCAACGCCAAGTACACTCAACAATGACGGCACCTACGAACAACCCCGAATCACATTAAAGGCATCAGATACTACTAGCTCGTACGGAATATCAACCACAAACGAGGTTGAAATATCCTTTGATAAAATTGATAAAACAGGCATACTCAATATCCGTATTAATCCTAAAGTTAAGACACTAACAACAGCTATCTTAAAAGAGATGGGATTAACTATATCACAAACTGTTACACTTGTATCAAAACAAATACAATTCACTAACGATATTCCTTCCACTATCCATCGCCCAGAATGGATTGATGCTATAAATGATGATTTATGGACTAAAGAAGATTTAAGCACAAGAATAGAGATAGGACTTAATCAAGCAAAAAAGGGAATTGGCGAACCTGCTGAAAAAGTCTTTAATGAGCTCCTTAAGGATTTATAAGTTCGGAGGTTAAAATGAGATATACAATAATTTTGACCCCTACTGCTAAATCTGACATAGTAAATCTCAAACTTTCATTAAAGCAACGCTTTATAGACACTGCGTTTATCCAAAAAGAATTATCGCAAATTTACCAAAAAATATGTTCATTATCCATTTTTCCTGAGCGCTATCCTATTGTAGATAGCAAGGAAAAATACAGAAAATTGTCATACAAAAAGTATCTCATTCTATATACAGTTATAGGTAATCACAGTCTATATTTTTCTATATTCAGCCTTCAAAAAAATGAATACATTACAGGTGATACAAAACATATAAAAAAAGTCGGCTCTCGCCGACTTTTTTAATGTACTTTTTCTCGTTTATGTTGTTGTTCATCAAATACGCCATCTACATCAATAGCATCTGAAATATCTTTTAATGTATGTACATCGATTTGACCTGGTGCCGAAGCTTTTGCCAGCGGAGGCAAAGGTCATAGCATTACCAAATAATGCACCTGCTGCGCGTGTAACAGCCCCCAATGGCCCCATAGCCATAGTAATGATTGGGTCAGATGGATACAAGGCTTTAACTTCAGCTGTTGCTTCAAGAAGTGTTAATACATCACCTGTTGTATGAGGCATAACGGCTATCTTTGGCACATCCGCTAAAAATTCTTTCATTTGAATGAGTCGATTTACAATAACATCTCTACTTGGTGTACCATTAAAATCATGATTGCTCATGATGATTGTTACACCATGAACCTTGGCGAATTCTATGGTTTTGACCATTCTATCTTGATCAAAGAATAACTCAATATCAATAGCATCTATCGAGCCCTGTGGGGAATCAAAGTCGTTCTAACATTGTAAAATAATCTTGTGAGGAGATGGACTTTCTCCGCCCTCACCCCTTTCGTACGCCACGTAAACAGCAATCCCACGACCTTTTTAATTTGAGGTTTCATGAGCATCAATAGTTCAATAATAGCATCAATGGAATGAGCTCGTTCGTAATAGTCAATGCGTAGCTCCACCACATCACAAGGTGTATTGCATGCCACCGCAGTAGCATCTAGAATTTCTTTTTCAGTGATACCTACAATGGGAACACAAATCTTTGTTCCCTGCTCACCAAGTATGATTTGACCAATTCGAACCATAAAGAGCTCCTTTTTATCCCACTAGTTGACATAAGCCCCTTATCGTTACATAACAATAAAGGGCCGTAAAATATATTATATAACTATGATACTATGTATTAATCGTGCTGAACAGATAATCGTCTCGCTTGGAATCCTAGATATAATAGCAACGCCCCTGTAATACTAAATACATAAGATATGCCTATATAAGTAGATACAAGACTAGCAAATACTGGCCCTACCATAGATCCAAATTGCTGGGCCGTCGTCGTCATACCAAACATGCGCCCTCTAAAACCTGGTTCCGTATTTAGTGTTACGGCTGCACTCAAGGATGGATTAATTCCCACAATACAGGACCCAATCAACACTTGTAATACACCAAACCACCATATACCTACAGGTAGACTTTGAAGTAATAGTACAATACCACTACCAATCATACAGTAGGATATGGTTCGAAAATAACCACGTCGTTCTCCAATGCGTACCCATAAATTTGTAGTTAACGCACCTGCAAGACCACCAATACTCAAAATCGTTCCAGAAATGATGGCTGCCCCTTCCATAGTGCCTTGCATATCACCTACATAAAGAGCCAAAATAGGTTGCAACATCATTATAGCGCATTGCATAAAGAAGAAAATCCATAAAAGACTCACTAAAACAGGTTTTTCACTAACAGCTTTAAAATCCTCTCGCAATGATGTTTTCTGCTTAGTCGCAGTTGTATCCTCTACTTTTTTGCTTGCTATTCGTGGTTCTTTTACAAAGAATAACACCGCCAGAGTGGCAATAAATACAGCTATACCAGATACGTAAAAAACGGGGCGCATACCAACGACGCTTTCAATAGCACCACCTAAAAATGGCCCGATGACATTACCCAAAATGAGTCCCATCTGGAATATCCCTAGGGCACGTCCTACCCTTTTTTCATCAACACTAAGAGATACCATGGTCATAGCAGCTGGATAAAATCCATTGGCAAAGCCTACGAATGCCCGTCCTAACAATAATTGATACTGATCTGTTACGAGTCCAATTAAAAAGTAAGATACAGCTATGGCAAAACCGGCTCGAAGAGCCATTCTTTTTTTCCCCTTATTATCTGCAATCTTACCCCAAATAGGGGCCATAATCCCAGCAATAAGAAAGGTTATGCCAAAAACCAAACCAGACCAAAGCGCCACATCATCTTTAGAAACACCTAATTCCAAAAGATATATCGGTAAAAAGGGAATAATCATTGTATAACATACTGCTAGTATCGTCATACTAATGGTAATAATCCATACATTTCTCATGCCACCACGATGGGCATCATCTACATGATTATTCATAATTTTGATCCATTACATCTTGTAAGGATACACGCTCCATAACATGGCGAAACTCTGCTTGTAAATGTTGCCACAATGGTGCGGTTAAGCAATCATTGAACATAGGACAAGGTTCAAGATGATCCTCCAAGCAAGAAACGAGGGCAATGGAGTCCTCAGCAGCATATAAGATTTCATATACATTATATTCAGACGGATCTTAACTAAGCGATAACCGCCATATTTGCCACGACCACTCTTAACGAGTCCCGCTGCGGATAAACGAGATACAATGCCTTCTAAATATTTATCTGAAAAGCCTTGGCGTTCTGCAATTTCACGAATCGGCACATTCTTCTCCGTTCCGTGCTCTGCAATATCCGCAAGGATTCGCAAGGCGTAACGACCTTTTGTTGATATTTTCATAAGTTAACCTCTACATCATTAAAATATACTATTAGTATATCATAAATTCATACAAATATTGTTGGGAAATATGGTACACTATACTTATATCCGAATATCTTTATTACGGTATTATTTATAATTTCATATGGGGAGGATTTATCTAATGTTAGATAAACTTTTTAAACTCAACGAACGGGAAACCACAGTTAAAACTGAGATTTTAGCAGGTCTTACTACGTTCATCACGATGGCGTACATCCTATTCTTGGCGCCAAATATCTTGAGTCTTGCTGGTATGGACAAGGATGCAGTCCTCATTGCGACAGCTCTCGGTGGTGGTCTCGTAACGATTGCTATGGGCGTATTGGTTAACTATCCAATTGCCTTGGCTCCTGGGGTTGGCCTGTTAGCCTTTTATTCCTTCACCGTCGTTCTAGGTATGGGGATTCAATGGCAAACAGCACTTGGTGCCGTTTTCATTTCCGGCCTTGTATTCCTTGCATTGACGTTGACCTCGATTCGTCAAATGATTGTGAAAGGTATCCCAGCATCGATGAAGGTAGCCATCACTGTTGGTATTGGCCTCTTCATCGCTATCATTGGCTTGAAACTATCTGGCTTAATGGCTATTTCTATCAGCCTATCTCCTAACTCGTTAGGGCAAGTAGTTCAAACACATGGCAATCTAGTGCCACCACCATCCGAAGCATTGCTCACCATGGGTAATTTACATGATGGCAATACATTGTTAGCCTTATTCAGCCTTATCTTTACATCTTTATTGATGGCTCGTAATATCCAAGGCTCCTTACTTATCGGTGTTCTCGTAACTACTATTATTTCTTATGCTACAGGATTATCTACAATGCCTGAACATTTCCAAGTGTTAGCAATTCCTGATTTTTCCAAAGCAGCATTCTTCCAATTAGACATTCCTGGTGCCATTCATATGGGGTTGATTACCATCATCTTCTCCTTCACCTTTGTGGAATTGTTCGACTCTATGGGCACATTAATCGGTACAGCTACTAAGGCAAAAATTGCAGATCCTAAGACAGGTTCTTTCCCTGGTCTAGGCAAAGCGATGACCGTTGATGCCGTAGGCGTTAGTGCTGGTGCCTTACTAGGTACTTCTACAATTACAGCCTTTGTTGAAAGTGCTTCTGGCGTTGGTGCTGGTGGTCGCACAGGTTTAACAGCGGTTACAACAGGCGTATTGTTCTTAATTTGCCTATTTGTTGCGCCTCTTGTATTACTCGTACCAAACGCAGCCACATCTCCAATCCTTATTCTCGTAGGTGCCTTGATGATTGGCGCCATTCGAGATATCGACTTTGACGATTGGACCGAAGGCTTCCCTGCATTTCTAGTTATTACCTTGATGCCGTTCACATACAGCATTGCTAATGGTATCTCCGCAGGACTTATCGCATACCCAATCTTGAAAACTCGTAGCAGGTCGCGCTAAAGAGGTTAACTGGATTATGTATGTATTGGCAGTACTCGTTATCATCCGATACGTATTCTACTAGTTTTGAAAGTATACCTAAATACACATAAAAGAACCTATCTCCTAAGATATTTTGTAGTGAACCCAAAAATTTAGACTTTTGGGGGTCACTACATTGCTAGATATCTGCGAGATAGGTTCTTTTTGTAGTATGTGCTATTACATTATAGTCATTTACTAATGCCTTATTATATTCTAAGTTATATTACTGTACTGTATTATCTAAGTGTTTTAACTCCAATTAAGTCTGTACGACTTAGGATCGATATCTTTTAATGGTACTACATGATTTTCTATAAAAGTCTGCTTCAGATGCTTTCACAGGCACTTGGAAGAACAAGAAATACGCCATATTATTCTTGTACCACGTAACACTGCGTACTAAGCCCTTATCTACATCCCCTGTATAGTGAACCTCCCCTATTGGAGTAGAGTCACTCCACTGTACGTCATGATACTCCATTGGGAATATATTCTTCAGGCCATACAGTATCCATAGAGTAGCTCATGCGGAAGACCATCGTATGAGTTTACCCAACGGCCACTGCGTTCTTGATACTCTTCACCTTGCTTCCAATATACAGTTTCTAATACATCATTGTCATAAAAATGTGTAGCATAGTATGTATAGCCAAGCGGTAAATAACTTGGTACAGATACGTCATAGGACACCTTATGAGATGCATCGATTACACCGCTAGGTAAACCGATGGTTTTGCTGGTAAGTATAGGCCACACAGAATTCGTATGTGTACGCAATGGCAAGCCAATCGTTTCATAAGGAGGCCAATCCGGATCATCATTTGGTTTAACCTTTTTCGCATCGTTTTCTTCAACATTTTGCTTATCATTCCGGTCACCACGTAGTCGAGTATCATCAACGGCTACGTTACTCACAGGACCTACAGAGTCTACAATTTTGCTTACAAAGTTTTGGTTTCTTGAAGAAGCAAAGTAGAGCATATACACTTTGTTATCTTTTTCCCAGTAAGCAATTTGAATAGCGTCTTTACTAGAACCTAACGTATGTACAGAGATTCCCATTAGGGGTAGTAAAGCTAACTGCATCCTTAGCATTGTAATTTATCTTTTCTAAATATAGGCGTTACCACTGTATCGATAGCCCACCCCATGCGATATACAATATCTGTATTAGAGAAGGTTAATTTCGGCCCATATTCTCCATCACGGCCCGTTTCTGTATATACGATTTCTAATACATCATGGTCCTTAGTCTTTACATCGCGTAGTGCATAGTCTTTAGGCATATAAGACGGCACTTGTAATGAATAATCAACCGTCCGCACGGCACTCTCAATATTAGTTTCAACTAAATCATTATCACCAACTTGATCATACCAGAGATAACGATCCATAAGTTTTTGATTATCATCGATAATTTTCTGATTATCTACATCTCGTTCAACAGGAACAGTGTTACCATTTTTATCGATTAACGGGTATGTAGCACTAACTGGCTGTACGCCAAAGGTGCTTACTGCAGTAGCCATCGCGGCACATAAAACAGCAGATGTTATTAGTTTCTTCATATTCTCTCCTCTTCGAGCGGTTACACAGGTTTCCGCTTTTCCAATATCGTATATTTATATAGCCGTATAATTTACAGGCTCCACATGCTCCTTATAGAATTCAGCATCAACTGATTTCACAGATTCTAAAAACAATAAGGAATATGCCATACCGTCTTTTGTCCACGTAATGCTGCGAATTAGTTGTGCTGCTGGATCCCCGGTGTAAAAGACTTCACCAGATTCACCTTGTTCAGACCATTCAAAGTCCTTATATTCAGCAGGAACATACGGTACATCTTTTACATCTTCCACTGAATAGCCCATTCTATAAACGAAAATACTACCAGAGTTTCTCTTCCCAACTCGATATGTTTGGGAATTTTTTATAAAATATACAACCTCTAATACATCATTTTTGTCTTGCCGCACTGTATAGATTTCATAACCATAAGGGATATAACTAGGTGCCTTAACTTCATATGGAAGCTTCTTTGCTGCCTCTAATAGCTTTCCGTTAAAAGTATGCGCCTTTTTTGTATTCTCTATAGGCCAATCATGAAAGTGCCACTGTAAACTATCAGTTCTAGGCTCAACATTTTTAAAGTTATGTCCGAGCTTAAGTGTTTTAGTGGATCCAGCCTGATCTGTAGTATCAGGAGTATCTAGCGTTTCTGCTGTGGCCATTCCTACAGATAATAACCCAGCAGCAATAACAGCTAAAACCGACTTATACATTGTTTTTCTCATATTTTTTCCTCTTTATAAGCGATTACAAATTCTACCGCTATTACACAATATATTATTCTAGATACAATTTGTATAACATCAGTTTATCTGCTAAGGAATCATTCGTTCTTTATTATATTCATCAATTGTTTTGTTTGAAATCTTCGTAACCGGATAGTTTCCTAATAATTCATAACGTGAGCTATCTATATTTTTTACAGGCACTACATGCTCCTTATAGAATTCAGCATCAACTGCTTTCACAGGTTCTAAGAAGAATAAGGAGTACGCCATGCCACCTTCCGTCCACGTAATGCTACGGATCAATTGTACTCCTGGCTTACCTGTATAATACACCTTGCCCGATTCACCTTCTTCAGACCATTCATAGTCCTCATACTCTGCAGGAATATACGCTGTATCTCTTACGGTATCCAAGGAGTATCCCATTCGATAGGCCATAACATTAGTAATAAATTTTTCCCCAGCCTGATAGATAGGTGCATTTCTTTTGTAATATACAACCTCTAGCACATCATTGGCTTATAGGACAAAAAGAGTGTGTGAAAACCCTTATAACACTAGTAAATATCTAGTGTTATAAGGGTTTAATCTTTTTCTGAAGAAGTTTGAGGGTGGACAAAAAGTGTGGGTGAAAACTTCAGTTAACCCTTGTAATTACTGACTAAAATGAGGTTATATCTTCCTATATATAAACAAATATGGAGGAAGAGTTTATGCGACAAATAAAATGTCCTGATTGTAATGAAACATGTATTAAACATGGTGTTTTAAAATCTGGTTCTCAGCGTTGGTTTTGCAAATATTGTAAGGTGGCATTTACCGTTAAAATTAATAAATTAAGTAAAGAGTTAAACCTATTCTTGAATTGGTTATTCAGCACCGATATTCAAGCTGATATGCCTGGTAAAGGTCGTACATTCAGGCGTAAAACCGCTAAATTTTGGTCCATATGGCCATTGCCACCAAAAGTGGAAGAAGTACATGATGTGGTATATCTTGATGGAATTTACTTAGCTAGAAATTTATGTGTTTTTGATTTGTTGCAATGATACTCATGTTCTAGGATGGTATGTTTGTCGTTATGAGCATGCTAGAGCTTGGCAGTGTTTAATGGAACGGATTGCCGAACCTAAAGTCGTTGTGTCTGATGGTGCTAATGGTTTGCCTAAAGCATTACGTAAAGTTTGGCCTCATAGCAGTCACCAAAGATGCCTGTTTCACATTTTTTGTCAGGTTAGACGATATACGACAAGTAGACCTAAAACGTTAGCTGGGAAAGACCTTTATAGTCTTGCCAAAGCTTTATTTAATGTGAAAACAATGGATCAAGCCTTTATATGGATTAATGAGCTTTCAGCGTGGCGAATAACATATTCTGATTTTTTACGAGAAATGACGATTGATGAATTCGGAAATAAACGCTCTACACATGAGCGTTTGCTTAAAGCTGAATCATCATTATGGCGCCTGATTAGGCAACAAACTTTATTTACATTTTTGGAATGCATTGATATTAAAGTACCTACAACAAATAATCGTATTGAAGGTGGAGTAAATGCTCAACTAAGAAGTATGTTACGGGCTCATAGGGGCCTTTCACTTGAAAGAAGACTAAAAGCGGTCTATTGGTGGTGCTATATGCACTCACCAAGACCGCTTTCTATTTCAGATATATTAAATTGTATGCCTACAGATGAATCGATTGCTGCTATCTACAAACGGTTATCTAGTTATTGCCAAATAGATCGTTCAATCCCTCAATGGGGTGATGCTCCTGTTTGGAATGAGCTACATATGTCTACAGATTTTCCAACTTATTGGGATTAGTCACACACACTTTTTGTCCTATAACCCACATCATTTCGATCAAGACGTGCTGTATAAAGCTGATATCCAAAAGGTATATAACTAGGTGCCTCAGCCTCATACGGTAATTTCTGAGTAACCTCTGCTATCCCCTTAAAGTTACGAGCACTGTCTTGAGTCATTATAGGCCAGCCTACTAATTGCATTCTTGGTATTTGTTTAATTGGAGACGCATTATTCATGTTTGGCGTAACATTTTTAGACTTAGCTGCGGCCTCAGAATGATTAATCGATACAGACTGATCAACAGTATCTGCGGATACATAGCTTATAGATACTAAACCAACAGCTATAGCAGCTAAAATTGATTTACCTATAATTTTCTTCATATTCTCTCCTATTACAAAAATTTATAATATACTCCACACATATAATGATATATTTTCTTATTTATATCAAAAATAGGTACTCTATTCTGTAGCTCTAGCTACTTCATAAAATTTTTATCTTTCCTTTTGTGAAAGCATCGTCACAACCAAATAATGTATCTAATGCTTAGGTTCGATATAAAAAATCCTACTGAACGCTATATCATAATAGAGTTCAATAGGATTGTTATGTCATTATTTAGTTAATGGAGGCATAATAGTATCTTGCTCAAGTTGTCTTCGTCTTTTGGCCGTATAGTCGACAATTTTAATTTGAACTACGCCCACAGAGTTTACCATGGCTTCCGTAAAAGTAAATTCACGTCCTGTCTGATGTTTCATCAATACTTGTAAGCCATGAGATTTTTCATCAATAGACTCTAAATAGGTAGCCTCTCCACGACCCATCACACTAGAGTATACCGAGCTATATTTACATGGAATATCCCCACCTGAAACGAGGGCTTCATCGCTACCATCAATTTCAATAAATACATGGGGATTCGCTTGAATCAAACTAAACTTTTTCCCCTCATAATGGCCATGTACATAGATATAAAGTACATCATCTATAAATTCGTATCCAAAATGTAAGGGCACCACGTAAGGGTAATCACCATCCATCAGACCTAGGTGAATGATACGAGTACTATTTAAAATGCCCTTAATTTCATCTATATCTGTAACCTTGCGGTCTTGTCGTCTCATATAACCTCCCCTAATTTATGTATAAGATAATCTATATATTATTATAGCAAATTTAACTCACCCGTTAGCACTACTATGAAAAATATAGATATATATCTATTTATTCAAAGAAAAAAATAGCATAAAAAAATCTAGTTATCCGCATAAAAACTGGACTTATCACACTTTATCAAGGTCAAAACCACTCAATTTACTACTAATTTACTACTTATGAATGAGCTTTGATACGACGATTTATCCTTGAAAAGTGAAGATATAAAGATACTTCCAATAAAATTTGAATATTTAATAGGTAGACACTTCAAAAAATGAGGTGTCTATTTTTTTACCCGATTTTGAAAGGAAGTGAACTTATGAAAACAAAAAATCAAGAATCAAAAGGTCGTTCCCCACTCTTTAAGACCATCAAACATTCATTCAGCCAATAAAAAAGAAAGGATAGGTAAAAATATGGAACTTAAATTTGTGATTCCCAACATGGAAAAAACATTCGGCAATTTAGAATTTGCTGGCGAGGATAAAGTCGTTCAGCGAAGAATCAACGGACGGCTAACTGTCTTATCAAGAAGCTATAATCTCTATTCTGATGTTCAAAGAGCAGATGATATTGTGGTGGTGCTTCCTGCTGAAGCTGGCGAAAAACATTTCGGCTTTGAGGAACGTGTGAAGTTAGTCAATCCACGTATTACCGCAGAGGGCTACAAAATCGGCACTCGTGGTTTTACAAATTACCTTTTACATGCTGACGACATGATAAAAGAATAAAGAAAGAGAGGAAAAATGATGAGATTAGCAAATGGCATTGTATTAGATAAAGACACGACTTTTGGAGAATTGAAATTCTCTGCTCTACGTCGTGAAGTGAGAATCCAAAATGAAGACGGGTCGGTTTCAGATGAAATCAAGGAACGTACCTATGACTTAAAATCCAAAGGACAAGGACGCATGATTCAAGTAAGTATTCCTGCCAGCGTGCCTTTGAAAGAGTTTGATTATAACGCACGGGTGGAACTTATCAATCCCATTGCGGACACCGTTGCTACTGCCACCTATCAAGGAGCAGATGTTGACTGGTATATCAAGGCAGACGATATTAGTGCTGACAAAAGGATTCTAGTTCATTCAAAGCTCAACCACAAGCAAAGAAAGAACCGACACAAGACAAATAGTCGCTAGGTAGAAAGGAGACTTTTTTTCGCATGAAACAGCGTGGTAAAAAGGATTCGCCCATCTGGTAAAAGATTTAGTCTTTCATTTTACGATAGCGTCACTCCCTGCCTGTTTTTCCTGCTGGTTGTCGGACTGTTTCATGTGAAGACAATCCAGCAGATCAACTGGCAGGATTTTTAACCTATCACAAGCAGATAAGATTGACATTCCCTATTTAATTATCAGTTTCAGTGTCGCAATTCTTATCTGCTTGCTGGTAGCGTTTGTATTCAAACGGGTTCGCTATGATACGGTTAAACAACTTTACCACCGTCAAAAACTGGCAAAGATGATACTTGAAAACAAGTGGTATGAATCTGAACAGGTCAAAACAGAGGGTTTCTTTAAAGATAGTGCTGGTCGTACAAAGGAAAAGATAACCTACTTCCCTAAAATGTATTATCGACTTAAAAATGGCTTGATACAGATACGGGTGGAAATCACGCTGGGAAAATATCAAGACCAACTCTTACACTTGGAAAAGAAATTAGAGAGTGGCTTGTACTGTGAGCTGACGGATAAAGAGTTAAAGGATTCCTATGTGGAATATACTTTGCTCTATGACACCATAGCCAGTCGTATTTCTATTGATGAAGTAGAAGCTAAAGATGGTAAACTTCGCTTAATGAAAAACGTATGGTGGGAATATGATAAGCTCCCTCATATGTTGATTGCTGGTGGTACAGGTGGCGGTAAAACTTACTTTATACTGACACTGATTGAAGCCTTGCTTCATACAGATTCAAAACTGTATATTCTTGACCCGAAAAATGCTGACCTTGCGGACTTAGGTTCTGTGATGGCAAATGTCTACTATAGAAAAAGAAGACTTGCTTTCTTGCATTGAAACATTCTATGAAGAAATGATGAAACGTAGTGAGGAAATGAAGCAGATGAAGAACTATAAGACTGGCAAAAATTATGCTTACTTAGGTCTCCCGGCACACTTCTTAATCTTTGATGAATACGTCGCTTTCATGGAAATGCTGGGAACAAAAAGAAAACACCGCAGTTATGAATAAGCTGAAACAGATTGTCATGTTAGGTCGTCAAGCTGGCTTCTTTTCTAATACTGGCTTGTCAACGTCCAGACGCAAAATATTTAGGCGACGGAATCCGTGATCAGTTTAATTTCAGAGTGGCTTTAGGTCGTATGTCTGAAAATGGGCTATGGCATGATGTTTGGCAGTGACGTACAAAAAGGATTTCTTCTTAAAAGCGAATCAAAGGTCGTGGCTATGTTGATGTAGGAACAAGTGTCATATCAGAGTTTTATACTCCCCTTGTACCAAAAAGGATATGATTTCTTGGAGGAAATTAAAAGTTATCCAACAGCAGACAGTCCACGCAGGCGACGTGCGAAGCGGAAGTCGCAGGTGTGGATCGATCTTGCTGGCTGGTGTGGCAATAGCCACGCTAGCACTTAACCCCCCGTATCTAACAGGGGGGTACAAATCGACAGGAAACAGTCAAAAAAACATTAGAAAATCCTTTGGTTACAAGGGATTTACAAAATTTCAGCGTATGTCAAATGGGCTTTAAAAGTTGACATACGCCTTTTTGATTGGAGGGATTTTTACTGAATGAACAAACTTGGTTACAGCATTTAAAAGAAAAACGCTTGGCTTATGGACTATCTCAAAACCGTTTAGCTGTTGCGACTGGTATTACAAGGCAGTATCTAAGCGATATTGAAACAGGAAAAGTCAAGCCATCAGAGGATTTACAGCAGTCCCTTTGGGAAGCTCTGGAACGCTTCAATCCCGACGCTCCCCTTGAAATGCTGTTTGATTATGTAAGGATTCGCTTTCCGACAACAGACGTACAGCAGGTGGTCGAAAACATCTTACAACTGAAACTGTCCTATTTTCTTCATGAGGACTATGGTTTCTATTCTTATTCAGAGCATTATGCTTTAGGCGACATATTCGTCCTTTGCTCCCATGAACTGGACAAAGGAGTTCTGGTGGAATTGAAAGGTCGTGGGTGCAGACAATTTGAAAGCTATCTTCTGGCACAACAAAGAAGCTGGTATGAGTTCTTTATGGACGTTTTGGTGGCTGGCGGTGTGATGAAACGCCTTGACCTTGCCATTAACGATAAGACAGGGATTTTGAATATCCCTGTACTCACTGAAAAGTGCCAACAGGAAGAATGTATCTCCGTCTTCCGCAGTTTTAAAAGCTATCGCAGTGGCGAACTGGTACGCAAAGAGGAAAAGGAATGTATGGGAAACACCCTCTATATCGGTTCATTACAAAGTGAAGTTTATTTCTGTATCTATGAAAAGGACTACGAGCAGTACAAGAAAAATGATATTCCCATTGAAGACGCAGAAGTAAAAAACCGTTTTGAGATTCGATTGAAAAATGAGCGTGCCTATTATGCAGTCCGTGATTTACTCGTCTATGACAATCCAGAGCATACCGCCTTTAAAATTATCAATCGGTATATCCGTTTTGTAGATAAAGACGATTCCAAACCTCGTTCTGATTGGAAACTGAATGAAGAATGGGCTTGGTTTATTGGGAACAATCGTGAACGATTAAAACTAACCACAAAACCAGAGCCTTACTCCTTCCAAAGGACGCTGAACTGGCTATCTCATCAAGTTGCCCCGACCTTAAAGGTTGCGATTAAACTTGATGAAATCAACCAGACGCAGGTTGTAAAAGACATTCTCGACCATGCGAAACTGACAGACCGACACAAGCAGATTTTGAAGCAACAGTCAGTAAAAAGAACAGGACGTGATAACAACAAAAATAACTCAAATACAAATTCATTGAATATAGAGAGGAGAACATTTTTTTATGAATTTTTGGACAAAACCTTTATAACTGGTTTCTATCAAACGCTCAATCACTGGTGCTTTTAGCAATCGTTGTGATTGGCTTGTATCTTGGCTTCAAGCGTGAGTTTAGCAAACTGATTGGCTTTTTAATTATTGCGATTATTGCGGTTGGCTTAGTCTTCAACGCTGCTGGAGTAAAAGACATTTTACTAGAGCTATTCAATCGCATTATTGGTGCTTAAATAAAACCGTTCTTTTGTGGAATATAAGTGGTTTTCTTATGTTCCGCAAAGGAATGGTACACCAAACGAAGTGCGGTAGGGATTTTTGAATCTCTACAAAGAAAGGACGTGAATATATGGACGATATGCAAGTCTATATTGCGAATTTAGGCAAATACAATGAGGGCGAATTGGTCGGTGCGTGGTTTACCTTTCCCATTGACTTTGAGGAAGTCAAAGAGAAAATCGGCTTGAATGATGAATATGAGGAATACGCCATTCATGACTACGAGTTACCCTTTACGGTTGACGAATACACTTCCATTGGCGAACTCAATCGACTATGGGAAATGGTATCGGAATTACCCTGAAGAATTACAATCGGAGCTATCTGCTCTGCTCACTCATTTTTCAAGCATTGAAGAACTAAGCGAACATCAAGAGGATATTATCATTCATTCCGATTGTGATGATATGTATGACGTGGCACGCTACTACATTGAAGAAACGGGTGCTTTAGGCGAAGTACCAGCTAGTCTTCAAAACTATATTGATTATCAAGCCTATGGTCGGGATTTAGACCTTTCAGGAACGTTTATCTCAACCAATCATGGGATTTTTGAAATCGTCTATTAAATCTGTCGGTACATTACTACTGGCAGATTTTTCTATTTTTACGGGTGGCTCAATCAGCTACCCCTATTTTTTATGAAAGGATTGATTACATGAAGAAAATACGAAGCTATACCAGTATCTGGTCTGTGGAAAAGGTACTGTATTCTATCAATGATTTTAGACTTCCGTTTCCCATAACCTTTACGCAAATGACATGGTTTGTCGTGTCACTCTTTGCAGTGATGATACTTGGCAACTTGCCCCCTCTTTCCATGATAGAGGGAGCATTTCTCAAATACTTTGGGATTCCTGTGGCTTTCACATGGTTTATGTCTACAAAAAAACTTTTTGATGGTAAAAAGCCTTATGGATTTTTTTGAAGTCTGTCATTGCTTATGCACTGCGACCAAAGCTGACCTATGCAGGGAAAAAAAGTAACGCTTGGCAGAAACCAGCCACAAGAAGCCATTACAGCAGTTAGGAGTGAATTTTATGGCATATCCAATTAAATACATTGAAAACAATCTCGTCTGGAATAAAGACGGGGAATGTTATGCTTACTATGAGCTTGTTCCTTACAATTACTCATTTCTAAGTCCAGAACAGAAAATACAAGTGCATGATTCTTTCAGACAGCTTATCGCACAAAATCGTGATGGCAAAATTCATGCTTTACAAATCAGTACAGAATCCAGCATACGTTCTGCACAAGAGTTGTCTCTAAAAATGAAGTCACTGGCAAGCTCAAAGCGGTTGCCTATGACAAAATCGACCAACAGACAGACGCTTTAATATCCATGATTGGCGAAAATCAAGTGAACTACCGTTTCTTTATCGGCTTTAAGTTGCTTCTCAACGATCAGGAGTTTTCTATGAAAAGTCTTACCGTTGAAGCAAAAAATGCTTTGTCTGATTTTGTCTATGATGTGAACCATAAGCTGATGGGCGATTTTGTTAGTATGAGTAATGATGAAATCCTGCGTTTTCAGAAGATGGAAAAGCTCTTAGAAAATAAAATCTCTCGTCGTTTCAAAATCCGCAGGTTAGATAAGGACGACTTCGGCTATCTGATTGAACACCTTTACGGACAGACAGGCACTGCCTATGAAGAGTATGAGTACCATCTATCAAAGAAAAAGCTGGATAATGAAACGCTGATTAAATACTATGACTTGATTAAGCCTACTCGCTGTTTGGTGGAAGAAAAAAACAGCGATATTTGAAAAATCCAGCAGGAAGATGAAACCGTCTATGTAGCTTACTTTTACCATTAACAGCATTGTCGGAGAACTGGACTTCCCGTCCTCTGAAATCTTCTACTACCAGCAACAGCAATTTACATTCCCGATTGATACGTCAATGAATGTGGAAATTGTAGCGAATCGTAAAGCCCTATCTACTGTCCGCAATAAAAAGAAAGAACTGAAAGACTTGGATAACCACGCTTGGCAAAGTGATAATGAAACCAGCTCCAATGTGGCGGAAGCTCTGGAAAGTGTGAATGAGCTGGAAACCAATTTAGACCAAAGCAAGGAATCTATGTACAAGCTGTCTTATGTGGTAAGGGTATCAGCAAATGATCTTGACGAACTCAAACGTCGTTGTAATGAAGTGAAAGATTTTTATGACGATTTAAGCGTAAAACTGGTACGACCATTTGGGGATATGCTCGGCTTACATGAAGAATTTTTACCTGCCAGCAAGCGTTATATGAATGATTATATTCAATACGTGACCTCTGATTTCCTCGCTGGTTTAGGTTTTGGTGCTACTCAAATGCTGGGGGAAAATGAGGGGATTTATGTTGGCTACAGCTTAGATACTGGACGCAATGTCTATCTGAAACCTGCTCTTGCCAGTCAAGGGGTTAAGGGTTCAGTAACCAATGCGTTAGCGTCGGCTTTTGTTGGTTCGCTGGGTGGTGGTAAATCCTTTGCGAATAACCTTATCGTCTATTATGCGGTGCTTTATGGGGCACAAGCAGTGATTGTAGACCCAAAAGCAGAACGTGGCAGATGGAAAGAAACCTTGCCAGAGATTTCCCATGAAATCAATATCGTCACTCTGACTTCTGATGAGAAAAACAAAGGCTTACTTGACCCTTATGTGATTATGAAAAATCCCAAAGATTCTGAATCACTGGCTATTGATATTCTGACATTCCTTACGGGGATTTCCTCTCGTGATGGGGAACGCTTCCCAATCCTTAGAAAAGCCATTCGTGCAGTAACCAATAGTGAAGTACGAGGGTTGATGAAAGTGATTGAGGAATTACGGGTTGAGAATACGCCACTAAGTACCAGTATAGCCGACCATATCGAAAGTTTTACAGACTATGACTTTGCACATTTATTATTCAGTAATGGTTATGTGGAGCAGTCTATCAGCTTAGAAAAACAACTGAACATTATACAGGTTGCGGACTTGGTACTTCCCGACAAGGAAACTTCCTTTGAGGAATATACCACTATGGAGCTTTTATCCGTTGCTATGCTGATTGTCATTAGTACCTTTTGCTTTTAGACTTTATCCATACAGACCGAAGCATTTTTCAAGATTGTAGATTTAGACGAAGCATGGAGCTTTTTACAGGTAGCACAAGGAAAAACACTATCTATGAAGCTGGTTCGGGCTGGTCGTGCTATGAACGCTGGGGTATATTTCGTGACCCAAAATACAGACGACCTCTTAGATGAAAAACTGAAAAATAACCTCGGCTTAAAATTTGCATTTCGTTCCACTGACCTTAACGAGATTAAAAAGACCTTAGCCTTTTTTGGTGTAGACCCAGAGGACGAAAACAATCAGAAGCGATTGCGTGATTTGGAAAACGGGCAATGCCTTATCAGTGATTTATATGGTCGTGTCGGTGTGATACAGTTCCACCCTGTATTTGAAGAACTGCTCCATGCCTTTGATACCAGACCACCTGTGCGAAAAGAGGTGTAAATGTGAAACCATCAATAGTAAACAGAATAAAAATCAAACTGGACGCTGAAACGTCTCAGGTAAAGTGGCAATGACAGTGGCTTTTCACACTTGTGATTGCCATTTTTCTTTTTAGCCATGCTGGGAACGGTGGTTCAAGCTGCGGGCTTGGTAGATGATACGGTCAATGTGGCAAATGAATACAGCCGATACCCACTTGAAAACTATCAACTGGATTTTTTTATGTGGATAATAGCTGGGGCTGGCTTCCGTGGAACTGGTCGGACGGGATTGGAAAACAGGTCATGTATGGACTATATGCCATTACCAATTTTATTTGGACAATCAGTTTGTATGTTTCCAATGCGACAGGTTACTTAGTACAGGAAGCCTATTCCTTAGACTTCATTTCCGCTACAGCAGATTCCATTGGTAAGAATATGCAGACCTTAGCTGGTGTGAGTGCAAACGGATTTTTCAACAGAGGGTTTCTATGTTGGATTCCTCTTACTCTTGATTTTTGGTTCTTGGGGTTTATGTTGCCTATACGGGACTGATAAAGAGAGAAACCACAAAGGCAATTCATGCCATTATGAATTTTTGTGCTGGTGTTTATCCTATCGGCTTCCTTTTATTGCCTACGCTCCCGACTACATTAAAAATCAATGACTTTTCATCAGACATCAGTAATGCCAGTTTATCACTTGGCACGAAGATTGTCATGCCCCATTCCGATAGTCAAGGCAAGGACAGCGTGGACTTAATCAGAGATAGCCTGTTTTTCCATACAGGTTCAGCAACCGTAGCTACTGCTTCAATACAACAGTTCAGACATTGAAAGTATCGGTATTGACCGTGTGGAAAGCCTGCTTCCACCAGCCCAGATTCCAACAATGGCGAAGACAGAGAAAAAAATTGTTGGGAAGAAATTGAAGACAGAAGCAATACTCAATCTAACCATTACAAAGACCATTAACCGTTTAGGTACAGTCTTCTTCCTATTTGTCTTCAATATTGGGATTTCCATATTTGTATTCCTATTAACAGGAATCATGATTTTTCTCGCAGGTACTTTTTATCATCTATGCTATGTTTCTGCCTGTGAGCTTTTATTTTTAAGCATGATTCCATCATTTGATGGTATGTCAAAACGAGCCATAACAAAGCTCTTTAATACCATTTTGACACGAGCTGGAATCACATTGATTATTACGACAGCATTTAGTATTTCAACCATGCTCTATACCTTATCGGCTGGTTATCCGTTCTTTTTGATTGCTTTTCTACAGATTGTGACCTTTGCAGGAATCTACTTCAAGCTGGGCGATTTAATGAGTATGTTTTCTCTACAGAGTAACGATTCTCAAAGTGTGGGAAGTCGTGATGAGAAAAACCTCGTATGCTTATGCACGCTCACATGCACCGTCTACAGCGGAAACTTGGACGTTCCATGACTACTCTAGGGGCTGGGTCTGCCATTGTTACAGGTAAAAAAGGACAGTCGGGTTCGGGGAGTTCTGCAAGGACACAAGCAGATCACTCCCGACCAGACGGAAAGGAAAAATCAACACTTGGAAAACGTATCGGTCAAACCATCGGTACAGTAGCTGATACCAAAGACAGAATGGTAGACACTGCTAGTGGTTTGAAAGAACAGGTTAAAGATTTGCCGACCAATGCAAGATATGCAGTATATCAAGGAAAAATCCAAAAGTAAAAAGAGAATGTCCGTGATTTAACCAGTAGTATTTCTCAAACCAAAGCGGACAGAGCCAGTGGACGCAAGGAACAGCAGGAACAAAGGCGAAAAACCATTGCGAAGCGTCGCTCTGAAATGGAACAGGTCAAACAGAAAAAACAGCCTGCTTCTTCTGTTCATGAAAGACCGACTACAAGACAAGAACAATATCATGATGAACAGACCTCAAAACAGTCTAATATTCAGACTTCATATAAGGAATCTCAACAAGCCAAACAAGAGCGTCCAGCAGTTAAGTCCGATTTTTCAAGTCCAAAAGTGGAACGCCAAGGCAATACCGTTCAAGAAAAAAACCGTTCAAAAAGCCAGCAACTTCAACCACTACAGCAGATAGAACTTCACAACGTCCAATCACAAAAGAACGTCCGTCTACTGTTCAAAGAGTACCACTACAAAATACAAGAAGTAGACCACCAATCAAAACCGCCACCATTAAGAAAGTCGGTAAGAAACCATGAAGTTGAAAACTTTAGTGATTGGTGGTTCTGGATTATTCTTGATGGTCTTCTCACTGCTTCTGTTTGTTGCCATTTTATTTTCAGATGAACAGGACAGCGGAATTTCCAATATTCATTATGGAGGTGTGAATGTTTCCGCAGAAGTGCTGGCTCATAAGCCTATGGTAGAAAAATATGCCAAAGAATATGGCGTTGAAGAATATGTCAACATACTTCTTGCGATTATACAGGTGGAATCAGGGCGGTACTGCGGAAGATGTTATGCAGTCCTCGGAATCCCTCGGTCTTCCACCTAATTCATTGAGTACAGAAGAATCCATTAAGCAAGGTGTGAAGTATTTCAGTGAATTATTAGCCAGTAGCGAAAGGCTCAGTGTAGATTTAGAATCGGTTATCCAGTCCTACAATTATGGTGGTGGTTTCTTAGGGTATGTGGCTAATCGTGGAAATAAATATACCTTTGAACTGGCTCAAAGTTTCTCAAAAGAGTATTCAGGTGGCGAAAAAGTGTCTTACCCCAATCCCATAGCCATACCTATCAATGGGGGCTGGCGATACAACTATGGCAATATGTTTTATGTGCAACTGGTAACGCAGTATCTTGTCACAACAGAGTTTGATGATGATACGGTACAAGCTCATCATGGACGAAGCACTGAAATATGAGGGCTGGCGATACGTTTACGGTGGAGCTTCCCGACTACTTCTTTTGATTGTAGCGGACTGACACAATGGACGTATGGAAAAGCTGGAATTAACTTACCACGAACCGCACAACAGCAATATGATGTGACCCAGCATATCCCACTATCGGAAGCACAAGCTGGCGATTTGGTTTTCTTTCATTCTACCTATAACGCTGGCTCTTATATTACTCATGTTGGGATATACCTTGGCAATAACCGTATGTTTCATGCAGGCGACCCAATCGGTTATGCCGACTTAACAAGCCCCTACTGGCAACAGCATTTAGTGGGAGCAGGACGAATCAAACAATGAGAAAGGAAGATTTAATGATGAAATTTAGAAAAAATCAGAATAAAGAAAAACAGATACCAAAGGAAAAGAAACCTCGTGTCTACTATAAGGTCAATCCTCATAAAAAGGTTGTGATTGCCTTGTGGGTACTTTTAGGGCTTAGTTTCAGCTTTGCGATATTCAAGCACTTTACAGCTATAGATACTCATACTATTCACGAAACAACTATCATAGAAAAGGAATACGTTGATACTCATCATGTAGAAAATTTTGTAGAGAACTTTGCGAAAGTCTACTATTCATGGGAGCAATCCGATAAGTCCATTGATAATCGAATGGAAAGTCTAAAAGGCTATCTGACAGATGAACTTCAAGCTCTCAATGTTGATACAGTACGCAAAGATATTCCTGTATCGTCTTCTGTAAGAGGATTTCAGATATGGACGGTAGAGCCAACTGGCGACAATGAGTTTAATGTAACCTACAGTGTAGACCAGCTCATTACAGAGGGAGAAAATACAAAGACCGTCCACTCTGCTTATATAGTGAGTGTCTATGTAGATGGTTCTGGAAATATGGTACTGGTTAAGAATCCGACCATTACCAACATACCTAAGAAATCAAGTTATAAACCAAAAGCCATTGAAAGTGAGGGGACGGTTGATTCCATTACAACCAATGAAATCAATGAGTTTTTAACGACGTTCTTCAAGCTTTCTATCCTACAGCGACAGCCAGTGAACTTTCCTACTATGTGAATGACGGGATATTAAAACCAATCGGAAAAGAGTACATCTTTCAAGAACTGGTAAATCCTATTCACAATCGTAAGGATAATCAAGTCACGGTATCGCTGACAGTGGAGTATATCGACCAGCAGACCAAAGCAACGCAGGTATCTCAATTTGATTTGGTACTTGAAAAGAACGGGAGTAATTGGAAGATTATAGAATAACAAATATTGGTACATTATTACAGCTATTTTGTAATCACGTACTCTCTTTGATAAAAAATTGGAGATTCCTTTACAAATATGCTCTTACGTGCTATTATTTAAGTATCTATTTAAAAGGAGTTAATAAATATGCGGCAAGGTATTCTTAAATAAACTGTCAATTTGATAGTGGGAACAAATAATTGGATGTCCTTTTTTAGGAGGGCTTAGTTTTTTGTACCCAGTTTAAGAATACCTTTATCATGTGATTCTAAAGTATCCGGAGAATATCTGTATGCTTTGTATGCCTATGGTTATGCATAAAAATCCCAGTGATAAGAGTATTTATCACTGGGATTTTTATGCCCTTTTGGGCTTTTGAATGGAGGAAAATCACATGAAAATTATTAATATTGGAGTTTTAGCTCATGTTGATGCGGGAAAAACTACCTTAACAGAAAGCTTATTATATAACAGTGGAGCGATTACAGAATTAGGAAGCGTGGACAGAGGTACAACGAAAACGGATAATACGCTTTTAGAACGTCAGAGAGGAATTACAATTCAGACGGCGATAACCTCTTTTCAGTGGAAAAATACTAAGATAAACATCATAGACACGCCAGGACATATGGATTTTTTAGCAGAAGTATATCGTTCATTATCAGTATTAGATGGGCAATTCTACTGATTTCTGCAAAAAGATGGCGTACAAGCACTAAACTCGTAGTATTGTTTCATGCACTTAGGAAAATAGGTATTCCCACAATCTTTTTTATCAATAAGATTGACCAAAATGGAATTGATTTATCAACGGTTTATCAGGATATTAAAGAGAAACTTTCTGCGGAAATTGTAATCAAACAGAAGGTAGAACTGCATCCTAATATGCGTGTAATGAACTTTACCGAATCTGAACAATGGGATATGGTAATAGAAGGAAATGATTACCTTTTGGAGAAATATACGTCTGGGAAATTATTGGAAGCATTAGAACTCGAACAAGAGGAAAGCATAAGATTTCATAATTGTTCCCTGTTCCCTGTTTATCACGGAAGTGCAAAAAACAATATAGGGATTGATAACCTTATAGAAGTGATTACGAATAAATTTTATTCATCAACACATCGAGGTCAGTCTGAACTTTGCGGAAAAGTTTTCAAAATTGAGTATTCGGAAAAAAGACAGCGTCTTGCATATATACGTCTTTATAGTGGCGTACTGCATTTGCGAGATTCGGTTAGAATATCGGAAAAGGAAAAAATAAAAATTACAGAAATGTATACTTCAATAAATGGTGAATTATGTAAAATCGATAAGGCTTATTCCGGGGAAATTGTTATTTTGCAGAATGAGTTTTTGAAGTTAAATAGTGTTCTTGGAGATACAAAGCTATTGCCACAGAGAGAGAATTGAAAATCCCTCCTCTGCTGCAAACGACTGTTGAACCGAGCAAACCTCAACAAAGGGAAATGTTACTTGATGCACTTTTAGAAATCTCCGACAGTGACCCGCTTCTGCGATATTATGTGGATTCTGCGACACATGAAATCATACTTTCTTTCTTAGGGAAAGTACAAATGGAAGTGACTTGTGCTCTGCTGCAAGAAAAGTATCATGTGGAGATAGAAATAAAAGAGCCCTACAGTCATTTTATATGGAAAGACCGTTAAAAAAGCAGAGTATACCATTCACATCGAGTTCCACCGAATCCTTTCTTGGGCTTCCATTGGTCTATCTGTAGCACCGCTTCCATTAGGGAGCGGAGTACAGTATGAGAGCTCGGTTTCTCTTGGATACTTAAATCAATCGTTTCAAAATGCAGTTATGGAGGGGATACGCTATGGCTGTGAACAAGGATTGTATGGTTGGAATGTGACGGACTGTAAAATCTGTTTTAAGTATGGCTTATACTATAGCCCTGTTAGTACCCCAGCAGATTTTCGGATGCTTGCTCCTATTGTATTGGAACAAGTCTTAAAAAGCTGGAACAGAATTGTTAGGAGCCATATCTTAGTTTTTAAAATTTATGCGCCACAGGAATATCTTTCACGAGCATACAACGATGCTCCTAAATATTGTGCGAACATCGTAGACACTCAATTGAAAAATAATGAGGTCATTCTTAGTGGAGAAATCCCTGCTCGGTGTATTCAAGAATATCGTAGTGATTTAACTTTCTTTACAAATGGACGTAGTGTTTGTTTAACAGAGTTAAAAGGGTACCATGTTACTACCGGTGAACCTGTTTGCCAGCCCCGTCGTCCAAATAGTCGGATAGATAAAGTACGATATATGTTCAATAAAATAACTTAGTGTATTTTATGTTGTTATATAAATATGGTTTCTTGTTAAATAAGATGAAATATTTTTTAATAAAGATTTGAATTAAAGTGTAAAGGAGGAGATAGTTATTATAAACTACAAGTGGATATTGTGTCCTGTATGTGGAAATAAAAACACGATTAAAGATAAGGGAAGATACTGAATTAAAAATTTCCCCTCTATTGTCCGAAATGCAGACAAGAAAAATTTAATTGAAATAAAGCAGTTCAAAGTAACTGTGATTACAGAGCCAGACGTAAGACGTAGAGCCGATAAAATGAGATTAATACAATCTCATTTTTATCGGCTCTTTCCGTTATGTATGGATTCT
>BNJS01003686.1_pt1 | contig 81422 bp, 137 predicted proteins | sample 8540461 | NCBI WGS metagenome assembly BNJS01 (sample SAMD00202454, study PRJDB9452) | human saliva metagenome | isolation source: human saliva | place: Japan
TATTCAGTTCTTAAAGCATCTATAGGATTTAGTTTAGCTGCTCTTCTATGCAGGACTTACTCCAAATATAACTCCTACAATAACTGAAATACTTAAAGATACTATTATAGAAGTTAAAGAGAAGATAGGTTTTTATTCCCATAACTGCTCCTGCAAAGGAAAACCAAAAAGAACTCCTACTCCCATACCAACTAGACCACCAAAAACAGTTAATATTATAGATTCAAATAAAAATTGTTTTAGAAATATCTCTATTTTTAGCTCCTAAAAGCTTTTCTAATTCCTATTTCCTTAGTTCTTTTCTACCACTGTAACAAAGCATTATATTCATAACTCCTATACCACCAACCAGTAAAGAAATACTAGCTGCCATAGTTACAAATAAACTAAGAGTTGATAGAATTTTTATCAAATGATTCTATATCACTTGAAACAGTTTGAGTTAGATAAAGATCTTTTTACATTTTTTATTAAACTCTAATATATTCTTTTGCTTCTCTCATACTATCTGTTATCGTCATCAGCATTTTTAGCTTCAATAATTAAACTCGAAAAGACATCTGAATCATCATTAAAAGCAATTGAATAAGCTTTTGTATGGCATTCTAAATAATATTGGATAATTATCTCCATCTCCAAACAAGCTATCCTAGAGTTTCATAAGGACTTTTATATACTCCAACTATCTTATATGAATGACCTGCTTTTCTTTTCTATCCTTTGTTATTTCTACAGTTTGCCCCTAAAGATAATTTTTTCATCAGCAAATAACTTTCTTGCTGACATGCTATCTAATATTATAACTCTTTCATTTGAAGTATATTCAAAAGGCAAGAAATTTCTCCCACTTGTCATAGTAACTGGACTTATCTTTTTCATAATCTTCATGTAGTTACAGTTCCATAAGAATAGTAAGGTTCATTGTCTTTTAACATTCTAAAAAGCATCTTCTACATTGATAGAAACTGCTTTAAATTTATGAGAATTCTTCAACATATCTATATTTTCCATAGTGAAAATAATCTTTATATTTGAAAATTTTCATTCTTTATAGTCAATAGTTACAGTAAATTTCCCATAACCTACCTTTTTTTAAATCTCCAAGTATGCTATCTCTACCACCATTTCCTATAGCCCACATAGCAATTACTGAAGATATCCCTATTATTATTCCTAACATAGTAAGTAAAGTTCTTAATTTATTAGCCTTAAGAGTTGCAAGACTTCCTTTTAATATATCAAAAAAACTCATATTATTTCACCATCTTTAAAAACAATTTTTTTCTCTGTGCTATATCTCCAATATTAGGGCTCATGAGTAACAATAACAATAGTTTTTTTCCCTGTTCTATTTAACTCTTGTAAAATCTCTATTATTTCCTCTTCAGATTTACTATCCAAGTTCCCTGTAGGCTCATCTGCAAGAATTATACTAGGATCATTTACTAAGGCTCTTGCAATAGCTACTCTCTGTCTTTGTCCCTCCTGAAAGTTCATTAGGTTTATGATGCATTCTATCTTTTAAACCTACCATTTCTAAAAAGTTCAGCAGCTCTTTTTATGTCTTTCTGCTTTAGGTACAGAAGAATATACTAAAGGTAATTCAACATTTTTCTAAAAGCCGATAATCTAGGCAAAAGATTAAAAGACTGGAAAAATAAAACCAATTTTTTTATTTCTGATTTCACTCAATTGATTTTCAGTTAATTTTGAAATATCTATACCATCAAGTATATAAGTTCCTTCATATTGACTATCTAAACAAGCTAGAATATTCATCATAGTAGACTTTCCACTTCCACTACTTCCCATTATAGCTAAAAATTCTCCCTTTATCAACTTTAAAAGAGATATTTTTTTAATACTTGTAATTCTAGTGAGCCATTTTTTTATAAGTTTTTATTTACTTTATCTACTGTTATTATCATTAACTTTCTCCTCACTAATTTACAATTACTTTTTGCTTTATCAGCAGGCACAGAAGTAGCTTCTTCACTTGAATTATGATTATCTCCCTTCTGCAAGAACTAAAGCCATCTCTTAATCTATTATCTGGAGTTAATACTATTTCTTCTCCTGGATTTAAACCTGATAGAACTATTATATTATCTCCAACAATATTTTTTTAATTGTAATAATTTTTCTTTTCTTATAGTGTTCTTTTTCATCAAGAGTATAAACAAAATACTTACCTTCTTCATTTTGTAAAGCTATCTTTGGAATAATTATATTCTTTACATCAGACTTTCAATTGAAGTACAGCCTTTTATTTTTAAAACCTGGAACTAAATTAGGTATAGTTTCATTTGTTTTTAACATCTGCTTCTAAAACATTTTTCACCTGTCATAGATGAAGTTGTAGAAAGTCTTGAAATTTTTGTTATTTCTCCATCATAAACTTTATCATCATCTGAGATATCTTGTCTAACTCTTTATACTTTGTCCCTAGTTTTTTACAGTCTGACTATTATATTCAGGAATTTCAACAATAATTCTTAAGTCATTAGCATCTATTATTTCTAAAAAGTGATGAATCTGTATCAACCAAATAGTTTTTCTTGTGCTTTTTAAATTCGATACAACCCCATCAACAGGACTTCTAACTTCAGTTGCTGTCTTACTTAGAACTTCAACATATTCATCTATGTTCAATTGAGTAATTCTAGCACTATCTTCTAAATTTTCTCACTTCATCTCTACTAGCTCCACCTAATTTATATAGTTCTCTAGTAGTATTTAAATCTCTTTGTATTTTTTTGTAAATTAATTCTTTCTTTTTCTATACTTCTATTTAATTTATTAGTTTCATCATCATCAAAAGTCATAAGTATTTGACCTTTTTTTCAACAAAATCACCATTTTTTTATAAAAACTTCTTTTACTTTTTAATTTTTTTATCAACAAATATTCCTATTGGATTATTAGCCTTTTACATAACCATTTAGATTAATAGTTCCAATCTCATCTGTTTGCTCTACCTTCATATATGAATACTCATCAACATAAACTTCTTCTTTTTTTACCTCTATGAGTAAAATAATAAAAATAGAATAAAAAAATCAACACCAATAGAAGTATCACAAATTTTAATTTTCCTTTAAATATATTTTTTTCACTTTTTTTCACTCCATTAACCTTTTAATTTTTTTAGCTTATATATAAATGAATTTAAAAGTATTTTTTTAGCTCTCTTGTTTTTCAATTTCAAGAGATAAATACTTGTTGTATTCATCTATAACATCTAAATAACTTGCTCTTGATAATTCATATTCTTTTTCTTTTTATTAAATACTTTTTTATAAGCTAATTGAGATTTCTTACTAGCTATAGAAAGTAATTTTAGAAAGCTCATAATATTCAGCCTTCAATTTAATTTTTTTCCGCATTGATAACTCTTATTTTTTTCATTCAAATCATTTTTTTAAATTCTCCACTTCCAACTCACTTAACTTTATAGTCAGAATCTGTAGAAAAATAATTTTTTTGAAAATCTAATACTGAATATATCTTGGTCTCTATAGTATCTATCACCTCTTAAATTTCTATCCACTCTTTCATAAGCTAGATATAAATCAGGCATATGTCTATCATAGTTACTATATTTTTTTCTTTCCTCTGCAACAGATAAATTTAATTTAAAGCTCAGCTATATCTTTTTCCATATAACTAGCTAGTAATTTTTTCTATACTTTCATTATTATCAATGAAAATCAACTAACTTATAATTTTCAAAATCTATATTATAATCAGTTTTTCCCAATTTCATAAAGACTTTTTTTAACTTTAGTTTCAAGAATATCTATTTGTAATTTTGAATCTTCTGCTTCAAGCTCAGCACTTTTCCAAATTTATTTTTTTGGACTTGCTCCCAATTCATAAGATTTCTTTAAATTTATCTAGGTCAACTTTGTAATGTTCATAGGCTTTTTCTTCTATATTCTAATTCATTTTTAGTATTCAATATATCATTATACAGATTGACTAAATTAATCTTTTTTTATTCTCTATAGTTTTTATCGTAAGAAATTTTATTTAATTCCTGTTGATAGTCATAAACCTTTTATATTACTCTTTATACTTTTGAATAGAAAACATCTTTTCAGATTTTTTTCAACTCCATAACTAACATAGGATCTATCTCTTTCAACAAAATTATAGTTTACAAAAAAAGGTCCATAACTAGCTTTATTTTGAAAAAGTTTTTATCATATTTTCTATCTCTATCTTCAAAAATTATTTTCAGTTATATTGTAACTACTTGATATAGTTACTCCATTAAAATCACCTAATTTATTATCTTTGATTCTAATATCTGTGACTTCTTTAGTGTTTTCAAAACTTTTTAAATTCATAGCTTTCTCTATTATTTCCCTACTCTACTTAAAAGCTTCATCTATAGTCAAGCTCTCTTGTGAAAAAAAGAACTAATACTTGCCATCAATAGAAAAAAACATTAATATTTTTTTCATATTCATCCTTTCTCTCCTCACTATTATATAAAAAAATATATAAATGAGTGAATTACATTCCAAATTTTTGGCTAGTAATGAACCATTTATTAATTTATCTTATTTATTTTTTTAAGTTTTTTTAAAAGCATTTTCATATTTTTTTCAATAAACCATTCTTTTAATTCAATTGGCTCAATAACTGTTGCTTCATCAAAAAAATAACTAAAATATCTTTTAATTTGTTCATCAGAAGCTTCAAATTCAAATAAATCTCCATCCTCACTTATTAATTTAGGTCTATTTATTTTTAATTGTCTTAAGTAATTTCTTCCCATTTTCACTGAGTCTAACTTTTTATAATCTGACCTTTTGATAAGAAAGGATCGAAAGTTTTTTTAATTACATCTTCAATGTAATCATTATCTTCCCACTTAGCTCCTTCAGAAGTTGTATAAACCTGCTTTTAGATAATTTAACTTATAGTTTTTTTATATTTTTTTCTTCACTGAAGTCATAACAAAAAAAATATAGTTTGCTATCTCTAAATCAGAACTTCCTATATAGTAAGGACTTACCTTAACTTTTCTATCATCATTAAAGGTAATATATACATTCTTTTTTTATCTTTTATTGCTAAATTTATTCTTTCCACTGATTCCTTAAAAATAAATAAAGTTCTCTTTTTATTCTTAGGATTAGTGGCATATCTAATAAGTAAACTTCTCATGAATTCAGATTCATTTTGGGCATTATTATCCCTTAAAACATCATAGTAAATTAAGCTACTTTCCTTATTTAAATTAAATTGTATACTAGATTTTTCCTTACTTTGTTCTGCTATAGCAGGATTTCCCTTTAAAAATTCTTATATTTCTCATTTAAATTAAGAAAAAAATATAGTTCATAAAATAATTACTTGTCATATTAAAATCACTAATATCATTTTTTTATGATTTCATATATATTTTTGAGGCAAAGTAACCTTTATTTTTTTACTCAAGAAAACCACCTTTCACTTCTATTTGTTTGACACTACTCCACTACATATTCTTTAAATTGATTATATTGCTTTTTTTCATTTAAAATAACTTCCATAACTACACCTTCATCAACAAATTCTTCAGATTTAACTATTACATTCCTATGTAACTTAGCTGACACATCCATTTTTTTGAATAAGGTACTAAAACTTTACAATCATAAGTTTTAACTGCTAGATTATCTTTTTATTAAAGTCATCAATTCATCAATATTAAATCTATTTTTTTAGCACTAATAATCAATATTTGATAATTAGTATATTTTTGCTTTTATCTCATCAATCTTTTGTTCTATCATTGCATATGTATTATCTTTAGTTGCATTATCTATTTTATTTAAAAGAAGAATTTTTGTTTTTATCCATACAATTTAATTCTGTTAAAACATTTTCAACCGCATCTATTTGCTCAATTACATTTTTAGCTGAGGCATCTGCAACATGAATAATTAAATCAGAGAATATAACCTCTTCCAATGTTGACTTAAAAGATTCAACTAAGTCATGTGGAAGCTTTTTGAATAAAACCAACTGTATCTGTAAGAGATACTACTCTTTATCTTTTAACTCTATAGTTCTTGTTGTTGTATCAAGAGTTGCAAAAGAGCATATCTTTAGATAAAACTTCTTCTTTCTTTAAAGTTTTTATCATTTGGGAACATATCAACTAAAAACATTTCTTAAAGTAGACTTTTCCAACATTTGTATAACCAACCAAAAGATACTCTAGGCATTCCTGATTCTTCTCTTTTTTTCTCTTTGAGTATTTCTAACTTTCTTTATATTTTTCAAGCTCATTGTTCAAATAAGCTATATTTTTTTCTTTATTACTCTTCTATCTATCTCAAGTTTCTTTTTCCCCAGGACCTTTTGTTCCAACTCCTCCTCCAAGTCTTGACATAGTTATTCCAAAACCTATAAGCCTATTGCTTCTATATTTTTAATTGTGCTAACTCTACTTGTAATTTAGCTTCTCTTGTTCTAGCTCTTCTAGCAAAAGATTTCCAAGATTAAAGTTGTTCTATCTATAACCTTACAACCAGTTACTTCCTCTATCATTTTTCAATTGTAATCCACTTAGCTCTTCATCAAAAAAATTAAAAGATTTGCCTTTTCTAATTTGTCTAAATAAAAGCTAGTTCTTGAATTTTTTTCCAGAACCAATTAGAAATAATGGATCTGGCTTACTTCTCTTTTGAAAAAAACTTTCCTACAACTTCTACATCACAGGCAGAGGCTAACTCTTCTAACTCATCTAAATAAATTTCATCATCTATACCTATTAAAAGTGCATATTCTTTATCGTCTTCAGTTATGTTTCTTTTTTTCTAAGTGCTTCTTCAACTTCTTTTTATAGCATCTAAATAATCAAAATCATCTAAATTTTTTTAACTAAAGTTCTATCATAAGTTAATTCATCATTAAGTATAGAACATACTGCAACTTCGTAACCTGTTACACCTTCATCACTTACTCCAATAGAAACTATACAATCTAATTTCAATTTTAATAAGTGCTGAAATATCTACAGAAGAAAGATGTGGATTTCCACCTGGGTGAGTATGAACTATTCTCACTCCTGATAGTCTTCTATCATAGACAGGAACAACAGGAAGATTTACTGTACTGCTATCTCCTATCGAAATATCTATCACATTACCGCTTCTATCCATAGCTATATTTATTTCTCTGTTAATTTTTGTTACTAACTTCAGCAATATAATCTATAATCTCTTGATTTATTATTTTTTTCCTTTTTTTCTATTTTTTTGAATTGTATAATTCATCTAAACTATTTAAAAATATGTTCCTTCAAACCTGAAGTATTTCCATTTACCATAAAAATCACCTCTTTTTAAGAATTTATATAACTTTCTTTTATCTTATCTACAGTTTCATAGATACTGGTGTTTTTCATCTATGTGTATTATAAAATTCGCAGATATTTGATATAGAAATTTTCTTTTTTTCCAATAAGTCCTCTATTAAGTTTTTTTGTCCTCAACTCCATTTAAAAAGTGGGACGAGTTGTATTATCTTTTAGACGTAGATATAAGCATTCTATACTTGCATCTAAAAAAACAATAAAAAGAGGTTTCTTGCAAACTTTTTACATTCTCATTATCTAAAATAGAACCTCCCCCAGTTGCAATAACACAGTTATTTCTTGAAGATTCCTGTAAAATTATTTCTCTTTCTAAATCTCTAAAAATATATTTGCCCTTTTTTTCTTTAAAAAAATATCATTTATTGATTTTTTCAGTAGCTTCTATTATTTTTATCTATATCTACAAATTTCATTTCCATAGTTTTTTTGCAGAAGTTTACCTATAGTCGTCTTCCCACTTCCCATAAAACCCGATTAATGCGATATTATCTTTCATATTATCCCTTTGAATATTAGTTTTATACTTAGATATTATATCATAGAAAAAAATGAATTTACATTACTTTTTATACTTAAAAAAATAATATTTTCAAAAAAATTTCTATTGACAAATAAAAATAATCCTTTTTTTAAATTTAGATAAAAGAAAAAAATAAGTGAGTTAGATAATTGAGATAAGTAAAAAAACAAGTGAACTTGCATTCTAAATTTTTAGATGAAAAAAATCAAATAGAATGAGCCGAGTAAATCTCGACATGTTTGAGCTAACTTGTTAGCGATCTTAGAAGCTTTTTAATGAACTTGTTCATTTAGAGCTTCTTACAGATGTCGAATTTCTTAGAAACACTTAGCAATTTATTGCTTAGAGTTTCTTATGATGCAGATTCTTGATTTTTTTCATCGTTAAGAAATTTAGCTAGCAATGAACTGTTTTTTTACTTTCAATCTATGTAATAATGAAATTTTTTTCTATACATTATATTTTTTTAGAAAGGACTTATTTATTATGATCGATAAAAGATTGTATAATTTTTTTCAGGAAATATTAAAAAAATATATCAATAACAACTTTTTTTATCCTGTGTAAAAACTTATTGCTAATATATTTTTTTATTTTATCTTTGCTTTTTCTGTTAGTAAGTTTAATCAATAGAGATTTCTCATTTTCTTATAAATACATAATTATTTCAATATTAATTATAGTTCTTATAAGACAGTTTCTCAACTATTAAAATTTCTCATATGTTAGGCTCTTTAGTTGTAGATGTAAAAAGAAATCTAAGAAAAGCTTATATTTGAAAAAGACTTTGAAAACTTGGTTTAGCTTATTCACAACTATTTTAAAACACAAGAATTAATACATTTGTCAGTTGACAATGTTGAACAGTTAGAAGTTTATTTTTGGAGGTTTCTTAACTCAATTCTTCTACTGTGTTGTCTCTAGTTTTATCTTATTTTTTTCAATAGCATATTTTTAATTTAAAAAAATTGCTTTTTATTTTTACTTATTTTTTTCTTTGGCTATCCCTATGTCACTATACATTATCTTGAATAAAGTTAAAAAAATTCAAAAAAAATATTTTTGCTAAATATATGAATGTAGGAACTTTATTTTTTTAGATAGTTTACAAGGTTTAACTACTCTTAAAATATATGGGACAGATGAAAAAAAGAGAAGAAGAGATTGCTAAGATGTCAGAAGAATTTAGAGTTGAAACTATGAGAGTACTTAAAATGCAACTTCTGTCTATTGCAGTAATAAATTGGATTATCTATGCAGGTACTATACTTGCAATAATAACTTCTATTAAATTATTTATAGATGGAAGCTTTAGGATTATTCCCAATGTTATTTATCTTTATGCTTGCACCTGAATTTTTTTATACCGATGAGAACTTTGACTTCACTTTTTCCATGTTGCTATGACAGGAGTATCAGCAGCAGAAAATATAATTTCATTCATTGATTCTCCTGAAAAGAAATTTAATGGGAGAGAAAGAATTTAAGAATGAAAGAGATTTTAAAGTATTTAACTTAAGTTTTACATATCCAGATGGTACTCAATCATTAAAAAGATATAAATATGACTTTTTAAAAAAAGGTAACTTAACAGCTGTTGTAGGACATTCAGGTTGTGGAAAAATCTACATTTGGTTTCTGTATTAGCTGGAGAATTAAAATCGAATGAAAATGAAATCTTTGTTGATGATGTTGATATACATAATATTAACTTTAGAAGATAAAAGTTAAAAAAATATTCTAAAAATTACTCATGATTCTCATATATTTTCAGGAACAGTTAGAGATAATCTAAGTATGGCAAACGAAAAACTTGGCAGATGAAACTATGGTAGAAGTTCTTAAAACTGTCAAACTATGGGATATTTTCTCAAAAAGCTAAGGGACTTGATACTGTATTTAGAAAGTCAAGGTAAAAATCTATCTGGTGGACAAGCTCAGAGAGTTGCTCTTGCAAGAGCATTACTATATGATGCCTCTATCTACATATTTGATGAAGCTACTTCAAATATAGATATTGAATCTGAAGAAATTATTTTTAAATATCATACATTCTTTAGCTAAAGGAAAAAAACTGTTATCTATATAAGTCATAGATTACCAGCTATTAAAAAAATGCTGATTGTATCTATGTTATGGATAAGGGAAGAGTTATTGAAAGTGGAAAACATAATGATTTATATACAAAAAGAACTTTATTACAATATGTATAAACATCAAGAAGAATTGGAAACTTATTTAACAAAGAGAGGTGAAATAAATGAAAAAAATAGATCAACTTTTAATATAGTATTTAACTTATTAAAACTTTTAGACTCTCTTTGGAAATTTATGACTATCGCAGTTTCTACAGGTGTAATTGGTTTTATCTTTTTCTTTTTGTATAACACTTTTTTTGGAGCTTATGCCTTTCCTAAGTGTTATTCCCTGCCACAAAAGATAGCCTTAAATATGTTTTTTTCTAGGTGGCTATTCAACTCAAACATATTTTTTTATGCAATGATGTTCTGTGGATTTTTTTAGAGCTATTTTACATTACTTGGAGCAATTTGCTAACCACTATATAGCTTTTCCATATCTTAGCAAATATTAGAGTTAAATTATTTAAAAATTATGAGAAAAACTTGCTCCAGCTAAAATGGAAAAATAAAAAAATCAAGGAAACTTTAATTTCTATGATAACATCGGATATTGAGCTTTTTAGAAGTCTTTCTATGCTCACACTATCTCACCCTGTTTTAATTGCAACTATTACAAGTATTTTCTTGTTCTTATATTTTCTTTCAATTAAACTATGTCTATGCACTATATATGTTGTTTGCTCAATTTATTGTAGGAATTGTAGTTCCATATATAGCTCATAAGAGATCTGCAAAAATCTGGTGTAGAAGTTAGAGCTAAACTAGGAAAATTTAAATGATGAATTTTTTTAGATAAATTAAAAAGGTATAAGAGAAATTATTCAATATTCTCAAGGTAAAAAAAGTTTTTAAAGAAAATAGATGAAATAACTTCATCTCTGGGAGAAAATCAAAAAGACTTAAGAAATAAGGCTTCTGAAGTTCAAATGATGGTAGACTCAGTAATAATATTACTTTCTATAGCTCAATTACTTTTTAAGTATTTCTTTAGTTTCAAAAGGCTTGGTAAGTATTGAAGCTAGTATCTTAGCAGGAGTTTTACAAGTAGGTAGTTTTGCTCCTTATATAAACTTGGCTGCCCTTGGAAATATACTTGCTCAAACTTTTTGCTTCTGGAGAAAGAGTTTTAAATCTGATGGATGAAAAAAACCTGCTGTAATGGATAATGTCTCTCTTTCAAGTGAAGATATTTTAGAAAGAGATGACATAAGTATAGATAATATTTCTTACAGTTATGCAAAATACCGATAATAAAATTTTTAAAAGATTTTCTCTTTGAAAAATAAAAAAAGGGACAATTAACGGGGATTATGGGAGCGAGTGGTTGTGGAAAATCTACACTTTTTAAAATTAATTATGAGATTTCTGGGATGTAGATTCAGGTAAAAATTATGTTTAGATAAAAAGGATGTAAAGTCTGTTCCTTTAAAAAGAACTCTATCAAAAAAATTTAACTATATGACACAATCTACTAGCTTATTTATTGGAAATATTAGAGATAATTTATTAGTTGCAAAAAGCAGATGCCACTGATGAAGAAATCTATACTGCTTTAAAAGAAAGCTTCATTTTATGACTATGTTATGTCTTTACCAGATAAGTTAGATAGCATAGTAGAAGAAGGTGGAAAAAAACTTTTTCTGGTGGTGAAAAGACAAAGAATTGGTCTTGCAAGAGCTTTTTTTAGCTAATAGAGAATTTTTTTCCTGCTAGATGAGCCAACTTCTAATTTAGATATATTAAATGAAGCTATAATTTTTAAAAATCATTAGCTGATGAAGCTAAGGATAAAACTGTTATTTTGGTATCACATAGAGAGTCTACACTTTCTATATGTAATGAAAAGTATTTAAAATTTAACTTTTTGAAAAAAACAAGTAAAAAAAATAAGTGAGTTACGAATGGAAATTTTTAGATAAAAAAATCAAATAGAATGAGCCGAGTAATTGTCGGCGTGTTTGAAGCTGACTTGTCAGCAAGTTTTTGCCGAAATTACAGCGAATTCTTGATTTTTTTATCGTTAAGAAATCTACTCAGTAACGAACTATTTTTTTACTGTATTAGAAAGAAAGAGGTATTAAATGAAAACTTTAATAATTTATTCATCAGAAACTGGTAATACGAAAAATGGTCTGTGAAAAAAAGCATTTTGAATATATAAATGGGGAAAAGGTAATTATTCCTGTTAAAGAAAAAAAGATAATATAAACTTAGATGAATTTGACAATATAATTGTAGGAACTTGGATAGATAAGGCTAATGCTAATTCAGAAGCTAAAAAAATTTATTAATACTTTAGCTAATAAAAAAACTTGTTTTTTTATAGGAACTTTAGCTGCTTCTTTAACATCTGAACATGCTAAAAAAATGTTTTTAATAACCTTAGAAAGCTTTTCTCTAAAAAGAATAATTTTTGTTGATGGAGTTTTTAGCAAGAGGTAGAGTATCTGAAGACTTACAAGAAAAAAATTCACTAAATTTCCTTTAAATATTATTCATAAATTTGTTCCTAATATGAAGGAAATTATTTTTAGAAGCTGATGCTCATCCTAATGAAACAGACTTTTTGTTAATCAAAGATTTTTATAGACAAAAAAATTTTTAATAATTAAATATTGATTATTTCTAAAAAAAATGGTATAAAAATAATAGTAGATTTTTTTCTGAATGGAGGACTACTATGGCTAGAAAAATGTGCTTATACTAAGGAAATGATACTAGAAGCTGCTATAAAACTCTTTAAGAAAGAAGGTTCTGATGCTGTTACAGCAAAGAATATTGCAAAAAGAACTTGGATGTTCTGTTGCACCAATATATTCTGTATATATGAGTTTAGATGATTTGAAAAAGAGATTTAGCTTTTGAAATTGAGAAAAATATACTTGAAGAAAAGGAAATTCATCCTCTATTATCTAAAAATGCTTGCTAAATTAGAAGTAAGTGAGAATGATGAAGAATTTTCAAAAAAAGTTAAAAAGAATTTAAAACTAAAGATACACAATAAAAGAAAAATCAAATTAATATTTTTTTCTCAATTTTTCAGATTTTTGTTTCTCTAATCTATAAATCAAAAAGAACAAAATTTTTCAAAAAAATAAAAAAATTCTTGAGCTTATTGCAAAACACAAAAGATATATAACAGAATTTAGAAATAGCAAAATCAATTAAATATAAAAAAACCACTGATTTTTTTCATCTAGTGGTTTTTTTATAATATATTATTAGGCATTCAATAAGCCGAGTTTTGTATTTGTTAATCATTTTTCTCGAATTATAATCTCTTATAATCTCTAGCGACTTACCACGAAAGAGAGCGAGCAACTCCTATAACTTTCTTACTTAGTCTTGCTCCAAAGGGGTTTACCAAGCTTTTTTTAGTTTCCTAAAAAAACTGGTAGTCTCTTACACTACCTTTTCACCCTTACCAAAATGGCGGTTTTGTTTTTCTGTGGCACTTTTCCTTAAAATTACTTTTTAGTAGCCGTTAGCTACCCTTTTGCTCTGTGGAGCTCGGACTTTCCTCTGCATAAAGCAGCGATTAACTCGAATACCTAATTAATTATCAGTCATCATCTTCTTCTTGATTACTCTTATCTTTGTATGCTGCATACATCTTATAGACAATAAACAAGATTATTATAACAAAAGCTGCTATCATAATAGGAGTACTAGTTCCATTTTTCTTGTTCTTTTTGTCATAGTCATTTGATTTAAAGTTTCAATATTAACTTCCTGTAGAACTGAACTAGCTCCATCAAGAACAGTTAGAATATATTTTCCATATTCTTTTCTTTCCAATAATGGTGCTGCATCAGTCAAAGTAGTATTAATATCATCTTGATAATCATCGACATCTATATCTTTACTGAAAAGATAACTCAACCTTGTAAGTTTCTTTATCTCCTTTTTTTATATTTAATATCAATGCTCTTTCAGGATCTGAAACAGCAAAACCAACATCCATAGATAAGGTATTTACAAATACCGTTAAATCTTTTTCTTTTTTTATTTCATCAACCTTTTCATTAATTTCAACTTTTTCCTCATCTTTTTAAAAATATTAAGATTGTCGTTTATAGTTGCAAAACTAAATACTGAAGATATTAGAAATAAAAATGTAATTATTATTTTTTTCATACTTTCTCCATATCATTCTTTAGTAGAACTTAAATACTGGTTCAGGATTATAAACTAAAAAAATTCTAAATTTGTATCCTTCAATTCTTTTTATTAAAACTTCATGGAAGAAGTGTTCACTTTCATAATGACCAAAATCAATTACAGCCAATCCACTTTCTCTTGCATCAAGTGCATCATGATAGCCCACATCTCCAGTAATAAATAAATCAATTTTTTTCTTTTTTTAGCTTTTTCTCCAATAACTCATGGCTGAACCATTTATAAGAGCTACTTTTTTTATTTTTTTATTTAAATCATTGCTTATAACTCTTAGATTAGAAATTTGTAATTTTTAGTTTAAGCTCTTCTATAAATTTTTTTAAATCTTTTTCTTCATCTAATTTAAAAATTCTACCTATACCACAATTTTTTTCTCTTCATCATAGTCTAAAAATTTTATAATCTGTATAACCTAATTTTCTCAAGCACATAATCATTTAATCCAGACACAGATGAATCTAAATTCGTATGTATAGAATAAATATTTATATCATTTCTTATTAACATTCTAATTTTTTTAGATAGAATATCTTGCTCATTAATACTTTTTATCGCTTTAAAAATAAAAGGATGATGAGTTATTATCATATCAACTTTTTTTCTTTTATTGCATTTTCTATAACTTCCAAACTTGCATCTATAGAGAATTGTATTTTTTTAACTTCTTTATCATAGTCTCCTACAAGAAGTCCTACATTATCCCATTCTTCTGCATTTATTTTTTTGGAAATTTCTTTTTCTAATATGTTTATAATATCTCTAGTTATCATAACTCAACCTTTTTCATCTACAACTGATAATTTAAATAAGGCATCTTTTACAATTTTATCTAAACTATCACTATCTATTTTTCATAATATTTTTGTATTTCAGAAAAGTTCTTTCTCTTATGTCCATCTAAACCAAAATATAGACTTATAGCTTCTATCTCTCTTTCACCTAATCTGTATTTTTAAATTTAAATAGTCAAATTGATATTCTGCTCTCTTTTCTAATTGTTTCATTTCCTCTATATGTTTTTTTCTTTGTTCTCTTTTTTTCTAATTTCTTTAATTCTTCAGATTTGCTTTTTATCCTTTTAAAAGAAATTTTTAGGATGATTTTCTTTATGAATTTCATATTCTGCATATTCTTTAAAAGCTGTTTTTTCTATAGTTAGCATAGCTTTCTATATAGTTAAACATAGCTCTTGCTATATAGTAATCTTTATATAGCTTGAAATCTTTATCATCTTCAAAAAGTTCATGAGCTTTTATCAAACCAATAACTCCTTCTTGAGTTAAATCCTGATAAAGAATACCATCTCTTAACATGTATAGAGCTATTTGATAGACTTTCTTTAAGTTTTTTCTCCACCCTTGTTCCACAACAATCTGCTACTCCACAATCTGTTTTCACAAGTGCAGACATCATCTTTTAAATTTTTCAAGAGTTTCTGTTACAAGTAAATCAATATATTCATAATCAATTTCTTCGTCAGTAAGTTTTTCTATCTTCTGGAAGTTCTAATTCTAAAAGGCTCTGATATATCAAGTACAAGCTTTTTAAAGTCTTTCTTTCTGTCATATCAAGATTCTTTAATAAATATTTTTTTCTAGGCTAAAAAGTTTCAAAATATTCCCTCCTAACTAGTCAACCTTAAAATCTTCAAGCTTTTTTTCTTTCTACTTGGATGTCTTAATTTTTCTAAGAGCTTTTGACTTCTATTTGTCTAATTCTTTCTCTGGTAACATTAAAGATTTTTTTCCAACCTCTTCCAATGTTTTTAGGTGAACTATCATCAAGTCCATATCTATATCTTAAAACTTTTTTCTTCTCTTGGACTCAATGTTTTTAAGACTCCATCTAACTCTTCTCTTAAAAATTGCTCTATTTGTAGCTTCATAAGGACTTGTTGTCTTTTTGGTCTTCAACGAAATCTCCTAATTCACTGTCTTCTTCACTTCCAACTGGAGTTTCAAGAGATATAGGTTCTTGATTCATTTCTTGAATAGCCTTTATCTTTTCAACTTCCATTCCTAATCTTTCAGCTAAAATTTCAGGCGAAGCATCTTTTCCAGTTTCTTGTAAATATATTCTTGACTCTTTTTTTAATCTTATTTATAGTTTCTATCATATGAACAGGTATTCTTATTGTTCTTCCTTGGTCAGCTATCGCTCTTGTTATAGCTTGTCTTATCCACCAAGTTGCATAAGTTGAAAATTTATATCCTTTTGTATATTCAAATTTTTTTCAACTGCTTTCATAAGTCCTATATTACCTTCTTGTATTAAATCAGAAGTTTTTAAACCTCTGTTTGTATGTTTTTTTAGCAATACTTACAACAAGTCTTAAGTTTGATTCTATAAGTTTTTGACTTGCTTCTTCATCACCTTCATAAGCTCTTTTTAGCATATTCAATCTCTTCATCATGAGTTAATAGTGGAACTTGACCTATTTCTCTTAAATACATCTTTATAGGTTCATCAACCTTTGCACTATTTCCTAAATTTAGTAACTTTTTCATTACTAAGTTCTTCCTCACTTTATATCCTCAATATAATCAGGATTAAATTCATCTTCAAAACCTATGAAAAGTATCTGTATCAACATCGTCATCATCTTCATCTTTCTCTTCATCTTCTAACGAGTCATCTGTTTCTTCTTCAACATACTCATCATCTAATTCTTTTTCATCTGTTAATTCGTCATCATCTTTTTCTTCATCATCTTCATCTTCTGTATCTTCTTCATTTACTATCTTAATACCTTGTTCTAACATCAAATTAATAAGGTGTTCTATATTTTCAGCAGGAAAAATCTTCTCCTAACTCTCTATTTATTTCTTCATAAGTTACCTTACCTGTATCTGTTACTTTTTTTATGAACTCTCTTACTTTTCTTATTTCTTACTATTTCTTTTTTTCTTTCACTATATAATCCTCCCTTAACTAAAACTTAATGTTAAAAAGATACTTAAATGAATTATAGATTTCTATAAATTCTTCAACACTTCTACTTTTTTTCTATTTTTATCTTTAAATTTTTGAAAAAAATATACTATCTTTTTGAAAATCATCATTAGTTTTATCTCTTAATTTTACTTTTAACTCTAAAATAATCTTTTAAATAATTTTTAGAAATTTTTTTCTTCTATTTTAACTTCTGTATCTATAACATAATTTAATATTATTCTTGCAATATTACTATTTATATACTCTGAATGACTTTCATTCTCATTTCTCATATAATTTTTCAAATTCTCTCATTAGGTTATTACTCTCAAAATTAAAAATTTTCCTTTATTTTTTTCTTCAAAAAAATTTTTAAAAGTTTTATTTGCTATATCACTTTCAAATTTCTCATCTTTAAAAAAACTCATAATATTCAGGCTTTTTTTAATAGCATTTCAACTATTGAAAGCTCAAGATTATTGGCTTTTTAAATTCTTTTTTTCTATTTCTTTCTCTTCAACTTCGTCAATATAATCTTTGACAATGAATTTCTTTTTTTATTTTTCTTCAACTAGAGTTTTTTTCTTAAAATATCTATACTGATATCTATCTTTTTCAGATAAATTCTTTAAATATATTTCTTTTTCTAAATCTGTAGTTAAATATGCAAAAGAATTCTTTAAAATCTTTCTATAAAATTTTGTTTTGCTATGATATTGGTTAAATCATATTCACTCGAATATAACTCATATAAAAAGTCAAAAAAATTTCTAATGATTTTTTTGTACAACTTCTAAAAAGCTTCTCTTCCATTCTTTTTTTAAATACTCATCAGGATCTTTAGCATCATCAAATTGTAAAACTCTTATATTAAAAGCCTTGAGACTTCAGTATAAATGAAGCTCTTTCTGTTGCTGATTTTTCCAGCCTTATCCATGTCAAAACATAGCAAAATATTAGATGAGTATCTTTTAATTAACTGAGCTTGCTCTACTGTTAAAAGCTGTTCCTAAAGGGAGCAATACTAGTATCAAAATCAAAAAAATATTTGCTGACAATACGTCCATGTATCCTTCCATTAAAATGGAATAATTTTTTTATTTCTTATATTGATAGCTCTTTCAATCCCATAAATATTTTTTACCTTTTTTTAAAAAAATAGGAGTATCTGGTGAGTTTATATACTTTGGTATAGTATCATCTTTTTCTAAACTTCTTCCTCCAAAAAGCTATTATTCTATTACTAATAGAGTATATAGGGAAGATTATTCTATTTCTAAAAAGTATCATAAATTCTTCCTTCTTCATTCTTTTTTTATAAGACCTAAAGTTAATAAATCTTCATCACTATAATTTTTTTCTTTTCAAAAAATCATATAATTCTGACCACTTTTGCAGGGGCATAACCAAGTCTATGTTCTTTTTATTAAATCTGTATCTAAACCTCTATTTAGATAGATAATTCAATGCTGTTCTTGATTCTTGTGCAAACATCTTATCCATAAAAAAATTATGGCTATCTTCCATAATTTGATAGAATTTCTCATTATCTATATCTGTATTTTTTTAGCATTGTACTCTTTTATATTAACTCTATATTTTTTTGTGCTAGTTCTTTTTACTGCTTCCATATAGGAATATTTTTTTATTTTTTTGAGTAAAAATTTATTGCATTTCCACCAGAACCACAAACAAAAGCATTTACATATTCTTTTTTTCTGGTTTTACTGAAAATGATGGATTAGTATCAGCATGAAAAGGACATAGTGCCCTTTATAGCTTGAACCTGATTTTTTTAAATCAACAAATTCTCCAACAACTTCTTCTATTTCTCAAACTATCTAGTAACTTTTTCTATATCCTCATTTCTAAAATACATAATCCCTCCAAAAATAAGATACAAAAGGGGCTATTGTATCACAACAACCCCTTTAGTCTTAGAATAACTTTGACATATATTCTCCAACTTGCTTATTTATATAATCTTTTTCTAACTTCTTCTTTTAATTTACTAAAATTAGCTTCTTCTGCTTTTAACTTCCTTAGTTTTTTTGGAAAAACTACTATAGTAGCTTTATTAGGATTTATTATTCCAACCTTTATTTAAAGGAGTTTCAAACACAGCTTTTGCTATTTCAGGACTATAAACAAAATCTGGAATTATTCCATCTGGAGTTATACCTTTTTGCATCAAAACTTTTGAATTACATCTTCATCTATTTTATCATTTAAAGCTAAAGTTCCAGCTTCTATATCAGCTTTAAGTTTTTTTCTAACTTTTTCAAGTTTTTCTGCAACTGTTTTTTATCAGAAGGATATGGAACAATTAAAAATATGTTCAGCTGACCATTGTTGATTGTTATCATTTTTTTCTTTACATAAACAAGATGATAACCAAATTTTTGTTTTTATAACTTTATTTATTACAGTATTTGAAGGAACATCTTTCAATGCTTCTTCAAATTCTTTAACCATTAGCTTGTTTTACCAAAAAGTTCCTAAATCTTGATAGATAATATCTTGATTATTTCCTAAAGTTTTTTTCCTTTTTTTCACTAAAGTTTTTCAGGAGTCAATTCAGCTAATAATTTTTTTCAGCTTCTGCTTTTGCTACTGCATCATCTTCTTTAGTTGATTTAACAGTTATGAAAAATTAATTTTTGCATCAGCTGTTTCAGGTATATTATATCTAGATTTATTTGTGTTAAAGAAACTTTCTAATTCTGCATCAGTAGGTTTTATTTCTTCTCTTACTTTTTCAGAAAGCCCTATAGCATAATCTTGTAATTGAGACATAAGATCTAACTCTTCGTTTACTTTAACTCCTTTTTTTCCTTTTGCCATTTTAGCAACTTTTTATTTGTTTAGCTATCATATTTTTTTGCTAATTCTTCTGCTTGTTCCTTTAGTTGCTTTTTTTGATTTATCATGAAAAGTAGCCATAATTTTAGCTAAAGTCAAGATTTGTTACTTTAAATCCATCTTCTTCATAAGAAACTTTTTTTCAACTAAATTTTTCATATTCAGGAGCTAAATCCTTTATTTGCATTTCTTTTCTAGCTTTAATTAAAGCTAATTTAAATGCCTCTTCACCTTTTTTTGCATTTTATATAGATTTATTGCATCCTCTTTCTTATCACTTGGTATAGAATATAATGACATATAAGCATTTATTTCTTCATCAGTAGGATTTATATTTTTTTGCAAAATTCTTCTCTAGTTTTTTTGCATTAATAAATTTTTCTTCAATTTTATTCTTTAAAGAATCTTTAGTAAGTCCCTTGAACTTGTAACATTCTTCTAAATTGTTCTTTATCTCCCATAGAAGATTCAAGCTCTTCGTATTGTGCATTAACTTCTGAACTAGGAACCTTTACTTTTTAGACTTTTTGCAAGATCCAATGTTAATTTTTTTATCTATAACATCATTAAATGCAATTATGTCTACTATATCCTTGTCAACTGTTTCTGCATACGCTCTTGAAACTTCTTGTTTTGCTCTCTCTATATCAATTTTTTTGTATATAATCTTTGTTTTAAAAAGCATAGCTTCTTGAGCTTTTTTATTAGCTCTACTTGTTCTATAACTTTCATATCCTCCATACGCTAGAGATAATATAAAAACAACTGTTAGTACAATGATAAAAGGTTTCATCTGTTTACGAAATTTTTCTTATTGACATTTATTTTTCCCTCACTTTAGTTAATTTACTTTGTATCTAAACCATATTTTTCTAATTTTTTTCATACAAAGTTGTTCTTCCTATACCTAGTATTTTAGATGTTTCTTGTTTATTCCATCTAGTTTTTTTGTAATGCTATAGCAATTACAACTCTTTCTACTTCTTCTAAAGCTATAAATTTCTTGTTCTAATATTTCTTTTTAATGGTCCTACTCCAACAACTGTTTTTATTTTTCAACGATGTCAGATTTAGTCTTAATTTCTAATGGTAATTGATCTACATCTAAAAATTTTTATCTTTAGATAATAATGCCATTCTTTCAATTAAGTTTTTAAGTTCCATAATATTTCCTGGATAGTAGTATTCCATTAAGAATTTCATAGCTTCTCCTGAAATAACTGGAGTTTCTTTATGTAATATTCTAACTATTTTTATTTAAGAAAGTAGTTAGCTAGTACAGGAATATCTTCTTTTCTTTCTCTTAAAGGTGGAACTTCTATAGTTAGAGCTGTTAGTCTGTGATATAAATCTTTTCTAAACTTACCTTTTTTTCAGTTTCTTGTTTTTAAATCTATGTCAGTTCCAACTAGGAATCTAACATTAGTTTTTCTTACTTTTTGTTCCTCCAACTCTTTTGAATTCACCATATTCAATAGCTTTTTAGGAATCTTGATTGAATTTTTATATCCATTTTAGAAATGTCTTCAATGTATATTGTTCCTCCATCAATTTCTTCTAAAAGTCCTTTTTACTTGCATTAGCTCCCATGAAAGCTCCTCTTTCATAACCAAATAATTCTCTTTCAATAAGTTCACCTGGATATAAAGCACAGCTTATTTGAGCATATCTTCCTTTATTTCTTTCACTTTTCTTGTGAATTTCTTTAGCTATTATATCTTTACCTGTTCCAGTTTCTCCAACTATTAGAAACTGGTAAGTCATTATCAGCTATTTTTTTCTATAAGATTTCTAACATCTTTAATTTTAGCTGATTGTCCTATTATATCTGTATCTTCTTCTAATACAGCTAATTTTTTTCTTCTAATCTTTTTATTTTTCTTTTTATTAATTCTAAACCATTTAAAGAAGGTAGGATTATAGCATCTAAATCTTCAACTTTTATCGGTTTTTAATAAATAAGCAAAGATTCCAGAATTTTCTAATTCTTTTTGTTGTTTCAGCATTAACTTCATCTACTAGGGCTATTGTTACAAACTCTTTTCCCTATACTAGCTAATTTTTTTCTTAGCTTCTCCTACTGTAACTCCTTCCAAAGCATTGTCTAGTAAGACTAAATCAAAGTCACTTTCTCTTACCATATCTATTGCATCTAATAAATTATTGAAGGTAATTACTTCATATTTTTTTCTGCTAATTCTTTTTCTTATTTGTTTTAGTATTTCCTTCTTTTTCTGAAATTGCTAATATTGCATTTTTTTCATATTTATTCCTCCTTTTTCCAAAACAAATCAATTTTTTTAATTTAATATCATAATGTATTATAACCGATTATTTGTATTTTTTTCAAGAAAAAAATTAATTAAAAAGTTTCCAGACATCATTAACACTAATCATAAGAATGATAACAAAGACAACCATACCAAATTTATGCAAGTTTTTCTTCCCATTTTTTTATTAATTCTTTATTCTAAAAAGTTTCTAAAAAGTACAAAAATTATTCTTCCTCCATCAAGTGCTGGTATAGGTAATAAATTTAAAACTCCTATATTTATAGAAAGAATAACTGCTAAACTTGCTATAGAAGTCCAACCAAATTTTGATACTTCTCCTACAACTTTAAGTATTCCAACAGGTCCACTGATTTCTTTTTAAGTTTGCTTTTTCCTGAAAAAAAGTGTAAAAAAGTCCTCCCACTGTATCTTTTTAAAATAGATACAAAAAGAATTTTTTTGCAAAGACTAGACTTTCAGTAAAAAGAAAGATTTGTTTTTTTAGATTTTGGAGATATTCCTAGAACTACTCTCTTATTTTTCTTCATCTTTTGTTAATTTTAAAAACTAATTTTTTTGTTCTTTTTCCATCTCTTTCAATTAAAGCAGAGATTTCCTCTTTTATCTATAGCTTCTTTTTGTAACTTCAGGTATATCAGCCCATAAATTTATTTTTTTACCATCTAGTTCTAAAATTTTTATCATCAACTTTTTAATACTTTGTTCATTTGCTCCACCTTTTTACTAGAGCACCTATAATAGCTTTTTCTTCATATTCCATTCTACCGCTCATTTGAGCAATTGAGAATATAATTAAGAAAGCTGTCAAGAAATTCATAAAAAAACTCCTGCAAAAAGAACTATAAATCTTTGATATGCAGGTTTAGAATTAAAACCATTCTCAACTTGACTCCCTACTTCCATTCCTTCAATATTAACATATCCTCCTATTGGAATGGCTCTAAAAAGGAATATGTTGTTTCTTTTTGTATCAAGCGAAAAAAACTTGTGGTCCCATACCTATTGAAAATTCACTCACAGGCATTTTTAAAAAAACTTTAGCAGTTAAAAAAATGCCCTAGCTCATGCTACAAATATTATTAGACCCTAACATTGCGACTGCAATTAAAAAAATGTCATTTATCCTCCCAACTAAAAGACTACTAAACAGTAATCTCACTTCCATTACACATATTTATTTTATTAACTCTTCTATTTTAGAGAAAATTTCATCATTTATTCTTTCAATATTTTTTTAATTTTATTATCTTTCAACACATTCTATTTCACACCAAGAATATTTTTTTGAAATAGCTGTTGCATTATCATAAGATTTTTTTAAATAATCTTTCATTCACTTCATGTATATCTTTTTTTCTGAACCATCTATCTTTATTTTTTTCTGTTTTTCCATAAGCTCTTTAGCTTTATCTGTTGGCATCTTCAAAAAGATAACTATATCTGGTTCTGGTATTTCATTTTTTTCTTGTATTCTAAGTCTACCAGCCAATTTAAATACTCATCCTTTAGCTTCTGCATCTTTTTATTTTTAGAAGCTTGGTGAATCATATTTGAAGTTACATATCTATCTGTTATTATCAAATAATCATCAAGATAGTATTTTTTTCCCAATCTTGCTTAAATGAAGCATATCTATCTATAGCATACATAGTAGACACAGGATAAGGATTTACCTTTAGTTGCATCTGTTCCAAATTTCCCAGCTAAGTACATTTTTCACTGGTTCACAAGCTGGACTATCATAATTAGGAAAAGATATTTTTTTATAGTTTTTATCATATATTTTTTTACTCTTTCATAGAGTAATTTAGTTTGAGTTTCTTTTTCCACTTGAATCTGTTCCTTCAATGACTATTATCTTTTCCCATTGCTCTCTCACTTTCTTTCTAGTTTCTTTATCAACTTCCTTTAATAATAGATAAAGCTTCATCTGTATCTAAAGATATAAGTTTATGGTTATCCATAGCTTCTTCAATTATTCTATATATATCTAAGAATTTTATTTTTTTCTTCATAAATAGCTCAACTGCAACTTCATTTGCTGCATTGAAAAACAGTTGGCATAGTTTCTCCTGTTCTCCCTGCTCTATATGCTAAGTCTATACCTTTAAATACCTTTCTATCTGCTTCTTCAAAAGTTAAAGTTTTAGTTTTTTTATTAAATCTAAAAAAATCTATTGATGCATTGAATTCTTTTTTTCAGGATAAGAAAAAAAGCATATAATATCGGAGTTTTCATACTAGGAACTCCCATTTGAGCTATAATACTACCATCTACATATTCAACCATAGAGTGTATTATACTTTGTGGGATGTACAATAACTTCTATATCATCATAAGCCACATTGAAAGAGTTCATGAGCTTCTATAACTTCAAGTCCTTTATTTACCAAAGTTGAAGAATCTATAGTTATTTTTCTTTCCCATAGACCAATTTGGATGTTTTAAAAGCTTCTTCCACTGTTACATTTTCTAAAAAAATTCTAAAGTCTTTTCCTCTAAATGTTCCACCACTTGCAGTGATTATTAATTTTTTTACATTTTCTTTTTTTGAAACCTTGTAGAGATTGAAATAAAGCTGAATGTTCACTGTCCACAGGAATAATTTCTGCTTTTTGGATATTCTTTTAAAAGTCTATTTATATATGTACCAGCTGATACCATAGTTTCTTTATTTGCAAGAGCAATTCTCTTTTCTCTTTTTATAGCCTCCACTGTGGCATCTATACCTATAGCTCCCGCTTACTGCTGTCAATATAATATCGTAGTCACTATTCTTTTGCAAGTTCTGCTAAACCATTTTTCTCCAAAATAGATATTTTCTATAAAAAGAATATTCATTTTTTTAATTTTTTTATAGCTTCTTCTTCAGCTCCTACATATATAGCTAAAGGTTTAAATTCTTCAATTTGCTTTCTTAAGCAACTCTATATTTCTATTACCACTTATAGCAACAACTTGATATTCTTCTCTATTATTTCTAATAAGTTCTAAAGCACTTGTTCCTATACTTCCAGTCGAACCTAGAATTAAAATCTTTTTCATTTATTATCATTCCCTTTATCTAAATTCCATATTTGATAGCTAATATATAAATGAAAAGAAATATATAACTACAGTTACAAAAGGGTAATACTAGTATCATACTATCAAATCTATCTAGTATTCCTCCATGTCCCATAAGTATAGTTCCTGAATCTTTAACACCACATTCTCTTTTAAATAGAGATTCTATTAAATCTCCAATTTGAGCTATAACTGATATAAAGGCTCCTATTAAAAAGGCTACAACTCCTTCTTCTAAACTAACATCTTTGATTTTTTTCAAAATATGAAACAATTCCTACAAAAGCAATAGCTGTAAAAATAATTGAACCTAAAGCACCTTCAACAGATTTTTTTGGACTTATTTCTGTAAAACCATTTTTTAAAGAATTTTTCTTCCTATTGCAACTCCAACTATTCCTGCTGCTGTATCTGATATCCAAACCAAAACTTGTAAAACAAAAAGGAAATATTGCCCCTATAAAAATAAAGATTTATAATTTGAGAGAAAAATACAGATACATATACTATTCCTAAAATTGTAAATGAAACTTTTTCTAATGTTCCTTTTATCTGATTTTCTAAAAAAACTCTATATATAAGTAGTGACATAGTTGCAATTATTATAACAAGTCCTACCATACTTTGATCTAGATACTTACTTCTGTTTGCTAAATAAATTAAGTTTGGAATTATAATTGAAACTAAAAATCCCAAATTTATCATAAACTTCTTTTTCCTGATATTTTTTTACCATCTTATAGAATTCATATGTTCCTATGGCAACAACTAAATTAGTAAATATTAACATAGGTAAACCTTGAAGATTCATATGAAAAAAAGGCCTCTCCCATATAGACAAAGAATAATAATGGAACTCCTATCAGTGCTACTAAAACTCTATTCCATTTAAACATTTTTTTACTCCTCCAAATCTTCTATCTCTTTGATTGTAACTTTCTATAGCCTTGTCTATTTCTTTTTCATCAAAAATCAGGCCAAAGAGTGTCTGTAATATAAAGTTCTGAATAAGCTATTTGCCACAACAAGAAATTAGATATTCTCATCTCTCCACTTGTTCTTATCAATAAAGTCTGGGTCTGGAAAATCATTATATAGATATTTAGAAAAAAATCTTCTTCATTTATATTTTTCTTTTTCCATCCTTTAATAATATCATTTACTGCATCTATTATTTCTGCTCTACTTCCATAGTTAAATGCTATATTTAAAAGTAATTTTATCATTATTTTTTTGTTTCTTCTTTTTAATTTTTTTCAATTTCATTTAACAACTTCTCAGGAATATTATTTTTTTCTACCTGAAACAAAAAAACGAATTTTTGTTTTTCATCATATTTTTTTCTTTCACTTTTTATATATTTTAAAAAAATAACTTCATAAGAGTTGAAACTTCATCTTTTGGTCTAGACCAATTTTTCAGTTGAAAAAGGCATAGACAGTTAAATATTTTACACCTATTTCTGTAAAAATACTCTAAGGCTCTTCTTAATGATTTTGCACCTTCCATATGTCCAAAACTTCTAGCTAAACCTCTTTTCTTTGCCCATCTTCCATTACCATCCATTATTATGGCAATGTGTTGGGGTATATTCTTTTCCATTTTATCACCTCATTAACTATAATATTTTTAACATATAAAAATGAAATTTTTGTTAACTAAATTTATTTTTATTTAAAAATAATAAAGAGAATCTTTTTAAGATTTTTATTCTCATTCTCTTATTCATAAAAATTGAAAAGGCTCATGAAAATTATTTTTCATCTAAAAATTTTTTATACCATTCATAATAGTCAGTCAGGTACTAACTCAGAACAGCTCATCATTCAACCAATATCTTCTCACCATAAGCACCAATCATAGCCCAATGATATTCCAATTCATGACTTAAATATATGCACTCAAAATATCAGCAGGTTTTTTTGTAATAATGTTTATTCAATATCTTTAAAGATTCTGCATAAGTCTTTATTAGCATATTTCATCAATATTTCTCTAATTACAGTCAACCATATATCATAATACATTGTAATTTGATCTCCATTATCTTTCATCTTTAAAAGTTAAAAATATTTTCACCTTTTATTTTTCATTTTATCACTTCATTAACTGTAATAGTTTAACATATAAAATAAACTTTAAGGAATAATCCGTCTCCTTACGGAGTATTATTCATTCTTATAAGTTGTGGTGTATATAGATTAAAATTTATATCATTTTTCGTTTCCGTCTCCTTACGGAGTATCATTCATTCTTATATATATTTGGAGTTAATTACAAAGAGTATAATGGAACGTTTCCTGTCTCCTTACGGAGTATTATTCATTCTTATAAAGAAGATGTAAAATAGTTGAATCTTTTTCATCATATCCTGAGTTTCCGTCTCCTTGTAGAGTATTATTCATTCTTATACGAAAATAAATTTTATACAACAGGATTTAGTTTGTTTCCGTCTCCTTACGGAGTATCATTCATTCTTATTAGATGGTGTGACTTCTGCTGTAAATTTGGTTGAAGCTGCGAGAAACGTTTCCGTCCCCTTTGCGAGTATTATTCATTCTTATTGGACGATGGAAAATTATGGAAATTTAAATTTTATGGGTTTCCGTCTCCTCTACGGGTAGTATTCATTCTTATTGTAAGGTAAATGGTAACTTTGTACAGTATGGCTTATATGCCACTGTTTCCGTCTCTCATTACGGAGTATCGTTCATTCTTATTGAAAAGGATAGACAGGCATTACTTGCACTAGACTCTACTTGGTTTTCCGTCTCCTTACGGAGTATCATTCATTCTTATATAAAAATTACAAGAGCTAGATGGACAAAGTTATCAGTTTCCGTCTCCTTACGGAGTATCATTCATTCTTATATAAAAATTACAAGAGCTAGATGGACAAAGTTATGTAGTTTCCGTCTCCTTACGGAGTATCATTCATTCTATATGAATGAATTATACTTAATAGAATGATATTATTTAAAAGTATTTCCGCTCCTCCTTTACGAGTATCATTCATTCTTATGAAGAAAAAGCAAAATGTATTTATAAAATTAAAAGAAGTTCAAATTTCCGTCTCCTTACGGAGTATCATTCATTCTTATTTGATTTAAAACATCATTAGCATTACTTTTTAAAAATTAAATTTCCGTCTCCTTACGGAGTATCATCATTCTTACTGAAAAAGACATACTAGAAATAGATTTTTCTAATTTATTTCCGTCTCCTTACGGAGTATCATTCATTCTTATGTCTCTACATCTATATATTAAATCAAAAAGAATATAATGAGTATTTCCGTCTCCTTACGGAGTATCATTCATTCTTATTCGGAAGTTATGATTGCTGATAGAATGTTTATAGAATTGATTTCGTCCCCTTACGGAGTATCATTCATTCTTATAAAAATTCTAGATGATTGTGAAAAGAAAATTGACGATCTTCTAATTTCCGTCTCCTCACGGAGTATCATTCATTCTTATATATGCAGTGTTAATGAATAATGATATAGCTGGATTTGTAGATTTTCGTCTCCCTACGGAGTATCATTCATTCTTATTTAATTTTTCTAAATAACACAATTATAAAATTTGTCGCTTTCCATCTCCTTACGGAGTATCATTCATTCTTATTTGGAGGTATTTATATGATGTATCAAGACGGTATGTTAGGGTTGGTTTCCGTCTCCTTACGGAGTATCATTCATTCTTATATTGGATTTAGTAACTGCTACTGTAAATTTATTATTGTTAGTTTCAGTCTCCTTACGGGAGTATCATTCATTCTTATATAAAATAATTTGTTTTTATTGTTATATGTTTAAGTTAGCGTTTCCGTCTCCTTACGGAGTATCATTCATTCTTATTTTGACATTTTAAAGATAATGGAACACAATCTACAGTTTACTAATTTCCGTCTCCTTACGGGTATCATTCATTCTTATAGAACTGGTATTGTTGAAGATAAGTACACTATTATGTAGCTAATTTCCGTCTCCTTACGGAGTATCATTCATTCTTATAGAACAAATAGGGTTTTAATTGAGGAGGAAAATTATGAATTTCCGTCCATTTCTCAAGTTACCATATATGGCATAGTTCCTAATAGTTTTTGATTGAGGAGGAAAATTATGAATTTCCGTCTCTTGAGTATCATTCATTCTTATTGGGCGAATTTGATGTTAATGTTTTGAAGAGTTTTCCACAGTTTCCAGTCTCCTTATGGAGTATCATTCATTCTTATGATATTATAAAGGAAAAATTTTAAAACTCATGACACTTCATGGGTTTCCGTCTCCTTATGGAGTATCATTCATTCTTATGATGAAATATAAGAATGCTAATACTCTTGTTATAAGAAAAGTGCTCCGTCTCCTTATGGAGTATCATTCATTTCTTATTCAATAGTTTCAGAGAATCTTTCAATTCTTTTGTGAACATCAATTTTCCGTCTCCTTATGGAGTATCATCATTCATTTATTTATGAGACGACCTTTATAGACTAACGTAGAGATCTTTCCGTCTCCTTACGGAGTATCATTCATTCTTATGTACACAAAGGAAAAATTTATTGGAAATAGAAAAGGAAGTAAAGTTTCCGTCTCCTTACGGAGTATCATTCATTCTTATGTTGTGGTATAAAGTTTGTAAATTAAAAACTTTCAAGGGGTTTCCGTCTCCTTACGGAGTATCATTCTATTCTGATATCGAATTAAATGATCTAATATGTGATTTACCATTTGAGTTTCCGTCTCCTTATGGAGTATCATATCTATTCTTATAAGCAAGTTCTTAAGTGAACAGAGTAAAAATGTTTCCGTCTCCTTGCGAGATGTATCATTCATTCTTATGAATATGTACATAAGTTTAATTGAATTAAATAATATAGTTTCCGTCTCCTTACGGAGTATCATATCATTCTTATTATGTTATGCAGTTTTTGAAGTATCGTGTGTTGCTGGAGAGTTTCCGTCTCCTTACGGAGCATCATTCATTCTTATTTTACTTTCTTTGATGATACCGATTCTCTGAAAGTTGAAGTTTCCGTCTCCTTACGGAGTATCATTTCATTCTTATTAAAGGAAAAACTTAAAGGTTTAAAAACTAAGAAAATTAGAAGTTTCCGTCTCCTTACGGAGTATCATCCATTCTTATACGAACTTGATATATTTATAAACAATGCTGATATTAAGTTTCCGTCTCCCTTACGGAGTATCATTCATTCTTATACACTAAAGCTAGTAAATATTATAATATATCACAAGCAAATAGTTTCCGTCTCCTTGCGGAGTATCATTTCATTCTTATTTATGAATCAGTACATCCACGTTTTATGATGGATGGTATAAAGTTTCCGTCTCCTTACGGAGTATCATTCATTCTTATGTTTACTTTTCAATATGTATTATTTTTCTGTAAAAGTAAGTTTCCAGTCTCCTTACGGAGTATCATTCATTCTTATATGCATGGTTCTTTTGTAAATGGAGATGAACCAGGAGTTTTCGTCTCCTTACGGAGTATCATTCATTCTTATATGTATGGTTCTTTTGTAAATGGAGATGAACCAGGGTTTCCGTCTCCTTACGAGTATCATTCATTCTTATTTGTATAGTATTTTCATTATCGTATAAAAAGCTTATGTTTCCGTCTCCTTACGGAGTATCATTCATTCTTATAAGTAAAGAAATAGTTGTAAATGGATGTTATTGGATAAGTTTCCGTCTCCTTACGAGTATCGACTCATTCTTATACACAGAGTCCTAGATAGGCAAATCTTAAGCATGGATGGGTTTCCGTCTCCTTACGGAGTATCATTCATTCTTATCTTTCAGAAAATTAGATGGTTTGATAAAGTTTAGTGGAGTAATGTTTCCAGTCTCCTTACGGAGTATCATTCATTCTTATTATATGGGCAATATCATGAAAAGCACATTGCTGTAATATTTGTTTCCGTCTCCTTACGGAGTATCATTCATTCTTATCCTATGGTTAAAAAGTCTTTTTGCAATATTTTTAGGATGTTATCGTGTGATATTTTTATTTTTGAAATTGTTTATTTCAGTTAAGCATCTTTAACTCCTTATTTTTGAATATCGTCTAACTAATATCTTTTTATAACCTTAGGATTCTCTTGGTATACTACATGTTAACATGTATTTTTCAACAAATAAAAAGGGCTGTTGTAAAAATTAAATTTTCAAACTAAAGTAAAAATAAGTGAGTTACGAATGGAAATTTTAGATAAAAATCAAATAGGATGAGTCGAGCAAATGCAGGAGTATCTGAACAAAGTGAGTTTCCTGATTTCTTAGAAGCACTTAGCAATTTGTTGCTTAGAGCTTCTTATGATGCAGATTCTTGATTTTTATCGTTAAGAAATTTACTCAGTAACGAACTATTTTTCTTTTTATTAATTTACAACAACCTCTCTATATTTTTAGAAAAATAATAAGCTTTATTTTCATTTTCTGCTCTGAGTTTTTCACCATATATTTCAGTTACCACATTTTGATTTAAGCGATAAACTCTTATTAAATCTTTCGGCTTTGGCTATATCTATTAATTCTCTTTCAACAAGTAACTTATATTTTTCTCTTGTCAACAAACATTCAAAAGCTGATCTTTGTGTTCTAAAACCAAAAAGCACTTAAAAGTTTTTGATAATTGCATTCTTCTTTTTATTAGAAATAATATCATAAATCACAATAACAGTGAAATTATCCCCAAAAATTTCTTTTTCAAAATCCTCATCTAAAATCCCACTTTTCCATAATATCACCATATTAAAACTGGATTATAAATATCTGTGTCATTTTGCTTCTAAAGCTTTAATTAATAACATAACTTGATATTCAATTATTCTTCTAAAACTCATCTTATATGGAACTTCCTTTATATAGGAAACCTCTTGTCTCAAGACGCTTTTTCGAATTGTTCTACAAATTTTGCACAAGCTTTCTTATTTAAAAATACTCCTCCAGTTTCTTCATCAAAATCAAAGTCCTCATAAGCAATTTTATTATTATTTAAAAGTGCTATGCTAAAGAGTCAATTCAAAATAGCTCTCCATTCTTCCATTAAATCAGAACAAAGTGCAGGATGTTTATGCCTATCTGAATGTAAAATGCAGCATAGGATTTTAATCTTTTTGTCACTAAGGTTGTAAATATTTCATAATGTAAAAAGTGTATAGCCAAAACTTATCACTGCATTAAAAGGATCTTTAGGCGGTCTTTTTACTTCTTGTTTTAAATCTATATCTTTTTATCTATAACATGATTTAGTGTCATTAAAAATAGTTTTGCTAAATAACCTTCAATCCCCATAAGTTCCTCTATTGTTTTTAGCAATGTTTATATCTTTTTATAATTCCAAACATAATTGTTATTGTATTGGATAAAACATCATTTTTCAATTCCTTATTTGCACGAATAAGAATAGTTCTCTGATTAAGCTCCTTTACCCTTAATAATTTTTAGCTATTTCCAAACAAAATTTCTTATCATCACTTTTTCTAAACTGTTCTCTTTGTCTATCTATATTTATATTACTGATGACTCTAATCTTCCAAAAATAAGAGCCTGTTTTAGAAAGAAAAGTAACATGTATTCCTTTGCTAAGTAAATTGTGCATACAAGCAGTGCTTTAATTGTATACCACCAAATATAACAACACTATCAATATTTTCTATTGGAATAGATTTGTAATCTCCATTTGTATACATTATAAGTAGTCTGTTTTTCTTTTTATATCTTAAAACTATTCTTGCTCATAGATATATAGATTACTCATCATTCCTACTTCCTTTATTTTACCAACTTAACTATCTCTTTATTTATATCATCATACTTCAACCATTTCTTTTTATAACCAAGTGGAGTATAAAATTTTTCAAAGAAATTGAGAATAGCTTTATTTATATTATCTACTCTTTTCTTGAGACTTGAATTCAAAATCTTTTTACTTATTGAGTTAGAGTATGAGCCAAAAATATTTCTTATTTCTTTTATACTCTCAAAAATTTCTGATAAGTCTTTTAAAATAACTTAAATTCATCTTCAAATGTTTTATTTTTCAGATAATGTTTGATTATTGAAACTAAAATTGGAGTATACACATAACTACCATCTTTTAGCCCTTTATCCCCATATCTTTTTCAATTTGTTTTTAAACTAGGTTCTAATTTATTCACATCCACTCTGTATTCCATATTAGTATTATTTTTATTATTAATACTTATTTTAAAAGAGAATTTAATTTTTCTTTTTAAAATATTCTCAAAATAAATATATATATATTGGATACCAATGGTTCTAACATTAAAATATATCCAGAAATATCTCCAGATTTTTCTTTAATACCTAGCAAGACTAAAAATATTCAACTATACTATACCATAATTGATTATTATAATTTTATACAATAAAAAGTTTTTCATGTGAATCAATTTCTATTAATTTATCATTTTGCTATTCAAATCTTTCTATTGCAAATTCTAATAATGAAAGTAATTCCTATTATCTTTAAATACATCTCTTTTAATAATTCAAGAGAAGTAAATAATTATATTGTTCTATTAATGAGTTGATTTTTAACCAAAATTTTGAATATTGCTTTAAATCAGGTATTACAATACGATTATCTGATTATCAATATTTTCCTCAGCTCCTTTTAACATCATAACTTTCATTTACTGGAGGTTCTCTGTTACTTTTTCCTTCGTAGTGTAGATACCTGTAAAGGAATTATATTAAGATCAGTCGAATCTATATAATAAGATACTAAATTAGCTATCATTTGTGGAGTCCCTGAAGTCATATTCAAATATATTTCTGCATCTTTATCTTCTATCTTTTTCAAAAAGTTTCATATATCCAATTAAAATAAATATCAAAAATAATGGGCTTCTTCAATACCTGTCTTAATTCTAATGATTTCAGGATTATAGTTTTAAGTTTTTCTTTAATAGCTTTTCGTAAATATTATGTGGTTCATCATCTTTTCTCCATTTCTTTCGTTAAAATCAAATATATTTTTATCAGGACTATAATGTCTACATATATATGTATAGGCCCATCATGTCCCCCTCTTGTTGGATCTGTATTCCTGCAAATGTAAAGAATTCTTTTACTCAATCTTTTACCCCTCCCATTCCAAGTGATGTTTTAATTCCAAAGTCCTGTATATTCTGAAATCAAAAATTAAAAATTTAAAAATGTTAGCAAGTGCTCTATCTTGCCCTAATTGCTAAATCCATAGTCCCTATAAAACCCTTTATTTTTATTCCTTCCAGATGAAAAACTTTTGTTTTTAAATTATAATCTTTTATATAAACTTTTTCTAAAAAGTTCATCTACTATATCCTCTAATTTTGTTGTCAATGTTGATTAATTTTGGTTATCACTCCAGAAATCAATGTTGAAATATTTGGGAATATGAGTTATTCCATCTGGATTTAAATGAAGTTGGACTTATAAGTCTTGTTCTTTTCTTTCTAGTACATTCTAAAAATAAATCATCATATGATGTATAGAAAAAGATTTTACATTAATTTCTAAATCTTTTATTTTTAGATAAATTGTTTCTGGAGATATTAGTGAAAAACAAAGCATAAGCATATCATGCTGATTAAATGTTGTAATTCTCCATATTTATCAGTTTTTCATATCCTTTAAAAATACAAGATGTAAATGGATTTGTTGTATTATAATGAAAATAATCAGCATAGGCTGAATCTATATCTCCATTAAATATCCATGAAATAAAGAACCCATATTAGTACTAAGTCCTTAGCTTCAAGCTCTATGTTAATTTGTGCCAACATCCTCTACTTTCTTTTATTCTAACTAAACCTGCTAATTTACTTTCTCCTTCTATATCTATTCTATTTAAAAACTCTTGGAGAAATTCTATCTTTTAAGTGATTATTTATTTTTGTCTCTCTATTAGTCCCATCATTTTTATGCAAAATCTTTTTAACTACCTCTGTTAAATCTCTTCCAAAAAGTGCAAAAATTATTGTATCTGATGAAATCCTGTATTAGCACCTCATTAAATTTTCAGTCTGTAGACTATTTTATCTTCCAATACATTATTTGTCAAATAAGTTGTTGCATTTTCAAGTACTCAATTAAATCATTTATATATATTTCTAGTTTTACTCTTTTTAATAATTCTATATCTAAAATTATATCAAATTAAACTTTGAATTCTCCATAATATGCTCTCTGTTTAAAGGCATTGCATCAGATTGAAGTCTTATTTTTCATCATAATCTTGATAAAAATTTGTTTTGTATCTGTATAACTATAGCTATCTGATATTGAAATTCCAAGTTTTCCCACTATTACCTTTTATAAAATATATATTCTTCTTCCTTATTAATCTTATAGTTCATTCTTTTTGACTGAATATTCCTTATGAATATAGTATATAGTCTTCTATTATATTAACAATATTTTTCCATAATATTATTTCTGAATGAATTTGCTTTGATTCTTATTTGAAACCTTTAGCCTGATCTAAAATAAGTTTTCTTTTCTTCTCAAATTCATTTCTATGTTTTAATGATATAATCAACTAATATTTACTAAAGCTCCTTTTATGCTACTTCCTGGAATATATGGTTTTTCCTAATATATCTCTAATCATTAACTTTATATCATTTTTATTTGAAATTTTTATCATTAATAATATAAAATGAAAGTTATTTTTAAATCATCTATTGAGATTCTAAGTTCTTTTAAAATTTTTCTAAGCTTAAATTTCTTTTTATGTTCATCAACACTTTCATTAACATTTTTTATTAATCAAAGAAATATATTTATCAAAATAAATTATTTTTACAAGGTAATCTCATAAATTTTGAGCATCAACTATTCTTAATATCTTTTCCTTCATTTCCTTCTTCAAATAAATATTCCTTTTGTAATATTAGATTTATACTCTGCTCCACCTATATGAAGTGGAGTTAATACTTCAAGATTCATTTTATACTTTATTATATTACTCATATTTTAACCAACACAATAGGGGTTTTTCCCATTCTATTTATACTATGTTTTCCATGTAGTTTTTAAATCTAATATTTTCCCTTCTGGTTTGAAACTTAATACTGAGCCAGATGAAAGCTATATGATACCTGCTTTCTTTTCAGCTTGTTCACTATATAAAAGAACTATTTACAAAACCGCTTCTTTTTGTTAATTGATAGTAGTTTTCACTTTCTTTTTATTTTCTCTATTTCTTCCATTTTAGGTGAATATGAAGAAATAGAAAAGAATTTTCTTCATCTGAATACAAAGCTTTATTTATATAAGCAGCGATTCTGGACTCAATAGGATCAAAATCTTCACCATATATATAGGATCTTCAAAGATAAATTGTCCAAAACCAGAATTCTTTTCCACCAATTCCAGTCAAAGAAAGACTTTCTAAAATATTTTCAAAAATTCCTTCCCATTTTTCTATCTTCAGGAAGTTTTACTATAAAATATAATCCTGACTGTTTATTAAATTTAAAAATTTCTATATTATAAAGTTGAGTATCTTTCATTCTCTAAAGAAACTTTATTTTTGTATATAATTGTTTTCTTCCAAAATCATCATCTATTTCAGGAAAAATTCTTTTCCAGTTTTTAAAAAGAAAAATATTCTTCTAATCTATCTGCTGGAATAAAATTAGTTGCTTTTACTCTATCAACAACTTCTTCATCATCTTTCTCATCTCTTTGGATACTAATAAAAAGGTTTAGGTAAATAAAAATCTGTTGACATATCTTCTTTTTCTTTAAATGGTAATAAGTCAAGATACTAAAAATCCCCACTTTCAGAAATTTTTATATAACTCATTATTATTGTATGTTTTATATACTCATTGTATAAAGCACTATAAAAAGTATCAGAGTAGACACTCATCATAGTTTCTTCTAATGTGTTTCCAGAAGCTGTTCCAATATGAATACCATTTGGAAACCTTAATTTATATAGTAAATAAGACATTATTCCACCTTACTTTCTAACTCTTTTTCTAAAATTCATCTATTTCTTTTTCTATTGTTATTAATTCTATTTTCTTCTGTGTGAGTTTTTACTTCCAATGAAAAATCTTAAGCTTTACACGACCATAACCTCTAGTTCCGTGTCCTCCAAGATAATCATCTTCTAAAAACATCTATCATTAATAAGATGTTTTCCATATCTTCCTTTAAATCTTCTATCTATATTGTATATAATCTTAAAATCAAATTCTGAGCCAGCAGAGACTCTTTCTAATTGTCTCAGGCTTTGCGATTCAGTTGCTCTATTAATGTGTATTTTCATACTTTTATTTCTGTATATGGTAAATCAAATTCAACCTCTTTAGAATTCTTCTATGCTTTTTATCAGATAATAAAGAATCTTGAAATTGTAATCTTGATATTATTATGGGATCTGAACTACCAAATAATCTTTTTATACATTCATTTTCCACTTTAATTTCTTTTGTTTCTAATGAAGAATTATATTTAGTTCTAGCCAATAAATATCTCATCTTTCCCGTTTTAATGATGAACCTGGAATCATAGGTTTATTAGTAACTGAAGTCTCTATGACTATTGTGTCAACAGCTCCTATGTGCAGAAAAATTTCTGATGTTGCTATATGCAAACCTGTAATTAATTTAAGTGTTCCTTTTATTAATAATTTTCCCTTCAATGTATACATAAATTTCTCCTCTCATATTTAAAAATTCTATATAGACTATTTATCAAAACCATAATATTTCATATACGCAACAATTTCTTCAAGGTAACGATAAAATTCATTAAATGCTGACTTCCCTATTTCTTTTTATGATATCTCAAATCCATTATCAAAAGTTTTTACCTTAGTTTCTTTCCCACATTGATAGATATGCTTTTACAAGTAAATATTTTATTTCATTTTCTAATTTTTCAGAAATTTCATCTCCTTTTTCTTGTTTTCAACTTGTATTTTTATTTTTAATAATTACTGCATTAGATAATAGTAAATCTTAATTGAGTTGTGGTTACTGGGTTTTTATTATCTTTTTGATATTTTTCACTTTTTCTTGTACATTTATATTATTCATATTTTATTCTCCCCTTTCTTGATAAATTAATATATTGATTGCTGTAGAGCTGTTTAGCTTCTTCTTTATCTTTCTTTAACCATAATAATAAATTTTTCTTAAATTCATTAAAATTATTTTTATTATCATTTGTAAAAATTTATTCTTCCTAAAAATATATGCAAATCTTGCTATATCTAACCTATTGTCATTTTTAGTAAGTTCATTTATTATTAAATCCATTAATTTATACCATTTTGATTTGGTAATAACTATTCTATCTTTATATTTTTTCTTTATCTTCCTCATTTAATATAGTTACATCTTTTATAAATTTATATTTTTCATTTAAAACTTTATCTATAAAAAGTATCCCAAGTATATATATGATTTAGCTCTAGACTTATTTCTCCAAATAAAGCAAACCGAATCTTTAATAATTTTTCCACTAGAATCTTTCATTAGCTTAGCTAAACTTTCTAAGTTACCTGTTTTTCAGCCATTTGATGAATAGGATAATTTTCATAGAAGAAACCTATTCCTGCAGATAATGTAATCTTATCATTGGTAAACTCTTTAAATGCTGTTCTTAAATCTACTGGAAAATTCTATGATATCATTCCAAGTTCCTATTGCAAAACACCATCTCCACCTGAATAAACTATAACAATATCTCTTGGATTTGAAATTATTCTCACAGATAATATCACAATATTTTTGAATAGTTCATTGGTATCTTTAATCAGCATCTCAAGTATTAAATTTATCTTTCTTTAAAGAAATCTGAAAGATATCTGAAAAAGAACAAACTGATTTTGAAAGAGTTACATTTTTATGGTTCTTTTGAATCTTTATTTTCAAATCCTGATTGGAAAAAGAGTTCCTAGATTATCAACATCAGCTCTAAAAACAGCTAAGCTTTCTATTCCTTTAGATTTTTACCAATTCTTTAAATTCAATAAGATTTCTTTCTCCTTCTTTAGCTATTACATTGTAATTTCCTATATAAATATTTTTACACAACCTATTCGTAATAAAATCTGCATTTATAGCATAATATCTATAAAATTTTATCTCTATTTTTGTGAAATATCTTTTTCATTTTTACTAAAATACTACATATACCCTTCTTGGTATTTTGGAAATATTAGAGTGTTTTTATTTTTCTGTGCAATGTTCTTCAACTATAAAAATTCTCATTACTAGAATGATATAATCTAGATATATCTCTTCCCAAAATCAATATAACTTTTACATGAACTACATATTTCTACTCCCTGCTTCTTCATCAAAGTATTTAGCATTTCTCACTAATATTTTTCTATCTTCAGCTTTTTACAAATTTTACACTCTTTTGTGATAACTTTTTATTTTATTTATAGAACTGTCTTCTATTAAGAAGTTCTTTTAATTAGTTCTAAAAGAGTATCTATTTAATTTAGCTTTAGAAACCTTATTGGATATTTTCTAAATAATTCTCCTACTCTATTTTCTGTCTTTATTTTTCATTTAATCCATTCCCCCTAATTCTTCTGCTGAAGTTTCAGTGTACTACCATTTCAAAAATAAATAGTTGCTCCTATTTTTCTAAAAATAAAATTATTTATTTTTCTTTATATTGCTCTAAAACTTCTTTTGATTTTTCAGTATTAGGTAATAATGATAAAAATGACTTCCTCCTGAATATACAAAGATTTACTCTTGAAAGTTCTAGTTCTGATAGAATCTCGTCTCATGATATGTTCAGCAAATAATTCTAAATAGAATGATCTCCCTCTCAAAGACTTCATAGCCATTTTTGATGATATTGTATAGATAAAAATTTTGTATCCCACTAAATTCCCCAGAAACTAAAAAGGAATTTTTGTATTTCTGTCTGCTTTTCAAAAAATATTCTTTTTATAATTGTTAATTTCTTTTTCTTTATCATATAGATAGAAACATGCTGCCACTGCTGCTCAATTTTACATGATCATAATACGATACATCTGGAGTATCAACATAGGAGCTTGATGGAAAATAAGTACAACATGCTTCTAAAACTACTGCTAATTTTTCAGGATTTATATTTTTCCTTAAAACTCGCTTAAATTATTTTTATGTAATCTAAAAACTCTTTTTATAATCTGAATTTGTTAATTTTTATATCATGTGATGTTGGCATATTAAAATTATTTTTATCAAAGTCAAAAAGTTTAAAAGTCTTTTTATATTATCTACTTTTTACAACATTGAAGATAGAATTTAAGTTATCCATCTCATTTCCTTTTTGTTCCTTTATCTTCATATTTTTACACGATCTATACCTGAAGCAATATTATCAGCTTCATAGACTATATAAGCTAATGAATCGTCTTTAAGTTTTGCAGATGACAAGTATTTTGCATGATGATAATTTATTACATCGTAAACTTCTTTTATACTTCTCCACTAATAAGTTATTTTCTTTTTAAATAATTAGAACCTGCAATTGAATGTTCATTTTTGTCTAAACCTGCTCTTCTGACAATTTTTCCAATATCATGAAGCAAAGCACCTAATTGAAGACAAATTAATTTTTCATCCATTTTACCCTCCCCCTAAAAATATTATTTTTAATTACCTCTATATTATACTATATTTTTATATTTTTTAAATAATTTAATCTAAAAATATAAGTTATTTATTTTATTTGTCTTATTATTAAATTTTATAAAAAATTTTTAATACATGCTAAAAATACTAAAAGATTATTTTACAATATTATAAAATAAAACTATTGTAAAAGTTAGAATATTTTTATTTTTACTTTTTCAAGAAATCTTTTCATTTTCTTAAAAATGTTATAATACAAACATAAATATTAATAAGGGGATTATTTTTGAACGATAATGATGATTTAAAACAAGAACTTAATAATGAAAACATTGAAACACCTACAACAAATGACGTAACACCAGTAGTCAAGAAGAATTAAAAGCAATATTCAAAACCAAGAAAGTCAGTATAAACAGTAGCTCAAAAAGAAAAGTGGTATGAAAGCTGGTACTAAAAACTCAATTAATTATTTTAGGAATAACTTTTGATATTTTGGATTTTTCTTAGCTTCTGGTGTAATTTCTTTTTATTAGAAGTATTGGAAGAGGTTTAAAGAGACCTAAAAAAATTATTATACTCAAGTTAATTATAACACTAGTCAAACTGCTCCTGAACCTCAAACAACAGTAGTTGAAACTGTTACTACAACAGAAGTAGCTCCTCCAGTTGAAAATACTCCTGTAACAACTGTTCCTGAACCAGTGAACAATACTAATGTTCCACAAAGTATTCCTGAGACAAACAACAATGTTGCTCCTCAACAAAATACTGTAAAATCAAGTACAAAATACTCAACAATATTCTGCTTATGATGACTATGACTTACAGGTTTTAGAGAAGGTTTATGATGAAGTAATCAACAGAGGAAATGAATCTTATTTATATAATTTCTCTTCTGGTGAACTTGCTATAATCAGAAATACTCTATATGCAAGAAGAGGTTACAGATTTAAGAAAAAGAAATATCAACAATATTTCGGTTCTAAACCTTAGTATACACCAACAACTGATAGTCAAAACATTTTACCAAAAATGAAGAAAAGACTAGCTAATATCATTAAAAATATGAATAAGTAAATACAAAGTGGCTGTTGCAAAGTAATAAAAAAAGTAAAAATTTTAATTTTGTAACAGTCCCTTTTTATTCTTTTACATTTTTAATGTAATTTTTTATACTAAAATTTACATTTTTTTCTAAATAGTGATATAATAGTATAAAAAGAGGTGAGTTTATGTATAGAAAAATTTTTGAATATTTAAAAAGAATGGAAAAATAGTCCATATAGAAAACCTTTAATAATTCAAGAGTACAAGACAAGTTGGTAAGACATATTCCATTTTAAATTTTTGGAAAATCTGAATATGAAAAATATTAGCTTACTTTAATTTTGAAACTAATCCTAAACTAAAAGGAAACATTTGAAGAAAATATAGAACCCTAGCTATTTAATTCCTATTCTTTCCAGATTGGTTGATCAAACCATTGTAAAAGAAAAACACTAATTTTTGATGAGATACAATTATGCGAAAAGAGCATTAACATCATTGAAATATTTTTCAAGAACAAGCTCCAGAATATCATATAATTGTAGCTGAAGTTTGCTTGAGGGTTGCTGTTAGCAGAGAAAATTTTTTTCTTTTTCCTGTTGGTAAAGTAGATATAAAAACTCTTTATCCTATGGACATTGAAGAATTCCTATTGGCAATGGAGAAGATGAGTTAATCAGGCAAATAAAAACAAGTTTTGATAAAAACTCTCCATTGCCTATTATCCTACATGAGCTTGCTATGGAATATTATAGAAAGTACTTACTTATTGGAGGTATGCCTGAATGTGTTGCTAAATTTAAAAGAAACAGAAAATTATACTCTGATTAGACATACTCAAGAAATGATTCTACTTTCATACTTAAATGATATGAGTAAATATAATACTAACAATGAAATTAAAAACAAGATTAGTTTATGACAATATCACTGTACAACTTTCAAGGGAAAACACGTTTTCAATATAAGTTGGTAAAAAAAACAGGTGGAAGAGCTTCTGAATTTGAAAATGCTATAGAATGGCTTAATTTATCAGGGATAATTTCTAAAATATATTGTGTTCAAGATATTAAAAAGCCTTTAGAAAATTACAGAAATATAGATGCTTTTAAAATTTATATTTCTGATGTGGGCTTATTATGTGCAAAAACAGATAGTTCCTGAGGATATTCTTTATCTTTCAGATGAATTAAAACGATTTTAAAGGGAGGAATGACAGAAAATTATGTCAATATACATTTAGATATAAATTCATATACACCATATTTCTGGAAAAATGAGAAGGAACGTCAGAAATTGATTTTGTAATAGCAAGAGATGGTAAAATCATTCCAATAGAGGTGAAGTCTTCTAATAATACTCGTTCAAAAAAAGCCTTGATTACTATATAAAGACATATAAACCTGAGTATAGCATAAGAATTTCCAGTAAAAATTTTTGGATTAGAAAAATAATATAAAAAAATATTCCTTTATATGCTGTTTTTGCTTATAACTATTTTTAGTTCATCTAAATATGCTATAATAGAATAAAAATAATTTTTGAAAAGGAAGAATAAAAATGAAAATCATAGATTCACATGTTCATTTAAATTTACATCAATTTGATTCTGATAGAGAAGATGTTTTTAAAAGAATAGAAGAAAAAAATTAGATTTCGTAGTAAATATAGGATTTGATTTAGAAAGTGAGAAAAAAGTGTAGAATATGCTGATAAATATCCTTTTTATTTACGCAGTAATAGCTTTCATCCAGATGAAATTGAAGGATATAGTGATGAAGCCGAAAAAGATTAGAAGAGCTTGCTAAAAATCCAAAAAGTTTTAGCTATAGGTGAAATTGGTTTAGATTATCATTGGATGACTAGACCTAAAGAAGAACAATTTAAGATTTTTAGAAGACAATTAGAATTAGCAAGAAGAGTTAATAAACCTGTTGTCATACACACAAGAGAAGCTATGGAAGATACAATAAATATCTTAAATGAATACCCAGATGTAAAGGGAATTCTACATTGTTACCCTGGTTCTGTTGAAAGTGCTAAAAAGAATGATAGATAGATTTTATCTAGGTATAGGTGGAGTCTTAACTTTCAAAAATGCAAAAAAACTAGTTGATGTTGTAAAAGATATCCCTATAGAACATCTAGTTATTGAAACTGACTGTCCATATATGGCTCCAACTCCATATAGAGGACAGAGAAACGAGCCTATATACAGAGGAAGTAGCTAAAAATAGCTGAACTTAAAAATATGAGTTATGAAGATGTTGTTAGAATTACTAATGAAAATACTAGAAAGGTTTAAAATGCTATGATAGTAGGAATAGGTAATGATATTATTGAGATTGAAAGAGTAGAAAAAGCTATTTCAAAAAGAAGGATTTATAGCTAAAGTTTACACTCAAAGAGAAATAGAAAATATTGTAAAAAGAGGTAATAGAACCGAGACTTATGCTGGTATATTTTTCGGCTAAAGAAGCTATCTCAAAAGCTATTGGAACTGGAGTTAGAGAATTTGCTCTAACTGAGTTTAGAAATATTAAATGACGATTTAGGAAAACCCTATGTCATTGTTTCAGATAAATTAAATAAAAATTATACAAAGAAAAAGAAATTTATCAAATTGAAATTGCTATTTCACACTCGAAGAAATATGCAACTGCAATGGCTATTATAATTTGATAAAGAATAGTTAAGGAGGAAGAATGGATATTTTAGAAATTAAAAGAGAATTTTTAGAAATGAAAGAAAAACTGATAGTATTAGGAGGTCTCTTTGACTTAGAAAAGAGAAAAACTACTATAAAAGATTTAGAAAAGTTAACTTTTGAAGATGGTTTTTGGTCTGATAAAAGAAAAAGTTCAGAAATTATTAAGAACATGAATTTTGAAAAATATAGTTTCAAGATACGAAAAATTAGGCAGCTGAAGTTGAAGATGAGGAAGTTTTAATAGATTTTGTTGAAAGTGGAGAAACATCTTTTGAAAATAGAGCTTATTGAAAACATAAAAACTTTAAAATATGATATAGAAGAATTTGAAGTAAATCTATTATTAGATGGCGAATATGATATGAATAATGCCATAGTTACAATTCACTCTGGAGCTGGTGGAACAGAGGCTATGATTGGACAGACATGCTTTACAGAATGTACCTTAGATGGTGCAACCTTAAAAACTACAAAGGTATCTGAGTTAGATTTTATGGAAGGTGATAGTGTCGGAGTAAAATCTGTTACATTCTTAGTTGAAGGTATCAATGCCTATGGTTATTTAAAATCTGAAAAAGGTGTTCATAGACTTGTTAGAATTTCTCCTTTTGATGCCAATAAAAAGAGACATACTTCTTTTTGCATCTGTGGAAGTTGTTCCAGAAGTTGATGACAATGTGGAAGTTGAAGTAAATCCTGCTGATATCAGAATAGATACATATAGAGCAAGTGGAGCTGGTGGACAACATGTCAACATGACAGACTCAGCTGTAAGAATAACACATTTCCCAACAGGAGTTGTTGTAACTTGTCAAAAAGAAAGATCTCAACTTAGCAATGAGAAACTGCTATGAAAATGTTAAAATCTAAATTACTTGAAATAGAATTAAAGAAAAAAGAAGAGATAGAAAAATTCAAGGGGAACAAACTGATATTGGTTGGGGTAACCAAATTAGATCTTATGTTTTCCAACCTTATGCCTTAGTTAAAGACCACAGAACTAACACTGAAATAGGAAATGTTAAGGCTGTTATGGATGGAAGTATTGATGATTTTATCAATTCATATTTAAGATGGATAAAAATAATTAATTGTATAAAGGGAGGTATTTAAAATGAAAGAAATTAAAGCTCGTCCATTAGATGAAAACAATAAAGAAGGAAAATGTCTGCATATATGTTTTTCTTTCAGCCATTTTTGCATTAGCTATGGCAATTTTTATAATTTCATTTAATAAAGAAGTTTTTAAAAATAATTTAGCTGCACAACTATTTATGGGAGTATTTTTTCTTATTAGTAATCTCAAGTTTTTACCAATATGCCTTATATTGCAAATGGTGTTTTTGCTGAAGAAGTTTGTTATGTGAAAAATAAAGTTTTTATTACACTAAAAACTAGAAATTTCTTAGGAAGTAAAAATTATAAAAAGTTTTGAAATTCCTATAAGAGAAATTACTGATGTTAAAGAAAATGAAAAAAGTTAAAAGTAAATATGTTTTCTATTTTTAAACCAAGAAACTCTGTTGAAATAGAAACAAGAGATGGTATAAAATATGCTATTATGAATGACTTTCGTTTAGGGTTCAAAAATGATATAAACACTGAAACTAGACAAGAAAGAGCTAAAAGAATTTTTAATGAAGTTAAAGATCTAATAACAGAAGCAAAAATGAAAATACATTTAATATCTAGGGGAAAAATGAGAATTAAAAATTAATCCAGTACCACAAGACAGTAAATTTTACAATATTTATGCTCATATCTTATTATTATGGCCTTTTTACTCCATTTATTTTTGCTGCTATTTATTTGTTTTTTGTTGGAGATGAAAATTCGTTCAAAAATTATTGAACAATTTATGAAAGAGAAAGTCCTTTGATTTCTGTTATGATTGCATTTCTTATAAGTGTACTAAATATGTTTAGAGAACTATTTAATTATTTAATAGTTGAAGAAGTTTGTTATGTAGATAAAAAGACTTTTCTTTTATCAGAAATTTAGAAGAGTTTTTGGAATGAGAAAATTAATGACAAACTTAGAAATACCTCTTTCAGATATATCTGAAGTTAAAGAAGGATCTTCTTTTCTTTACTACTTTTTCTCCAATTGCTCATAGAAATTCAGTTGAGCTTATAACAACTGATGGAAAATATCAAATCATGAATAGTGTTCTTTTGGAAGTAGAAATTCTTTAAAACCTAATTCTAAAGTAACTGATGAAAGAACTACTAAAATATATAATGAAGTAAAAAATATGATTTCAAAAATAATTATAAAAATATTTTTTTGAAAAATATCTATATTTATATGATAAAATAAAAAGGGTAAGAAATTTAAGAACGAAAGGAAGGATAAAAAGATGTGTGTTGATTGTAAGAGTTAGAACAAGAGTAGCACCTTCTCCAACAGGAGACCCTCATGTTGGAACAGCTTATATTGCATTATTTAATATTGCATTTGCCCATGTTAATAATGGAGATTTTATTTTTAAGAATAGAGGACACTGATAGAAATAGATATACAGAAGGTTCTGAACAAATGATTTTTGATGCTTTAAAATGGTTAGATTTAGACTATACAGAAGGACCCGATGTAGGTGGAGATTATGGACCTTATAGACAATCTGAAAGATTTGATCTATATGGAAAATATGCAAAAAGAATTGGTTGAAAAAGGTGGAGCTTACTATTGCTTCTGCGACCAAGAAAGACTAGAAAATCTAAGAGAAAGACAAAAAGCCATGGGACTTCCTCCTGGATATGATGGACATTGTCGTTCATTAACTAAAGAAGAAATTGAAGAAAAATTAAAAGCTGGAGTTCCTTATGTTATAAGATTAAAGATGCCTTATGAAGGTGAAACTGTAATCCATGACAGATTAAGAGGAGAAGTTGTTTTTGAAAAATAGTAAAATAGATGACCAAGTGTTATTAAAAGCTGATGGTTTCCCAACATATCACCTTGCTAATATAGTTGATGACCATTTAATGGGAATTACTCATGTTATCAGAGCTGAAGAATGGATACCTTCAACTCCTAAACATATCCAACTTTATAAAGCTTTTGGTTTGGGAAGCTCTGAATTTATACATATGCCTCTTTTTAAGAAATGACGACAGATCTAAAATTTCTAAAAAGAAAAATCCTGTTTCTTTAATTTGGTATAAAGAAGAAGGGTATTTAAAAAGAAAGGTTTAGTTAACTTCCTTGGATTAATGGGATATTCTTATGGCGATGGACAAGAAATATTCAGTTTACAAGAATTTAAAAGATAACTTCAATATAGATAAAGTTACTTTAGGTGGACCAGTGATTTGACCCTTGTTAAACTTGGATGGGTAAATAACCAACTATATGAAAATGAAAGATTTAGGTGAACTTACAAGATTGACTATTCCTTTCTTTTGTACAAGAAGGATATTTTGAAAATGAAAAATGTAAGTGAAAAAGAATTTGAAACTTTAAAAGAAAATTGTTACTATCGAAGAAGAGAAGGAGCAAAAACTTTAAAAAGAAATTGTACTAAAAATTCTAAATTCTTCTTTATTGATGAATTCACTTTACCAGAAGTAAAAAGAAGACATGGATAAAAAGAAAGAAAGAGCACAGAAAAACTTCTAAACTCTTTACAAGACGAGAGTGGGATTGAAAGCTATAAAATTACTTATAGATAAATTAGAAAAATGGGAAAAGTAATGAATTTACTGCTGAAGAAGCTAAAGACTTATTACATTCTTTACTTGATGATTTACAAGAAGGACCAGGAAAAGTATTTATGCCTATAAGAGCTGTCCTAACTGGTGAACCTAAAGAGTGCAGACTTATACAATGTACTTTATGTAATCGGAAAAGAAAGAGCTTTTAAAAGAATTAAAGATACAGTTAAAAAAATATAATATAGGATTATAAATATAACGATTACTTGTCAGCCTATAATGGTTCTAGAGCTCCACAAAGGCTCTTTCACCATTATAGGACGTCGCAGTAATCTAACTCACTATTTTTAATCTATAGAAAAAGAGAGAGTTCTAATAAGATTTATTCTTAAAAACTCTCTCTTTTTATCTTTTTAACTATTTATTCTTTTACGATTTTACCATTAGATATTAAAAGCTATAACTTTATATTGGTGAGCATCTACCATTGCATTACAATAAGTTGATTTTACTTCACCTTTCTGTAAAGGCATTTAAAAAGAATTTGTTGTTGTTCAGCTAGATTTATTTTTAACTGCTCAACAGTAATTTCTCCATTTTTATATTCAGCTACTAAAGCATCAAAACATATCACTAAAAGTTTCATCATAAAGATTTTTCTGCCCAACTTTCAAACATTTGTATCACTCCATTTCCTTTAAAGTATAATATTTTTAAAAATTTTATTATATTCACAATTCAATTTATTAGTTAAGTACTACTTTCACACTTCAATTTTTATCATTCAATACTAAAATTGTCAACTTTCTATAATGAAAAAAATATTTACTAAAAATTGGTATTAAAAATTGGCACAATTATTGATATAACAAGTCCACTGTAAAATGAAATTATAGAGATCTCTGCTGAAGTACTTCTATTTATAATAGGTAGTACTGAATCCATAGCTGTAGCTCCTGCATACAGAAACTGATTCCAATGCTCCTACTTTTTGCAATAATAGGGATAAATATAATACTAATAGTTCTCTAAAAAAATATTTGATAAAAAGCTATTCCTCCCAATTCTACACTGACTTTTGATAATTCTATAGCTGAGAAAGAATACCACCCCATTCCAGCACTTACAGCTATTGTTTCTGGCATAGTAAGAGATAGAAAAATTGAAGCTACTGCTCCACCAGCTCAGTGAAGACAATATAGTGATAAAAGGTAGAAATAAAACTTTCTTATTTAATTTTTAAATCACCTATTATATTTTCATTTTTCCTATATCAATACCGATAAAAATAATATATATAATCCAAATTGAATTACTATTCCTATATCAAATTCAAAGTGTGACTTTTGTAAAATATCCTAAAAGCATTCCAATTATAACTGCACAAGAAACTGCGATCATTTTTATCACCCCAATAGAAAAATTTCACAAATACTATAGAAAAATACTATAGCAAAAACTGATACTACCAATGCTTTATTCCTAATATATGCAAGTTAGAAATTAATCTATCATCAGAACCTATTTTATAGCCCATTGCCCCTAGTATAAAGTGATAAAGATTGTAAAAGAGAAATCTTTTTTAATAATTTCTCAGAAATAATTTTTCTCACTAAAAATACAGCAAATAAAATTATACAGATATAAATAAGAATATCCAACATCATACCCACTTCCCTTAATTATAAATATCATATTTATATTTTATAGTAAAATTTCAAAATTGTATAGCTTAAAAATATTATTATCTTTATTTTAATTTTAAATGTTTATTATTTATAAGTAAAAATTGTATTAGTACAGTTTATTGATAAATGACTTGATTATTATTTTCTGAACTGTTATATATTGTAGGTAACACTTAGATATCTTTAAAGGAGGTTTTTATGAAAAAGTTACTTATGTCTGTTGTACTTGGTTTATCTTTGGTAAGCTCCTTAGTCTATGCTGATGACTGGAAGCCTTATGATAAAAATGGTGATGTACTTAGAACTGACAGAGACGCTACTGGTAAAAATGCTGTTGTTTCAACTGCAAGATAGGAAGCTCAAAGATAGGATTAGATATTTTTAGAAAAATGGTGGAAATGCAATAGATGCTGCTGTTGGTGTTGGATTTGCATTAGGTGTTTGTGAACCCTCAATCTTCTGGAATAGGTGGAGGAGGTTTCATGATAGTTCGTTTTGCTAAAACTGGTGAAACAAAGTTTATTGATTTCCGTGAAACTGCTCCAAAAGGAGCTAATCCTGATATGTGGGATGTAGATAAAATGGTGAAGTTATTTCTGATGATAAAGAATTTGGTGGGAAATCAATAGGTGTTCCTGGTTCAGTTAAAGGTTTCCATATGTTTTAGAAAAATATGGAAATCTAGATAGAAAAAACTGTTATACAACCTGCTATTGATTTAGCAAATAATGGTTATAGAGTTTCTGCTATTATGAATATGGATATGAAAAATCAATTGAATAATATTTTTAAAAATATCCAGCTACTGCTAAAATATATTTAAAAATGGAAAACCTTCACAATGTTGGTGACTTACTAAAGAATCCTGACTTAGCAAAAACTATGGAAAAATTGTTAAAGACGGAGAAAAAGCTTTCTATGAAGGTGAAGTTGCTGAAAGCTATTGTAAAAGCTACTGTTGCAGCTAAAGGAAAAATGACTTTAGAAGATTTAAAGAACTATAAGATAAAAATTTCAGATCCAGTTAAGGGAACTTATAGAGGTTATGAAATCTATACTGCTGCTCCTCCTTCTTTCAGGTGGTGCCCATATCATACAAATTTTTAAATATTTTAGAAAACTATGATATGAAAAATATTCCTGCTGGTTCTGCTAGATATTACCACTTACTATCTGAAAGTATGAAAATGGCTTTTGCTGATGAGCAAAAATTTATGGGGGATACTGATTTCATAAAAAAATACCTTTAAATGGTGTTATCAATAAAGAATACGCTAAGACTTTAAAAATAAAATAGATGAAACAAAATCTCAAGAATATACTGAAGGAGATCCTTGGAAATATGAATCTAATGAAACAACTCACTACTCTATCATAGATAAAGAGGGAAATATTGTTGCTGTTACATTTACAGTTAATGGTGTATTTGCTTCTGGAGTTGTTGCAGATGGAACTGGTATTCTTTTAAATAATGAAATGGATGACTTTGATACTGGACATGACAAGGCAAATTCTATACAGAATATAAAAACCTTTAAGCTCTATGTCACCAACTATTATTTTTAAAAGATGGTAAACCTGTTGCAAGTTTAGGAGGTCTTGGAGCTCAAAAATTATTACTGGTATAACTCAAGTTATAATACAAATGGTAGATTATGATAAAGATATACAAGAAGCTATTAATTTCCTAGAATTCATGATGCCTATGGTGAATTAACTTATGAAGGTAGAATTGATAAAAATGTTATTGATCAACTTCAAAAATGGGTCATAAAAGTGAAAAATGGTGGAGAATGGTTAGAATATCCTTGTATTCAAGGAGTTACAATTAAAGATGGTGTACTAAGAGGTGGAGCTGATCCAAGAAGAGATGGAAAAGCTTTAGGCTTCTAATCAATTATAAGTGTCCTAATACTCTTTATAAAGCTATTACAAATTTAATTACAGATTTGTGATAGCTAATATTTTTATTTATTTTTAAGAATATAATTTACATTTTTATAGATGTTATAATTAAAGTGCAAATAAAAAGTGATAACAGAGGAGGGGATAGTATGAGTGAAAAAAAGAAATTTATAGTGGTCCTAATTTCAGGTATCGGCCAGATAAAAAAACAATTTCACTGAAAAAGAAGGTTCCGAGTTCTTCTATTATGAAAGTGGTCAGTTAAAGGCCGAGTATAATTACAAGAACGGAAAAACTTGATGGTTTTGCAAGAGAATATTATGAAAATGGACAGCTTATAGCTGAAGGTAACTACTCAAATGGTAAGTTAGAAGGTATTTCTAAAATGTACTATGAAAGTGGTCAATTAAGATCTGAAAATAGTTACAAAAACAATCTTCTTAATGGAATTTCTAAAACTTACTATGAAAATGGTCAATTAAAAGAAAGAAGTTAACTACAAGGATGGTCAAGTTGTACAAGAAAATTTAGAAACTGAATTAAAAGATTTCTGTAATATTGCTTATGAAGATGATAAATTAAAATTAGAATTTGATTAAAAACACAATAATAAATGTGTAAGTATAGTCAGCATATATAGAAATATGTATGTGAAATAGTGAATATAAACTATTTAATACTACTTGAATTGCTGGAAAACCCTAAAAGCTAGTATAACTACAACATAATACCTACATGAGAACATGGTATAAAATGTGAAAGTGGCGAAAAGCAGAAAAATATACTAGATGGCATAAGGTTAAATCCTAAGTGTTATAACTAATGGGCAATCAGCAGCCAAGACCGAAAGGTAAGGTTCAACGACTATTCCTTAACGGGAAGTACACCAAAGCTGGTGGAAGTGAGTAGACCCAAACAGTAAGGCTGTGGGATAAGATATAGTCTGTGCTTGTTAGAAATAACAAGAAGTTCAAGGCTAATCTCCTTAATTTATTGAGGAGTGTATATGCCAGGAGAACTGCATAGTGGTAGCGTACTGTGTGAACAAAAACAGTTAAAAGCAAATTTATTTTAGAAGCAATCTTATCAGAAATGAAGAATTATGTAAAATTATACTCTGTTGACGGAAGATTAAAATTAGATGTTGTTTATACTAACCCTACAAAAAGAAAAGAAAAAGAACAGTTGCTGAAATAAATACTATTGATATAGAAACTTTTAATAATAATTCAATGGAGGTTGTTGGAAAGTATAAAAATACTGAAAATGCAACTGATATAAAAGTAACTATTGTTCCAAATGATCAGATTGGTAATGAACAACAAGTTAATGTTGGAGCAAGTCCAGAAAAATGTTCAAAGATATAATGTTGAAGCTGATCCTGTTGTAGTTGCAAAGGATACTAGAAATGTTAAATTACCTTCAAATGAACTATTTTCTTCAGTGGACTATGTTGTAGCATCAAAAGATTCAACACTTGAATCTAAGATAGAAAAACCTAAGAGACACAGTGTTAGAATAATGCCAATGGGAAGTAGAAATACTGCTAAAAAGAAGAATCTATAAAAGTTGGAGCTGTTCAAGAAAAAGTTGAAGCAGTTGTTGAAGAAAAAGTAAATCTACAACCTGAAACTCCTGTTGTAGAAGCTGTTAAAACTAATAATGCTCCTAAAGATTATAGAGTAATTCCAGATCAACCTAAAGTTGAAAAAATGCAAGAAGAACCTGTAATAGAAAAAGAAGTTGTTACTTCTAATACAAATGTTCATTATGAAGAAGTATCTCCAAGAGGACAAAGAAAAATTCTTTCTTGCTTCCTATCTTATTTATAGGTATTGGAATTCTATTAGGTGGTTTCCTTGGACTTAAGAGCTCTTTTTATGTTCAATGCTCCAAAAACTGTAGAAACTGCTCAAAACAAATAAGTAAAAATCATAATAAAATAGTGATGATAGATAATTTCTATCACCACTATTTTTTTATTTTTAATTATCTCTTCTAAATTTTTCCATTTTTATTTTATCTTTAAATAAGATAATTTCTTTTATATTCCTATCCAACAAAAACTTTTCTTGCCTCATCAAATTTATAAGCATAGTCTTTTTATATTATGTGCATCAGAGCCTAAAGTAAAAAGTTTTTCCACCTTTTTAAATATTTTTCTATCATATAACTATATAGATTTTTCTTTTTATACTTATACATACTTTTTAGTATTTACTTCAAAGGCAATTTCTTTTTATTATAAGTTCAATAATTTTATTTAAAAAAATTTACTTGCTAAACTATCAAAGTCTGTAACTGAAATATCAATTATTCTTATTCCATACTCGAAATGTGCTAAGACATTAAATTCTATTGAACTTTCTAAAAGCTTGTATCATCTGTTCAAAGTATTCTTGAATTAAAGCTTCTAGACTTATTAGTTTTTATTGACACACATATAATCATATAATCCATTTTGATGAATAGATAGAAGTTTTAAATTAAAATTTTTATCTTTTTAAAAATCTTCTATTCTTTTTCAGAGTTTGGAGTATAACCTATTTCTATTCCTGAAAAATATATTTGAATATTTTTATTTAAGCTATCTATTTCTTCAATATACTTTAAATAGTTAATCGAACTATCTTCATAATTAATTATAGGATTAGCAAAGTCTAAATGTTCTGTCGTTACAATGTCATTCTTATTAGAAACATTTTATGTAATTTTCTAACTCTTCATTTGAATCAAATGAAAAGTTAGAATGCACATGTTGATCAAACATTATAGATTATTTCTCCAATCAACTAGAATTTGATTTTCTTTATCTCCAATAAGTCCTGTTTCTTTTGCAAGTTCTAACAATACATCATAGTTTGTAAGAGTTGAGAAAAGGTATCTTAGCTTCATCAAATTTTTTTCTTTTGCTTTATTTAGGGTTATAACTAAATATTGCAATTACTCCTAAAACTTCTAATCCTTCTTCTTGTAAAGCTTGTGCTGCTAAAACTGAAGACTTTCCAGTTGAAATTAAATCTTCTATTACAACAACTTTTTACCTTTTCATATTTACCTTCTATTTTGATTAGTCTTTCCATGATCTTTAGCAGAACCTCTAACATATAGCATAGGTAAGTCCATAATATCACTTATCCAAGCAGCATGAGGAATACCAGCAGTAGCTGTTCCAACTATATAGTCAACATTAGGATATAGTTCTTTAATCTTTTTAACAAAACCTTCTGCTATTTGTTTTTCTTATTTTAGGATATGACATAGTAAGTCTATTATCACAGTATATTGGTGATTTTTATTCCAGATGCCCAAATAAACCAATTTTTCTTTATCCACTCTCAATTCAACAACCTTTAATATCTAACAATGCATTTATTATTTCTCTATCTAACATATTCTTCTCCTTATTTTTATTTATTAACAACAATAACTTTTCCAAATTTTTTCAAGTTCCCTATATAATTTTTGTATTTGTTATAAATTTTTCTTTATTTTTTTATTTAAAAAAACTTTTCATTTAGATTTGTAATAATATAGAATTGCGAAGTAAGTCTATCCCCATATTTCATCATTACTCCTAGTTGTATAATAATTTTTGATTTGCCATATTATTTAGATAATAATCAATTATTTTTTTGATATTCTTTTTCTAACATTTCTTGTATAACTAGACTATCATAAAATTTTTGAATTAAAAATAATTCCTCTTCTGTTACTTCATCTTTATTTCCATCTTCAATTTCTTTTTTAAATAAATCTAAAAGCTAAAAGCAAAAGTCTTTTTATACTTGCAACATCTTTTTTTATATTTAGTACGTGCTAAAACTCCCAAGCCTTTTTCCAGAAGTCTTTTTCAAAAATTTATCATAATATTTCTTAAAGTTCTCTTCATCTCCCAACTTTTTCATAGTATAGCATTTTTCATTGACAATTTTTTCATCTTCTTGAGGAACATTTTCTATATATAAATCAAAAATACTTCTTATTCTTTTTACTTCATCTATATTTTTCAGTTTCTAAATAATATCTAGCAATTTGATAAGATATATAAAAATTTTTAGGGTTTTTCAGCTACTAAGCTTTTTAAATCTTTTAAAAAGTACTTCTACACCTTCGCCTTGCAATAATTTATCTCCTATTTTTTTCATCTATAGTAATTGTTTGAGCTATTATTTTTGAGTCATTTATATTTAGCTTTCTTAAATCTTTTTCAATTCTTTCACGATTTGTCAAAAGCTAAAACATTCTAAACCAATGAAATAGAAAAAAGTAATATTTTTATAATTTTTACTTTTTCATATTTATCTCCCCAGTTCAAACATATTTTTTTATAAGTCTATATCTTTCTTCTGGATTTTCATTTTCCAGTTATTGATCTACCAACAACAATATAACTTGCTCCATCTCTATTTGCATCTATTGGAGTAGCAACTCTTTTTGGTCACCTTTTTGAATCTTCTGCTAATCTTATTCCAGGATTAATTATTATGAAGTCCTCTCCACTTTGTTCTCTAATTTTTCTTTGTTTCAAGAACAGAAGATACCACTCCATCAATTCCACTTTCTTTTGCAAGTCTCGCATAGTTTAAAAACAGATTCTTCTATACTTGTTTGGATATTTTGTTCCTTTTCTCATATCTTCTTCACTTGTAGAAGTAAGTTGAGTTATACTATAACCTTTGTATTTACTCCTGCTTCTGTCATAGCTCTTTTAGCTCCTTTTAGCATTTCAGAACCACCCTGCTGCATGAACAGTTAAAGATGTCAATATTAAATTTAGCTAAACCTTTAGCTGCTGAATAAACTGTATTTGGAATATCATGTAATTTTAAATCTAAGAAAATTTTTATGCCCTCTTTTTAATTTCGTCTATTACCACTGGTCCATTTTGTAAATATAACTCCATTCCAACTTTTTACAAATAATTTTTCTTCTTTGAATTTATCTAAAAATTCTAAAGTTTTTCTAATGTTGGAAAATCTAGTGCTATTATAACTTCTTTTTCATACGTCCTCCTATTTTCTTAAACTGTTATTTTTAAAAATATTTTTACATTCTCATAGTTTACTCTGTCTTTTCCTTTTCCACCAATGAAATGGATATGAAAAATATTGTCTAAATCTCCAGAATCTCTTCAAACATCGGAGTAAAAGCTGTCCCAGAAACCTCTATGTTCTTTTGTTTCTAAAATTCCACATATTCCTAAAGTTTCCAGTAAGCCTGTAACTTCATCTTTATTTGAAGGAAATAATTTTTCTTTAGCTAATTCATTTCTTAACATAGTCGCTGTTTTTGTTTCATCAAAATTATCTGCAAATGATAAAAATTTCCTTTAAAATTTGATAATCTTCTTCTTTTTGGAAATCTCCATATTTAGAAATTCAGATAAATAATAGTAAGGTTTTGTAATCTCACCCCAAATTCCTCCACTACAATATTTTTAGCCAATTAAAAATGTAGGAGTGATTTTTAGGGATTTTATATTCTTTCCTCTATCATATTTGAGCCAACTTCTAGCATAGAGTATATGAGGCTAAAATGTATCTATAGTCTAAATCTCTAGTTGAAAGACTATATAGAAAGGCATTAGATACTTCTTCTAAAGAAATTTCTGTAAGCATTTTTCAAGATTAGTAATAAATTCTTTTTTCTGTAACAGTTATATCTTCTCTAAGTAGACCCTTTTCTTTTATATATTCCACTTCTCATGATTTAAACTTGATTTATTTTTCCATATATTTTAAAAATAATCTTTTAGCTTTTTATCTATCATATTTCACCCTTCAAATTTCTTTACTATTTCTAGCTTTTTAATATTCTATATTATTTTTCTAAATATTCCTCATAGATTTGTATTTATCTTTGTTATCTAAAAATCAAACCAAGCATTATAGTAAATCCTACACTCTTCTATGTATTCTTTATTATCTTTTCCTAATTTCTTTGATAATTCTAAAAAGTCATCTAAACATCAGCTAAAGTTTCTGCTTTTGCATCTTTTTCTAAACTAGCTTTATCAAGTAAAAGTCCCCAAGGCATTTCATGTATAGAAAAATCTATATAATTTGATAAAATTGCATATTTTTGCTTTATAGCTGGCAAATAATCTGGTTCTTTTTCTAAAAGTTTATTTACTAAATTAATTTTTGTCACCAAATTCATCATAGTAATGCTAAAAATTTAAGATAATAGTCATTTTCATCTTTATCTCCTATTAAAGAAATTTTAGAAAGCAAAAGGTTCCACCATCATCTATATCTTTTTAATACTTTTAAAAATTTACTCAATAAATTGTGAAGATACACTCATTTTATCTGTATACGAGCTAATAAAATCTTTGAATTCATCAGTGCTTATTTCATCTTGATAATTTCTTTTTCATATTCTTGTAGTAACTTATATCTTTCTTTTTCTTTTCTTCTTTGTTAAATACTTATCTTTTGGATATTTTTCAAAGATATCTAAATACTTTTAAAGATTAGTTTCATTTAAATGCTCTTCCTTTTTAAATCTAGAATATGATTAACTCCTAATTTATCTAAGGCTGATTCTAAATTGTCTATTATCTTAGGACAAACAAAAGGATCTGTAAAGTTTGCAGTTCCTACTGCAACAGCACTTGCTCCTGCTGAGATAAAATCTATTACATCCCATTCATCCATAACTCCACCCATACCAATTATTGGAATATTAACTGCTTGTGCAACTTGATACACCATTCTAATTGCCACAGGCTTTATAGCAGGTCCTGATAAACCACCAGTTGTATTAGCTATTATTGGCTTTCCTGTTTTTCTATCAAGAACTATACCTACTAAAGTGTTTATCATTGTAAGTCCGTCTGCTCCAGCTGCTTCAACTGCTTTTGCCATTGCAACTATATCTGTTACATTAGGAGATAGTTTTACATAGACAGGAACAGATGAAACAGCCTTTACTTTTTCAGTTAGATTTCTTGCTACATCTGGATCTGTTCCAAACTGTATACCTCCATGCTTAACATTAGGGCAAGATATATTAAGTTCTAAAGCCTTAACATTAGGAGCTTTAGAAATTTTATCAGCTACATATACATAGTCTTCTATGTCACTACCGGCAACATTTGCTATTATTGGAACATCATATGCTTCTAATTTCTTTAATTGATTAGAAATTATTTCATCAACTCCTGGATTTTTGTAAACCTATTGCATTAAGCATTCCACTTGAAGTTTCTGCTACTCTTGGTGTTGGGTTTCCAAATCTTGGTTCTTTTGTTGCTGCCTTTATCATAATTGCACCTTAATTTTGAAATATCATAAAGTTCTGCATATTCTATTCCAAAAAGCAAAGCAACTAGAGGCTGGCATAATTGGATTTTTAAATCCAAGCCTGGAATTTGTACTCTTAATCTTTCACTCATTTTTCTCCCTATTATTCAATCTCAACATCACTAGCTAAATAAACCGGTCCATCGTAGCAAACTCTTGTGTACTCAACTTTCTTCCTCATCATAGGCAATTATATCTTTATCTTTTCTTTTTCTTACAAACACAAGCATAATAAGCAACCTATTCCACAAGCCATTCTATTTTTCTAAGAGAAACATACCCTATCTTCTCCAACTGTACTTATCAATGCTTTTTAACATTGGTACTGGACCACAACTATAGTATTTATCAAAGACTAAGTTGTTTTTCCGCTTGAAGTTTTTATAACATCAGTTACAAAACCTTTTTGTTCCTACAAGCCCATCAACTGTTGAAACATAAGTTTCTCCAAACTTTTTTAAATTCTTCTTCATAGAAAAACTTCATCTTTGTATTAAATCCTAATATAGCTCATAGTTTTTATTCCTCTTTGATTAAATTGTTTAGCTAGTTCATATAGAGGAGGAACACCATTCCCTCCAACTAAAAGTGCAGTTTGTCCTTTTTCAATGAAAGAACATCATAGCCTCTACCTAAAGGTCCCATTATATCTATTTCACTTCCTTTTTGATATCAGCCATAAATTTAGTACCTTCTCCAACTATTCTATATATTATAGTTACTAAATTTTCTCCTCTATCAATTTCAGAAATTGAAATAGGTCTTCTTAGCATATATTCTCTCCCGTCACCTATTCTAATATTTACGAATTGACCAGGAGTTCTACATTTCTTTTACAAAATTTCCTTTTTATTTTTCACTTTTTATATGTGATCTTGGCTATTTGTACATTTTCCTCAATCTGTACAAATATCTTCCATTTCTCAAATATCTCTCCTATTTCCTTTAAGTTTAATTTCCTCAATCTTTTATTTCTTTTATAGCATCAATAAGTCCATAATACAACAAATTTGAGCTTACTCTCGCTTCTGTAGGGAATAAGATACAATAAGTTTATTATCTCACTTTTATTATACAATATTCCTCTTTTGGTTTCCCATTCCTCTTACACTTTTTCATGTAATTAGAATACCACCAACCATGTCTCCACAACATATTATTATATCAGGACTATACAGTGAAATTTGTTGTTTTAAATACTTAACATTACTTTCTTTAGAAAATCTTCAAGTTTTTGCACATTTGTTGTATATCCTCCTGAATAGATTGACAGCTATGATATGTTTTAAAGTTTCTTTTCTAGAATCTTCATTGATTTCTTCTAAAGAACTCCAATTTAATTCTCTCTGTATCTAAAAATCCCTTTAGTCCATCTCGTTATATTATTCCAAGTTGCAGATTGTCGCACCATTTTTAACAAATTCACGAAGATCCCAATCTCTTTATCTCCACCATTACTTCTTTTTAGGAGATAAAAGTATTTTTACTGGTGCTTTGAAGTAACTTTCCTCATCTATTAGGCCATCTCTAACATATTTTCTATTATTATATTCTAATTTTTTCTTTTTTCTTGCCATTCATCAAAAAGTTTTTCTTCTAACTCTCTTATAGACATTAGATTTCACCTATATTTATAAACTTTGCACTCTAAAAGACATTGTGATTCAATAACTCTTAATAGTGCATTTGCAGTATCAAGTGATGTGGAAACAAATTACTCCATGTTCAGTAGCTTTTCTTCTAATTTTAAATCCATCTTTCACTTGATTTACCTTTTTGTTGTAGTATTTATTACTATATCTACATCTCCATTTTGTATTGCATCTAAGAGCACTGTAATCTGAGTTATCTATTTTTCCAACTTTTTAACTTTTAGTCCATGTCCTTCAAAATATGCTCCTGTTCCTTCTGTTGCTACAATTGAGAATCCTACATCAGAGAAACCTTTTTGCAGAGATTTAATGCAGCTTTCTTTATATCATCTATAGTAAATAGAACTCTACCATAGTCTTTTTATTTTTACTCCAGCAGCAGTAAGTCCTTTATATAGTGCTTTTTCTAAATTTATATCTGTTCCTATTACTTCTCCTGTTGATTTCATTTCAGGTCCTAATGTTGTGTCAACATTCTTTAATTTTTTGGAAACTGAATACAGGTACTTTTACAGATACAAAGTTTCCTACATCTGCAATATCTTTTGTAAATCCTAAGTCTCTTAATTTTTCACCTAAGATACATTGCATAGCTACATTTGCAACAGGAACTCCTGTAACCTTACTTACAGAATGGCACTGTTCTTGAAGCTCTTGGGTTTACTTCAGCACATAAATTTCTCCTCTACTTACATACATATTGAATATTGATAAGTCCTTAACTTTTAATCCACTAGCTAAATTTTTGTATAGTCTATCAAAAGTTTCACTCTGTTTTGAGATTAAACTTTGTGGAGGATATATTGAAATAGAGTCCCCGCTAAAAAGTGTCCCTGCGTCTTTCAATATGTTCCATTATTCCAGGTATAAAGCAGTTTTCTTCCATCTGATATAGCATCAACTTCTATTTCCTTACCTATCAAATATCTGTCGATTAATACTGGATGTTCAGGGTTTATATGTACCGCTTTTTCCATATATTTCTAAATCTTTCATCATTGTATACTATTTCCATAGCTCTACCACCAAGTACATAAGATTGTCTTACTAATACAGGATATCCTATTTCACTTTGCATTCTTTAAGGCAGTTTCTACATCAAATGCTGTTTTTCCTAATGGTTGAGGAATTTTTAATTCTATAAGTAATTTTTCAAATCTATCTCTATCTTCAGCTGTATCTATTGAATCAAGAGAACTTCCTAAAATTTTGTATTCCATTTTTAACTAATTTATCAGCTAAGTTAATTTGCAGTTTGTCCTCCAAATTGTACAACAACTCCAAGTGGTTTTTCTAAATCTAAGATTTCCATACATCTTCTTGTGTTAAAGGTTCAAAATATAGTTTATCTGAGATTGAGAAATCTGTTGATACAGCTCAGGGTTGTTATTTATAACTATTGCTCTCATAACCTAATTTTTAATTGCCAGTATATAGCATGTACTGTCGCATAGTCAAATTCCTATTCCTTGTCCCATTCTTATAGGGTCCTGGAACCAAGAACAACTATCTTTTCTTTATCGCTTCTTGTTGATTCATTTTCAAATTCATAAGTTGAATAGAAATATGGAGTGTTAGAATCAACTCAGCAGCACAAGTATCAACCATTTTATATACAGGTCTTATGTTATGTGTTTATGTCTTAATTCTGTTATTTCTGGCTCAGTCATTTCCCATCTATGAGCTATAACTCTATCTGAAAAACCAAAAGTTTTAACTCTTTCTTAAAAAGTTCTATATTTCCTTTGTTATCTTTTTAATAGATGTTCTAAATCTATTATATTCTTTCCATTTTATTTAAGAAGAATAAATCTATTTTTGTATATTCATGAATTTCTTCTATACTTACATCTCTTCTTAGTGCTTCACCTATAAAGAATAATCTTTTCATCTCCAGCTAACTCTAATTCTTTTAATTATCTTTTCTAATGAGAATTTTCTCCATTAGAGTAAACCTAAGTGATGTACTCCATATTCAGTGATCTTATAGCTTTTAAGTAAAGATTCTTCTAGAGTTCTACCCATTGCCATAACTTCCCTGTCGCTTTCATTTGAGTTCCTAAATATCTATCCCCATCTCCAAATTTATCGAAATGGGAATCTTGGAATTTTTGTTACAACATCAGTCTATTGCTGGTTCAAAACAAGCATAAGATGAGTTAGTAACTGGGTTTATAATTTCATCTAAAGTCATTCCAATAGCTATTTTTGCGGCTATTTTGGCTATTGGATAACCTGTTGCTTTAGAAGCAAGTGCTGATGAACGAGAAACTCTTGGGTTTACTTCAATTATATAGTATTTGGAAAGAGTTAGGATCAAGTGCTATTTGTACATTACATCCACCTTCAATTTTAATGCTCTTATGATTTTTAAAGAAACATCTCTTAACATATGATTTTCTCTATCAGTCAATGTTAAACAAGGTGCAACAACTATTGAGTCACCTGTATGTATTTCCAACAGGATCCATATTTTCCATGTTACATACAACTATTGCAGTGTCATTGCTATTTCCTCATAACTTCATATTCTATTTCTTTGTGTATCCCGTTATTGATTTTTCTGAGCAAACATTGATGAACTGGTGAATAGTTTAATCCATTTGGTACAATTTCTTGTAATCTTCATCATTGTAACAAATTCCTCCACCTGTTCCTCCCATTGTAAATGCAGTGGTCTTACTATAACAGGATAACCTATTTCTTTGTTTACAAATCTTTTCTGCTTTCTTCCAATGTATGAACTATTGCTGAATCTGGTACAGGTTCATTTAATTCATTCATTAAGTTCTAAATAATCTCTATCTTCTGCTTGTTTTGATTGAAGATAATTTGTACCCAGAATTTCAACTCCACATTCATCTAAAAACTCCACTTCATGTAGGGCTAACTACAAGTTTTAGAGCAACTTGTCCTCCCAATGTGGTAAAAGTGCATCAGGTCTTTTCTTTCTTATAATTTTGGATAAAAATTCAACAGTTAATGGCTCTATATATACTTTATCTGCAATCTCTTTATCTGTCATTATTGTAGCAGGGTTTGAGTTTACAAGTATTACTTCATATCCTTCTTTCTCTTAAAGATAGACAAGCTTGTGTTCCAGCATAGTCAAACTCAGCAGCTTGTCCTATTATTATTGGTCCTGGAACCTATTACAAGCATAGTTTTTATATCTTTCTTTTTGGCATTAATCTCACCCCTATTATTATATATAGTAAAAACTGTTCGTTACCAGCCAATTTCTTAACGGATAAAATTAAGACTCGCTGCAATTCAGCCAACTTGCTGGACAAGTCAGCTTCCAACATGCTGAGATTTGCTCGGTCTATTCTATTTAATTTTTATCCCAAAATTTCTGGAATGTAACTCTCTATGTTTTTACTAATTTAATATTTAAAAATAATTATAAATTTTTGTCAATGTTCTTTTATAAATTCATCAAATAAATAACTTGTATCATGTGGTCCAGCTGCTGCTTCTGGGTGGAATTGTACAGTGAACACAGGATATATATGTCTTACACCTTCACAACTTCTATCATTTATTGCGATATGAGTAAGTTCTAAGTCTGTATCTTTTAATGAATCTATATCAACAGCATAACCATGGTTTTGAGATGTTATATCAACTCTGCAGTTAAGATATTTTTAACAGGGTGATTTCCTCTCCATGTCCAAATTTTAATTTATATGTTTTTGCTCCACAAGCAAGAGAAACTAATTGATGCCCCATACAAATTCCAAAAATAGTTACCTTTCCAATAATTCCTTTTTATCATTTCAATACTTTCTTTGCATCTTCTGGGTCACCAGGTCCATTTTGTAAGCATTACTCCATCTGGTTCTAATCATTTAAAAACTTCTTCAGCAGTTGTATTATAAGGAACTACTATTACATCACAACTCTGACACTAATTCTCCTAACTATACCAATCTTCATTCCTAAATCAACTAGAACTACTCTTCTACCTCTACCTAAAGCAGGAGATATAGATTTTGATGAAAACTTGTTCTATTTGGTTAGTAGGTAGAACTGTTTTTCTTTAATTCAGCTACAACTTCATCAACATTTTTGTCTATTGAAACAAGGCAACCTTTTTACAACTCTTTTGAACGAAGTTTTTCTTGTCAATGCTCTTGTATCAATACCATCAAATTCCTGGTATTCCAAATTCTTTAAAAAGCCCTTCATCAAGAGTTTTTTCACTTTAAAGTTTGAAGGTGTTGTACACACTTCTTTAACTATCATTCCTTTTTATACAGGTTTCTATTGATTCCAAAGTCATCACGATTTATCCCATAGCTTCCTATAAGCGGATATGTCAATGTAACTATTTGACCATTGTAACGAAGGGTCTCGATAAAATTTCTTGATATCCTGTCATTGAAGTGTTAAAACTACCTCTCCTACATTTTCTACATCAGCTCCAAAGGCATAACCTTTTATAGACAGTTCCATCTTCTAAAAATTAATTGTCTGTTGTGTACATAGCATTTCTCCTTTATTATAATAAATTAATTCTTTCTTTATCCACATAAGCAACTTTTTCCATTGCTTTATAGTTAAAACTGGTATTCCACTCTACTTTTTCATTAGCATAAGGTGTATTCTTTCCTTTACTTAAAAATTCCTTCAGGATTAATTGTCATTTCTTTTTCTAAACTATTAGCAACTATATCTGCAAAAGAATTTTCTTCTAATTTTCCATAAGGTAAAGTTAAATATTTTAGCAACATTTTCTGACATCAACTTAACTCACTATTTCTAGTGAGAATATATCAGTCTTAACAAACTTTGTATAAAGTTGTCAAAAGCTGTTTCTGGAACCAACTATACCAAATGAAGATTTTTCTATACCTCTAACTTTTTCTTCCATAGTATGTGGTGCATGGTCAGTTCAATAATATCTATTGTTCCATCTAAAATCCCAACTATTAAAGCATCTCTATCTTCTCTTCCTTAAAGGTGGATCTATCTTCCACATTCCATTATCTTCTTTTATATCTTCATCACAACTCAATAAGTGGTGTGGTGTAACTTCACAAGTTACTCTTATATTATTCTCCTTCTCTTACTGCTCTAACTGATTCCTTAGCTGATACTATGACACTACATGATAGTGACAATCAGCTGCTTTCCTCAGCTAGAAGTATATCTCTGTGCTATTTGAGTTGATTCACAGATTGAAGGTATTCCCCTTTATTCCAAGCTCTGCACCCTTCCTTCATGCATTCCACCACCTCTTATAAGGGAATTATCTTCACAGTGTGCAACTATAGCCTTATTTAATTTAGAACCCATAAGCATTGCTTCATACATAACATTAGCACTTTTGAACCCTCTACCATCATCAGTAAAAGGCAAATACTTTATCTGCTATATCTTCCATATCTGAAAGCTCTCTACCGTATTCTTCTTTGTTATTGCTCCATAAGGTATTGCTCTAATTACAGAATCTTTCTCTATGATTTCTAATTGCTTATTTGAAAGCTCTTCAAGACTATCAGGAACAGGATTTAAGTTAGGCATAGTCATAACTGTTGTAGCATCCTCCTCTTGCTGCTCGTTTTGAGGCTGCATAGACAGTTTTCTTTTTAGAAAATCCTGGTTCTCTCCAGTGAACATGGGCATCTATGAAAACCTGCTGTTACAAATCTATCTTTTAACATCTATTGTATTTTCATCTACAACATCTATATTTTCTGAAAATTTTTCAATTTTTATCATCTTTTATTAAAATATCTACTTTTTCAAATTTACCATTCTTTAAAATCTTACAATTTTTAATAACATAAACTCTACTCTCTCTATATTGGAAAAATAGTTCGTTACCAGTCAGATTTTGTAACGAATAAAAATTAAGAATTTGCTGTAAAAGCAGGAAAACTCGCTTCGCTCAGACACTCCTGATTTTGACCTCGGCTCATTCTATTTAATTTTATCCTAAAATCTGGAATGTAACTCTTATTTTTCAACAATCTTATATTTATTTTTCTATAATATATTCAAGTATTGCTTGTCTCATAAATCATTCCATTTTTCATTTGTTCAAATATACGAGATTTTTCACCCTTCAACTAAAACTCATCGCTATTTCTCAGCATCCCTATTTACAGGGAGCAGGTGCATTACATCGTCCTTCTTTAATTTCCCTATATCTCTTCTGTTAATCCATAGTTTTTATGATAATAATTTTCTTTTGAGAACTTAGATTTTTCTTTTATTGTCTGTATGTCTTTCATGTTGAACTCTTAAAAGCATACAAATATCTACTCTATCTATGGCATCATCAAAGTTTACAAATTCTCCTAGAGTTTCATCTTTCCAAATTTCAGGTGCCACAAAGCTAACCTTTGCCCCCAATCTTGTAAGAGCTTTTATTACTTCTTGCTACTCTTGAATTTTTATATCTCCAGCAATTATTATATCCAAACTTCAAATTTACCATAATTTTTCATATATAGTCACTTAATATCTAAAAAGACATTGTGAAGGATGTTCACCACTTCCATCCCCACCATTTATTATAGGATGAAAATTTTTCTAGTTGTTTATAATCACTCATTTTCTGGAATGTCTGATAACCAGCATATTAATTCCTATCATCTCTAAAGTTTTATGTGTCATAAAGAGTTTCACCTTTTTGAACGATGAAGTTGATACTTCAAAAATCAATAACATTTAGATTTAACTTTTTCAGTTACCTCAAAACTTTTCTTTGTACGGTAGAATTTTCAAAAATAAATTTGCTACAAAACAAATCATTTTCTTCTTGTTTTCCGCTCCTTTAAATCTAAAGCTCTTTTTAACTAAAGATAGTATTTCTTCATTTGTTAAATCTTCCATAGACAACAAACTTTTCATAAAACCTCCCAAATAGTTCTTGCACACTATAGAAGGTCACAAATTAAAAATTGAGTAGGACATTCTAAATAGGTGTTATAAATATCTACAATATTACAACTTCTTCCTTTCTCATCTGTTTCTTTCAAATATACTTCTATATTCTCAGAATGAGATGTTGGAATATTCTTCCTAAAATCCGTCTTATTGGTAATTCACGGTGTCCTCATCAATTAGACATGCAAGTTGAATTTTAGCGTCGCTGATTTACTAAGAATCGCATCAAGTCCTGCTCTTATAGTTCTTCCTGTATATATAATACGTCATCAACCACTATAACAACTTTCCCTGTTAAATTAGATTTAAATTCTGTATCTTTTTATATCTAAATCAAAATCTATCAATATCATCTCTATAGTATGATATCAATAGTTTCTAATGGAATATCTATATTTTCAAGTTCCATCAATTTTCTTTAATTCTTTCTGCTAGAATATCTCCTCTATATTCCAACTAAAACAACATTATCTTACTGTTTTATTTCTTTCAATAATTTCATAAGATATTCTTTGTTATTGATCTTTTGTATGCCATTTTCATCTAATAAAATCTTCATTTTACCTCACAAGTATTTTTAATAAAAAACCTAAAACCAGAGGCTTTCAGCAAACATACAAAATACAGACTATTAGCCTTTCTCACACCCTTGAGTAGCCTCTCTGGACTCTCTTAAAAGGAAATATATTTAATTTTCATTTATTCTATAACAATTCTGGGCTTTTTGTCAATAGAAAGAAAAAGAGTTAGAATTAATTTTCTAACCCTTTTATTAAATGTGTTAGAACACTGTGGCTCTAGCACCCGTTAAGGTGTTAGCCGAGACATGTACCTGTAGGGTATGAATAACACCAACATTGAAAATGTTGCTCTAAAATTTGTAATTTTACTAATTTTAGAGAGTATTATATTTAGGAACTTTGGAAACTGAATATATAAGGTTGAGGTTAGAAATGCAGTAACTCAAAATATTCACCGCCAAAATTAAATGGTTTTGAACCGTGCCAACAGGACGCAAATGTTCTCAATGGAGAGCTTGTCCATTAAAGTCTTAAGGAAATTAGCTAGTATTTGAATACTCGAATATTCAAAAGAAACTAAATAGTGCTCTAAGAACCTTTGTGACCTCTAGCACTGTAGGGTGGTCGTCGAGAGGTTCAGTGAGTTTTAGTATTTTGCTGGGATAACTACTGATGAGAAAACCTCATTTTGATACAAAATGGTGGGAAGAAAATTGACTATGCTTGATGGTGCATGATAGTTTTAAAATTGTTAGGAAATTCATACAAACTTATATACTATGGTTATGATCCTGAAACTCGATAAAATCATCAACAGAAACATCTGCTTTTAAAAAGTATACACATATATTTGATAGATAAGTATGGAATTGTCTCATGGATGATGCTGCTCTCTAAAGAAAGTAGCTTTCTTAAGAGAGAATTTAGAAAGTACTATTATGAAGGTCAATAAATTGAAGAAGCTGTTGCAAATTTAAAATTTCAATCTTGAAAAGTAAAAATAAGTGAGTTATGAATGGAATTTTAGATAAAAATCAAATAGAATGAGCTGAGCAAATTCAGGAGTGTTTGAACGAAGTGAGTTTTCCTGATTTGCAGCGAATTCTTGATTTTTATCGTTAAGAAATTTACTCAGTAACGAAACTATTTTACTACTGTTAATTAATTGCAACAGCCCTCTTTTATTTTTAATTAAACATCATTCTTTTCTCTTCTGACTTCTGAGCTAGTCTCCATTAGCTGTAATTGAAATTTGAATATCATCATTTTGATAATATGCTCATAAATCTAAGATTCATATTATCTTGAGAAGTGATATTATTTACTAAAATATTTTTACTCATACATAATTTGTGATATTTTTATCATTTAACTTCTTATTATCTGTTGCTGTCACAACTAGTATCCTCTAAAAATCTTTTCTTCAAAATTCTTGATTTTTAATATTTTTAATTTTATTTTCTTTTTCTAGTTCTAAAATTTTTGCTTCGAAAATTTCTTTTAGTAATAACAGTTATATTACAATTATAGTCCAAAAGGTTTTACTTTTCTTAAAAGCAATTTTTCCAGCACCAGTAACAAAATATTTATTATTAAGATCTATTGAAACAGGACTTATTTTAGCATTTTTCACCTATAAAACTGCCATCTCCATTACTTCAAGAGTTTATCAAGTTCTTTCTTTGTATGAGCTATAGATAAGAAATGAGCTTCAAACTGTGATGGTGGAACAACTATTCCATTATCCAGCATAGTATTAAAATATATGAGAAGTTCTCGTATTGAGCCTTTTAATGAATCTTCAAGATTTTCAACCTTTTCTAAATCAACAAAAAGAAAAATTGTGAAAAAGAGAACCCATTGAATTTATACAAACATCCACTCCATATTTTTCAGCTAATTTTTCTACATTATCTAACAAGTAATTTGTATTTTTCAGCTAATTCTTTATAAATATTTGGATTTTCTTTTTAAATAGCATATAGTTGCAAAACCAGCTTTTGATGCTATTGGTTCCTGATAGAGTTCCTGCATGATAAACTCTTCCCACTGGAGCAACTAAATCCATAATTTCTCTTTTTCCTCCAAAAGCTCCAACAGGATAACTCCACCAATTATCTTTCCTAAAGTTGTTAAGTCTGGAGTTATTCAAAAATTCTTGAGCTCCACCTAAAGCTAATCTAAAACCCTGATATAACTTCATCAAATATTAAAAATTGTCTTAGTTTCTTCTGTTATTCTTCTTAAACCTTGTAAAAATTCTTTATGAGGTTTCTATAAGTCCCATATTTGCTGGAATAGGTTCAACTATTACACAGGCTACTCTCTTCATTTCTTAACAGATTTTTCAACTTTTTCTAAAGTCTCCAAATCCTAAATGTTAAAGTATCTTTTAACACACCATCTGTTATACCATTACTATCTTGATATCCTTCTGTTAATAATCCTGAACCTGATTTTACAAGTAGCATCAGAATGCCCATGATAACAACCTTCAAATTTTTAAAATCTTATTCCTTCCAGTATGAGGCTCTTGCAGTCTCACTGCTGTGACATCGTTGCTTCTGTTCCTGAAGTAGTTAGTCTTACTTTTTCAATAGAAGGAACTATCTCTACTATAAGTTCTGCCAAATCTACTTTCATATTTTGTTGGTAGTCCATAAGAACTTCCATTTTCAATTATCACTTCTTCTATAACTTTTGGATGATTATGACCTAAAATTAGTGCATCCCCAAGAACAAATATAGTCTATATATTCATTATCATCTTCATCGTATATTCTAGCTCCTTGTCCTTTTTACAAAGATAGGTGCTTCTCTATTTACTGATTTAAAAGCTCTAACTGGGCTATTAACTCCACCTGGAATTAAATTAAGTGCTTTTATATAAATCAATTGAATTTTTAAATACCATAATCAGTCTCCTATTTTTATAATATATATCATATATATTTATTTTTATTAAAGTCAAGTTTAGTTCTAAAAATACATGAAAAGGAGACTAAATCTTAGCCTCCTTTTTCACTTACTGCTGATGTTAGAATATGACTCTTAGTCCCTACTCCAGCTCTTACATTATTTCCTTTTTGTATCATAACCTACATTTGCTGATACTCCAATTCTTTGGTTATCTACACCGATATTAAGATCTGTCTTAACATTTCCTCTTCTATCTTCTTTTTCCTCTGATATTGAAATAATCAGCATCTGTTCCTGCAACTTTAGCTTTTATTCTTTACCATTAGCTACTCTTTCCAAGTTCATTTTCATAAGCTACTGTTACTCCTACTCTTACTGTTTTTCTATCGAAAGTGATGTTTTAAATCCTAATTCAGCTCAACTTTCTGGTCTTACTGAGAAGTAATCATTTGATTTTTACATCTAACTTGATTTCTCCAGATTTTTTCTCTTATCTTAGATACTCTTCCATATTCTAAACCTAGAGCTGCATATGGTTTTAAATGTGAAGTCTTCATCAATCTAAATTCTTTAGATACTTCATTCTTTAGACCTACTCCGTAAGTATGATATCTTCCTTTTTGCACTAAATACTTCATCTACTACTAAGAATCTTCTATTTATCTTGTTGTATCCTCAAAGATATCTCCTGATATTGTCCAATTCAAGCTATTATTATGGTCAAATGGTATTGATTTAAATATACCTACTTTTTCCTTGTAATTGCTCTTCTTTAGAATTTCCTATATCTTTAAACTTAAATGTATTGTTAACTATACCTACTACCAACCTGTTCCTTCTCCAGAGTCTTACTAGTTTCATCTTCATGAACATAAGCCACTCCATAAGCATAGTTCTTATAGATCAATTACTCCTGCTGTATCTGTATTGTACTTCTCCTCTTGCTCCAAATACTTTTTACTTTATTTGAATCTTTTGATACAGTTTGCCATTCACTTCTTAAATAGTTAAATTCTTTATTTAAGATATTTCCAGTCCTTGTATTCTTTGTTGAACATTAGCGTATTGGTGTCCCATCATTTCATCATAAACTGATATAATAGAGGTTTCTTCATTATTTCCTATAAGTTAAGTTTTTGAGATACCTTATTTTCTCTAGTTCCTAATTCTTCAACTCCATATCTTTGTTCTAATCCATCTGTGAAAGTTATATGTATCTCTATCATTAGCCCATTCTGTATATTATTTTTGCCATATATAGATTTATTATAGCTCAGTTGTTGAGTCTAAAGTTGGAGTTGTCATCCAGTTAATGAACCTGAATAAATATCCCATTTAGAAACTCCACTTGTTAATATAGCTGTATTATATGGATTTAATATTCTGTTGTCATTTACTGAAAATATATCTACTTCTTGTACTTTGAGCTGCTTCAGTTCCTATTAAACATCAGCATTAGTTGTTAAGTTTCCTAATCCTGTTATTGAATTAGTGAAATGTGTACCAGATGTGTTTACAATCCTATACTATCTGCAGCTACAGAGTTGGTTCTAGCTGTTGTATTAACAACTGTTGGTGTTTGTACTCTCACCTGCAGTTATTGTTGCTGTTGTTGCTCCTGCTGGTGCATTTATTGCAACTAGAACCAACTTTCTTACTTGTTGGTGATGAATTTAATGAATCTGTTTCCTTTGAGACCAGCTCCTGATACAGTTATGTTTCCATAGTTAGCTATCGTTCCACCTTTTAATAGTACTCCCTTACTTTGAGTTCTGAAATATTGATTTGTTCCATTATTTTTCTAATATGAGGTTTTCGACCTAAAACAACCCCTATTACAGATGATAATCCACTAACACCTGTTCTAATTGAACCATCTATTTTCAGACCTTAGCTCCATTTTCTCATAGATTCCCATAGTATTATTAGCATTAAGAACTATATTGTTATTATTAGTTACTGTGGTTCCAGTATTAGCACCATACATACCTATACCTTTTCTCTCCAGTTACAGTGATAGTTCCATTATTTTCTATAGTTCCTGTAGTTGCTGGGATTGTGCTATCTCCAACATAACCTGCCGCCATACCTATACTATAAAAGTCCATTAGGATCATCTGATGCTCCAACTGTGATATTACCACTATTTCTTCCCTGTTTCCTCCATTAGTTATATAAATACCTAAGTTTCCAAACTACATTCATGGATCAAATTCATATTTTCCAGAGTTATTAACGGTACCAGAAGCATATATACCATAATTCTTTCCTATGCTTCCTGTTGGTGTATATTAGTACTATTATTTATAGTATTAGCTTTATCACTCGAATAGATGAATACTCTGGTTACTTAATGTCGCTTCCTCCATTACTTGTATATTATTTCCACTTCCTACATTTACAAATCCAAATGCAGTATCACCCAAATTAAAATGTAGCTCCATTATCTGTAATAGTTTGACCATTTCCTGCAGTATCACTCCTACTGATTCTCCAGAATTTTCCTGTTGTGATACTTTCAGCAGCATTTACATTTCCACCTTTTAGAGTACATAGCTATAGAACCATTACCAACAGTGATATTACCATTTGAATTTTCTTTCATATCCATACACTTTCCGACTGCATTATCTCCAACTGTAATATTACTACATTTTATTAAAGGATTAGTTCCTGTTGAAGTTGCATTAGTATACATAGCTACATTTGGATTGCTTTAGAAAGTTGAATTTCCCTAATGTAATATTTCCTGTATTAGTAGTGTACGCATTATTCTTTGCTAATTTTGCATACATTCTACATTCTTATCTCAGTACTTGAAATATCTCCTGTGTAAATGCTACAGTTGATGTAAAGTATTTCCAGGTTCATAAGTTAAAAGGTAACTGAATCATCACCATTTAAATTAATAGTTCCATCATTTTTAATCCAGTCGTTGTAGTATTAATAGCTGTTACATTTCCAGCTGAGTCTTTTCTATATCTGAATAGAAAATACCTGTTGAAGAACCACCTGTTGTTATAGTTCCTGTATTTGCTTATTTCCTGTATTATTTAATCCTTATATTCCTGAAGAAGAATTTTCTCGTTATATCATTTGTATTCTTAACAATACCGTTTTTAGCAAAATTCAGCTGAATTTGCTCCAGATAAAGTAATAGTTCCATTGTTAGTTAATGTTACAACTGATTTTATGTTGTATCATTAGCTTGTGCAGAGCTATTTGACCAGCTTGTGTACGAGTTATAGTACTATTATTAGTTATAGATGAACTAGAAATTTTCATTAAGTTATATGGATCATTAGTATTATCTAAATTTACTGCATTATCAACATTCAAATGGCTATGATATAGCATAAATGTTCTGTATCCTGATCCAGCACCAGTTATATTTGGTCTTTCAGTAGAAGATCAAACCACTGAGATAGACTGTTGCTGAAAGTATTGAATGAGAGCTACATCAGCTTGTTCTGCTCAGAATAGTCTTGAATCTTGGTTCCTTAGTTAGAGCTAGAGATTACCTAAAAGTACTTGTTGTACCATTACCAAAACGATTTCTTGCCCAAGAAGCTATAGCTATTGGATTCAATTGAGTGTAGCTACTAGTTGTTCTACCTAATGTTCCTCCACCTGTATGGTAGAAAGCTGTACCTCCTCTTAGAGTGTATCTGTTGGACCTTGTACTGCTTGCATTTTACTAGGTGGTACTATTGAAGAATATTTCCACTTGAGATGGTAGAACATGATAAATAGCTCCTTTATTAGCTCCAGTTCCAGTTAAAAACTGTACTAGTTCCTCCATTGTTTCCTATTGAAAGAGTTCCTCCATTAGTATAGAGTTTACAGCACTATCCTTAGCAGATACACTCCTTTGAATCTGCTGCAGTGAACCTGCTGAGGTACTTCAACTGAATTTTCTCCTGCCACGTCTGCAGACCAACATTCAAATTATTTCCAGATAGTGTTGAACAGATATTTCTAACTAATCACTTAGCTCCTCTGTTAGAATTTGCTCCTGAAGAACTTCCATTAACTCCTGATGTTCCTCCTATGAGTTTACTTTTCCTCCTGTTGCATTAACAGTTGAGCTCCGTCAACTATTAGTCCATAAAACAGCATCTCCTGTAACTTTTTGTTTCTCCAGTATATGTTAAATTAGCTCCTCTATTTACATATATACCATTAGCTTCATTCCTGATTACATTTTATTTTGCATCCTGAAGCTATAGTACTGTCAGTTCCTCCTCTAAATAGTAACCTGTTGTGTTTCCTGTTGAGGCTATAGTTCCAGAAGTCAAAATTAATGTTAGAACCATTAGCTCCATATGCACTATAGTTTCATCACCAGTAAGAGTGATATTTGCCATTATTGATAGTACTTGTCGCTCCTGTTGAATAAGTCCTAATCCATATTGTCCATTGACAACTATATTACCAGTATTGTTGATAGTACTGTATGCTTCTACAGCTCTATACTACGTTTGGCTGTTGTTGAAGCTCCTACATTAATTTTCCACTATTAGTTATATTTCCATTGTCAATTACATATACTCCTATATTTCCTGTTCCTCCAGTGAAACTTATATTTCACTATTATTTACGGTACCAGCTGAATAAGCTCCTATATTAGAACCTATAGTTCCAGTTGAACTGATAGGATTACTATTAGTTATATTTCAGTTGTATCATTTGAATATAAAATACTCCTTTATCTTTTAAAGTAGCAGTTCCACACTTATATTTAATGTATTTCCTGTTCCTTTATTAACAAAACCGTAGATTCTGTTCTATATCATAATTAGCTTTAGTACTTGTTACATACTTCCTGTTATATACAGCAGTAGCATTAGTATTTCTACTGTAATTGTTGGACTGTTGTTGTACTTCCTATATTGACATCTCCACCTTTGAGAATATAGAGAGCTATACTGGTATCTCAACCGTAATATTTCCTGTTGTGAGTTTCTTCATAACCATATAATCCTATACCATTTTTCCTACTTTAATAGTTCCTGTATTTGATAATTTAGGACTGATAGTAGTAGAAGTCGCATTAGTGTATAGACCTACTCCACCCCTTCTTCTAGTGAGATAGTTCCAGAGTTTAATGCAGAATATTGGATAGAATTAGCATCTTTTTGCTGCATAGATTCCTGTACCTTTTTAGCAGTACTAGTTATTTTTCCTTTATTTTTCAACAACTATAGCTGAAGTTAAATTAGGTTCATAACATAGCTATTCCATCATCATCAGCTAAATTAATAGTTCCTTTATTTTCGACTCCAGTTGTTTGTCTTAATCTTTAGCATAAATTCCTGTTGAGTGCTTTTCCAACTGTGATAGTTCCACTATTTTCAATTAAAAGTATCCCCCACACCTTTATCCATAAATATGCGGTTCCACTATCTCCAACTGTGATATTAGAATTAGCATGAGTTAGTTATTTTTCCATTACTTGCATACATTGCAGAGAGCCTTTTTCCTGTTAAAGAAATAGTGCCATTATTAGTCAATTTCACCCAATCTTTATTCGCTTCATTTATTCTCTTGAGCCATCAGTACAACATTATTATCTGCTGTGCTTAGATTAGCATTATTTATTATAGAAGAGTTAGATAATGCTATCTTTTTAAACTGAGCATAAGTACTTCCTGTCATCAGCTGTCAATTCACTCTTATATAGTAGATAGTCATTATAATTTGTTCCTGTTACAGTAGCTCCTAAAGCTCCAATACTTGAAGTAGCAAGATCTGATATCTTAGTTTGTACATAGAAGCAACTGCTAAATTTGGAATTAAGCTGCCATATTTAAAGTCAAATTTATTCAAACTATTAAATCCTGTTAGTGCAGCTGCAGTTAATCCCAAATAAATGGTGAATAAGTTGGAGTAGTAGGTATAGGTGATACAGTAGGTGGAATATAAAAATCTGTACCATTTGTATCTATGTTAGCTGTTGTTGGAGAATTAAAGTTTACAGCTCCTCCACCCTTCATAAATGCTAAAGAACTTGCTCCTGTATTAATAAGTAGCTCCATTAAAGTTTATAGTTCCCTTTGTCAGCATAAACATTAATTGCACCATTTGTAGCATCTATTGTTCCTCCTGTTGCATTTATTGTTTCCTCCTGTAGTTCCATCCTGTATATAGAGTTATTCCTGAAAGTCCACTAGCAGAAATGCTTCCAGTTGCAGCAGTTATAGTACCATCAAGAGCTGCAGCTCCTACTGATTCTTTACCTGTAACAGATACTGTTCCATTATTTATAATAGTTTCCTGCTGTAGTACCATCTTTATCTGTAACTAAACCTTTTGCTTTTTTCAGCTGTCATAGATATAGTTCCATTATTTGTTGCTTTGTTCCACCTGTGGCATAAATTCCTGTTGCATCTTTAGCAGTTCCTGTTATTGTTGCACCTTTATCAATTGTTAAAGTTCCAGAGTTAAATGCTCCAATGCTGTTTTGCCCAGGACTATTAACATTTATTGAACTTCCTGATTTAGCTGTAAAAATTCCTGTATTGTATACTCCCGCTCCATTAGTCCCTGTAAAGTTAATGGTTCCTTTATTAATACCTTCATCGTCTACATCTATAGCCATGCCCAAACTTTTTATTTCCACCAATAGCTAAAAGTACCTAAGTTTTTGGCTGTTGCCTTCTTTCCATCAGCTCCAGAAATTACCCGCTGTCATTCCATAAAAATTCATTAGCAGTTGTTGAAGTAATAGTTTTTCCACTTGCTAATATTTACTTTTCCATCATTACCAGCTTGCATCAATGCAGTCTGAATACCTGTTGCACCAACAGTAATATCTTTATCAAGTATTATTTCACTGAACATCACTTCTTATTAATGCACTAACTGTTGCAGATGAATCAAAATTAAATGTTGCTCCCTGTGGTGGTATTATTTAAAACCATGGCATTTGTGTATTGATATTTGCAGTTGGAAGATCATTTTGAGAAATTTCTTAGAAATCCTATATTATTTGTTCCTCCAACCTCTATATTTAAGCCTCGTTATGTTTAGTAAGAGGATCTCCTGTTGAATATCCTTGAGCTATTGAGATTCCAACATTCTTTTTCCTTTACAGATATTTTTTCCACTTCCTCCACCAGTTACCTCTGTTAAATCATAATCAAGTAGAGTTAGTTCCTCCTATTGTCATATTATAATAAGATTTCATTCTAAAACCATAGTTATTTTTCTCCATTTACTTCTATATTTCCTAAGAGTTAATTTAGTATTGGGGAGATGCACTCTAATAATTTCCATAATCAATTCCTATACTATTTTTAGAATTAATTATTATTTTACCTTCATTTATAGTTTGAAGGCTGTTTCGGATAAATGCCTGACTGTCATTAGGAATATTCGAGTGTCCATTTGAATTCCAACAAGATTGTATCCACTGGCCAATAAAATATTTCCTGAGTTCTTTTAATATGAGATGTCCCATTTACTGTTGAACCTCTATTGTGAGTGGTAGTGATGTTCAAAACCTAATAATAATTTATCACTATTTGCTATTATGTCGTGTAGTGAAATTGCCAGCAAATTCAAAGTTTTATCACTATTAGCAACATAGTATGGATTTAAACTTACAAATACACTGCCCTTTTCCAGCAGTTCCAACTCTAGTCATATCATAATCACCATTTATTTTAACTGAATGGTTTGCCATCACTAATAAATGCGGTATAACCTGAAACATTGTATGAACCTGGTGTTAAATTAGCTGCACTAGGACTTTGTACTAGTTACAGTCACATTTCCACCACTCCAAGTTGCTTTTCCATTTCTGTTGATATAGTAACTGTTGAATTAGTATTATATTCATCAAAACTAATGTTAAACTATTTTGAGATACTAGGGCTCCTTGTCCAAATCAGTTCCTTGAAATGCTAAATCCATTGGGTTAGAACAGTTACACTAGGAGCTGTTGGTGCTGTTATACTAGGGTAACAGGTGAAAAACTTAAGCGTAGGTAGCTAGTACATTTACACTGGTGGAGTAACATTTGGTGCATTTACAGTTGGTACTGTTGCGTTACACACTTACTGGTGAAGGAGGTACTATATTTATTGTTGGTCGTACTATTGCTTCAGGTTGAGCAATTGCAATAGAGTTCTTTTCAGTTATTGTAATAGCTCCTTTTAACTTGTTTAGGTCTTATTCCAGCATTTACATCAAATGCTACTATAGGTTCTTGAACTGTTCCCACTCCAACTAAACCATAACCATTTTTATATTAGTTCTTCTATTTGTACTAGCTGATGTTATACTATCAGTCATTGTAAGTTTAGAATATTGTTTCTTGAAGTTGAAATATATCTTTCCATTGCTTCTTGTAAATATTCCTTCAAAGGATATTTTTGATTCTATCTCCTCTTCTTTGTATGATCCACCCCAATCTTCATAAATAGTTCATTCCAAATTGCCAAGAAGCCCAAGGTGATTTTACTACTTGATCTCCTTGTTCCATAAGTTGAACTAACTCTAATTTTAGTCTATTTCTTTGATTTTCTTTCTTGCTACGTCTATTTTATCTTGAATTTCCTACTGAACTTCTTAATTCTTTTTTACTTGCCTTTATTTCTTCCACTGTAGGAGTTTCTTCTTTTTAGTATTTGTTAGAACTTCTGTTCTGTTTTCTGTAGTTTCTTCTATATCTGTTAATAGTTTGCAAACATGGTAAACGCTGTATTATCTGTACTTGCTACTAATACAGTTTTTCGCTTTTACAACTGAAGCTTTATCTACTTTAGTTTTAGGTGTAGCAAAAGATTGCTATACATATCATTAGCTCAAATTGCATATTTACCACAAGCTTTAACTTTTGACTTGATTCTTTCTTTCCGATTTTGCTTCTTTACCACAGTCTTTCTGCTTGGCTATCTTTTGCTACTTCTTTCTGTCTTTTCTTGAACTGCATTTGTATTAGAAATGCACTTGCATCTATGAAAAGTACTGCAAGACTCCGCTGAATATTTTATATTTTCATATCTCTTAGCTTATTGAACGTAAGTTTTTCGGTATTACTTAAGCTGTTATTTCCTATTTATACTTTCCTTCTGTAACTTTACATGTACTCGTAATGTATTATCTCTTTGAATCCAATCTAATTCCACTCTTCTATTCTTTTGTAATCTTCCTTCTGGCGTTTCATTTGTTGCTACTGGATAATCTTCTCCCTTAGCTTCTATTCCAATATTCTATCTTCAGGTAATCCAAATTCTATTAATTTAGATTTTAGCTTCTGCCTCTTCTTCTTGAAAGTTCTATATTATATTGGTTACTTCCTACAGAATCTGTATGTCCTTCATTGTTAGTTCATAGTTGTTTTGTTCTTATGAAATCTTTAAGTTATTTAACATTTCAAAATATTGAGGTTTAACTATTGATTTATCAAAAACCGTGTTTAATGCTCTTTTCACCAATACTATTGTCATTTCTTTTGGTGCTTCCATATTTGTTATATTCTATGTTCTTTATTTCTAATGCATTTATTCTTATTGTATTTTCAATGCATTTGTGTTGTTGTTAGTGTTTGGATTGCTAATGCTGCAAAGAAAAATACTAATAATAGTAATGATGCTGTTATTGTTGTTGTGGATTCTTGGAGTTTTCTCTTCTCCATTTGCTGCCTCTTTTCTAAGGATAAATATTCTTTCTGAATATTCAAACTTTTTCCTTCCTCTACTAGTTTATCTACATTTTCTGAAGGTTTTACTGCCTGGAAGGTATTGCTAAATAGGCTTCAGTCGTTATCTAATCTTGCTGCATGAGAAGTTTACTGTACCTTCTGATCTGTACATGCCACTAATGATAAAACTCCCAATATTAATGCAGTCATATTCCCCATTTCGCCACTCAGAAATGTATTAAAATATATTTACCACACTAAATTATTACTACTCAACGAGTACCTCGTATCTCACCCATAGTTCTTTGTACTCTCCACAAATAGAATGAGCCAGCAAATTCAGAAGTGTTTGAGTGCAACGAGTTTCCTGATTCTTAGAAGCACTTAGCAATTTATTGCTTAGAGCTTTATGATGCAGATTCTTGATTTTTATCGTTAAAAATTT
>BNJS01002081.1_pt1 | contig 81359 bp, 131 predicted proteins | sample 8540461 | NCBI WGS metagenome assembly BNJS01 (sample SAMD00202454, study PRJDB9452) | human saliva metagenome | isolation source: human saliva | place: Japan
GTTACGCATTGCTGTCGCTTCTCCACAAGTTCGGCAGAGCATCTGAACACGATGCATACCCCGGCTGTTACGGGTTGCCCGGGAAGTGGGCACGATAGATTTCATGCTCGCCGTTGAGTTTTAGTCGAACAACGGCTCCTTCAGGAGCGTTCGTCGCAGGCTGCGATGCTGTAGGAAATTACTCTCCAGTTTCATTGTCATATTGTTTCAAGGGTTTTGAACACACATTCTATGCCACGTTTCGTGTTGTTGTGCATTCGCATTCGCCCGCTTCTATGAGGGATGGGTACAATGTACTGCATGTCGTGCCGAAGTACACGCCGTCGGATGTACCGCTGTCCGAGTGCGGGCGTAACGTTCTCGAGCTTCCAGTTTGTTTCGCTGTTTGTTGTGAGACGAAGCCATCGAATGCTTTCAATCCGAACTCGCTTTATCCGCGAGCCAACGGTTTCATCTTTGTCACTCGTTACCATGAGGCACTGAGACCGGTGACCACGGCTTTTCTGAACGTGAGCTGCACTGACAGTCGGAGCGCATCCGACGTGTGCCGATGCCCCCAGCGGAAACGGCGAGTGAGACGTACGGCGAACAGGCTCGACTTAATTAATCTTATATTCATTCTGGCTAACTGCGACGTTCTTTTGTCGGGTTTAGCAGTTCGATGGTTGTTGTGTCACCTCCGCGTTCCGAACATTTCCACGCGTGTGGCTATCATTCGTTTCGTGTCGAAGGTTGCGACGAGCTGCGTGAAGATTTGTTTCAGTTCTTTTTCAGGGAAATGAGTCTGGCAATCCAGTTGGTGCCGCCTGGCACGTGCATACCTCGGTTTTAAAAGTTCTGGCGGTCCGGTTAGGCTCTTTCCGCGGGTTACGCTGCATCAGCGATGATGTGTTATCTCGCCTGAAAACTTTGTGTTTTGTTAGCGTCTCACCACGTTGGCTTGTCTGCCGCTTTTCATGCAGACCTTGCTACCGCTGACGATAAATATATATTGGTATGGACTGGTGTATTCCACCTCAGCGGTTGTGATGGTTTGCGGTAGCTCATTCGCCCTTTGACACCATTTGCTTTTCATCATTCGTAGTGTTTTGTTTGCTTTGTGAACGTGCATTGCATTGTTTTCATGGCGTGTCAGCTGCATGGCCCATTTGTTCCATCATTTGTCGTGCCTGCTGTTCTCGCGGGTGTTTGGGGCCGTTGCCTCCATGAGTCAGGAGGATTGGCAATGAGCAGGAGAGCAGTGGTTTTTCATATTTCCAAACGTTTTGTGTGTTCGTGAGTGTGTGTGCATATAATATATAATGTATTCAGAATGCCGAGAAGGAAGTTGAGCATCCAATTGTCTCGTGCAGTTGAGTCCCGAAGAGGGTTGATGTCCCTGCTAACCGAGTAATGCAATCATAATCATCCCTTTATCCCTTCTGAACGATTAACACAACCTCGGTCATAATCAACGCCAGTCCTATCCAGCGAACTATCGGAACGTGTTCCGTGGAAGATGAGCACGGCTTCTATATGCCCAAGTGACATAGCTCAAACTTGTCATCGGATAGGCCATACTCAGCGGATAGTGGCGAACGATGCAGTACATCCACAACATGACGACAGCACCGAAGCTATTATCCCGCACACGGCAAACCACAGATTGGTGAAATCGGCGCTGGCAAAGAACGCCACGTCCAACTGAATGTGCCCATCTGTTGGAGGGAAATTTTCGGTGTTACTTGCTAGGGTGAGCGGGCTGTGCAACAGGGCTAATGGCAGTAATCACATAATGTTTTTATTTTCTCGTCGTTGAGCAACTCGCTGATCTCGTGCCTCTCATCGCCGAGAAACATCACCGTGCAGATTTCGTTTTGTTCGTCGTGCAAGCTTTTCAACGATGGCGTTCCCGTGGCGTGCCCCATTTCGATTTGCATACAGCGGGCATCGACGAGGGCGCTGGCAAGCGACTCCGGCACCATGCGAAAAAGGTGTGTGTGTGTAGCCGATGCGAGTGTGTGCGAATGTGCTATCAAACTGCCTATGGTGTTTGTGCGTAGATTGCATGAAGCGGGTGGAGTTTGAGCAGCTGTTCGCCGTTGAAGCGAAATATCGTCAAGGAAAGAGAGCGTGTCGGCCACGCATCCCTTGGCTGTGGCGGTTATGATAGCGTCGGGCGAGCTCACCCTGTACGCTGAAGAGTACAACGAGCGAGTGAGTAGGGCGCGCTTGAGAATCGCGCTGAGCCGTCGGGCGATCATGCGGTGGAAATCTTTGGCATTTCACGTCGGCCTGTGTATGTCGGCGTATCTTACCACCGCTTTTGAGATAAACCTGTCTGGCAGCCGATGGTTCGCCTTTGTCTCATCGGAATTGTCGAACTCGGAGAAAACGAGCGACGTGTCGTTGCCTCGAAACCGAATGAATTACATAGCACATGTTTGAGCCGGCGTTGGTTTGCGAAAGCTTTTAGCTCACCGGCTCCAAACCATCTTCCATCGGTGCCGACCAATGCGGCGTTGGCGGAATGAAACTGTCCTTCAATTGCGAGCGCAGGCATATTGCGGCTTCGATGCTGCCCGACGCACTCCGCTGTAGTGTGTGACCGGCTCATTGCCTTGGTAGACGACGCAGGCGGCATGCACTATGCCGAACGCACACGACGCGTGGTGCCTCACTTTCACCTTGCATCGTTATTGGGCGTAACCGGTGCCATGGGCGTTCACGTAGTCTCTGGCATCGGCTTCAGTATCCGCTACCGACAGAGCTTTCGTCATCCGACAAAACAGGCGCCATCACCATTGGCCGACGAGGCCGTTTGATGGAACGCGTCGCAGGCATTGCCCCAGCCCGAGAGTACTGCCAAGGGCTATTACACCGCGCCGGCGAGCGCCTGTGCATGGTTTCCGCTAACGAGAACGCGGCGCCTTCGCCCAAGTTGAGTCCGGCGCGCGAAGCATCAAACGGGCGGCACGGCTCTTTGTCGAGAACCGCGCGAGGCGTGCGGAATCCCGTTGAAATGGAATCGCGATAGGGCATTCGCTTCCGCCCGCAACCACCCGCGCGCTCGAGTCGGCCGCCGCTGATGAGGTTCGCACCTACAAGAATACTGTTGGCGGCCGACGAGCAGGCGGTTGAACGTGCTGTGGCAGCACACACAAACCGGAAATAATCGGCCACCGCGCCACGCCGGGTGGTTTCTCCGCAGTCGCCCGTCTCAGTATCGCCCACCTTTGTGTTGCAGTTCGACGATGTCCATGTCGAAGCCACCGTCATTACCCGGAAATCAGCTGCTGTTTGGATGTCGTGGTTTGGTGAGACCGGCATGCTAATGGCTTCGCCGAGAGCGTGAGTGCACCGAGCAGTACGTGCGCGATGTCTCTTTATTTTCGATTCCCAGTATGGCTTTCATCTGCTCGTTGCTCATGTCGACTTCGCCTGCGGGATAGTCTTTCGTGAATGGTTCAACGGAGATGGCGCACGCGATGCCCTCGCGTTGTCTTTCGAGCGGAAGCTTGGCGGAACCTCATGAAGCAACCAGTGCCGATGGAGGAAACGATGCCGATGCGGTAGATGACTATCATTTTTCGGTTCTTCGATGATAGTCGCCCATGGAGTCGATCGAGGCGAAAGATGGCTTTTGCCTTCGGTGGGATTGTTGAGACGAATGCCGCATTCCTTTTCCTATGAGCACAATCAATTCGAGGTGCGTCTGATGGAGTCCGAGCGAGTCCTTCACCGAAAAGCGGAGCCGAGTTGTCGATGTCGGCCGGCGCCATCTCTTCGAGCGACAGATAGCTGACGGATTTGTGCGTAAGTGTTTCTTTACAATGTGCTCATATTGTTTTGTTTTGATTAACGTGACGTTTGTACGGCCGAGGGTAGCCTGCCTCGAAGCGGTCGTGCCGATTCATATTCTCATCCATCCGCCCAGCACCATGCGCGCGTTTTCGCCATCGGCGAAGGCCAGCCGACGGATGAGCTCATCCACGAGCGCTGGTTCTTTGTTTTCGAGGATGAAGAATGAGGGTCTCGCCATTGCATCTTGTTGGGTATGGCTATTTCGCCGGTGACGATGTTTGAAAAGTAGCCAGACAGAAAGGTGGTGGCCGGACTGGATAGAATTGCTCCTCGTGCCGAATGGTGGCTTGATATTTCTGGTCGGTTAGCCAGACAGCCGGTGCGTCCGTGACGAGCATCACGGCGCAATCGTCGGAGCGCTCAATGGTCGATGTCTGACAGGAAAGCAGTTCGAGGCGAGATGGTCAGAGGCGGCTAAGAGCATCCATTTTGTAAAACTTGGGATAGTTGACAGCCACCTGTCGTAAAGTTCTGCGAGTAGTGCGCCGCCTTGGCGGAGGCACATGCAAGGCTGCCGAGTTCTACGCTTGTTAGAGGGTACTCATTGATGATATCAGCCTTGGGATGGTTGGGGCGGCGATCGTTTAGAGCCTTTCATTCAGCAACGGCGGCATTGCAGCCCGAATCCCGAGAGGAGTTTTGCGAATTGCGTTCTGTATGCTCGTGGACGGCTGATGATGTTTAGCTGTTGCTCACTCCGAGAGGGTGCTGAATCCGCGCGGTGGGAAGCGATGAAAGGGCCTGACGGTCAAAATCGAGAGGATTGTTCGAGCACACGCCGGCTCCCATCAGGCGTCCGTAGTAGTTTTGAGTGCGTTGACGGGCGTATGGAGCAGTCCGCTCGGGCGATGGCAAACGATTCCCATTTCGTCGCTGTAGGTGTGGCGGTGCCGTGGAGGTTCACAAAGGCCAGACGTGGCTGCGTCGTCTGGTAGTACGCGTCAGGCTCGGAAGCTCCTCGCCTGTTCGCGGTCGGACCGAGCGGTTTGCGTCGTTGCGTATGCGGCGATGCGGCCGGATGTCCATCCGTCGGCGGCCGATTCGTCGGCACGGAGTATCATGCCGGTGGCGGCTGCCCTGCCCAGATTCAGGCCTGTGCGGGCGTCGAATGGCCCGCACGGCTCGCCTGAGAGGGCTTTAATGATTGGAAACCTGATACGATGAACTTCGATTGACATCGCATCCGCAGACTACGGCGGGTGTAGCGGCCTGGATTGCAACAGGCGGCGGTCGCGGCTTGGGCGCATACGCCGGAGATGCAGCGTTTGACACCACGACGGCTGGCTTGAGATTAAGCGAAGAAGGGCTGGCGACGGCGGCCGATTTGTTGAGCTGACAGCTCGTGCGGTGGCGCGTTGGGTTGTTCTTGTCGAGCAGTTCCACGTTTCCTTTGTGGTTGAGAGCACGAAGAGCACTCGTTTGTCGGCTGCATCGATGTGTGTTTGGGCGAGTGCGAATATGGAGAGGATGGCTGGCCGCTCGAACCGAGTGTATCTTCCGGGCGTCGGTGCTGATGAGAAGCGTTCGCGATGGCGCTGTCGGGAAGGAGAGAGGCTACGAACGGTCGGGAGGTTCCATTTAAGCGTCATGGCGCGTGAGTTTGCTTTTCGCCGCATCACGCGGGGCGAAGTTTTCGTTGGTTGTCCAGCCCAGTGGCGAACAAATATTATCGGCCATATTCCATTGTTAATGGTTTACCGAAGTTTATTAGCTTTTTTCGATTGCTTATTAGCTTCTCTCAAAAGCTCTTAAGCTTTCCTGAAAAGCTCTTAAGCTTTTTCTGAAAACTCTTAAGCTTTCCTGAGACTGCTCATTAGCTTTCTTCGGATAGCTCATTATGTATTTTTAGATTACTCAATAGCTCTTCCAACTGGAAATATTTTCCATCATTGCCACGCGGTGTAGAAGTCGGACGGTACCATAGGAGGCGGTATTTCTGTCCGCGAAGGCTTGCACGCTGTGGCCGGTGGCGGGCGAGTGCGTTGGTTTGCGTCGCGAATCTCGTAGTCGAACACTATCTGGCGGGCTTCGGTGGGCGATAGAAGATGTCGACGCAGTGCATGCTGCAGACGATGGGGCGTGATAGCGGAAGGAGAGGTCGACGAGCGGGCGAAGCAACCGGCGGCAGCAATGGTCATGTATTCCAGTCCGTATTTGGCGCCGAACGCCTCTGCGGGCATCTTCGGAAGTAGAGGGCATAGGGAGTTGTGCCATACAACGTTCATCGAATCGACTTCGCTGAATCGTACGTCTATCTGTTTCGAGGCTTGCAGGGTTGTCACCGTTTGCGTTTGTGGGTTGGGGCGGTTTGTTCGGCCAGCGCAAGTAATCTTTATCTGCGTCTCGGTTATCAGTTCGTCGGCCGCTTCAACTCGGGCCGATGCGGAGGGTCATTCCCATCACGCTTTTTCCCGATGACGACGGTGGTTCTGGAGTGTTTCGCCGACTCTTGGCCTCGCGATATATCGAGGTTGCGCACGGCTCCGATGTATTCCACCCGAAACGGCCTGGACGAAGTTGATGTACTTTGTTGACAAAGCTCAAACGGCGGCGCATGATTGGCGATGTTCAATCACGCCGGCGGCTTCTCAGTACGCCTTTGCTCGCAGAAGAGGTTATCTCGGTTGCGGGTGAAGCTGCACACGGTTCGCGGCGTCGTCGCAAGCAAGCAGTCGGTCGACCATCACGAATGGCGGTTGCTGGGGCAAGAGCGTGAGTACGTCGATGTTTTCGAAGGGCGGGATGCTATTTCTTTCCATCTGTTTCGTTGTTTGTTTCGCCCAAAAGTCGAAGAAGTTGAACCATTGCGTGGGTATTTCCTCTGACGGTTTTCTCGACCAGCGCGGCGTATTGCTGGGACAGCTGGTGAATGAACTCTTTCTTCGGTAGCGACTCATCGGGCAATGCCAACCGACGAACGAAAATGCGATAACCCTTCACCGATTCTTTCATTACGAAGATGGCCAGTGCGGGCGTTCGGCGTTGCTGATGGTTTTTTTCGCAGCGTCCCATCGGAAAGCGAGCCGTCTGTCCGAAGAACGGGCACGCCACGGTGCGCCTGAGCCATCGCAATGGTCGGCCGCAGCAGGTTTACAATCTCGCCGTCGCGCAGTGCTCGGTTGATGGCGAAGAGGTGGCCTGCGTCCGCCGGATAAATCATGCGGATGTTTGTTCGTCCGAACTGAATCGTTCGATTCTCCATCACCGTTTCGGTTTCGCCGGCAAAGATGATGGCGTTGATGGTTTTTTGCTCGGAAACTAAGTTGTAACCGCCCATCTCGTAATTGCCAACATGCGCTGAGCATCATATAAACGAGCCCGGTGCGGAGGCCAGCTCGGCGAAGGCTTCGTAGCGTTGTCGATGGCGATAAGTAAACTTTTCCCGCATAAGCGGTAAGGGCAAAGCGGTCGATGATGACCTGACCGAACTGGAACAGTTGGCATATGCCAGAAAGCACGGACGCAGCCCGTTATGCCCCATCCGGCGACGGAAGAATGAATAGAAGCTGAACTGACCGAAAAGTGACAGCAGAATGGCACGGATCACCGCCAATTCTGCGTAGTAGATGGAGTTGAGCGGAAACAGCTACGAGCGCGCGATCCACTTGTTTCCGTCGGTTGAGCCCTCGCTATCTGCGTTGCATGGAGCCTATGCGTTTACCTTGCGTCTGATGTAGTCGCAGAAGTCTTTAAGGGTGACGACGTCATTATCTTTTCGGGTTTGATTTAAAGCCGAAGAAAGCCAACAATCACCACAATGTCTACGAAGTCGAGACTATCGATGCCGAGGTCGTCTTTGAGTTTACCGGCTTGGAGCTTTTCCGTCGATTTCCAAATTGATGAGGAAGTGCCTCAATTTTCTTTCCAATTTCTGTTGTGCCGCTGAGTTTTATATGTGGTTTTAAATGTAACATCCAAGATGGTGTGCCCCTGTCTGAGTCCGTCGTATGGATTCCACCCCAGACCGGCGCGACCACGAGGCGAATGAGGTCGTCGCTGTGACACATTTTCGAGTTGCCGTTGGCCATGGTTGGTGTGGAAATAAACGTCGTCATCGTTTTTTGGCCCGCGAGCGTGGTGGGGTTCTGAAGCGTTGCTCGTCCCAAAGGTTTCCATGATGTAGAGGTGGGTAAGGCCGACATGACTTGGCGGCGCGCTGAGAATGAAGCTTTGATTTTCTCGGCGAAGCAGCCGAGAATTGGCTTCATCCATATTGCGTCCCACTGCCCGCTGAGGCAGGTTATGTCGACGCATCGAGCAGATTGTTGCGAAGCTCGATATGCGGTCGGCCCGGCTTGCTGGCCACGTTGCGACGCATCATATCGATTTGTCCGTACAGGTTCACAATCGTCATTTCCACCGTGGTCGTACTCCACGCATCGCAGTGCGAATCGTCCGGTGTTTCCGCCCACGTCCATCAAACGCTTGGTTTGTGGAGAAGACAACGGGCAGAGCCTCGTCGAATGAGTGGTCGCTATAGGTAATCGAATCCGGAACCAGCTTTTCGCACCTGTTCGCAGTTGGGCGAGTCCTTCGTATATGGCTGGCCACGTGCTGAGTGCGTTTTCTAGTCCTTCCGGTCGTTTGTTTACGAGCTGATTCTTCGAGATGGAAGAGCCCGTGCGATAGTTTAGCGTCGTGGTTGAAGTCGATGTTTACTCGTGGCGTGTCGGCGAGCAGGAACCATCCGGTTTTCGAGAGTGTGAATCGGTCGGTTTCGGTATCACGAGAATGGTGCTCGCGCCGAGCGATGCGTCGGTGAGTATCTTCGTCGGCATAGACGGTGTTTGTGGTTACGATTTGTCGACGGTTAGTCCGTCGGCGTTGTCGCGCGTTAGGTCGAGTATGCCGAACCACCATCAGTCGCGAAACCTGAAACACCACAGGCGCTCACGCTATGAATTCGGCCAGCCGCCAGCCCTGTGTGCTGAAAGTTGCTCGCGGGCGTAGCGCCCGGTGAGAGGGAAGGAATAAGTTCATCGTTGTGTTTTGTATTTTAAGTTCTGTTTTATGTTTGCAGGTGTTGCAAGGCTCAAACTATTCGGTTTCGTTTGCAACGTTATTGCAAGAGCCAAAACCATTCGGTTTCTGTTTGCAACGTTATTGCGAGGCTCAAACTATTCAGTTTCGCCTGCAACGTTGTTGCAAGGCCCAAACCATTTGATGCCTGTTTGCAACGTTGCTGCGCCTCAAACCATTCGGTTTCGCCTGCGTTGCTGCGCGCTCAAACTATTCGGTTTCTCGTTTGCAACGTTGTTGCAAGGCTCAAAACTGTTTGGTTTCTTGTTTGCAACATTGCTGCGCGCCCAAACTGCTTGGTTTCTGTTTGCAAACATTGCTGTAAGGCCCAAACCATTTGAGCTTATCCGCGGAACTCCCGCGAGGCTCAAACCATTTGCTTTTTCTTTATTTGCGGAACTTCCGCCGGCTCAAAACCATTGGTTTTTCATCCAGCAGTTCCTGCGAGCTCAAACCATTTAAGTTTTTTCATTTGCGGAACTTCTCCGCGAGGCCCAAACCATTTGATTTCTCTTATTTGCGGAACTCCCGCGGAGCCCAAACCATTTGAGCTCATCTGCGGAACTTCCGCGAGCCCAAACCATTTGGTTTCTCATATCTGGTGAACTCCTGCGAAGCCCAAACCATTTATTAATGGCTTTGCAGGCTTTTTCATTGCTTTGCGTTCTCGGCCATCTCTTCAGGTTATGTCGCGCAAGCGTTTCTGATTCGCATAACCGTTTCCGCCATTCACGCCGTCGCCCTTTAATACAAGGATGGATTTTGCCATCGTACACGGTTATGTGTTTGCATTACATACGCTCCGCCGGTCTGAAACCATTAATTACTGACGCGGCTGCACTTGAGGTCGAGCTTCGTTGATAACCATTCTGTAGTCCGACTTGTTTGCTTGTTCCGTGTTTACTTTCAGTCCTTTTATTGTCCTTATTAACTCTTTGACAAACTGTTCTATTGGTTGCCTGATGTCGGTATCCCAGTCGGCTACATTTGTTCGCCGCGTTCTTTTGAGATATACCGTATGGTTTACCAATGTAGAGGTTTTCGAAAGTCACCCGACAGAACAGTTTTTAGACTCTGCAATGATACAGGTACTGCCTTTTACGAATTCTACATCACTGCCGGCCAGCATGTTTAAACTGCTGAAATCGCGACAATTGCTATTAATATCCTTTTCATAAAAATAATTAAGTTGTTATTTCTCAATAATCAGTGCGCTGTTGGTGCCTCCGAATCCGAATGAGTTTGAGAGCACGGTGTGCAGCTCGGTTTCCACGGTTTGGGCGGCGATGTTGAGTGGGGCGGAATATTCGTCGGGATTGTCGAAGTTCACGTTCGGTGCAACGAAGTTGTGTTGCATCATCAGAATGCTGTAGACGATTTCGCCTGCGCCGGCCATCCAACATTCGTGGCCGGTCAGTGCCCTGGTGGAGCTGATGAGTGCGCCTGTTGCCGCAGTTATATGGGCGAGGGCTTTGGCTTCTCGAAACATGCCCCGCGGGAGTGGAGGTGTGGCGGGCGTTATGCGTCGATTTTGCCAGCCGCGCCCGCGTCGTCTGCGGCATCGCCAGCCGGCCAGCACGCTGCCGTCGTCGCTGGTTGATATTCGCCGCGTTTTGCAACCATAGCCCGTTACTTCGCAGAGCTATCGTGGCGCCGCGGCGATGGCGGGTCTCTATCTTCGGCGGGGCCGCTCCGCCATCACTGGGATGAGTCCGTCGCGGTCGCGGTCGAACGGCGGGAGGTTTGCCCGCCTGTCCATCCGCTTTGAGAATGCACCGAGGCGTCGAAGGTGGCCATGAATATACGTTGACTTCTGGGCGCCACCGCAGAACCATATCCTGAAGACCTTAGCTTAATCATCATGTAGCCGAGCCTGATGAATGACTCTGCTCGCACAGGCTGCGCTCACGGTGAAGTTTACGCCGCGCAGGTGAAGATGGAAGCCTATGTTCATCGTTACGGTGGAGTTCATCGATTGGAAGATGTATCCGCTGCCGAGGAGCGGCCGAGTCGTGTTTGGCTTCCGAAGTGATGCGGGCGGCTTCGATGACGGGTGTCGACGAGGAGTCGTTGCCAAAGATGCAGCCTATTTCGTTGCCGAACATATAATCTTCGTCGATGCCGGCCACCGCGAAGGCTTCCTTGAGGCCATGAATGCGTATTCGCCTCTTCGGGCAGGCCGGCCAGCATGGGCGGTCGAGCGAACCTTTGAGCTTCGGGCGTTCAATACCGGTGAGCCCAGACTGATAACCATACTCCAGCGTCGCGCGCCGTCGAGGCCGATACCGCTTTCTCGCCCTGTTCGCAGGCTTCTTTCCGTTACTTCTGTGTGTTCCTTCCGGAGGCATCCCCAGAGGCCGATGCCTGTCACTACGACCTTTTTCATGAACAAAGTCCCGTTGATTCCGGATGGTTTGTGCGGTAATATGTTGCATCGTCGCCTGCAAGGAAGGCTACGAGAGCGGTTACCCGTCGCCTTCCAAATCGGCCGGCCGGAAATCGAGTTTCTTGAGTTCGTCTGGTTCAAACTTTGTCACATCGCTTCAATAAACCTTGGGGCTGGGCGGCGTTCACGGTTGTTCGACGTGGTGCAACCTCCTGTGCCAACGCTTTGTTGCGCCGATGAGGGCGGCCTTGGCGGTGGAATAGTTTGCCCGTCTTGCAGTCCTTTCAATCCGGAGAGCGACGAGATGTTGATTATTCGCCCGTCGTCGTGTCATCATTCGCTCTGAGCAGGCGACGTGGTAGAAGAACCGTTGAGCGTGGTGTCTACAACAGAGTGCCACTCGCTGTTCTGCATGAATATCGCGAGATTGTCGCGACGGATGCCGTTGTTCACCAGCACGCCGATGTAGTCGTCGGGATGGCTGTTGTCTTCCCATTCGCCGAGGGCGCGCTCTATTCTTTTCGGGCTTCGACACATCGAATCGTAGTAGTTCGGCCGTCCGCCGGCTTGTTCGATTTCGTTTTCGCCCCGGCAGCCGCAGCTTGCTTGACACATAGTTAATCACAACGGGCAATCCCGTTTGTGCAAGTCGGATGGCTATGGCGCCATCGACTTTTGCCGCCTGCCGCCAAAAGCGTATTTCATTCTTCAAATATTCAATCGTGTTTGCGAGGTCGTCGCAGAAAGGTTTGTCTTCGACGATGGTTCGCAACCGTTCCTGAAGTCTGTAGATGTTCCGCGTAGCCGGCGCGAGTTCATCGGCAATGCCGAGGCACCGGTATTCGCGCGAGCCATCATCAGTATGCCCATCACCTCGTAGGCGTTCTCACGACCTTCGGGCACAGTAGGGCGGTGTTGCGCCCATGCCCACGATGTCCTGATTGTCGTTGTTGTTGGGAATGGAGTGCACATAGTTGGGCATGGCCAGTGTTTGGCATTCGGCAGTGGTTGACGTGGCGGTGAACCGGCAGGCTTGTTCCGTAGGTTCAGTCGGAGGTGCCCATGTTGAGGAAAGGCGGAAGAATACCGTTGATGCGGTCGTGGAATAGATAGTTGAGCTGGCGTTCGGCAAGCTACTGCGAGCCTTTACTATGCTGTCTTGACTTTATCTTCCTCGAGCGATATGTAGTCGCCGTGGAAGTTTCCGCCATGGCATTGACGCGTTCTCCGTTTCGGGGTCTGTGATGGGATTGTCGCACGCCGAGCTGAGCTCCTCGTCGATGAGCGTGTGGGCGGCAACGAGCGTGTCGTGAATCGGCCCGAGAATCTGCGGCGTGCATCGCAGCGAATAATAAGCCTGCACCTTTGCCTCGAAAACGTCCTGTTGGCATTTCTCCTATATGGCACGTGTTCGCGCTTCTGCAATCGACGACTCGCCCGCCAGACAGCCTCGCGCATGCGTTGGGCTATGAGTTGCTGGACCTGTGTGCCGACGACAAGCGTTAAGCGGTTCGCTCATCCAATCGTCCGAACGACGCGGCAATCTTCGTCCATCCGCCACGGCCGCAAGCACGCTCCAATCGAGTAGTCGTTCGGCATATAAATCTGGTTAACCGCACTGATACCCGGTCATCACGCTGGTTCCGTTTACGGCCATGAAAGTCCCTCACGATGCATGAATCTTCAATCGGCTCGATGCCGTTCTCTTTGAGTATCTCGGCCGACGGTCGCCGCTGGCCGCGATAATGCACCTTGCCTTTCTCGCCAATCATCGTGAGTGCGATGTGCCGCCAATTGCACGCAAATCGCCACTGGCTCCCACGCTCTCCCGTGCTGCGGAATAAAGGGCGGAAATGTCGGCGTTAATCATCTGCACGAGCATCTTAGCTACGCTGGCTGTATGCGCGAGCGCGCTTGTAGCAAACGTTCCGACGCGACGCAACCATGGCCGCCTTTACGCATGTGTCGTCGAGCGGCCGACTGCGTCTCGGTTGCGGCTGACTGCGAATGATGTTGTGGTGAAGTTCTTCGAGATGGCAGCGCCTCGACCCGCCATTGTGCCATCGGCCCGGAATCCGGTGTTGATGCCGTATATTATTCGATTCGTGGCAAATGATTTCAGAAAATCGTAGCAGTGTTGAATATTCTTGTAAGCAGTAGTTGTCGAGCTCCACCTTTTCCATTCTGAGAATCTTACGAATTGAGTCGACGGTGAAAACAATCTCTTCCATGCTTTCTTTGATAGTCTTAAACAAGCAGTTCCAACGAAATATGATTCTCAACATGTGTTGGGGAGGTCGTAACAGAAGTGCCTCGTCAGCAAGATGTTTGCAGCAAAGTAATTATTAAATTCTAGACGACTGAAAGGCGATTTCTTTCTCGGAATATGCAAACGATAGGACCTGCATGTATTCATCTCGGAGCACGCACGTATTATAATATATAAACGATTTATTTCTTCGTATCTCGTCTCGCTGCTGTTTGGCGAAACGTTCTTGCCTAATAATAATATGTAGTTGGAAGTAGCTATTATGGCGCCGTTAGCTTCGATAGATGCTCTTTTATGAATCGGTTGCCTGGTGCGACACCTTCTTCTTCAAAAGGTTCTCAAGCTTGCGGATGTCTTTTTCCATTCGACCTGACAACAATCTCTTTCTCCGGACGAATAACGAGTATCGAATTTTTCGGCTTCAAGGCGGTATCGACCATATCCAACTGCTCGTTAGCAGAACTTCAAACGTCGGCTAAGAAGAACCTCGGCAAGCGGGGATAATTACGGTAGACAAAGCGCGGCTTGCTGTGGTCTTCCCCTTGTCGCGCCAGCCTTTATTACGGGTACATATAACAACGTTCTTACTGTGGCCAGTTGCAATGGCGCGCGCTCAATGGGAATGGAATCGGCTATACACTCCGTCGAGCATCGCTGTCCGTCGATGTCGACAATCTTGCTCACATAAGGCAAACTGCTCGTGGGCCCGCGCCAATTCTGTTTAGTCTATGTGAATTAAGCCGTCGCGTTCCCTGCAAATATTCACCGCGACCGGTTGGCAGTTGGTGGTTTACAATTTCGAAAGACATCTCCCGCCGAATATTTGCAAAATAGGTATCGTAGTCGAGCGGAACTATCTCGTGGCTGGAAACTTATCGTAGAGCAGCCTCGGATCTAATATGCATCCCTGTGACGAGGTGCCGCAAACCAATATAATCGTGCTTGGCCAACATGTCGATGTTTGAAATCTTGGCTCTCCGCGGCTGTCGACTCATATATGAGTCCGTTACACGCCGTCGGCCGGAGACTCCTATATATATCGGACACGTCATGTTTCGCGTGGTGCATCAAGAACTCAGATGTGAAAACTCCACATCCCGCCCCCTTCAAGTACTAATCCTATATTGCTGTTGATTTGCATAAAACAAGTAATTTCAGCACAAAAGGTATCCCTTTTGGTGGAAAGATGGGTAACTTTGCGCGAAACAAAATCAAAAACAAAATGTTTGAGTAAAAGAAACCTATATCAATCGTCGCGCCGGAACTGAAAAAGCTCGTGAAAAGCGGCGTTATTATTTTCGTTCGGCAACAACGAATCGCTGGCAAACTGCCCAGCAAATGCGCTACGACCCATTCAGGGCAAGATTCATCGTTCCTCTACTAGTTTCGGACAACAACGCGACGGCCTTGTTGCGTGATTGATATTGATGAAAACACCGAAAGCACTGATTGGAACGACATCGATATCGAAGACATCGTTTGGTTTGGAAGTGTCGATACGGTTCACGATATGGCCAGCCAAGTGGGGAGTGAACAATTCGGGCCTCGATGTCGACTCTAAAGACAATATGCGAGCGCCAACCAGAATCGCAAGATTCATTTCTCGCCCTATCGCTCAGATATAAAAATCCAAATATTCGATCTTCTCAATATCCATCCCCGATAAACAAAAAGAAGCCGCAAGCCTAGACCTCATTCATGCAGTGGTGAAAAATGCGCTCTGTAAAAACCGAGGAAGAAATTGCCGAGCTTGAGCAGGTTGCAACATTACGAGATGCATACAACGGCAATGAAGATAAAGTAGGGCCCGACGTAACGGAAAATATGTCGGCGGCCAGCTTATCGGTATCGCCAACTCCCTTTGGTTCGATGGTTTCATTCCCCGCCCATATTTTCACAACATGCGAAATAATGTCACTAGCATCTCCGTCGATGGCCGAGCTCAAAGACGGTCGCCTCGTGCTATGCGACTGCGGAGCTGAAAATATGAATCATTACGCTCTGACAACACCCGCACGTTCCCTGTTAACGGGAAATTCACACAACGTCAGTTAGATGTTTACAACGCCGTGGTTGAAGCTCACGACAAGGCCTTCGGAGATGTCCTAGCCGGGTTAAATATGGACGTGCACTTTGCCGCCCGTCGCAGTATATTCGACAGGATGAAAGAGCTCGGTCTCGCCAAAGGCAACACCGACGACGCTCTTGCAGCTGGACGCACGCGATGTTCCTACCACACGGATTGGGTCACAGTGATGGAATAGATGTGCGCGACATGGAAGCTCTCGGACAAATCTATGTGGATTCGACGACGAAACACGTCCAAATCTCGAACAGTTCGGAACCAACTGCCTGCTATGGGACGCTCGTCTTCAGGAAAAGCTTTCGTTGTGACCGACGAGCCGGGAATATATTTTTATTCCAGACCTAATCGACGAATGGCGGGCAAAGAAAACATTGCGCCGAATTCCTCAACTTCGACAAACTCGACGAGTATAAAGATTTCGGCGGAATCCGCATCGAAGACGATCTGCTAATCAACCAGACGGTTGTCGGTTCATCGGCGAAGACAGGATTCCATATCACGCAAAAAGACGTCGAAGAATACATTTGCAAATAATAGATAGAACACAAAACATTTTTAATAAAACAAACATCAAACTAGAGACGGACAATAAAGTCCGAGACACAAAATTTCTATGATTCTAACATTAGCGCTGCTAGCTCTTGCCAGCACCGGGCCAATGCAGCACCGAAGAAGAAGGGAATGCAAATTCCAACAAACCAGTTTTCGCGGTAGTAAAAACAAAACCCAATCACAAGCATCAAGAACCAAAAACCGTTCGGGCACCTGTTGGGATTACGCAACACTCAGCTATTTCGAATCCGAAATACGCGACTACCGGTAAGACCTACGACCTGTGTGAGAGACTTCGTAGCAAAACAAAACCTACATGGACCGTGCTATTCAGGTTGTGCGTTTCCACGGCGACTGCCAGTTTGCACAAGGTGGTTCGGCTTACGACCCACTTTATTGCTTGGAGAACTACGGAATTTGTCCTCAGGACGCAATGCCTTTCCCAGGGTCTCTCACGGGCGATTCGCTGTTCAATTTCAACGAATTCTTCTCGGTTCTTAGTCCCTACGTTGAGGCCGTTGCAAAAAGCAAATCGGATAAATTATCTAAAGCAATGAAGCCGGTTTACAAGCCATTCTCGACGCCTACCCTCGGCAAATGCCTTGGAGAACTTCACCTACGAAGGCAAAAACTACACTCCGAAATCGTTCGCCGCAAGCCTCGGTCTTAACTGGAGCGACTACGTAACCGTAACATCCTACACGCACCACCCGTTCTACACTCAATTCGCAGTAGAGGTGCAAGATAACTGGCGCTTCCCACAATCTTACAATCTACCGATGGACGAAATGATGCAAATCATTGACAATGCCATAATGAACGGCTACACCGTGGCATGGGGAAGTGATGTGAGCGAGCCGGGATTCACCCGTGACGGACTGGCTTACATGATTGACAGCAAGAAAATGCAGAGTCTCAAGGGCAGTGACATGGCTCGTTGGCTCGGATTGTCGGCCAGTAGAAACGCAGCATCATCGACTCGCTCGGGTGAACGTTCCCCGAAATAACTCAACTCAGGCGCAACGTCAAGAGCGTTTCGACAACTGGGAGCTAACCGACGACCATGGAATGTTGATTTTCGGAATCGCTAAAGACCAGAACGGTAAAGAATACTACATGGTGAAAAACTCATGGGGCGAAACCGGCGCTTATAAAGGAATATGGTATAGACCAAGAACTTCATCGCCGCCAATACCATGGACTATATGGTGAACAAGAACGCCATCCCACAGAACATACGCAAGAAGATTGGGCTTTAAATACCCTCTCTTTTAATTTCCCAATAACTTTTATCCCGGGCAGAGTCGCGAAGACATCTCGCCCGGATGAGTCGTATAAAAAGAGATTATTCAGCCTGTTTATTTTCACGATTGTTTTGCGGCTGTTCACGATATATATATATCTCGAGGAAGAGCGAGAGAGCGGGTCGGTAGTGCCTATGCGAACATCGCTAACTCGAATGATTTTTCATTAAATCGGTGACCGGTAAACCGTGCCTGAAAAATTTTTGTGCAAACCCGATGTACGTTTTTGTCGCCTGAGATTTTTTAAGCAATACGGTCACCGTTTTGCTTCCCTGGAATTCAGGACAGTTTCCCTGCGACCGTTTTTGCTTCCCTGAGTTTCAAGGACAGTTTTTCGGTCACCGTTTTTGTTTCCCTGAGTTTTGCGGGCGTGATTTCCCTCGATGACCGTTTTGCTTCCCTGAGTTCAAGGACGGTTTTTCGATGACCGTTTTATGCTCTCCGAGTTTCAGGCGCGGTTCCCGCAGGGCGGATGCTAACGTGCATTCCGCCCTGAGTTGGCATCTACATGAGAAATTGTGTCAGATTTCATCTTTCAAACATTGTTTTTCGGGGGCAATACTTCACCCCGAAAAACAAAGCGAAAGAGGGGATGTGTTGTTGCATTCCACGAAATAAAAAGAACAACAATAAGTCCGAATACGCACAGCCACGACAGAAAGAAATAGGGAGCATCCCCTATTAGGAATGCAATGAAAAATTAAAGAAATTATTATTTACTCTCCACAAACCGTGCAGGTTGCAATATTCGCGAGCGTAGACTTGCTTTTGCGTTTGTTAGGAACTCGGCTACGGGTTTATCGGTTGGCTCAAGATATTTGCGCAGCACTTCGTTGTTTTCAGTGATGAGCTCAATCCATTGAATGAAATGCGCCTCGGTCATAGGGGTGTTCAACTGAACCCACGGTTCGCGATAACCTCCCTCAATCTTTTCAATCACGGAACATGCTTCTCGGTTGCTGCGTCGGTTGAATTTTCGTTGAGCAGCTGGAAGCTTTCGCAAAATTACTTCCTGGATTCAGAATCTCTACGATAGTTGCCGTTGGCAACGTTCTTGTAAACTTCGTTTCTCTTTGTCATAATACTGAGTTATTATTTCGATAATGTTTGTGTGCTAACCTTTCAGGCCCTGTGGCACAGCCGTTAGTGTTGCCGGAAAGGTTTGCGTGCAAAAATGAGTTTTTAATTTTAGAATCAGATTATTTTCTCCACCACATGTGTATACATAGATGTTTAGCGAAACGAAAGAGGATGTACCCTTAATGGCACATCCTCAGATTGATTGTAGCGAGCCTAAGCTCGGGGAATAATTCACCTGTCTTTATTCTATAGCAGCCACGCCGGCAAGATTTTTGCCTTCGATGGCTTCGAGCATCGCACCGCCGCCGGTTGATACGTAGAAACCTTGTCGGCCAAAATCGAATTTGTTCACAGCTGCAACCGAGTCGCCACCACCAACGAGCGAATAAGCGCTGTTCTTCTGTGTGAGCTTCGGCTGCAGACTGGCGATGTCGCCCGTGCCGCGCGAGAAATTCTCGAATTCAAATACGCCAACCGGACCGTTCCATGGGATGGTTTTCGACGACATGATAATCTTCTTCCAGTTCTCAACCGACTGTTCCGAGGGCGTCCATAGCCCTCCCAGCCGTCCGGGAATGTTGTAGATGTCGACCGTTTGGCGATTAGCGTCGTTAGAGAACTTGTCGCCAGCCACCGTGGCTACCGAAAGCGAGAGGTTAACGCCCCTTTTTCCTTTGCGGCCTTAATAACATTGAGAGCTTCGGGCATAAGGTCGTCCTCGTGGAGCGAGATTACCAATTTTTCCGCCCCTGTGCCTTGATGAACGTGAGCCCATTTCCGCCGCCAATGATTAGGTTGTCAACCTTGTCGAGGCAGATTCTTAATCACTGCCAGTTTGGAGCTAACCTTCGAACCGCCGATAATTGCAGTAAAGGGTGTTCGGCGTTTTTGAGAACGTTGTCGATGGCCTTGACTTCTTTCTCCATTAGTAAACCCAGCATTTTGTGGTCCCGGCGTCGAAATAGTCGGCAATCACGGCTGTAGATGCGTGTTTACGATGGGCTGTTCCGAAAGGCATCGTTTACGTAGACATCGGCATAGGATGCAAGCTTCGGCAAAATCTTTCTGACGATTCTTCATCTCGGCCTTTGCGGCGTCGTATTCGGGCGTGCCTTTTCAACGCCAACGGGTTTGCCTTCTTCCTCGGCATAGTAGCGAAGATTTTTCCAGCAACAGGGCCTCGCCTCCTTTGAGCGATGATGCTTCGGCCTCCGGCGTTGCCGGCGTCTTTGGCAAATTTAACCTCCACACCCAGGGCTGCACTCACGTCTCTTCACTATTTGCGAAAGCGATAGCTCGGGCTTCACTTTTTCCCTTTGGTTTGCCCATATGACTCATCATGATAAGAGCACCGCCATCAGATAGTATTTTCTTCAGCGTGGGCAGTGCACCGCGAATTCCAGGTGTCGTCGGTAACATTGCCGTTTGCATCCAGAGGAACATTAAAAATCTACGCGGACAATTGCGCGATGTCCTGCAAAATTGAAATTCTCGATTTTCATAAAACTGTATGTATTTAATGATGAAAATATTTATTCTGTCAATCCACCGCAAACGAGTGCAGGTCTACGAACTTTCCGCGCTGTCTGCGTTGTTCTATCATTTCGGCGAGCTTTCTGCGGCGATGGGGAGCTATCCATTTTCGGGCGAAGATATTTGGAATTGCAACACCCACGGCTATACAAATCAGAATGAGCGAACCGTTTATGGCGTTGTGAACCGCCACGGTTAATTCGCCCACTACGCCCTGCATCTCAATGAATCCGTAGAGAGCACGATACATCAACACACCCGGAACCATCGGAATCACGGCCGGGATGGTTATGCACTGAGTGGCGTGTGGAAAATGTGAACGGCCTTGATGTTGATTATCGAAATCAGAGCCGAACGCAGAGCGACCCGATTATCGGGCCCATATCCAAACCGAAATTACCGCTCCCCGGACCCAGGCTCACAAAGTTGCGTGAGCAATGGCAGTGACTCCGCCCGCAGCTATCCATGGCATCAACTTGAGTGGAATGTTATAGATGGTGGCGAAACCCATGGCCGATATTCCGGCTGCAAGAGCATATTCTATGAAGGAGCGGTGGGGCGTCATGCTCAAATCTTTGACAGTTGTCGATGCCGCCGCATTTAATGGCCTGCACTATTCCGGAAAGCCATAGCGGTGACGATGAGCATCGTGTCGTGGCGCGAACCAATCCGGTTTCGATATTATTGTCAAGCAAATCGTTCACCCGCGTTGATCAGTGGCACTGCCCAAGCACGATGAGACAGCGCGCAGGCCATGAGCGGATGCCACGGCGTTGACGAAACGATAAAAGGCTGAAGCCACAGCGGAATAACTGCCTTCATTTCGGGCGTGGCTGTGAACGGCGAAAACAACGCTAAAATAGTTGAGAGAAAAGCAGCTATGGCGAAGTTGGCATACACGTTCGAACCTAGATGATTCAGGTACATCCGCGGTCGGTTGCCCAGTGCGGCGGCTGATCGGGCACAGAAGAAAAGACGTCCAGTCGCACCCGTGAATGCAGAAACCACCGCACGCAAAACCGGCGCATGTGCCACCATCCACCCGAATAATGACGTTTGCCGCGACCTATGCGCTCCAGTTCGGCGCCGAATCGCTCAAGACTATAATCCTCGCTGATGGCACGCCATGTGAGCTTAGAAATTTGTTCGATGATTTCCATGTTGATGCCGTGGTTGGAGCATCGTTGCATTTTCGAGAAGCTGTGACAGTCGTCGCTCAGGTTCACGTGCAGCATGTAGTAGTCTATTTCGATGTGCGGATTCTCAGCCGGCAAACCCAAACGGCGGCTGTACGTTCAAGGTTGCGGCGCACTCTGCTAGTGTCGGCCGAACTTTTCGATGAGTAACTGCCCTTGGTTCTTAGTAGCAAGTCGAGCTTCTGTCGCAGAATCTTGCTAGTTACGATATTATCTTTTGAATTCATGTGTTAAGAGCGTTATCCTCACGAATTTCTCGACACAAAGGTAAGTCTTTATGCCGAAACGTCCTGTTGGTTGAATGGAAGGCTATGCATGGCGACGGCTATATTCTTCTTTGCTCGTTCGGGTTTCGGGGCTTCGGCGAGTGGCATATCGGGCGGATTGATGGATGAAACCGATGCGAATCCCGGCATCCAGTAATTTGTTGCCTCTTGCGGTCGGCCGGCAATCAAATGCACCGGCACTCCACGCTCACGGGCCATATGGAGAATCCGAACAGGCAGCTTGCCCGTAGCGTTTGTGAGTCGGCCGAACCCTCACCGGTAAGAACAAAACGACGCGCCGCGCAGTTTCTCGTCGAACGACGCCTTGTTTTAAAAGAATATCGCTTCCTCATTCCATTCGCGCGCGCGAGATATTGCATGAAAGCTATATCCCAACCCGCCCGCCGCTCCGGCGCCTTTGTTTTTGCGAGTAGTCGAAACCGAACGTTTTACCGATGCTCGGGCGAATGTTTCGGCGCGCCTGTCGAGCATCTTCATTTCTTCAGCCGGCTCCTTTTTGTTTTCCGAACACAACAGCGGCTCCTCTCGGCCCGTAGAGCGGATTCTCCACATCGGAAGCCAGCGTTATTCGCACCTCCGTTCTTATTCGATTGAACACTTTTCGCCGAACGATTCCTTGAGCGCAAGGAGCATCCCTAGTCCGCAGTCGCTACCGCCGAACCGCCCAGCCCCACGACAATCTCTTTTTGCTCCGCTTCTTAAGGCCGCTGCGGCAATTCGCCCACGCCATAGGAGGTAGCTCGCAGCACTCGCCGGCTATTTTTTCCTCAATGAGCGTTAGACCGCATGCACGGGCCGACTCGATGATGACTGTTCCGCTTTACGTCTACGGCCAATTGCGCCGTGATAGGTCGCATAAGCGCATCGTGACAATCTACATTCAGCATCTTGCAGGGCGTTATATCTGAATATGCTTCGAGCCAACCGTCGCCTCGTCGCTGCAGCGGAATCAAGAGTATTTTCGGCCTCCCGGATGGCGGACTTTCAGCGCGTCGGCGGCCGCCTTTTCACGCTTCGCCCGATGTGATACAGCCCTTAAAAACTGTCCATTGCCAGAATAATCTTCATGTGCATAACATATAATGTGTATTGAAAGATTGCAAAGCTACGGTTTTCCTGTATATCGATATGTTTCCTAATCGCCACCCATAAGGTGCGCCTACCTGTCGGCTTCGCCATTCCTCCCTGCCACCTGCGCTGTATCCTCTCCGAATTGTTAAAATAAGGCCCCCAAAAACGGCAGAAAAATCAGACTCCGTAACTTGTTGATAATCACGGATAATAGAGACGCCTAAACTTTCTGCGCATCTAGTTTAAAATTAGATGCGCAGAAAGTTTCGAACTTGTGCGCAGAAAGTTTTGACAAGATGCGCATCTGCTTCCGACTGGGTTTAACAAAATTGTTACGAAACGTAAAACCGCCCAATCTCTATAGCTAGAAACCGGACGGAGTTCAAAGGGATTGACAGAAAAATACTTCGTTTATTATCGCATGTTCATTATCGGTTAGTTTACATCAACTTCGATATTCTTTCATTTTCATTGGTTAGTTACGGATTGGAACTCGGTTCTTCCCGCATAAATTTCGTTTTATCCTTGTACGAAACTCAATTCGTCGAGGCTGAAAGCGCGCCCCATTTCGGCACTTTTCACGAACTGAACGCTCACCTTCTTGATTAGGTTGGCGCCAGCCTTCTTGGCCTCTCTTCGGTGGCAGTGCCTTTCGAGGCTGATGGTGAGATGGAACGAACCGAGGTCGCCCAACCGAACGCTGTTGCCTGTCTGTAGGGCATGAATGATTTCAAATTGCAGCGCGTCGAGCACGGCTTTGATGTCGGAGCTCGAAACGGTGGAGCGCTTTTTTCAATCAGTTTCACAATCTGCGGCAACATCAACGGTGTCGTAGGGTGCAATCTGTGCATAATACTTCGTCTCTGTCCTCTTCTGTGGGTTCTTTTTCCCTTGATAATAAATTTAATCATTGCGTTTAAAGTTTAAATTGTTATTGTTATGAATTGATTTACACAGGCTCCGCGCGAGGCAGAGGGGCTGTGTTCTTGCTGTGATTAATACGCCACGAACGATCGGACACCACGGTAGCCATCCTCTGCACTACTAGAAAATCTCATGACTCCCAATTCCGGTGTTATAACTCCTGCACAGTAGTAAGAGAACATAGGAGTCTCTGTACTCGACCAATATGCTAAACTTGTGCTATTAACTCAGGCCTTACCACCCACTTGTGTAAAGGCAACCTTTACTAACCCTCCATACCAGTAATAATTCTTTGTAATAATCGGCTATTGTTACACTGGTGCGATTGCTCAAACCCAAGGCAGAGAATGCCCATGTCCAATCACTATAAGATGGTAAATACCATTGCAGGGCAGGCGTACCCGTGTAAGTTACACTTAGGTCGTAATGACCTGCGTCATAAAAGGCATGGTACCCCATATTGTTGCCTTTGACTATACCATTAATACTGTAACTTGCATTCCACGTCTCTTCCTTTCCACTAGTAGCAGAACCAAGTAGAGCATCACTTAAATTTGTCACCATATATGTATTTTCCCTAATTAAAAAGTTGCCCCAGGTTGTCCAATCTACAGCATCTTTCGGCTATTGCCATGTGTTTGCTACGGCTTAGCACTACGGCGATAGGGGTCTTGGCAGTCGCGGCCGGTTTGCCTCCGTAGATAGTCTCTTTGACGGTGCCGATAGAGCCGTCGCTCATCAGATAAAGAAAGGCATACATTAGCTTTACATTGAGTACATAAGAACCATTCTGTTCTAACTGTAGCGGCGTAGACGGATTAAAAGTTAAGCCGGCATTTGCCATCGAAATGTTATAGATATTGCCGGTATCGAAAGTGAGTTTCAACTTCGATATGTCGGTAGTAGGCATAAACATTGTTTCTTTATTACTTATGGAAGTATAAGTCTCGGAAGTGTATGGAGCTTGAGGGATTAGCGCCATAAGTGAGGTTCTCGGATATAGCTGCAGATGTGCTGATAGACCAAGTGCCTGTAGAAGCGTCGTAGATTGACGAACTGGGTATGTCGGTTGCATTTACAGAAGCGAGTGTTGCGGTAACACCGAGAAGTTCATGTAACCCTGTGAGTTTAATCTTTACTTTGGCACCGACGTGTTTTTGAGTGTAAAGGATATTTGCTGCCTTTTTGGGCGTTGCTGCGATGGTTTCTGTCTTTCTTCCTATCAATGCTGCATCGGCATCGGTACGGGTTACGGTGAGGTTGTTTCCGCTGCGGGCAACCTTGCTGTTGAAGAGCACAAAGTCGTAGGTCTTTCCCTGCCTCGAGAATAATATCCTCATTGGCCGAGGTGGACGTGAAGACACCGCTGGTTACTGTGCCGGTGATTTCGCCTCTTGAGGGTGGGTGGCGGCATCGTGAGGCCAGCATGGTGTAGGTGTCGTTAGGGCAGGGTACGCGTGGCGGCGGGCTAGGGTGTTTGTGGTGTCGCGCTGCAAGGTACATTCGGCAAGAACTCCGTTGCCGAGGTCTACCATCTTCTGCTCGAGCTTCACGGGTCTTTTCGGCTTTGCTGCCTGCGCGGGTAATATCTGCTTCTCCTTTGTCGTTGTAGTCGGCAAAGTCTACTTTGAACTCAACGGCTTTGGTGAGGGTCTACTTCTTTTCCGTCGGAGCCGTTGTTGTCGTTACCGAGCCACAAGGGTGAGCAGGGCGACGCTAAGAATGCTTTGATAAAATTGTTTGCTTGTTCATTGTTCTTCCTGTTTTTAATATTCGTCTTCATCTTCATTGTCCCATATCTGACCTTTGCTTGGCAGGGGCTACTGTCGAGGGATCTCCGAAAAGCACGGTGCCGGCATCGTGCTCGCCTTTGTCGTCGTAGCCCGGTTGCACGGTGGAGCCGCCTGCATTGGGACGAACGAATTTCGCAGATGAATCGCTCGTTCTCTAATTCGATTACCTCGCTCTTGGGAGGCGTCATGAGAAATGCTTTTGTTCATACTGATAACTTTATTATTTCGTGATTACATTATTTGTCGTCGTGGCAAGGGGTAATCGAAAGGAAATGATATCCGTAACCCAATCGATGCCACCCGGGCGCCAGCCCGAGTGTGGGTTCATGCTTGTGGAAACACGGCAAATTGCCGCCTGAAAATCGTACGGCTTTTTGTCGGGAAATTCTTTTCCTATTTTCTCTTATCTCGCTTCCCGAAAGGATACGAAAAACGGCACGGAGAATCTCTTGGAATCCCCGTGTATGCTGGGTATGTGTGCTCTACGCGCGCGCGTATGAAAAAGCTAATTAATAGGTCTGGCCTGTGTGTGTGTGTGTGTGTGTGTGTGTGTGTGTTAGCACTTTTTCCGAACCATGCAAGGATATAGCGTTAAAAACACGGGAGAAGTGAAATTCTCTCGCGCCGTATTGTTGCTATAATAAAAGGTAGGTTCGAAACTCATGGCGGCAAAGGTATATCAATCAATTCGATTGAGCAAAAATGGGCTTATATATTCTTGATTTAGAAACAGTAGTGGAAAGCATTCCCGCCTTTCGTACGTAGGAGATGATGAGAAAATCAAAGTAGTTTTGCACGGTCTTCGTGGAAGAGAAACGATAGGAAGTTTGTTGGTTCTTTCAGGAGATGAATATAATGTTAGAGTTGGATACATTACTTGATTACATGTATAAAATGAACTATAAAACCTTGGCTAGCCGAACCTCGGGAGCTATTCTCGTTGTAGCCATCGCGCTGACGATGATAAGTATTGCCGGCTGTCGCGACGACGAAATAGGTAGTGCGCCCGAGCATAACGACACGGGTGGGCCAATTGTCAGTAAGCATACCGGACTTTGATGTGCTTAACGAAGGAAATATGGTCGAATAAAGCTACGCTCGACTATCTCGACTTTTCGACCGGCGTTTATCTCCCGTAATCATCTATCCTTCCACGTAATCCTCGAGAGGCTGCATGGAACTTGGCGATGTGGGCAACGATATCAAAGTATATGGCGGTAGCTTGTGGATTATAGTTAACCAGTCGAACAAGGTAGAAGTGACTGATGCACGAACTGCCGTGAGCCGCGGGCGGGTGGAGGTACCCAATTGCAGATATATGGCTTTAAGTGATGGATTCGCCTACGTGAGTTCGGTATGTTGGCCGGATAAATTCAAAAGAGCGTGCTTGGGTGCGATATATAAAAATCGATACACTTTCGTTACGTGTAGTTGACCGCTGCATCGTGGGGCCATCAGCCTGAAGAGATTTGCGTCGTAGGCAACAAACCATATGTAGCCAAAACAGCAGGGATATAACCCCACGCAAGGAATGGCCTACGACCGCCGGGCGGAGTATCATCGACCCGCGAACGTCTCAGCGAACGGCGATTGATGTGGCACCTAATCTGTTCAGACTTCGTACTGACAAGCACGGCAATGTGGGTTTCGTCGAGGGAGATGATGCTTCGACGCCATCGCGACTCTACAAGATTTCCAACGACAGGGTGGGAGAGCATGTTCGATATTCCTGTGACCGACTTTCGACTTTCTTGTGCGATTCGCTCGTCTCATCAGAACGAAAAAGACTTGGAGTCATCAATATCCGGACTAGCAGAATCCTGACTCGCCAGTTGGCCCATATGCCTGCCGGCGAATCAGTGCAAAACGCCTTATGGGGTGATTGTCGACGCCTCCAACGGTAATATATACGTAATGGATGCAACGAATTATGTTTCGAGTGGTCGACTGTTTTGCTTCGACCAACAGGGGGCATATAAATGGAGCGTCAGGACGGGCGATATTCCCGGTCATGCCTGCTTCGCGGAGCGCAAGGTAGATGTTCCGTCGGTAGTTCCGCCCGCGTCCGGGTTCGGCCTATATCAGCTGCAGTCGACGAACATAGTGCCCGCGCCCATCAGTTCATTAACGCATTGCCTGCTGTTGACGCCGACGACAACGTGGACTCTGTTCTCAAGAAGTGCACTGCTGCTCTGAAGGGAGGATTTGACGGTATGATAAGCCTTGGCGGATTCGGCGGTTATATAACTTTCCACTTCGACCACCCAATTCGCAACATATCAGGCGAGCCTGACCTTCTCATCAAGGGAATGCCATGGTGGGTGCCAGCGAGCCGAGCATAGTGATGGTGTCGAAAGATGAGAACCGAAACGACTACCAGACGACCAGTGGTCTCGAGCTCAAAGGAAGTGCCGATACCGACAGTGCAGGCAAGGTGACGTTCGGCTATCGGATAACATACACCGAAAATCCGATGCGCGACATCCCCGACCGATAGTCGTGGCGTATCGGGTACCGTTCCGCGGAACGAATTTCATAAGCAGGAATATTTCCTGATGTGGCTGCACGGCCAGCTCACGTTCGAGGGAACTCTCTTGCCACGGAACGGTTATCGGAACCCGTTCTGTATTATCAGTTTCCGATTCGGCTATGTCGACAACCCGCCAACCGATGAAGGCTCGTCATTCGATATCGACCGGGCCGTCGACTCGCATCGCAATCCTGTGCACCCTGACCAGATTGATTTCGTCTCGTGCTCTACAACGCCCAGAACCAGGCAGTGCGGATGGCTTTCGGTGAGACGTCGACTCAGTGCGCGGGACAAAAGACTTACATTATTTAAACCAACATAAAAGCAAAATGAAGAAAATCTACACAACACTCGCGCTCGCAATGGTTGCGGCGCTATCAGCATCGGCCCAAAATGTCGTGGCCGATTTTGAAAACATCGAAGGAGTGACTCTCAATGCCGACGGATATTACATCGGCCGCGAAACCTCTCGAGAATTTAATAACTCAGTGGTGCAAAGGGATATTGCGACTTCAAACAAGGCCCGTTCCGTTTCTCACAGAGCTACACACCATCCTATCCCGCATGGTCGGGCTTTGCTATTTCCAACCGAACCGAAACCGCCTTCAACAATCTCACGCCCGACCAATACAATAATGTAGTTGGCGGCGGATATAGCGGCTCTTCCAATTTCTGTGTGGTATAGGTTCGATGGATAGCATCAGCGTCGACCCCTGAGCACTAAAAGTAAGCAACGGCTTTTACATCACCAACCTCGGCCTATTCGAAGAACAGTTTCACCAAAGGCGACAGCTATGCAAAGGCACTAAAGCAGGAAGGCGACTTTTTCCAAAGTAACCGTCACGGGCGTGAAGGCCGACCGCAGTGAAGTCAAGAAAGAAATAATGTTGGCCGAGGTGGTCTACGGTTCGCTCGTCTATATAAACAACTGGCGATGGGTAGACCTAAGCGACTTCGGCGAGGTTTCAACGTTGCGCTTCTCGTTCACCGGTTCCGACACGGGCCAGATGGTCTTAACACCTCGGCCTATCGCGTAATAGACAACTCACGGCCAGCGTAACCAACCTCTGTTCCGTCGGTTCGACAGCGATGCCGTCGAAGTGGCCCGCCAAGGCACTCAACGGTATTCGCCTCTCCGCTCCGCAGAGGCGTGCTAACATCGTCAAGATGAGCGATGGCACAACACGCAAGGAAATTGTGAGATAGAATATGAACAAAATAGGCCCGGAAATAGTGCCTATATATATAGAGTAGAAACGGAGCAGAATACGACCCGAATACAGTCGTATTTTGCTCCGCTCTTTTGAATATACCCCAAATACGGTCGTATTTCTGTTCTCCTGGTAGACGGCATCACCCCTTGGGGCGTTCTCCCAGTGAAAGGACGAACTAACCCCTGATATATCGACAACCGAACCTATAAAGCCGTAAACGCGGCAACAAAACCGAAAGATTATCACCGGGTATTGGCAATTGCAAGCGGGAGGTCGCGCTTTTCCTTAAACAAACCGTAGGCAACCCAAAGGGTACGAGTTTATTCCGGCCATGAATGGCTGAATGAATGTACCTTTATGGCCGAAGCGAGATTATTCTGAATCTGCGGAAAATAAAAATATACATCATCAACCGATGTGCTCATAGCCTACCCAGCCCATCATACCAAAAAATTTTTCTCTTGCTCATTGAATAAAACGTTTGATTAGGTTGGCGAAGGTAGAACCAAATGGCAGAAATATTTTTCATATCAGACGATAAGTGAGCTATCTGGATTTTCTTCGGCGGATTAGTGTCAAGGATTTTTAGACTTAACTATCGCACTCACAAAAATCTACAAACAAACTTATTTATGAACATCATCGCAGAATATTAGGATTGAGCGACGCTTATGTTATCACTCCCCGTTGTTGCCCAGAAATTTGTGGGCGGCGATATCTCGCTTCTACCGTCCCTACGAGCAAAAAGGGTGCAAAATACTACGATGCATCCGGGAATGCCATTCCCGCGCTCTGCCCTTCTTGGCCCAACAGGGATGGAATGCACAACGGGTTCCGATTGTTCGTCGACTCCATCGAAGGCACCGGCCGAAAAACGGGCCCGAAGGTGCCGTGCAAGACTTGGATTATGTAACCGCACTCGGGAAACGAATCAAAGACACCGGACATAAGTTTATGCTCGACCTCCACTACTCTGATGCACCGACCCTGGGCAACATGCCGTACCAGTTGATTGGACCAGCGCATCGCCCGCCGAACTAGTCGACAAGGTGTACAGCTACACAAAATCCACCCTGCAACATCTCGTGGCAGCCGGCGCAACACCTGATTTCATCCAGCCGGAGCGAGATAACCTACGGCATGCTTTTGGCCCACTGGAAGATGCTATCCTACCGGCGCAAACTATGGCTCGGGAACTTTCGAAAACTTCTGCACGATATCTGAAAGCCGCCATCAGAGCCTGCAGAGAAGTATGCCGGAAGCGAAAATCGTTGTGCATACTGAGATGAGCTTCGCCGACAACGTACCGGCATTCTCATAATACGCTAAAAAGTTATACGGACGACTACGACATCATCGGACTTAGTTATTATCCCGATTATCACGGCTCGCTTTCTACCTTGAACAGCGTTCTTACGAGGCTTGAAACCAACCATCCGTCGAAGAAAAATTATGATTGTCGAAACCGGCTACGGCTCACAATGGCAACTACCCGGAAGCAGAGAAAAACTTTACTCTGTATGGCCGCTCACCGAACAAGGACAGGCTAAATTCGCCTCCGACCTGATAGCACTTCTGAACAATCATGCCAGCGTTACCGGATTATTCTGGTGGATGCCTGAAGACAACGAGGCTGGTGTAGATTGGCACAATCCCGTACGAAAGTACCTGGAATGGCTCGCTTTTTAACCAAAGTACGGGTCGAGTTCTGGGCGCGATGCAGATTTTGCGAGACATTTCTTTGTGGAAGCAACGAAGTCCCTCATCGGTTCACTCGATAAATCAGAGGAAGAGTGGTTTCACCTCGGGTCAGGCCATTGTACAGCCTGTTAGGTCGGGGATATACATAACACAAAGGAAGAAAAATTTTTATACCGTCCGCCCGATGATAATCTCGGATATAAAAAGGGGATGCATCACGCGGATACATCCCCATCCATTAACTTTTAATTCTTTACTTATGAAAACATTCTTATTCCTATACTATAGTTGGAATTTATAGCCCAGAGTAACCTGGAATACATCATTCTTATATTTGCCAACCTCGTTGAGCTTTGTCAAGCTCAATTGTAGCGGGCATCAATCTGGAGTTGCTGTATTCATAGGAAACGCCCACAGGAATAGAGGTCGAATTTCTTGCCACCTTTCAAATCTATAGCCTTGGCGCTGCCTGCCTTAAACTTGTTGCTAATCTGGAAAACCAGGCTGGAACACCGAGCTTAACTGCCAATCCGGAAACAACATAAACATTAGCCATAACCGGAACGTTCACGTAATCCATCTGGAATTTATCATCCTTCATCTTGTATCCCTGCTGAGAATACATTGCCCCAAGGGTGATTGAGAGCAGGTCGAGTTACTTGATACTCGGCTTCTACCTGGCTGCGAGTCCGAGTTTCATCTCGGCGTCTTTTAGGGGCATCTGAAACTGCATGGCTAAATTTAATCCGACCTTTAGGTTGGATGTTAATTGAACCACTTTCGTGTGTGCATAAGCACCTACTGCGGCAAGCATTAAAGCTGCCATAAAAACTAATTTTTCATAATTCAAAGTATTTAGTTTAACTATTCTATCTGCCGCGTGCAGAAGAATACGAGGCAACAATTAACTTCCTAATTAATTAACAAAATATGCCAGAACTCAAAGTGTTTCGCCGTGTATTCCTATGAAAGAATAGGAGTTTAGGCACTCGTCGGAGTAACGTTCAATTGCTGAAATTACCTGAGACATGAACTGTCTATTCATAAATCCCATAGACAAGCTCTCTTTCTTGTTGATTTCCCTTGAAAAGGCATTCCCTCCCTCCGCCTTCTTAGTGCTTCTGACTTTTCCACCGTGAGGTGAGAATTATGCACTTAGTGTATCGAGAAAAAAGGAGGAGACGATTGGTTATATTAACTTCGCTGACGCCCGAATCGAAGTCCCGAGGCTAAGAAGGTTTAGCCTCGGGATATAGGTCGTGCAGCCGCTTTTCGATGCCTTTGGAGATGATGTGATTAGCTATACAACCGAAAGGCTGGAGACTGACAACATTTTTCACCGTCGCGATAGAAAGCGGTAATATCGGCTGGCAAAAGCCAACCTTCACCGAACTGAGCGGCAAGCGAAACAATACCTTTGACACCTTTGGCTTCATGATAGATGTTGGTGAACGGACGGAAATAGCGGAAGCCGGCACCGGCGCGATTAAATTGTTTCTGTCGGTGCTCGATGAGTTTGTAGAGTGTGCGGACAACAGAATTGGGCATATTCGAATCACTCAAACATAAATCTTCTCTGTGCTTCGACGTTGATGAACTCCTGGGTGAAGAAAAGGACGAAAATGGAGTGGCGGAACCACTTCGATACCGCGTGAGATGAGTTGTTCGCCCAAGAATTGATGACTAAAGGGATTGAATTTTAAGAATATTTCGCTTACAACACCCACCTGTGGACAATCCTTATCTCATCGTGATGGCGTTGAACTCCTTGGCGGCACGGGCTACTAGTTCAACAAGTCCTTGGGAATCTTTCTTGGCGATACGACGTTGCCCCAAACGGATGTATTTCGCTTTTTAACTTCGAGAGCCGTTGGCATTCCGGGAGTTTTCAGTTCGCGTACACGCCGCAGCATAATAGAGTTTGGCCAGGGCATCGCTGTAGAGGAGCCGTCTGATGGTTATACCAGCCAGTTTGAGCCATGGAAATTCAAACCCTTCCTGTTCGTTATCTGTGCCGGCTGTGGAAACACCCAAAGGTAATGAGGGGCACGTTTTTCGAAACCATTAGCGATGAGGGCGCGTTTGATGAGGGCGGTATAGTTCGTGGCGCGGCACTGTCCGCCGGTTTGTGTCATGACGAGCGCTACTTCGTCGGGGTTATATTTCCCAGAACGCAAGGCTTTCACCATGTCGCCCACTATGAGCGTCGCAGGATAACATACCTCGTTATTGGCATAAGCCAGACCGAATTGCGCACTGTCGGAGGTCGGCTCATCGGCAGAATCTCAGGTTATATCCAGCCAATTTGAGCAGCGGTGGGAGTAACGGCGAGAGATATTCGGTGAAATATGGTGCAAGAATTTTCCGGTTACGGTCTTTATGACCGAAAGATATTTGTACGTGGAAATGGTTCTGGGCTGGAGACTTGCTGATTGGGTTTTTAGACTGTCGACAAGGCTTTCCGGATGCGCAGTTTCAGACTTCCGATGTTCGACACATCGTCGATTTTCAGCAGTGTGAATGACTTGCCGTGCCGACGCATAATATCGCGAACCTCGTCCTGTACAAAAGCATCGGGTCCGGCAACCGAGCTGGTCATCTCAACTGAAATGCACGTCGGCAGCCTGTCTCAGCTGTCCATTGCGCGGCCTTGATAATGCGATTTGTGAACGACCATTGCTCACTAAATGTGTCGCCGCGTCCCACCTGATTGTTTCCGCGCACAATGTCGTCGGAGATTACATTCACGCCCAGTGATGCACATCATGTCGGAGAGTTTATGCTGAATGAGCGGGTCGGCGTGATACGGTCGGCCGACTAGCAAAATGGTCAGCTTGCCTGTTTGCCTACTGTCGGCCAGGGATAGTTTCGTGTCTGCCGGCGCATATCGTTCTCAAAATCGGTTTTGCGCTTTTTGTGATGGCGTCGATAGCCCGTCCAATTACCCTACGCTTAACCCCGAGGCTTTTAGATAGGCAGTGAGTTGCTTTGCGCAGCAGCTTGGGGTTGGCAAAGTTTATCACGGGCGAATCCGCGGAGCGTTTGAGTTTCATACTACCCGAACCACGTCAGAATAAGCCGACACGATGGGACAGTTAAACGAGTTGTCGGTACGGTCATCGTCTTTCCGCTCATAGACCACGTAGGGGAAGAATATGCGGTTGAGTCCTGCACGATCGAGTTCGGCAACATGACTGTGTACGAGCTTTGCACGAAGCAGATATTATCGCTCATCACGGCGCGCAACTGACTTTCGTAGTTGCCAAATGTGCTACGCGACGAGAGCATCACGCGGAATCCAGCCACAGAGAAGAGTGTTGCCCAGAAAGGATAATCTTCATAGAGACCCAGCACTCGCGGGAATACCTATCGTCGGTGCGTCCGACGGAGCAGAGGATAATGCGAGGGATTGAAGAGACGGTCGCATTTTATACGTATTATATATTCTGCGGCTCGATGATTCTTTCCGTAGTTATTGAAGATTCGTTCGCACTTGTTTCCCGAGTAGAATTTGTTTCCGCCATGGAAGGAGTAGCACGTAACGTTACAATTGTTTTTCACAGCCTGTGCAGTGTAGTTGTCGCTTTTTCGCTTTGGTTTCTTCTACTTGCAGAGGTTGTGGTTTTCTATCCTCAGCGAAGGATGATGAAGCGCAGCGCACATCCACAGGCGCCCATTAATTCGGCATATCCGAACGTGCCACATCATATCCGTGAGTAGTTTCGAAAGCCCGAACTACGGCATCGTTTCTCATTGTCCCGCCCTGCACTACAATCTTGCCGCCCAGGGTTATCGTTGCCATGGATTTTTGAGCACTTTTGTGAGAGGCAGTTCTTTATAACGGAATACGATAATCCCGCGCTTATGTCACCCACCGACGCGCTTCGCGCATAACCTGTTTCACTTTCGAGTTCATGAGACACGGTGCAGCGCGTTCAAGGTCGCAAGGATTGGTTGCAGTGCAGGGCAATGCGGGCAAAGTCGGCAATGTTATATCCCAGATTGTTGGCGAACGTTTGCAGAAAAGTTCCGCACCCACTCGAGCACGCCTCGTTGGGTCTCCATTCTAACCACAACGCCGCGGTCTACGAAGATCAGCCTTCATGTCTTGTCCGCCAATGTCGAGAATGAAACTCACCTCGGGAAACAGACGTTTAGCGGCACTCGTAATGTGCCATGGTTTCGATTATTCCGCTGTCGAAATTGAATGCCGCTGAGTAGTTCTTTTCGCCATATCCGGTTGAGACAGCTACCCATCACTTCGAGGGCGTGTGTGCGAGCTATCGGCCTGTGCTTGTAATCAATCAACTTCGCTGGCGGCTTTGACTGGATTACCGAGATTGGGGGCGTATTGGCTGAATACTGTGTACCGTCCTTGCGCGCGGCGATTATTTTTGTTAGTAGTCGACCCGAGTCAATCCCGATATAAACTTGTTCTGTCATCCCGACCCGCAGCGGTGAGACTGGTGTTGAATATTGCGGTTTTCGCTCGCACCATTGCTGATGTTCTGTCCTCGACTAGCAAAGAGCGGCTCATGACCTGAGCGGCGTTTAAGTTCTGCGTTTTATGTCGAGCCGACCTCGCAGTTCGCCCACACCTATCCCATCTTCTTTTCCGGCCTGAAGTGCGCAGCCGATGGCAGGAATAAGGTTCGATTCGTTCTGATACGATGAAACTTTTTCCTCCAGCGGCATTTTCAGATAGTCGGCAAAAGCTTTCCTCAGAGCCGGCAGGGAAGGTTAGCGGACCGCCGCAGAGTAGCAGTGGCGGTTCATAATCGCAGCCGATGCGACAGTGTGGTTATTGTTTGAACGGCTATCGAATGAAAATATCGACGCTGCAATATCGGCCCGTGAAATATTTCGGGCCATGATTCTGAATGTCGAGTTTTACAAACACTCGCAGCGCGCTGCAATCGGATAAACCTGTTTTGCCTCAAGTGCAAAGATTATTCAGCTCATGCGTTATCGACTCCCATGAGTACGCCCATCTGGTCGATGAACGCTCCGGTTCCCCGGCACAGTTGCCGTTCATTCGCAGCTCCATACCATGTCCGCATGAAGAAACCACCTTAGCATCTTCTCCTCGATATCGATGAGTGCCTTTTGCCTCAGGATGCAATTCGCGTGCATAGACGGTTGCTGCAACTACCTCCTGCTGAACATGGCAGCCCCAGTTGTTCGGCTGTGGCCATGCTAACCGAGCCCGGCGACACACAGCGACACATCGGGTCGGTGCCAACAAGCTGTGCAACATCGTCGAAATATTGTTCGATGAGTGCTCAACCTTTGCGTTATGCCGTTCGTAGCGCGAATAAACTGTTTTATTCTCCCTGTCGAGCACAGCAATTTTTGCGGTTGTAGGAGCCGATGTCGAGCCCGATTCTATATGATGATTCTCTCATGAAATATCTTATTATTTAGTCGATGCAAAAATTACACCCTTTTTCTACGATAAGTAGATGTTTAAAAATTAATTGCCACCAGATTCGTCTTTTGTTTCTCAGTTGTTTTTCAGATAAAAATAAAGAGTCTAGCTGGCTATATTAATGATGGGAGACGAGAAGAGATATGAAGATAAGGGTAAAGTTCTATCCGTGAAAAGATTGAATGATAGAGCGTTTTTACATTTACGACATGAAACTTTGTCTAATCCGACAGAACTCTTTACTTTTGCCGCCATGAGTTTCGAACCTACCTTTTTATTATAGCAACAATACGACGCGAGAGAATTTCACTTCTCCCGTGTTTTTTTAACGCTATATCCTTGCAAGGGTTCGGAAAAAGTGCTCTACACACACACACACACACACACACACACACACACAGGCATCTAGCCTCACCTAACTTATTTTTACGCGCGCGTAGAAGTTACGCAAACCTAAGGAAACACAAGGGGTATAGCTATCTCTGGTGTTATGTTTTTCGTACCCTCTCGGCAACCGATATAAGAGAAAATAAGGAAAGATTTTATCTGCAAAACCTGCACGAAAATCGTGCGGCGAATACTCCCATTCCTGTAAACATAAACTCCCACTCGGCCGATAGGCCGCATGTAGGGACAGACCCCGTGTCTGTCCGCCGGCCCCTAGGCCTAATACATGCACAATCGCTCGAGTCTTACTTGGATAATATTTTATCCCGTCCATCAAGAGGACGGTGCGGACAGACACGGGGTCTGTCCCTACATGCAGGGCTGGCGCCCGAGGTCACCCCTCACCCTCACACCCTTGCCACGACGATAAATAAAGCAATAACGAAATAACAAGTATCATTATGAACAGAAAGCATTTCTACGAACCTCCCAAGATTGAGGGCTATCGAACTCCGAGAACGAATTATTCTTTTTGTACATCCGTAAGTCCCAACCCTGGCGGCTCGAACGAGAAAGATTACGACCCCGACGAAGATGATAGACGGCGGCGAATATGAATTCGAATAAACTGCAAAAACAATTAAACTCAAAAAGAAGATGAAGCAACAACAAAATCGATCCTCGTTGCGTGCGGTCTGATGGCTATGCTCCGCATCGTGCAGCAACGACATAAACACGCCTAATAGTGGCAACAAAGAACAGCCTCAAGGCACGCAGTTCAGCTTTCACTGAAGAAGGCTACGGCGAAGATGAAGTATTGAGCCGCGCCGCAGCGCAAACAAAGCCCCGCAGACCGAAACGTAGACCTTGGCGATTGCGAGGCCGAAGTGAGCATGGAGAGCGAGCCGGCCGAAAAGCACCCCTCGGGCAGCCACCCGCGCCATCACGAACAAGCACTACACCATCCCGCGCTCTACCAGGCCCGGCGTGAGCTGAGATAAAGAGGAACATTCAATGGTACAAATTTTATCGTTGATGCTGATTCTCCACAAGACATAGCAGCTGAATAAAGGTGAGGCGTATGAGATTCATTGCTTTCAACGATAACTTTACCCCCATCAGGTGACAATGAGCTTATAATTACTCGTGACAAAAGTCGCTACTGCATATGTAGCCTAGAAAGAATGTGTATATCGACCAATATGAAAAAGCAGCAAAATCAATTTTGAGACTGAAGCATGTCGGTCTCGTCTGCGCACGCAGTTCGTCTGCCAAAGCACATCCCGAACAACATCACTGCTACGCTCGATACTAAACTAACAACATAATTCCAACCAAGGAAACTTATAATATAAATACAGAAAGCTATACCATAAATAGCTTAGGAAGTCTTGTTGCTGTCCCCAACAACTCGCCTGCAAGCACCGAACCTAAATTCACCGCTTCGAACGGCGGACAAACATTTGCCTACACCTCCAACGAGTAATTATCATTATTTCCTTCCCGAATCAAAGAATATGGGGTTTATAAAATAACTTTCAATGCTGGTACCATCTTTTGAAACCTTTTAACAGGCGTTATTCCCTGGCTTAGTTTTAATCCAATAAGTATGAAACCCAACAAATCATACGTTGTAAAGATTAAGCTCAAACCCAAGTTCAGGTATTTATTCAGCGACGGCACAACCGGCTTCCGCTCTGAAACCACCTATGGCGGAGCGCCTGCCGCAACCACAAAAACACCTATCGGATTAGTAATAGAATCAGGAATAGCAATGAGTTTGAAGTCTATCGAAAACGACCAATGGCTTGAAGGAACTAACGCTGATTATAGACAATACAACAGGAATATGAGCAATAATTTCCAAACTCTTATGTCGTGGGAGAATGGATATGATGAAACTTGGAATGCGGCGAATAATACGGTCAATGTTAAAGGTAATAAGGCTATACCGAAAGGTGATCAAACCAATACCGGCAATTTCCCTGCCTTCTATCATGCAGGCCATTATACTGGTTATTTTATAAGCCCAATAATTTCACCTTTGCCTTTGTGGCTACAAAATACAAAAGTGGTATCTACGGCATTTGGAGAATGGAAATATCCGTTCAATACAGTTGCCTTTGGAGATATGACAGCGTTGTCCGGAGCTACAGATTATGGAGGGTTATCTTGCTATAGCTATTTCATAGAAAATGCTATTACAGCTGTTGGCGGAACCTCTATTATGAGTAAGAATCATTGGACAAGTTCAGCAAAAATCATCCTGCGAAGCTGGGCAAGTGCAGATAAACCCGACAAATATGAACTGGAATAGATACAGATGGATTGTACAGAGAAATTCTGTTCGTGCATTCATCCGATATTAAAATAAAAACAATACAGAGTGAGGGGTCATGCAACTCCCTCGGATAAAATCGACGCAGAGTGAGGGGTCACGCAATGCTCCCTCGGATAAAAATCGACGCAGAATGAGGGTCACGCAATGCTCTCGGATAAAATCGACGCAGAGTGAGGGTCATGTAATGCTCCCTCGGATAAAATCGACGCAGAGTGAGGTCACGCAATGCTCCCCTCGGATAAAATCGATGCAAAATGAGGGTCATGCAACGCTCCCCGGATAAAATCGACGTAGAGTGAGGGTCATGTTGTGTTCCCCAAAGATTAAATCAGGTAAAAATGAGGGCTCATGTTGCATCGAAAGACATCAGAATTACATTAGGATGAGGCTTAAGACAACATCAATAGATATCAACTTTAAAGAATCGTGTTGTAGGAAATTACAAAACTATTCCAAAGGCCCAGGCTGCGACATTGAGCACTCAGGAGTTCGCTAACACAATTTTACGACTGCAAAGAGGCGAACGTTGAGAAATTAACCGCGGTACTTAAACCGCTTAGCGATGCTATCGAGGCCGAAGACAAGGCGCTAACCAGTCGAAAGTTCTGTTCGGAACCGAAGACCTCGTGAAGCTCGACGACGCACGCGACAAGGCTTATCAGGCACTTCAGTTTGTTGGTTAAGATGCATCTGCAGTCGGACGACGAAGAAACCGCTTAAAAGCCGCCAAAACGCCTCCGCGAGGTGATGTCGCGCTATCCGCAAGCCGATATTCAGGGCTACGTTCAGGAAACGGGAATGATTAAAATCTTATCGCCGACACCAAGGAGGAGATATGCCGCCATGCTCGGCCCGACTGGCTGCCATGCCTGCCGTTACACGACTGGAAAAACGCCAACAGAGCTTTCGACGAAGTGTTTACCACAATCGCGCTCAAGTTAGCAAGTCGTACGGTCAATTCGATGTTCGCGCTCTGCGTGGGGCCGTAGATAAGGCGCTCGACACGATTCTAACACGAATCACTCGCGCTTGCTGACCTCGACCCTCACTCGCCCATCGAAAAACTGGTGGAACAGTATAACTTCCAGGCTGACAATTGGCAAGCTCATCTTGCGCAGCGCAAATCGTCTAACAAATCGGCCCACGAACGCGACATGGACAAATACGCCGCCCTTATCGAGCCCCTCTTCGCCGAACTGGAGAAAGAGCGCGGCCTCTCGAGCGGCTCGCTCTCATTCGCCCGCGAGTTCCGCGGAACAGGCAAGAAGCGCGCGTATCTACTGAACGTCGCCGGCAAGAGCCCCATCTGGGTCGTAATCTCTAAAGGCAAACTCGTCGTCGTTCCCGAGCCGAGCGGAAAAATCAACCGGCTCCGGCTCAAAACATGGCGGCAGCGGGAATGGTTCAGGCTCCGGTTCTCCCGGTGGAAATAAACCCTGGCGGAGGAACCGGCGGCGGCTCCCCAAACCCGGACGAGAAGAAGACCCCGGAGAAGATAAAGTATAGAACTTATTATTTCGTTTATATATACCAATCATGAGAAAAGACCTGCACGCGTCGAGATGGACGCGTGCAGGTCGTGTCTTTATAATACCAATTCGGGCGGAACGCCCCGCAGGTGAGGGACAGACCCCGTGTCTGTCCGACACCCATCCGATGCCCACATCAATTCAGTTTGCCGACCGCATAACATATTTCGCACCTTCTCTGTGGTTTGGTATTTATTATACTGTCCTTGTCGGACGGGGGCGGACAGCAAATCACCCCTCAATCCTCCTCAATCACCCCTCAATCACCCCTCGGGGTCTGTCCCTACGTTAATCACTCCTTGTGAGGAGAAAGAACGATGGGAAAACTTCTCCCGAAAATATTTGCAACGCTTGCATAATGATAGGCATCGCAGGGCATTTAGGCAACATGTGAAATACAAGCCGCGATGGGGTGCTTACATTCAGTTTAATGCTTGTTTTTCAGACGCTTTCGAGCTGCGGTCCCTATGAAAACATTTTGTTACATCAATAAAAAGTCTCACTTTTGCGCCCGTCATAGTACTAACATGAACAAGAAGAATAATTCTATGGATGAACAAATCGAAGTGAAAGAGCTCGATAGCGTTGTAGTGCATTTTTCCGGCGACTCCGGTGACGGCATGCAACTGGCGGGCAACATTTTCTCAACCGTTTCAGCAACGGTAGGTAACGGAATCTCTACATTCCGGACTATCCGGCAGACATTCGCGCCCCGCAAGGTTCGCTAACTGGCGTGAGCGGATTCCAAGTACACATCGGCGCCGGTAAAGTATATACTCCGGGCGACAAATGCGACGTATTGGTTGCAATGAATGCAGCAGCACTCAAGATGCAGTATAAACATTGTAAACCACAATCAACCATCATCATCGATACCGACTCTTTCGGCCCGCGCGACCTGCAAAAGGCCGAATTCAGCAGCGACGATTATCTTGCCGAGATGGGTATGAGACTCCGACAGAGTCGTAGCCTGTCCGATAACGAAGATGGTCAAGGAGAATGTCTGGTCGACTCGAGCGCTGGACAATAAATCAATGCTCAAATGTCGCAACATGTTCGCTCTCGGATTAGTTTGCTGGCTCTTCAACCGCGACCTGTCGCTAGTATCAAACTTCCTACGCGAAAAGTTCCGCAAGAAACCAGCCATCGCCGAAGCTAACATAAAAGGTGGTAGAAGCCGGATCATAACTACGGACACAACGTACACGCCTCTGTTCCGAACACCTATCGAATAGAATCGAAAGTAAAAAGAACTAGGACGATATATGGATATAACCGGTAATAAAGCCACAGCCTACGGCCTATGTATCGCCGCCGAGAAAGCAGGTTTACGCCTCTTCCTTGGCTCCTATCCAATTACACCAGCCACCGATATTCTTCACGAATTAGCTAAACACAAATCGCTAGGGCGTAACAACCGTTCAGTGTGAAGCACGAAATTGCCGGCTGCGCATCATCTATCAGAGCTGCATTTGCCGGAGCATTGGCCGCAACATCAACCTCCGGCCCCGGTATATGTTTAAAAGAGCGAAGCTTTGAACCTCGCGGTAATCGACGAACTCCCACTTGTAGTTATCGATGTTCAACGTGGCGGCCCATCAACAGGTATGCCGACGAAGAGCGAACAAACCGACCTTCTACAAGTACTCTATGGACGAAACGGCGAAAGTCCGATGCCGGTTATTGCCGCAACAAGCCCAACCGACTGCTTCGATGCTGCTTTCAATGCATGCAAAATAGCCCTCGAACACATGACACCCGTCGTGCTGCTAACCGACGCATTCATAGCAAACGGCTCATCGGCGGAAACCCCTAACATCGACGACCTGCCAGAAATTCATCCGCACTTCGCACCCGAAGAGCAGAAATATAAGTACACTCCCTACAAACGCGAGGCCTATTCAAATGTTCGCTATTGGGCCATACCATAGGTCAGGAAGGCTACGAGCACATCCCTAGGTGGATTGGAAAGACGGCGAAACCGGAAGTATATCAACCGACGGATAACCATGATTTGATGGACCACTTGAGATTCAACAAAGTGGCTCGTATCCCCGTTCCCGACCTTGAGGTGCTAGGCGATGCCAACGATGCCGACCTGCTTATCGTAGGCTTCGGGAAGTACCTATGGACATCTGCTCTCAACGATGAACGAACTTCGCGCAAGAGGACATAAGGTTGCATTGGCACAGTTCAAATACGTTAACCCGACTGCCGAAGAACACAGCCGAAGTGCTCGGACAATACACGAAAAGTAGTTGTCGCCGAGCAGAATCTCGGTCAGCTGGCAGCTCTCCTTAGAATCCGCATAAATCATTTCGCACCCTATCAGTATAATCAGGTGAAAGGACAGCCGTTCGTGGTTAGCGAACTGGTGAAAAGAGTTCGACTCATCAATGCCCCAATGCCCTAAAAGAAGAAAAAGGAACAACATTCTACTCTAAAATCTTAGAATAAATCGACTATGAACCAATATACAGCACAAGATTTCAAGAAAGGACAACCCCAGATGGTGTCACGGATGCGGCGACCATTTCTTACCCTGGCTAATCTCCAAAAAGGCAATGGGCGAAATAGGAATCACCGCATAAAACAGCCGTGATTTCAGATATCGGATCGCTTTCCAGCCAGACTGCCATATGACGTAGCACCTACGCAATGCAAACCATTCACGGCCGAGCAGCCGCAAAGTTTGCAACCGGCGTGAAAGTAACCAATCCTGAACTCACTGTTTGGCAAGTATCAGGCGACGGCGATGCACTGCCATCGGCGGAAAACCATTTCATTCATGCAATGAGGGCGCAATGTCGACCTAAACATAATCCTGCTCAATAACCGAATATGCGGATTGACAAAGGGGCAATATTCGCCCACCAGTCCGCGTGGATTTGTGATCGAGTCGAGGCCCCTTTGGAACCACTGAAGACCCCTTCCGCCCAGCTGAGCTATGCTTTGGCGCCCGCGGAAATTCTTCGCCCATAGCGTGGCAACCGACAACAACGCCACGATGGAAATTCTCAAAAGCAGCCCAACAACACAAAGGAGCCGCCGTATGCGAGATTCTTCAAAACTGCGTAATCTTCAACGACGGTTGTCACGATTCGGTTTACAGCACCGGCAGTCGTAAAACAAACTCCATTCACGTTCGCCATGGCGAGCCCCTCGTTTTTCGGTAAAGACAATGAGTTTGGTCTTATTCCAGGAAGGCTTTGGATTAAAGGTTGTCACCATCGGCCAGGACGGTTATACAATGGATGATATTCTTGTTCACGAGCGCTCATTGCGAAGATGATACTCTACAGCTCAAACTCGCTATGATGAGCAGCGAGAATGGTTCTCAATAGCCCTCGGAGTTATTCGCGACGTCGAGCTCCAACCTACGATGCTGCCGTGAACGAGCAAATAGAAGAAGTGAGGCAAAAGAAACATTATCACAACTTCATGGAACTGCTCGAGAACCAATGATATTTGGGAGGTTAAGTAAGAAAGGTTAATTAAGTTTATCTATTTTATTTGTGGAGTGTGTCAGAAATGATGCACCTCCGTTTTTATCTATATTCTGCTTATTCGGAACTAACTATCTTTTATAATAGACTTCAACGAGACGCAGAGGAATTATTTAATGGTGTGGATGGTTATTATGAGATAATATAGTCCTAACATATCCCATCTGCGAAAAGGGCTTTTCCCGTGCTCTGGGTACATACGTGTGCGCATACATTTCTTCCCGTATCCCCGTAAAATTCTATACGTAAAAAGAAATTTATCAGGACACGTGAGAAAATTTACGGGATACGGGAAGAAATTTATGCGCACACGATGCGTTTTCCAGAGAAAACTTGAACGGCCCTAAAACAAGGCGTTTCGGCCATTTTAGGAACCTTCGAAAAACAGCTCCTGCACTACGAAAAGAATGTGATTCTCTTACATCCCATTTTTGAGTAATTATCAAAGAACCTGTACGCATCAGATTGATGCATGCAGGTCTTTATTTCTGTCTATATTTTCTGCTTCTTTCCAGTCTTTTATCAATCGAATAGTCCGCTACGCTCTTTCTTCAATCCGAATAAAGCAGCTGGGAAATAAGAGATAAATCTAGATGTAACTAATTAAGTGTTTACAATCTTCCTCTAAACGTTATACTCTAACGCGCATCATTTAGAAAAAGTCCATTGTGTATCAGTTTAAGTACATGTGAGCATACACTCGAATAGGCATTGATTGGGGAGTAGAACTTTTGGTATAAATCCTCTTCGCAGAGCTGAAGGAGCAAAAATGAGTTATTAATTGTAAGCAAGTTCTTATATTCTTGGTAAGACAAGGATGATTTCTAGCCTAGAACAGGGGTAGAAATATAGAAAAAGGATTAGTAGAGAGTAATTATAAGTTGTATTACGGCTTTGATTTCTAAACTATTATACGAGAAGGTCTATAGGAAAAAGGTAGTTGTAGTGAAATCGGATTTTCCTTTTCATTTTCTATCGGCTTTCTTTTATTACTTTTGCGACTATCAAAAACAACTCTATTGCTAATCGGCCTTTGGGCTGTTTTGCATACCATGAGAATAATCCTTTAAATATCACAATCAAAAATCATGAAATTATGAATCAAAAATCAGCGATTCAGTCACGTATTCACATGCAGAAAATGCGAAAAAAACTGCTCAGTAAACTAGGGGCTATTCTGGCTACCAAGAAGTTTTTGGGTAGAACTTCTCATAATGACGTTGGGCATGTTTGTTGCCGCTATGGGAGTTTTATTTTTCTTGATTCCCAGTAAGCTCATTGTTGGTTCTATCACCAGCTTATCGCTGAGTGGTTTCTAAACTACTTCCGTTCATTTCGGTAGGAACTATAATATTTGTTATCAATGCTATTTTGTTGATTCTGGCATTCTTGCTCATTGGTAACGAATTCGGAGCAAAGACGGTCTACACGGCATTAATTCTCGGTCCGATGATTGACTTCCTTGGAACAGTTATTCCCATCAAGGAATCTATATTTGCCGTCCATGTAGCAGGACAAACGATAGCTAATCCATGGTTCGATTTGTTGTGTTTCGTTGTTGTTTTGAGTGCATCGCAAAGTATATTGTTCAGTATAAATGCCTCTACTGGCGGACTGGATATTATGGCTAAAATCATCAATAAATACACCGGCTTTTCACCTCAGTTCGGCGAGTTGCCATTGCGGGCGGTCTCATTTGCTGTACAGCCTTTGCAATCAACGATGTAGGACTGGTTATGATTGGACTTATTGGCACAGTGCCGCTCAACGGAATGATTCTTCGCTACTTCATGATTAGCATGAATGCGAGAAACACGAGTCTATATCATCTCTAAAGACCACGAGAAGATTAGGAAATTCGTGATGAGGAAGCTCAAACGAGGCGTAACGATTCACGAGATAGTTGGTGGATACACTCATGAAAGGCGTTCAGCTTGAGGTTATCCTCACAAATGATGAGTTCTACAAAGCTAAATGAATTCCTTTTTGCGAGACTACTCACTCGTTTGTTTCGATCGACACAGTGAGCGATGTTTATGGTCTCTGGAGTAAGAAAGAACGGCGTAATCTACCCGAGATAGAAGAAGATAAACATCTAACTCACTTAAAGATGAAACTAAAAAGTATCGTTATTTTTCTATTGTCTGGCAGCTCAGTGGCTATGGCACAAACCGATTCGATTACTCAAGAACAGCGTCGACCACTCAATCTGACCGTTGAAGCGCGATGCCGACTATCAGCGCGCTAGCAGCGACGGCACGAATATTAAGAGCAAGCGGATTCAAGGGAAACATTGTGGATGTTGTACTAAAGGGCACATCACATCGAAGTTCTCTTATGCTTACAGACAGCGACTCAATACAATTAATAAGGACAAGAGTTCTTCGACTCTACCGACTGGTTAAACATTCGCTATCAGGCTAACGACAACATAGCAGTTACGGCCCGGAAAGTCTATCGTATGGGTAGGCGGATGGGAACTTGAGCCAGCACCAATTGATTGTTATGCCCTTTCAGAGTTCTGTTACAATTTCAGTTGCTACCAATGGGGCGTAAGCGCTGACTTTACCATAAACAACGGCGAAAAGACAATTTCACTGCACAGGTGTGTCAAAGCCCATTTTGGAGCATGTCTCCGACACATACTCATATAATATAATGTGGCATGGCCAGCACGGATTTTTTCGAACCACTGTGGTCGATAAATATGATGGAATATGAGCCAAACAAGTTTATCAACTACATCGCTCTAGGTAATCGTTTCCATCTCGGACCAGTGCGTATTGACCTTGATTTGCTCAACCGAGCATCGTCAGGACAAACATTCATGGGCGTGATTGTCACCGCAGCTGACAAGTTTGCTATCGACCAATCACACAGCTTAATCTTTCGCCAAAGTGAGCTACGATGTGAATAAATCCAGGAACCACAGCTGACCATTGTGTCTACAACGGAACCAGAGATTACACTCGTATCGGAGGTGGGGCCGAATATTTCCCCATCAAAGACGAACGTATACGAATCCATGGAGTGCTATAGCTACGCCTTTGGAAAGAACACCAATCCTAACGGCGTACTAACCGATCAAATATTCCCTGTTGAATCTCGGGTAATCTTGGCGTATGAAAGTGCTTTTAAGCGAACAGCTATTTGAAATGAATCTTAAAAACGTATCTTTGCAAACGCTTTTTGCAACTGGGGAGGCCTGAGATAAGGCCTCTCGGTGTGTGATGGCGAATTAAAATCCATATTAATTTAGAGTACACAAACAAAATGAAAGAAATCAAGATTTCAGGTCAGAAGCGCACAGACCTCGAGAAAAGCGTCAAAAGCTCCTTCATGAAGGATTAATTCGCAAACCCCTACGGCGAAAACAGAGTAGATGGCAGGCCAGTACTGTTCTCATCGCTCATGGCCGAACTTCATAAGATTGTTTACACTCCGCACATCTACGTGATTGAGCTTATTATAGACGGCGAGCGTCACGCGCTGTGATGAAAGAACTTCATTCCATCGTAACTGATGCTCTTTTGCATGTCGACTTCTATGAGGTGAACGATCAGAAAACCTATTGTGATGGGTGTACCCGTCAAGCCTCATTGGTCTACGTTACAGAAAGTTGCGACGGTGGACGAATGATATGTCGATACGCAAGATTAATGTTCGTGCTCTATCAGCAAATTCCCGAGCACATGACATTGATGTAACTAAACTCACTCTCGGCAGAGTGATCAAAGTGGGCGAACTAAGTTTCGAAGGTCTGGAGATGATTACTCCAAGCGAAGTTGTTGCTTTGCTCAATCAAGACCACCCGTAACTCTGTTGCATCGAGGCGTAGAGCAGGAAAGCGAAGAGGAGAGTTCGGCGAGAAGTCAAACGAAGAATAAAACTTACACATTGGAAAAATATTTGATTTGTGGCCTTGCAATCCGGACAAGAATACGAGGGAACCGTGGAGACAACGCTGGGATGTAGGTATTGGACGCTTTTGCAAAAGCGTCCAATCTTCGACTGAAGATAAGCGCTACGGAATGGTGAGCCGAGACATCGCTCAAAGGACGAAAGATTATTCTCCACAGCCATGCCCACATTCATGAACCTATCAGGCAAGTTGTGCGCTATTGGCTTAACAGCGAAAACAGATAGACGAGCAACGACTCCTCGTAATATCCGACGACTTGGCCTTACCCTTGAGCGCATTCCGACTAAAGGCAAACGGTTCAAATGGCGGGCATAATGGTCCGGGCACATACGCCTTCAATAGGCTAGATGTGCTCGCTGCGTATCGGCATAGGCAACGACTTCCCGAGAGGAGGACAAAAGTAGACTGGGTGCTCGGTCGCTTCTCCGCCGACGAACAACAAATACTTAGTTCTACCATAGACCTTACAACAGAGTGATTGAGCTTTGTTCGAGCCGGTATAAACGTCGATGAACGAATACAACAAACTTGGATAAAAATCTAACTGCATGAACGACTCCGCACGAATAGACAAATAGTCGGCTGCACGAATCTTTAAAACCCTACAGTATCGCAGCCGAAGCATGCAAAAACAGGGCGCATAACAGTCAAAAGGTTTCAACATAAAACCATCGCACACCATCAAGGCAGGCGATGTGGTGAGCGTGAGAAGCCGCCCATAACCTACTCGTTCGAGGGTTCTAAAACCCATTGAACAGCGTGTCGGCGCCAAATTAATCAACGAAACATATAACGACGTCACCGCTCCTGAACAATACGAACCCTAGAGATGAACCGTATAAGCGGATTCGTATTGAGCGCACGCGGTACCGGTAGACCAACTAAGAAAGATCGTCAGATAGACGCCCTTCCCACCACTCTACTTCTTTAGGCTTCTTCGACTCTGAACAATAATCTATACTCTGCTTTAAATCAGAAAGCAACCTCAACTTTGTGAAAAGATTGATTAATATACCTTTGCCGCCGTGAGCAGTTAGCAACATATTTTCATCGCTCAGCGACGCAGAGCAAATTTTGATTTCTCTAGATTTTTCGTCAATAATTTGGTGGGTTCGGTGAGCGCCAACACACACACACACACACACACACACACACACACACACACACACACACACACACACACACAGCCTAATCCAGCTTTTATACGCGCGCGTAGAGCGCTATGCACCAGTATACACGGGATTCCGAGAGGTTCCTCCGTGCCATTTTTCGTAGCCCATTTACAAGCCGCGTAAGAAGAAATAAGGATGAATATTCACTCATAATCGAAATATGAATCAAAAAGAGTTCAGAAACAGGGTTATATCAAGCCCGAATCAAAATCATCGCCACTCTGCAAAGACATCTAATGCAGACCGGAAGCGGACAGCATAAAGACGCCGGCTCGGGCGAAGTCATGGAGACGCCAAACAAAACATGGTTTCGACGAAGAGACGATGAAGAACAAATTATTAAAAACCAAAGCAAGAAAGATGAGAAAACAATTAGTAGAAACGCAGTATTATGCCTTGTAGCACTTGATTCACCGCGGCTGCTCAACCGAAGAAATCAGCAAAACAAGCCCGACAATAACCCCTACGAGCAACAGCTCACCACTTTTCAAACAGGCGACACCGGTTTCGCACCACGATGGACACACGCTTAACAGCTCGCAAGTTTTTCTGGACAACGGGAGATAATATCTTCGTAGATACTGGAGGAATATTCGTTAGCAGCAATACAAGCAGTATTACGAATAATACAACAATCGACCTTCTATTTCTACGAGGGCAATCAGCTCCGGCCCCTTCATCACCGTTACCTCACCGAAAAAGGCTCTGCAAAGGCGATGAAAATAACCATGCTGCAGCACAGTCGAAACGAACCCCTAATGATTTTTAGTCATCTCGGCATCGTCGGGCGATTGCGGAACAGCCACCACCAACGCCGCCGGAGTTACATGTTCCAAATCGAACACAAGGTTGCCCTACCCATGCCTGTTGCCACGTACGCAAAATGCACTAATTGAAACTTCAAGGTACAGTCGATTACCGTAACAGCGAAAAACGATATAGCGGAACTTATAGCCTTTTCGCTTGCCGGACTTTCTTCATCGCCCGTCCAGCAATGGTTCAAAGTCGATAACCCTCACCACAAAAACAACTTTGCTCGATGCCAGCACAGCCTACCTACCAATGCGCTTATATAGTTTATTGCACCGCAAAGTTGCGCCCACCGCACTCAACATAACTTTACAAGTTACACGATGTTGAACCAACTTCACAGCACTATCACCAAACATATTCCTGCACAGGCTTACGACGTAAAACAAGATTTACGACCTAACGGCTAACTCAATCCAAAAGATTATACCGAGAGGTAAAGCCCATATGTGGGATGCCAAGAGAAATGGCATTATGATGGTAGGGCCTCCACACCTCTGCCGACGCTCCTCAAAGCTGGCAGACCGACCCCGACCGTTGGTATAACTCCCGATGAATCGGGTACTCCAACCACGCACGCCCAGTCTCTTGTAAAGAAATCCTCTAATATCGAATGGGCAGTGGTATCTAACTGGCGATCCATGCTGGGATGCTGAAGAATTTGGTCGGCCAATGGTAAGCTCGAGAAAGGTGTTTTTCCGATTCAAACGTTGGAATACGCTCGTTTCTGATATGGTGCCAGCAAAAGCATCTATAATTATCAGTAGTGCTTTCGTACAATTATCAGCACAAGGAGACAAAACGGCATAGTTTCCGGAGCTACTAAATGGCTAGCATGTCTGCCATACCATCCCCAGCTTCTTTTGCCAGTACTGTGGTACCCGGCCCGATGAAAGCAGAACCCACCGGCAGCTTTAATGGTTATTGGAGCAACACATCTAATAACGCCACCTATGCCGAACATGTATTTTATATGGGATGGGTTATGGGTGTTGGAACAGCTTATTACCTGGAACAAGCCGTAACAAACCGCGTCATGCTATTAAGTTTTGAATAAATAAGTAATGCTTGTGTTAGGGTTTGCTATGACTGCGGAAGAGTTTCACTCAATTGTCAGCGACAGCAGGACTGCGAGAAGAATTTACCCAATTGTCAGCGACAGCAGGACTGCGGAAGAATTTCACCCAATTGTCAGCGACAGCGAGGCCGCGAGAGGAATTTCACCAATTGTCAATGACAGCAAGGCCGCGGAGAAAGAATTTCACTCAATTGTCAACGACAGCGGGACTGCGGGAAGAATTTCACTCAATTGTCAACGACAGCGGGCTGCGGAGAAGAATTTCACTCAATTGTCAACGACAGCGGGGCCGCGGAGAGATTTTCATCCAATTGTCAATGACAGTAAGGCCGCGGAGGTTGCCCATCCAATAATTAATCTTACGCGTCTTATGTCAAACAACATTCAAATCATCCCTAAATCGACACATGGCCGTTGCGCTATAAGATGAAAACGCACTGCACGCGCAATTTCACACACAACACGAACTTGTGGCGGCCGTACCTGCTGCGAAGCTGAACCATGCCAGCCGAACTGCTAACTGGGTGGAAAAGAACATCGACTCTCGAGTGGAAATCAACAAAGAGGCTGAAGCATCTGTTCATACCGCCAAGCTGCTGAAAAAGACCGCGAAGCGCGACAAGTTGCTAGCAACATCTTCGGCGTGATTCGCATTCAGCGCCTTTCGCCCCTCCCGCAATCAACTCCAGCCCCTGAAACTACACGTGGCGTTCAAGCCGTATTATGGAATCCAAAACAATACGTTTTGAAGCGCAAAGTTTTGCACATCGCCGGACTTCGGGTCGATGCCGAAAGCATCCCGACGAGGTTTTTCCATCCTCAGTTAACGCCCGTGTTGAACGAACTTTGCACGGTGAACGACGCGTTTGAAAAAGCTGCGCACCGACCGCCGGATGAAACGGCCGACAGGCAAGCTGCCCAACGCACGGATGATTCGTCGAGAACCGACGAGACCTTCGCGAACGTGTGCCTTTACATTCTTTTCCGGCCAATCTGCGCATCTATCCAAGAAGATAAAAACGCTTTTCTCGACGCTTATCACTCGCATGAACTAGAATATCCATCTTCCGGGCGATGTTCAAGGAAAAGTCAGGCGCAGAGCCGTCGCCAAGAAAAAGAAAGATGGCGGGGTTCGGGCAAAAGCCAGGCGACAAGCCATCGGATAAACCTCAGATATGATAAGAAACCCGACAACGGTAAGAAGAAGCTGGCATGATGGCGATACCCCGAAAACCCGGTCGCGAGAAGACCCCGGCGAACCAGGTATAAGGGTTCGGTTTAATCGTTTATATAATCATTCAGACCTGCATCCGTCGTGATGACGCGTGCAGGTCGACCGATTTTTATATAGTGTTCGGTTTAAGAGAAATTATCCTGCCCCTTGACAGACGGGGGCGGGTTATTATCGTCCTTAACGGACGGTGGCGGACAGACACGGGTCTGTCCTACACAGCCTATCGGCCGGTTGGCATCGATTGATTGATGGGTAATTCATGACTAATATCCGGCTACTTGGGAGCGTTCTCTGTCATATTTTTCTGTCCCAGCTGTATACCGAATATTCCCAAGCTTGTCTTTTGAGGAAGTATAGCGTTTCATTTCTTTCCCGACATTGATACACAAAAGCATGGGCTTTCTCCTCAAAGAATAGTGTAAACCTCTCTCTTGTGCATCTGACCGGCCGTGTTGCGCCAACAGTTTCTTTCTTTTCATGATTGAACATGTGGGCAAACATCAACATTTCATTAGACAGTAAGTTGCCACTTTCAAAATCAATCTCCCAATCAGTTTTATATTTTCGCACCGTTGGTGTCTTTATATAAAATTGCTTATACTCGATATCTGCCGGATAGTTGCACTGATATTCAAGTATCGTGTCGTTGCCGCAAATTCTGTCATAAGTGCGAGCGGTTCTTCGAGACTGCTCTTAGTAAAGGGCTGTCTCTCTTTTCCAATTCAATTCCCATATAATTACGCCACCTATTGCCCTGTCATAATATACTTTCACATAGGTCGTATCATTTAGTGGGATTACAATCATCGTATCTTTTCGTTGTCTTTACGTAAACGTGAAGGGCGAATATATTGGTTTACCACCCTTCATCTTAAATTCATCGAATGTTTTGATAGCACCAGAATGTTTTAAGGCATACTCAATGACTGTCGATTCTCATTCGTTGAATCCGACCTGCGAGGTGTGTTATCATATGCGTGCGCTTTCCCTTGATGGACTTTTGCTCCAACCTGTTGTTTTATTTGAAATCCTTGACAAATAGACAGCGATATGCGCAACGCAGTATTATAAATGATTTTTCCATGTGTCCTTGATAAAAGCTGTTCACGAGTCACAAGCAATCTTTTCTATAGAATAGTTAATGTATGTTTATAAAAGACACAATTCATTTGTATTGGAATCCTTTTCTTCTTTAGAGACTGCCTCTCTTTTGGGTCTCAATAGAGTTTTAAGCATTGAAACTGTAGTAGTTCCATAGATGGAACTTGTGGGTTTTCATAGGGATGGGGTCGTGCGTTTCATCAGACAGAAACTATGCGTTCAGTGCTTGAAATCTTGGAGACTCTATTTATTCATACGCGTAACGATTGATGTAGTTGTCGATCACCATGCAGCTCATATTCATTTATATCTAAAATTGGATTCTTTAGCTAGAAGGCTTCGCGATATTTTGTTTTGTTCTTTATCATCGAGGCATGGAGAGAGTAGCGGCATATCGACTTTCCGGCTATCAGATGCTCGTCAAAGGCACGACGAACGCTGTAACCTGTGTTCGTGGGTATGGGTACAGATTTGAAAGAAATTTGCAGTCGGTGAGTAGTATCGCGGAAATAACTGGTTGTTCTTTCGCGCTCGATGTCGAAAAGTTCCGAAAACCTTTTTGATTCCCATAATTGTGTCAATTATGTAGCCGCCTTCTGGCAGGGGCTAACATTTCACTGAATGTGGTGGTGTGGGTCCAGTGTTGTGGGCATCTGAGATTTCGGAGGTGCGCAGGGAAACGTCGGGTAGAGAGCATTTATTATGGTTGATTTACCCACGCCACTATTACCGCTCAGGAGGGTTATTTTGTTTTTCAGCAGGTTATGGAGTTGTTGCGGACTGTGTTCTTTAGACGTATCGGGAGTACAACTGATTTCGACGCATTCGTACTTTAGGTTTTCATAGAGGAATCGCATAGCTTTTTGATAGCGTAGCTCGTCGGATGAAAGAATGTCACACTGTTGAATACCAACACTACGCAGGAACGCTGTAGGCTTCGGCTCCAGCGAGGAATCGGTCTATGAATGTTGTGGATGTTTCGGGGATGGTTTACCGTAACTACTAGGAAGAGCTTGATCAATGTTGCGCGGCAATTATGTGGCTTTGCTTTGAGAGGTTGGACGATTTGCGGATAATATAGGTTCTTCCGGTCGTTAATGGATGTGATGAGAGCTGTTCCTTCTTGGTTTGGAATGATTTCAACGTGGTCGCCCACTGCGACGGGGTTTGTTGAACGTATACCTTTGAGGCGGAAGTTGCCTTTTATTTTGCTATCTATTATTCTGCCTTCGTCGGTTTTACTGTATACCAGCTTCCTGTATTCTTTATTACTAGTCCATGCATGCTTTGGATCATGATTAACCCTCTCTTTTTCGGAGGGAGGGGGCTTGGGTGAGAGCTGTTTATTTAGAAACTCTTAGACTGTCATTATTTCCTTTTGTTTCCTCTTCGAGGCAGAGCGTCGATTTTCTTGATGTATTTGTCGTGCGTTTTTTGCAAACTTTCTTCGGCGTCCCTTTTCGTTGTCTTCTGATAGTCCGTCTTTAAGCGCTTTTTGAGTTTATCTTTCTGTATCGGCTCTGGCGTTTTCTTATCTCAATCTTTGTTCGTTCGTCAACCTTATTGCATTGCTTCACTAGTTCTTTTTCCTACGTTCTTCGGTAGGCTGTGGAATTGTTAGCTGAATCATCTCGCCGTTATTTTTCGGGTGTTATACGACATCGGAATCCATGATTGCTTTTTTCAATGTCACGGATGAGCTTTCTTGTCCCATGGACGGATGGCAATGGTTCGAGGGTCGGGAACAGTGACAGATGCCACCTAGTTGAGCGGTACCACTGAACCGTAGGAGTCGACACGTACGCCGTCGAGAGTGCAACATTCGCACGTCCGGCACGAGATGCGCTGAAGCTGTTCGATCAAAGATACATGGCAGCCATTTCCATGCGCTCTTCAGCCTCGTTTAGAGTTGCTTTAACGTCTATCATAAAAATTTCTTGCTAAATAAAAATTTAAGTGTCGCAAAAGTAAGGATTAAATCCTAACTCTACAATTATCAGTCATTGTACGAAAGCCTAAGGATGGATGAAAAGAAAGGCGGTTGCATCACTGCATCCGCCTTCCAAATTGTTATTACTGCAATTAAGTATAAAAACCCCAAAAATTATTCTATTGCTGCCTGTGCTGCAGCCAAGCGTGCGGTGGCACGCGGAAGGCGAACAGCTAACATAATTGAGACTCTACTCTGTGGACAGAATTTCACCGATGATGGTTCGCCGCCATGCTCGCCACAGATACCGCATTTTGAGATTCTTGCGTGTGTGACGTCCTTTCTCGACAGCCATACTGATGAGCTGACCTGCACCGTGCTGGTCGAGTCACCGGAACGGGTCGACGTCGAGAATCTTCTTTTCCAGATAGCTGGGTAGGGAAGCTGGCGATGTCGTCGCGACTGTAGCCGAAGGTCATCTGCGTGAGGTCGTTCGTTCCGGAAGCTGAAGTATTCGGCTTTCTTTGCTATAAGGTCGGCGGTGAGTGCGGCACGCGGAATCTCTATCATGGTTCCGATTTTTAAAGGACACTTCCACGCCCTCTTCCTTGAAGAGTTTGTCGGCGGTTTTGCGATTATGCTTTCCTGCTCGTCGAGCTCGTTGACTATTCTCACGAGGGGCACCATTATTTCGGGCATAGGATTAAAGCCTTCTTTTTGAGCTGGTGCTGCACTTAGAATGGCGCGTGTTTGCATTGCGGTTATTTCTGGGAATGTAGTTGCCCAATCGACAGCCGCGAAGACCGAGCATCGGGTTATGTTCGGAGAGGGAGTTTACTCGGGCTTGGATGAGATTGAACGCTGACGCCCATTTTCTGCGCCAGTGGTTTCCTGACCTTTCCGGTCGTGCGGAACAAATTCGTGTAGTGGCGGGTCGAGCAGACGAATGTTCACTGGCATTCCGTCCATCACATTTCAGGATTCCGTAGAAGTCTTGTTTCTGATAGGGGTAGGAGTTTTTCCAGAGCTTTTTCGCGTTCTTCCGGGTGTATCGGCGAGAATCATCTCGCGCATTGCTTTAATCTTTTCGTTCTCGAAGAGACATGTGTTCCGTGCGACACAAACCGATTCCGACAGCTCAAACTGCGGGCTACTTCGGCGTCGTGGGGGTGTCGGCGCTAGTGCGTACAACCAGTTTGTGTATTTTCTTACAGAGTTTCATCAGTTCGGCAAAATCGCCGGTAACTTCGGCCGGTTTGGTTTTCACTTCGCCGTAATAGACCTCTCCGGTTGAGCCGTTGAGTGAGATATAATCGCCTTCGTGGAGGATTTTTGCCGTCTATTTCTACGATTCGTGATTTATAGTCAATCATTATGGCTCCGGCTCCGCTGACGCAGCATTTACCCATTCCTCGGGCCACTACGGCTGCGTGCGATGTCATTCCGCCGCGTGCGGTTAGAAATTCCTGCGGCGGCCGACATTTCCGGCCAGGTCTTCGGGCGATGTTTCGATGCGAACCATAATGACTTCTTTTTCCGTCGGCTTTCCATTTGGCGGCATCGTCGGCGAAGAACACTATTTGTCCGCATGCTGCTCCGGGCGATGCTGGCAATCCTCTGGTGAGAACTCGAGCTTGGGCCAACGCCTCTTTATCGAACACGGGATGAGAAGTTCGTCGAGTTTCGACGGTTCGCATCGCATGAGTGCTGTTTTTCGTCGATTTCGCCTTCGTGCATGAGGTCCATTGCGATTTTAACCATAGCTGTTCCGGTTCGTTTTCCGTTTCTTGTTTGCAGGAACCAGAGTTTGCCCTTCCTGGACTGTGAATTCCATGTCCTGCATGTCGTGATAATGTTTCTCGAGTTTATCTTTCACGGCTGTGAGCTGGGCAAAAATCTCGGGCATGGTTTCTTCCATGGAAGGATATTTTGTTCTACGTTTTTCTTCGTCGATGCTTTGCTGTTTTAGCCCAGTTGAGCGAGCCTTCTTTGGTTATTTGCTGTGGTGTGCGAATGCCGGCGACGACGTCTTCGCCCTGTGCATTGACCAGATATTCGCCGTTGAAACGATTCTCGCCTGTTGCTGCGTCGCGCGAAAAAGCAGACTCCTGTCGCCGACGAGTTTCTATATTTCCGAAAAACCATTGCCATGACCGATACGGTTGTTCCCCATTCCTGCGGGATGCCTTCCATCTTACGATAGAGAATTGCCCGTTCGTTCATCCACGAATCGAACACGGCGCATACTGCTCCCCATGAGTTGTTCCATCGGGTTGTTGGGGAAGTCTTTGCCTGTTTGTTTCTTGATGGCTTCCTTGAATCGCGACACGAGGAGTTTCAGTTCGTCGACATTCATTTCGTTGTCGAGTTTTTATTCCGCGTTGTTTCACATCTTGGATGATGGCTTCAAACGGGTCGATATCTTCCCTTATTAACCGGTTTCATGCCCAGTACAACGTCGCCGTACATTTGTACGAATCGGCGATAACTGTCGTAAGCGAAGCGTTCGTTACCTGTTTTGCGAGCCAGTCCGACAACAACCGTGTCGTTCAATCCAAGATTCAGAATCGTGTCCATCATTCCCGGCATAGAGGCCCGTGCGCCCGAACGCGTACGCTAACCAGGAAAGCGGATTATCGGGGTCGCCGAACTTTGAATTCATCAGCTCTTCGATGTGCTTAACGCTGTTTTCAACTTCGTCTTTCAGCAGTCCGATGACAACTCTTTACCTTTTTCAAAAATTCATTGCAAACGTCTGTAGTGATTGTGCAGAACCGGGAGGAACCGGCACTCCGATTAAGTTCATCTCAGCCAGTTGGCACCTTTTTCCGCCGAGAAGATTCCTCATATCGGCTCTACCTTCGGCCTTTCCGTTTTCGAAAGTATAAACTCTTTTTCTTTTCATAAAAATCAATTGTGAATCAAAAATTATCCTTTTACTTTTAAAAGTCCTGCAAATATACCCAATTCATTTAAGGGTTACAAATTGGCCTCTTAAATAAGGGAGAACCGCGCTGGAGAGGTTTGTCGACTGTGTTATGCAGAAACACACTAAACGATGATGTGTTTTATTGGTCGGAGCATGATTTTTCTCTATTTCGATTTGTTTTCGGGAGATGTTTTATCTGATAGTCCCGAATTACGGATGATTCGGCTGGACTTCAATGCATTTTTACGAGCGGCAGAGGCTCTGTCACACAGTCTGCTTAAGTTGATTGTGTGAAATGCGGCCATCCACACAGTCTACTGAAATTATTTGTGTGGCAGAGGCTCTGCTACACAGTCTACTTAAACTGCTTGTGTAAAATGTAGCATTTCACACAGTCTGTTTAAACTAATTGTGTAAAACGTGGCATTTCACACAGTCTGCTGAAACTAATTGTGTAAAATAGTCTCTGCCACACAGTCTGTTTAAGTTGCTTGTGTAAAAATAGTCTCTGCCACACACTCTACTTAAATTGCTTGTGTAAAATAGTCTCTGCCACATAGTCTGTTTTAAGTTGCTTGTGTAAAATAGTCTCTGCCACACACTCTACTTAAATTGCTTGTGTAAAATAGTCTCTGCCAAGAGGTGTTCTACGATGTAGGGACAGACCCCGTGTCTGTCCGCCTCCTTTCCAATTCGGTCTCCCGACCGCATAACAATATTTCGTCCTTTACTGACGGGCGGGGCGGACAGACACGGGTCTGTCCCTACATGCGGCCTGTCGTCCGAGTTGGTATCGATTGAATTGATTGAGTGTCTACGTATGTAGGGACAGACCCCGTGTCTGTCCGCCCCTTTCCAATTCGGCTTCCCGACCGCATAACAATATTTCGCCCTTTACTGACGGGTGGGGCGGACGGCAAAATCATCCCCTCGGGGTCTGAAATTGGTGGAGAAACACGCCCCGACGTCTTGCGAGTCGGAGCGTTGGATTCGGGCGGCGGAGCGGACTGCCCGCTATACTAAAGTGGAGATTATCTCTTCGCGCGACTGGGGAAGGAGGTCGATAACCGGAATCTCGGGCATCGTGCTGGCAGCCGGGGGGCAAGGCGCATGCTGGCGCGGGCCACATTGACGAGTAGCCCGGTGAGGGCGGGGTTGTTGATGCTCATGTTGAATTCTATGCGTTGGTTGGGGGTGGCTCCGCTCGAACCTTTGCGGAACGAGGTTCACGCCGTGGCCCATGTCGCGAACATTGTCGACATTGTCGACTTCGAATACGTGGGTTTCGTCGTGAGAGAAATATGGGTCGGCCTTGATGGCGGCTTCGACTTCTTCGAACTTCGCGCCGTTTTCGAGCTCTACATAAACCATTCGGCGATGACGCTTTCGCCGAGAGGGGATTGTAACGGAAAGGGCGTTGCGGACTCCTTTTTACTGCGCACGCAAACGGAATGGCCCATCGACATGCCGGGCCGAAGTTGGTGTAGGTTAGTCCTTTCGGGGCCAGGCTTTGCATCATCACTCGTACGACGGAATCTGAACCGGGGTCCCAACCGGCCGATATGACGCTCACGCGGCCGGTTTTTGCAGTGTTCCATCTGGCGGTTGCGATGAGTCGAGAATTTCGCGTGTATGTCGAACGAGTCGACGGTGTTGATGCCCTAGTTCCACTATTTTTGCTGGCATATTCGGGACACGAGCGGGTGGGTGTTGCGAGGATGGCCACGTCGACGGCGTTGGAGTTCGGATATGTCGCCAACCACTTCGTAGCGGGTTAGTTCGAGGGGTTTTGTCTTTGCTGCCTTGTCGGCGAACTATGCCCTGCAATTTCAAAATCGGGTGCTGCTTGCAGGGCTTCAATGCTGTAGCGCCCTATGTTGCCGTAACCAACGACGGCTGCTCTGATCATCATTCTTTTTGTTTGTTTTTGACGGGGTGTTTTATAGGATTTCTTGCACGCTTTGCATGTTGGTGATTTTCTTTAGGCTTTCGATGATAACGCTGAGGTCTTCGCGGTCGTGAGACCCGAGTTCGATAGTTCCGTCGAAGATTCCGTTGTCGCTCGATAGGGTTACGCGGTGGAAGTTTACCCCCGAATTGGTCTGAAATCACATCGGCTATATCGTAGCATTCTGTGTCGGTCGATTCCTCTGATTTCTACATTGCGTCGAAGAACAGCTGTTTGTGCATGTCCCATCTGGCATCGATAATCCTGGTTCGAAGCTGGCTTTGAGCTTTGCTGCTACGGGGCACGAACGTTTATGAATTTCGATGTGGTCGCGATTGTCGATGTAGCCCAGGGTGTCGTCGCCTCTGGGATGGGGGTGGCAGCAGTGCGGGAAGAGGTAGCGGGAAATGTTGCTTTCGTTTATGAAAATGGGTTTCTTTTTGTTGAAATCTTTTCCGATAACGATGGAGTCCGGTCTCGTCGGCTTCGAGATTTTTCGTTGTTCCGGTCGATTGTTATTTCTTTATTCCCATTGCTTTTTAGGAAGGAACATATCTTCGCCAGCCTGTGCTGCGTGTGTGTTTTTCAGGACGTTTCCCTTGAAGTACGTTAATGTCGGGTTCGATGAGGATTATAGTTTTCTTCCAATGGCTACGAAGAGGTCTGTATGTTTCGGCATTTCGTGGAACTCGCACAGCTTATCGAGTGTGGAGGTCGACATTTCGAAATCGTTGTCGATTAGCCATCGTGAAAGTATTTCTTCGCCTTCTTTCTGTATTTCCCGGCTTTCGCGCCGAAGAATGGATTGTATTTTCCTTTTGGCCTTTGCTGTCGACACGAAGTTTATCCCATGATGGTTCGACGTGTTGCGACTTTGATGTGAGAATTTCAACCTGATCGCCGCTTTGGAGCCTATGGCTAAGAGGCACGAGCTTGTGGTTCACCTTTGCGCCGATGCAATGGCTGCCGAGAAAGGTATGGATTTTGGAAGGCAAAGTCGAGGGCAGTGCATCCGGCAGGCATGGTTTTGATTTCGCCCTTGGGGTGAAGACGAATATTTCGGAAGCGAAGAGGTTGGGCAGCTTGATTGCGTCGAGGAAATCCATGGCGTCGGGCTGCGGGTCGTCGAGAATTTCTTTTATGGTGTGCAGCCATTCGTTTAGTTCGCCTTCATCTTCGGTTATTTCGCCCTCTTTGTATTTCCAATGGGCTGCAAAACCTTGCTCGGCAATTTCGTTCATGTGTTCGGAACGTATTTGCACTTCGATCCATCGGCCTTGATGCGACATTAGGGTTACGTGAGAGCCTGATAACCGTTGGCTTTGGGGTGATTTATCCAGTCGCGCAGTCGGTCAGGGGTGGCTCTTGCAGAGTTTGTTTATGGCTACGTAGATTTGGAAGCATTCGGTTATTTCTTCCTCGCGTGATGGTGGAGTATATAATTCTGACCGCCAGAATATCGTAGATTTTTCTTCAAACGTGATGTGCTTGTTTTTGCATCTTATTCCAAATGGAATAGGGACCTTTCACACGCGCTTTGATTTCATATTTAATTCCCATTCGGTCGAGCTCGGCACATGAATGGGTGCGGTGAAACTTTCGAAAAAGCATTTCGCGTTGTGCCTGAGTTGAGGCCAGCTTGTTTTCGATGGCTGTAGGTATCAGGATGTTCGTATTTAAAGCTGAGGTCTTCGAGTTCGGTTTTGACTTTGTTCAGGCCTCAGACGATTTGCTAACGGAGCATAGATGTAAAGGGTTTCACCGGCGATTTTGTATTGCTTGCTTGCGGGCTGTGATGCCAGAGTGCGCATATTATGAAGACGGTCGCAGATTTTTGATGAGAATTACGCGAATGTCGTCGCTCATAGTTAGCAACAGTTTCTTGAAATTCTCGCTCTGTGCAGAGGCTTGTTCGCCAAAGATTCCACCGGATATTTTGGTTAGCCCGTCAACTATGAGCGCAATCTTCGGACCGAAGATGTTTTCAATATCCTCAACGGTGTAGTCGGTATCTTCAACGACATCGTGAAGGCAGCTGTCGATATACTGGTAGAACCGAGTCCTATTTCTTCGCAGGCAATCTGCGCTACGGCAATTGGGTGCATTATATAGGGCTCGCCCGAAAGCCGGCGCACGCCTTGTCATGAGCTTGCCGAGCAAAGTTGAAAGCCTTTGTGATGATGTCTACCTTTTTCTGTGCCGCGATGCCAGATATGTGTTTAGAAGATGCTTGAAGGCATCGTTCACCATCTGCTCTTCGGCCTGTTCGCGAATTTCGGTTTTCTTTATCCGTAGCTTTTTCCGTGTCTATAATGATTCTTTAGAAAGTCAAACTGCAGGTTATTCCAATCGCTGTGTTCTGTTTAAGTCCCATGGATTGTTTGGTGTTTATGACTGCTGGCGCAATGTGTAGTGAGAGGTCGTTGGATATGTCGAAATCAGACAATGAAGCATCTACATAGGCATCGATTACTGATAGAAGATAAACACCAATGGTTGCAAAGATGCTCATGTCGCGCCAACGACGATAGCGCGGTCTTTGCGTCGTTTGAAAAAGTTGTTGATAGCGTTCCAGATTACTTGGATTGATAGTGTTTCCGAGATGCAGAAAAGTTGTTGTAGCTCTGTGTTGTGGGGTCATCGTCCATGATGTCCTTGTAAGCCTGCGAATAGTCGTGATACATTTGATTATTCCATGTCATTGCATACACGCATCCCACAAATCCACCGTAGAGTAAGGGTAACTTCCAATATTTTACGATTGTAAACCTCGCCTCGAGCACTTTAGTAGCACCAATGCCAACCAAAGGGCGCGTTTGAGGTTCAGGTTGCCATTTGCTCCAGTCGCGAGTTGTTTTCCGAACTTCTACATCACCCCAATTCGGCTTATCGACAATAAATGGGGCATCGTCGGGCGAGATAATCGAATCTTTGGGAGCTCCATTTGTTTTTGCTAATCGTCGTTGCGCCATCGGGATCAAAATAACTCTGACCGAATCGCCTGCTATTTGGGCCCCTAACGTCTGCTGCATTAATCGAACAACAGCAGGAGAGCCATTGAAAAATAGACTCTCCTGCCGGTTATATTTCTTTCTTGCTGCGCTCGTTTTCACGTTCGTTATTTCATTTTGTCCATCACTTCCATTATGTGTGCAAGTTCTTTTTCGGAAGCAGAAAAGGTATGTTGATTCTCCCTCGGCCATTGGCATTGCATGTCATCTGGAACCTTAGTGTTGAAGAATGATGAGAGACGTTCTTTAGAACATTGAATCCTTCGGGGAGTTTTTGATTTTTGACTCAACTTTTCCTGGAAGCTTCTTGCAGATCTTTCTCCGTTATTGATGCGTTTGCAAAGTTCTTCGACTTTTCCGAACGCTGTAGCCTTTCTCCACTGTTTGACGGAAAAGTTTGAGCTGTATCGACGGACTGTCTATCGAAAGTAGTGCACGGGCATGACCCATATCGAGCTCTTTTTCTGTAATGCCATTTGTACTGGAGCGGGCAACTTAGCAGACGAAGATAGTTTGTTACGGCCGTTCGGCTTTTGCCTACTTTTTCGGCCACTTTTTCCTGCGTCATGTCTTGGCTTCTTTCAAGAAGATGTTCGCAGGCCAGTGCAATTTCGATAGCATTCAGGTCTTCGCGCTGAATGTTCTCCACAGTGCCATCTCCATCACGTTTTCGTCTTTAATGGTACGGATGTATGCTGGCAATGACTGCAAACCTGCCAACTGCGAAGCACGCCAACGGCGTTCACCCTGCAATGATTTGGAATTTATTATCGTCGATTTGCCTTAGCGTAACCGGCTGAATAATTCCGATCTGTTTTATGCTGTTTGCCAGTTCTTCCAGTGCGGTTTGGTCGAACTCTTGACGCGGTTGGTTTGGATTAGCCTCAATTTGGTCTATCGGCACTTCGTTTTATGGTTGAACTTCCTGCGTATTAACTGATTCGGTTGAAATCAGTGCATCTAGTCCACGTCCCAATGCGTTTGTCTTTCCGTTACGATTGAATTTCTTGTGTACTGCCATTTCTGTTTAGTTCTTTGTTGCGTGATCTATTACTTCTTTTTGCTAATGCCAGATGATTCTTTTGCGCCCATCGATTCGGCGTCATAGAGAATCACAGGCAGACCGTGACTGGGACTTTCCGACAGCTTCACATTTCGTTGAACAACGGTTTTTGAATACCAGTTCCCTAAGTGGCGCTTAACCTCGTCGTAAATCTGACGTGCCAGACGAAGCCTATTGTCATACATAGTGAGAAGGAATCCTTCAATTTCCAACTTCGGGTTCAGTTTACTCTTAATAATCTTAATTGTGTTGAGTAGTTTACTGATTCCCTCTAGTGCAAAAGTATTCGCATTGCACGGGAATAATAACCGAATCGGCGGCCGTGAGAGCATTGACCGTTATTAAAACCGAGCGACGGACTGCAATCAATCAGAATGAAATCATATTCATCTCGTACAGGTTCCAACATCCGGTGCAACACGTTTTCGCGATCGTCTATATTAAGCATTTCTATTTCGGCCCCCACAAGGTCTATGTGACTCGATACGATGTCTAGCCGCTCAATATCGGTGGTATAGATGGCATCGTGAATATCTGCATTGTTGATTATGCACTCATAGAGTGAGCATTCAACATCTTTTATGTCGACGCCCAGACCGCTAGATGCATTTGCCTGCGGGTCGGCATCAATCACTAGCACGCTCTTCTCAAGAGTGGCCAAAGACGCTGCCAGATTTATGGTTGTTGTGGTTTTGCCAACTCCACCTTTTTTGGTTGGCCAGTGCAATGATTCTTCCCATTTCTTTTGTTTGATTCTGTTATGTGTTTGTGCGAGGGCAAAAGGTAATTAGATGTTCACAATAAAAACGATACCTCCTTTGTTCAACGCCGCTACAGCTAAATATGCTCTTTTCTTTATGGTTCAAAGGAATGAAGATGACTTCCATGCTACTGTCATGCACATCCGAAGTAGTTAGAGGTCTTTTTCATGCTACTGTTTTGCATGGTCAACATGGTTGAAAAATGCTTTTTCACGCTACTGTAAGACACATTCAAGATGGTTGGATGTCTTTTCATGCTACTGTTTTTCATGTGCCAACAGGTTTGAATATCTTTTCATGCTACTGTTAGGCATTTTCGAGATGCCCTGAAGCCCTTTCATTTTCTATGGAATAAGGGAAAGAAGATATTTCCTGATGTTGTAGATTCGTAATTTTCATGATTTTGCGGTGTCAACTAATAGTATGAAGGGGCGGAGATTGTTTATTCGTAGTCGTCTATAACGCTGTTGACAAAATCCATCATTGGCTTGCCCACTTTTGCTATTTCCAACATGCGGTTTGTCCAGTCAGGCGGGCGAAGAAGCTGTCGTCAATCTTAACCCAGCAGCAATAATCTTTCATCCGGAGATATTCTTTGTATTCATAATCTTTCGGGAAACCTTTCGGGATGGTTTTCAAGCCCGAAAGACCGAACCCTGCTCACTGGCTTTATCATCCCATACACCATGGTTAGGCTTTTGCCGAACATATCTAAGAACTGCTTACTCTCGACCGTTTTACGCCACGTGCCGATGTTTGCCATTATTTCGTTACGACACGAGGTTAGAATATTCGTTGGCAACCAATATGACCCTATCGCAATGACGCAGTTGCCAGGCTCGAGATGCAGATAATATCCTCCACGCAGTGACTTCTTTCCGTGGGCATTGATGAACGCACCCATATGACGTTTATACGGACTTTTTGTCTGCCGAGAATCTCGTGTCGCGATAGAATCTGTAGGTACAATCTTTTCACCTCAGATGTGCCACCTCCTCGTCGATTGTCGATAACGCCACGATTGCCTGTCTTATCCCGGCTTCAAAGTCGGCCCGTACTAATTCATACTCATTTTTATGTTCGGCAAACCATGGTCTGTTATTGTTACGCTGCAATCTTTTTCAGGAATCCTAAAATCAATCTTGTATTCATATGTTCTACACTAATTTACTTTTTCAAAACAGCTTCGGACAAATAGCGTCGAATACGCATTCCTTGCAAAAGCCGGCTTGACGCTCTTACAAAATATATCGGCCGTGAAGAAGAATCCAATGATGGGCCGAAGAAACCTCTTCCAGCGGGATATTCTTCATCAAATAATCCTCTACTTTTCGCGGCGTATCGGCCGATTGCGGAACTAGTCCAAGTCTCCGACTAACACGATAAACGTGCGTATCAACAGCCAATGTGGGCTTACCGAACCACACGGCCTGAACAACATTAGCCGTCTTTCGTCCCACTCAGGGTAATTTCATCAGTTCGTTAGGTTCCGACGGCACCTCACCACCGAAATCGTTCATCAGCATGCGCGCCATCTCAATCAAATGCTTCGCTTTGGCGTTGGGATAGGAAACACTCTTCACATAATCGAACATTTCCTCTTCGTTGGCAGTCGCCATAGTTTTTCGCATCTGGAAATCTTACGAACAAAGCCGGTGTGATGGCATTGATACGCTTATCGGTGCATTGGGCCGAGAGCAACGTGGCGCACAACAGCTGAAAAGCTGAACCGAACATAAGCTCGGTCGACACAATTCCAACATTCTTACGGAAATAATCCAGCACGAAAGTATAACGCTCCTTTCTTGTCATTTTTATAGCAGAATTACGGAGTTCTATGTAGTTCTTGAATAGCCACGAATGACCGTCGACAAGCACCTTAACTACCTCTGCACAAATAAAAAGTCCAACTATAACCGACAGTATAAAAAGTGTGCTGAAGCCGAAGAACACCCACAGATTGCCGTCGGTATATTTTTCCTGAAACTGTGCCAGCTACGATGATGAGCGTGAAAGATATTCGGATGTTTTTAATTGTTCCCTCCTTCACTTTTTTCACTAGCCTGCCTTGACGTTTCGGCAATTTTCTTACGCAGTTCGGCAATTTCTCAGCCGACGGCATCCTGATGAGCTTTGTTTTAACCGTTTGGAAGTTCCTTTTTGAGTGTCGTTCTACCGGCGTTGTATTTGCCATCGGAACAACTGCTCTTGCCTTGGTTCGTTTTGCTTCAGGGCGCATTGGGTTGACATGTCAATACATGTCCGCAATACAGGCACCTATATCTCTGAAGTCCATAAAACTCTGTTTCAGCTATGAACGTGCGGTCGCATTCATTACATTTTATATTGAATCTCATAGGTTGGCAAAAGTATAAAGAAACTCATACAAGAGAGAGAGCATCATAGCATAGCTCCGGCAGCCGCAATGTAAAAATGAATTTAGCAATGTAAACCACAGAGTTAGGCGCAAAAATATTGTTATGCGGTCGGCGAATGAATTGGCATGGGTATCGACATGGGTATCGGACAGACCCCGTGTCTGTCCCCTACATACGTAGACACCCCCATCAGCAATCGATACCAACTCGGCCGACAGGCCGCATGTAGGGACAGACCCCGTGTCTGTCCGATACATCTGTCCGCACCCGTCCGTTAGGGACGACATAATAACCCGCCCACCGTCCGTCAGGGACGGGATAATTTCTCTTAAACCGAGCATATGTATAAAAACGGTCGACCTGCAGCGTCGTCATGACGGATGCAGGTCTGAATGATATATAAACGATATTTCTTTTCTTCCCCGGATCTCGATTTCAGGGAGAGGAGAGGAAATCGTCCTCTATACTTTATCTTCTCCGGGGTCTTCCTCGCGCCCGGGTTTGGGATCATCTCCTCCGCCTCCGGGCTTTTTGCCATCGTCCGGTTTCTTTCCGTCATCAGAAGGTTTCTTATCCTTATCACCGGGTTTCTTGCCGCCGCCCTCTTTCCTTTTCTTTTCAGCGGCTTTCTTCTGCGCCTGACCTTCCTTGAACGTGGTACGAAAATCGGAAGATATTTGGTTCATACGGGTGATGAGATTCGAGAGGAGGGCCTTATCGTCGTCGGTCGACGCGTGAAGATTGGCCGATAGAACGTAGAAGGCAAATCCTGGCGAATAGCTCGTCGGTTTTCGGACGAATTTCGCGAGCGTTGGGCGGTTGCTGTCGGCCGTTTCCATACGACGGTCGGTGCGCAGCTTTTCAAACGCATCGTTAACCGTGTAGAGCTCGGCCAGAACGGGCATCAAACCAAGAGTTGCTACCTCGCCGGGTGCTTTTTCGGCGTCGACACGAAGTCCGGAAATATGCAAACTTTTCGGCCTCGAACGAGCCGTTCTGTATCCATAATATGGCTTGAAAGCAATATGGAGAGTCTCGGCGTCGCTTATGGCGTTCACGGGCGATGTTCTTTGCGCCCGAATCACGTTGAAAAGATTACTGAGCAGTTTGTCGCGCTCGCGGTCTTTTGCCAGCAGTCGGGCGGTGTGAACCGACGCCTCGGACTCCTTGTATGATTTCAACCTCGAGGTCGATGTTCTTTTTCCATTCAATGAGAAGTTCGACCGGCATATTCAGCTTTGCTGCGGGTACAGCCGACACGAGTTCGTACTGCTTTTTGTGGAATTGAGCGTGCAGCGAATTCTCGAAATCGGCTGCATTTCGTCTCGATTTTCAGGGGATGATTTTGATTTTGTTGCCATGTTACTAAAATTTTAAAGTTTATGTAATTGTCGATTCCGAAGAGAATCCATTTTTATCTCGACGTAGACTTCGACTGGTTGGCGAATTGATTTTTAGTCTCCGCGTAGACTTCGACTGATGGGCGAATCCATTTTCGGAAGAGAGCGTAGGGTTCAGCATTAGTAGATTTTACTTTTATTGTGCCGGTGGAAGGTTCGCCGACGGTAAAATTGCTTTTTGGCGCAGTTGTAGGGTTCGCCGCGACTAAAACCGATTTTTGGCCCTGGCGTACCCTTCGCCTTCCAACTCGATTTTATATTTTCAACGTCATTGAACCCTACGCTTTAACCATTTCCGCTCCGCCGCCTCTGCAGAACCCTACGCCGGCATCACGAAAATTAATCTGTCGTGCATTCCGGAGCGAAGTCCGAATTGGCATTCATCAATGTGTGCATATATCAGTCTTGGGCAGAAGATTTTTAATTGTCAGCCTAGGGGCGCATGGCGCATCCATTCTGATATTCGCCGGTTCCATTATGTTTGGGAATTACGGAGTTTGGAAACGAAGAATAAACGACAAGCATTCTCTGGATGGCTAGTGACTGCCGACCAGTAGTCGGCACGAGTGCCAACGGTAAGTAAGGCTCCATTATTACTAGCATAGCGAAAACCCTATAGCAGGGAAATAGATAGTTGCATCAGGAGAGATTATTTTGTTGTTGAAATCCCATCCCCAATCAAAACTACCACTAACATTGAAATTCACTTAGTGTGTTAGTATTCTCGCCTGTTGTTGTAAAACCTGTAAAAGCATTAGAGGCTGGCACATGGAAACCAGCAGGACTGGGATCATAAACGGTTTTTATTACTTCATTATCATTGAAACCTGTTACCGTATTATTTATTGACCAAAGGTTGTAATGCATTATGCCAAAACCAATTCCAATGATAGAATTTTTCAGGATGCTGAATTCCTTTAGCAAAGGAAAACTGACTAGCATCAATTTGAAAACTGCCTTCAGCAAAAACGTCTGTACCCGCAAAAAGGATCTTTACGGCCCCATTGATACAATACTCCATATCCTTGTCTAACCCTCCTGAGTTCTGCTTTATGATGATAACAGCTTCTTGATAGTTTCCTCCATTAGGTATCGTTTGTCTTACTTTCATCTTAACTGTTCTTGGTTGGTCGTAAGAGTTCTTTTCCAAGTTGTATATTTTCCATCCTGTGGTTTCTTTAGTGAAATTAGTAAATCTTATTCTGGCGATTGGTGCAGGATATAGTGTTTAGCTACATCAGGGCTGTGAACCACAGGTGCCATGACCATACTACAATGTCGTTCTTCGTGGCGGCCAAGACGACGTTGCCTGTTTTTATATCGTCTTTATCTACTTCGAACTGGAGGTAAGCCTCGTTGCCATCGTGCTCTATGCTGTAAAGCAGTGACGAGGTCGGCTTCGTCGGCCCATACGATTTTAGCTCCGTCTACTCCGCTGTTTGCTCCGCTGTTGGTCTTTTTCAATCCATGGGTCATTAATATCGTTGCCTAGATGGTCTTTGAAGTTCTGCAAGATATATGCGCCGGTGTTGGAGGTCTTATAAGAACTCTCGTTCTTGTTTCCAGTTCTTTATGGCATTACCGTAAACGAGAGGAATCTTGTAGAATCCGGGGCAGAGATGACGTAACAGTTGGCGGATGCTGACGGGAATAACTGTACCGTCGAGCTTGTAGTCGACAGGTCGTAATAATTACTGAAGTGCCGCGTGGGTGGCTTCTTTCATGTCTTTATTACGCTTGGTCAGTGAGGTCGGTTACGTGCTTTAGTCACCGTTGCAGTACCTGTTTCGGCAACCGTACCGCCATCGCCATTTTCTTTGCTTAGAGAGGTTACCCAGGCTGGTTTTTCGCCCATGGTGAAATTGCCGTCGCCATCGGCATCATAGCCTACAACTTCCCATTTAACGGGTTTCTTCGTTCCGCCTGATTCACGATAACTGGTGATGCCGTAGGTTCGTAGTTTGGGTTTGGTCGTAGTTGGCCGTTGATTGCAGGAGTTGCGGTAAGAACATAACTCCAGTTGCTGTTTTTATGAGAGAGTTTGTAGGTTTTGGTAGTACCTGCTTTCCATCTGCCGGTGAGGGGGTCACTGGTGAGGCTGAACCATCTGTGAAATGGAAGTAGGCTTTTATGTTCTTACTGTGAGTTCCTGGGGTATCATGTAGAATGTAAAGTTATCGGTTGACTTACCCATGATGTAGAGTATTTGGGTCTTCGCTCGTACTCTACACCTGGGGCGTTTATTCGAAGTTTGAAGTCTTTTAGGAACCGATAGACTCGTAGCATCCCATTGGGCGCCGGTACCGTCGAGCTGGTCGGAAGAGATGTATTTGCCTTTACTCATCGCGCCACGGAGTTCTACACGGTCTATAGCTTTATTCCAGGACAGGTTTTGTCCCACAGCAAACTTTACGGCTGTTAGGGCGTGGCGGAACTCAAGGTTTGTCGTTGGGGCGGTGTTTTTGATTGAATAGTGTACTTCACCCGAGCAGGCGGTCATGAGGTCGTGCTGGTCTTCTACGTCTTCTTCCACTTCAAAGTCGATGTAGGGAGTGCCTTGATGGGTTGCAGGCGAAAGGGTGATTTTGTTTGCTGCAGTTGCTTCGGGATAGATAGCGTAGAAACGACCGTAGGGCTTGCCCCAGCTCCAGAAGTGGGTTTCGTAGAGTTCGCCGTTCTTCTTGGTCTTCTTACTGTAGAACCATTCAGGGCTTGTCGCTTATTGTGCCGGCAGTTTCGCCGCGGTAGCCGAGGGAAGTAAAATCGTGCTCGATGCTCGTTTCTACTTTTTGCGCGGGTCGACGGGTCGGGCTTGGTGGGGTTGATGCCCTCAACGGTTGTTTTCGATTAAGCAGGCGTCGAGACCGTCGGATGATACGGCTTCGAGGCGGCGCGGGGCCAGGTCTTCTTGTGTTAAGCCTGGGGGTGTAGAGAAGCGTCGAGGATATGCCGGCACGGGTGGCGGCGGCGACCTTAGCGATGTTATCCTGCTGAATGTCTTTAATGTTGAACACTACGGATGCGCCGCGGTCGCCATCAGTTTTAGGGGGCCGTCGGGTCGGTGTCGCTGCACGAAATAAAGGCTGCACTGCTCGCCGCGAGGAGCGCTGCGAGATTATAAATATGTTTCTGTTTCATCTTTTCTTTCAGTCTTTGAGTTGTTTACTTGTTTCTTTTGCTCTTTGTGTTTCAGGGGCTTCGGGCTCGTCGGATGAGCGAGAACTTCAGAGTTTGCCGAGCTGTGGGATTAATCTTCCCACAGGTTGCCCCATTGTGATTGCTTGGCTCCGGAGATTTCGGTGTCGTCGCCGTCTTCCCCTCCGGGAATGACTACAATTCCGCCTCCTCCGCCACCGCCGGGCTGAACGGCCGGACTGCCGGCGAAGCCATGTTCCATTTCTGTTTCGATAGCCTTACACCATGGCGCGGTGTAGGCGCGTTTGAATGTTTTGTTCATAATGAATAAGTGTTGGTGATTAAAAATCATTGTTATTTCGTTAATCGGTAAAAGGGGTCATGAGGGTGGATGACAAGGGGTGGTTTGCTGTCCGGCACCTGTGCCAATTCGGCCGATAGGCCGCACGTGTAGGGACAGACCCGTGTCTGTCCGCACCCATCGAGCAAGGACGGGATAAATACGCAATCGCTCGGACCTTTCGACCAATATATTGCTTCGGTTCTGCAGAACCGAAGTGAGAGCTGATTCAGACACGGGGTCTGTCCCTACATGCAACCTGTCGGCCGAGCGGGAGTTTTTGTTTACTGAAATGGGAGTATTCGCCGTATGAAAAATCATGCGGATTTTGAGGATAAAAATCTTTCCTTATTTTCCTCTTATATCGGTTGCGGAAAGGGTACGAAAAACGGCACGGAGAATCCTTCCGGAATCCCCGTGTATAATGGATTTACGGCACGCTTCGCGCGCGCGTATGAAAAAGCTAATTAATAGGTCTGGCCTGTTTGTGTGTGTGTGTGTGTGTGTGTGTGTGTGTGTGTTAGCACTTTTTCCGAACCCACCAAATTATTGGACGAAAAATCACAGAGAAATCGAAATTTCTCTGCGTCAGCGGGGGCGATGGAATATGTTGCTAAGTGTTTCACGGCGGCAAAGATATAATAATCAATCTTTTCGAGCAAGAAAGGAGCTATCTTTTTGATTTTATTGGTGTCTGGTAAACTGAAATAATCAATGATAGCAGGGATGCAAACGCACGATGTAACATAGCAAAGGGTAGACGCTTCCAAATGAGCATCTACCCTTTGCTATGTGAATTACTTTATCAAGACCGTTAGAATTCTTGTAAAGCGCGTGTCGACTAGTTTTTATTGCTTTATGTTCGGCTCTTCGAGTCCAAGATGCTTTTTCTTGTCGACAACCTTTAAGGTTAGACCGATGAACAACGCTATACCACCCAAACCGGCGAGCATGATTAGGGGAGCAGTGTAGTTGAGCTAGGTAGGATCGGTTATGCCAACATTTGTTTTGTCGAGTACCTTACCGATAAGCAATGGGAATAGCCACAGGCCGATGTTCTGAATCCAGAAAATCAAAGCATAGGCCGAACCAATGATTTTTGCATCGACCAACTTCGGAACGCTGGGCCACAAGGAGGCTGGAACAAGGGAGAATGATGCTCCGAGAACAGAAAGTATGGTTACACAGGCTACGATGACTCCGCTCTACCTGACTCGTCTTTGAACATCGGCAGAACAAAGGCAAACGTGAGATGGCAAAGAATAAGTAACATCGACCCCAGGACTAGCATCGAAGCAGCCTTTCCCTTTATGGTCGACATAGCTACCAAGAATCGGGTGATACCAACTGCCAAAAAGTGGGAATACTGCGAAAAATAGATTCGGCCGACTGACGCATATAACCCATATAACAGTAAAGCACAAGGCTGGCTACTGAGAGAATGAGCATGGAGTTCTTCATTACCTTTTTCTTCATGAAATTGAACATGAAAGCCGTAGCTGCAACCAGTAGCATTATAATGTATTGAACGATGGTTACACTAGAAGATGCCCAGAATGAGTCGGCGGGAATATCAGTGAACGTGAGATTGCACTGGAGCATATTCACGGCATATTCTGGAATGGGAATATAGCAAGAATAATATAGCACACATAGTAGAGCAACAAGCCCAGAATCCCATGCTAGTTAGAATCTTTCCGAGGTCGCTAATCTTGAATGGGTCTTCTTTTCCTCTTCGGCTTTCACCTGTTTGTGAGTCGAGTTTCTTGTCCATGAAGAGAATAAACAACGAACATCATCAAGGCTATGCAGATGAGTATGACTCCGAAAGCTACCGAGCGCGAAACGTCGATGTTACCGCCTCAGCTTGGCGAAGAACAGTGAGAAAAATCATACATGTTGCCACACCTAAACGTGCAAGAGCCATTTCAGAACCCATCGCAAAGGGCCATGTTTCGCGACCTTTGAACCATTTAACTATACCGCGAGAAACTGTGATACCGGGCCATCTCGGTTCCGCAACCGAATAGCATGAAGCCTATGGCTGCTACTTTGGCCGAAGCTGGCATTCCCTCGTAGAAAGGTGATACACCAAGCTGTTCGAACACTGGAATATGGTTCAGGTTATTTGTGAACCAAACATCAAGAGCGCTTCCTTTGAACGCCTCGCTGATGGCGTAGTATTTAATTAAGGCTCCTATGAGCATAACCGTTCCTGAGAGTACCGCTGTGAATCGCACTCCCATCTTGTCGAGAATTATTCCGGCGAAGATGAGGAAGAACACGAATACGTTCAGGAAGGTTTCGGAACCTTTCGCATAGTTCCAAAAGAGGTGGAATCCCATCCTCTTTCGGAGAGCATCAAATCTTTGATTGGCGAAAGAATGTCTACGAAGATATAGGCGCAGAACATTGCAGTGCCAAAGAGTGAGAGCCGTCCAGCGCATTGCAGCGGAGTCTCTGAGAGTTGCTTTAATCTTGTCTGTCATGTTATTTTGATTTTTATAAGTTCCGTGTGTTTTATTTCTTCAGCCAGCGGTCGAGCCAGTTGAAAAATGTTCTTTGCCATAGGATTCCGTTTTGCGGTTTAAGAACCCAGTGGTTTTCGTCAGGGAAGAGTAGTAACTCTGCCGGAATACCACGAAGGCGAGCTGCATTGAAAGCTCCCATACCTTAGTTTGCGTTTATGCGATAGTCTTTTTCGCCGTGTATGCATAGAATTGGCGTGTCCCATTTGTCTACATCTAAGTGCGGACTGTTTGCATAGGTTCGTTTTGCGGCTTTCGGTTTGGTCTTTGTTCCAATATGCGTCGTCGTATTCCCAATTGCTGAACCATGCTTCTTCGGTGTCGGTATACATGCTTTGAAGATTGAATGCGCCGTCGTGAGCAATGAAGCATTTGAAGCGTTTGTTGTGGTGGCCTGCCAAATAGTAAACCGAGAATCCGCCGAAGGATGCGCCTACGGCTCCGAGTTTGTTTTTGTCCACATAGGGCAGGTTTTGCGGGCGTCGTCGATGGCCGAGAGATAATCTTTCATGCACTGACCAGTCCAATCGCTACTTATTTCTTCGTTCCATTCACTACCGTAGCCAGGAAGTCCCACGGCGGTTGGGGGCAATGATTACATAACCGTGGGCAGCCATTGTTTGGAAGTTCCAACGGAAGCTCCAGAATTGCGATACGGGGGCTTTGTGGGCCGCCTTCGCAATAGAGTAGGGTGGGATATTTCTTTGTGGGGTCGAAATGCGGCGGGGTAATTACCCATACTTGCATGTCTTGCCGTCAGTGGTTTTAACCCAACGATCTTTTAACTTCACCCAGAGTCAACTGGTCGTAAATATGTTTATTCTCGAAGCTGAGTTGAATTTGCTGGCTGGCCTTTTCTTTCTTTGAAAGAATTACTGCATAGATTTCGTTTGCTTGCGACTGTGGCGCAGAGCAGGAGTCTTTGCCGTCGTTGCCTGGGAGAGCAACCGAAGCATAGTCGTGCTGTCCGTCGGTGAGCTGTTTCACTCGCCCTTCAAATTAGTTTGATAGATATTCACCGTTGCATGCCAACAGCCAGTGAAATAAATATCCTTTGAGTTAGGAGCCCAAACGAATGCATCTACATTAGAGTCGAAACGTTCAGTTACATAGGTTTTTCCTACCTGTTGCAAGTTCGTATACGCAAAGACGATTTCTGTCGCTTTCATATCCGTTGTTCTTCATGCTTTGCCAGGCTATGTATTTTCCGTCGGGTGAGAACTGCGGATTCACATCGTAACCCACATTGAAGTCGCCGTCTTGATGGTTCACTTTTTGGTTGCGCATTGTTTTGGTTGCGTCAATCTTCGGCTCTACATAACCCTCAGGGCTTGCATAGGTTTATTGTTTTGCGGGTGTCGATGTTGTATAAATAAATGTCGGCATCGGTTGAGATTGCATAGTTCACCTTCTTTTTACGACATGTGTAGGCTATGGTTTTTCGAGTCTTGACTCCAATCGAACTGCTCGATTCCACCGAACGGAGCCAGCGGACTTTCAAACGGTTCGCCTTCTAGAATATCCTTCCTGTCGTTAACACCCTGATGCGGTTACATCGGCAACAAATGGGTGGGCAATGCTTTGTACGTAATGATCCCAGTGCCTGTAGTTCATGTCGGTTATAACCATGCCGGTTGTTTTCGGCAGGTCGGCGGGATTCTTTTTATAGTGCCGTGATAGGGTAGACTCTTAATAAGGATTACACGCGCCTTATCGGGAGAGAAAAGGAATCCTTCGATATCGATTTTCGAGTTTGTGAGCTTTTTACGATTTGTCCCGTCGGCGTTCATTGTCCATAGTTGCCCTTCGGATAAATAGGCAATAGTATTATCGTCGAAACCAGGTTGCGTCGGTTTCGCTTTTAGCCGAGGTTGTTAACTGTCGCACATTCTTTCCGTCGGCATCCATCGTGCAAATAACCTGGTGACCTTTGTTTTCGGCCACACTGTAGTACCCAACCTGGTAGACAATTTTCTTTCCATTGGGCGATGCTTGTGCGTTTCCAATTCTTCCCATTGCCCAAAGAGCTTCGGGAGTCATAAGGTCACTGCTTAACGTAATGTTGTTCTTTCCAATGTTCACGTTTGTGCATTTAAGGTTCCACCGTTAACCAATAAGGCTGTTGCGATGGCGATGAAAATATTTCTGTTCATGGCTTTAATATTTTTTTCTTTCTATTAAGTTCGTCTTGTTTTCGTTTAAGTTCATCTTTTTGTTGCTGCTGCATTTGTTGCAATGCCTGCATTCGAGCCAAAAGACCGCTTGCTTTCTGCGGATTCTTTTTGTTTTCGGCTCTGCGATTCTCTAAGATAGCCAGGAGTTTTTCTTCGTTTGTCGTTTTTGCGAAGAGTCCACATAATGGCTGCCGAGAAAAACAGCGAAAATAAAGTAGTAGAGTTTAGGCCCGACGAATAATCGTTGAACATGCGAAGAAAAGAATACCGGCATGAGATACATCATCCATTGCATCATCTTCATCTGGTCGGCCTGCTGCCCAACCATCTGGTCTTTCTGCTGCTGCATTGTGAACCATGAATAAAGAACGTTGGCTCCGCAGAACAGAATACAAGTAAGCGATAGGGTGGTCGCCAATAAGCCATAGGTCATGACTCAGGTAATAATCGGATCGTAGGTGCTCAAATCGTGCATCCCAAAAGGAAACTTTCGCCGCGAAGCTGAATGGCGTTCGGCACGAAGTTGAACTATTGCAATCCAGATGGGCATTTGTATTAGCATGAGGCAAGCATCCGGACAGCGGACTCACGCCGTATTCAGAATACATCTGCATCATTGCCTGCTGTTTTTGCATTTGGTCTTCGGGCTTGTTGTATTGTTTTGTAGCCTCGTCAAGCTTGGGTTTAAGCACGCGCATCTTGGCCGAACTCATAGCTCCTCTTTACCATTGGGAACGTAATTAACTTCAATAGCAAAGTGATTAGAATAAAGTACAACGCCCATTGGGAAAACCTTGCTAAGCCAATCGAAAACGTAGAGTGTAAACCAGCGATTTATTATCCTGAACAAGGGCCAGCCAAAGGTAAACCAGGCTTTGCATGTCGAGATTCTTACCAGCGCTTTCTTTTTCGACAGCTTGTAGAAGCTGGAAATCGTTGGGTCCGATATAGAACTCGAATTGAGAAGCTTTACGACCACTGGGGTCGAATGCCGTTTTTCATCTTGGCCTGATAGCTCTTTAAATAATGAGATTCTTTATTTGGCAGAGTGCTTTTTGAGTTCTGCTCCTTTGGCGAATCCGTCTTTCGAGATGAGAACGGCCGAGAATGGATTCTTGAATGCTACCCAGTCGAGAGCCTCCTCTGTTTTTTTCTTCGCTTTCTGATGTTTCGCTCAGTTTGTCGGTGCCGCCCGCAGTTTCTTTGTAAGTAAGGGTTGAATATCGATTCTCGGAAATTATATCCCAATTCCTGTTGCCTACACTTGTCTTGCCAGTCGACATAAATCTGGTTGTATCCGGGATTAAACAAGCCGTTCATTCCTTCGGCGCGAACATTCATTGAGAGAATGTAGTTCTTTCCGAGCTTGTAATCGATTATTAATTGCTGTTTTTCACCTGCTTTTTGCAGTAGAATGAGCGTTGAATCTGTAATGGCTGACGGAACGAAATAAAAGGTCTTTCGTCTCTAAATTCATCTCCTTTGTTGCCAAAGAGAAGTTCAAGCTCTGCTCGTCGCCGCTAAAAAGCGTAACGTCTTTCTGGGCTTTAGTTCTATCGCCCGACTTTACATCGTGCCCCACATAATTCTTTATAACGGCCTTTCGCAGAACGCCGCCTTTTGTGTCGATTGTTAGCGCAACCTTACTGTTTGAGAGTACAATTTCTTGCGATTTCCCTTGCAAAGCCGAATGAAACAAAGCCGACGTATCGGAAGCGATTACTGCCCGTTGTTTTGTTTGTTTTTGCTTTGCAATTTTTTTCGGCCTGTGCTTTTGGCTGAAGCTATTGAGTCTTTAACAAATTCTTGTCGTTGCTTTTTCAACTTGTTCGGCCGAGGGCTGTTGCCACCAACCGAAGCCAATAAGTACAAGGGCTATTAAGAGCAAACCCTATGATGGTGTTTCTATCCATTTATTTGTTCTTGTGTTGTTCTATTGCTGTTTTCACGAAGTCGAGGAACAAAGGATGCGGATTCAGAACCGTTGATTGATATTCCGGATGGAACTGCGTGCCGATATACCATTTCAAACTGGGAATCTCTACAATCTCAACAAGCTCGCTCTCTGGATTCCTACCAACGCATTTCATTCCGTTTCGTTCGTATTCTTTCTCGAAGTTATTATTGAATTCATAACGATGCCGATGACGCTCTTGTATGTGTTCCTTCTTATATATATCGAACGCGCGAGAACCCTGTCTTAATAGGCATTCGTAGGGCCCCCGAGTCGCATTGTTCCGCCCATGTTCGTTATGTTTTTCTGCTCTTCCATGATATCAATCACGTTGTGAGGCGTCTTCTCGTCCATTTCGCGCGAATTTGCATCGGCATATCCCAGTACGTTGCGCGCAAACTCAATAACCATCATCTGCATGCCAAGGGCAGATGCCGAACGTCAGGAATATCTGTGTGCGAGTATAATGCGCAGCGATAATCTTACCCGCGATTCCGCGCTGCCCGAATCCAGGGACAAATAACTATTCCGTCCAATCCAGCCAGCTTTTTCAGCCACGTTCTCTTCGGTTAACTTTTTCAGAATTTATGAACGAAATAACCGTCTTATGGTCGTTATATGTTCCGGCTTGCGATAAACTTTCGCGTATGCTCTTGTAAGCGTCCTGAAGGTCGTACTTGCCCACCAGCCCGATGTTAACTGTCTTGGTTGCCTTTTTCGCGACGCTCAAGAAAAAGCCTTCCAAAGGCCCCAATTGCGGAGCAGGCTCAATAGGCTCATTGCATTTGCGAAGCACAGCCGCGTCGAGCCCCTGATTTTGCATATTCACCGGAACTTCGTAGATGCTCGGCAGATCTTCGCTTTGCACAACGCAGTCGAAATCTACATTACAAAAAGCTGCCACCTTTTTCTTATGCCATCGCCCAGATGTTTCTCTGTTCGCAGCACCAAAATATCGGGCTGTATTCCTATGCTTTGAAGCTCTTTAACGCTGTGTTGTGTAGGCTTTGTTTTTAGTTCGCTCGCTGCTTTCAAGAAAGGAACATAAGTAAGATGCATATTTATAGCCCTCTTGCCGAGTTCCCATTTCAGTTGCCTGATGGCCTCAATAAACGGTGCCGACTCAATGTCGCCAATTGTTCCGCCTATTTCGGTTATAACAAAGTCGTAGTGAAATTTCTGTCCAAGTAGTTTTATGTTTCTCTTAATCTCGTCGGTTATATGCGGCACAACCTGGATGGTTTTACCAAGATAATCGCCCCGCCGTTCTTTATCGATAACGCTTTTTGTAGATTCTTCCGGTAGTCATTGAGTTTGCCTTTGTTGTTTGAATTCCAGTAAAGCGTTCATAATGTCCCAGGTCGAGATCGGTTTCCATTCCGTCCACCGTTACATAGCATTCACCGTGTTCATATGGGTTTAGCGTTCCCAGGTCTATGTTTATATAGGGGTCGAATTTTTGTATTGTTATATTATATCCTCTCGCTTGCAAAAGTTTTTCCAGTGACGACGATATTATGCCTTTTTCAAGTGATGAAACCACCACCAGTAACGAAGATATATTTTTGTTTCAGCCACAATTAAGTCTGTATTTTAAAGTTGTTTGTTTTGCTTGGATTATGTTCATGATAACCAGTTTGCAAAGATAAACGAAAAGTTTTATTACCGTGCTTGGTTTATCTATGTTATAATTCGTGCTATATAGTCTATCTCTGCTTGTTGAGGTTGTATAAAGAGTTGTTCATAGTATTAAAAATTCAATAGAGTCGTCTAAAGTTTCCGATGTTTATTTTATTTGCTACACTGTAGAAAAAGCTAAAAAGATAGGATAACTTCAAAATATTGGAATAAGCATTGATTGAAGTCGGTAGACAGAGATTTTTAATTTCTGATTTGACAATAGAACATCTCTGCAGAATGCTACTAAATCTCTTTTTCTATATCATACTTCCGTCTTGGCGAAAATCCATTACAAGAGGTTTCACTCCATCTTTTAAGTCAAATCACAACAGAAACACACTGTAAGCAATTAACTTTGCAAACAACAAACAATCGCCTTACAACAACAAGAATCATAAACTAAAATCAAATAAAAAGCATATGATCTTATTATCACCCTTATGGCAATCACCAGTCTGGCAGCAAATGCACAAACGCCAGCATGGATTAACAACGTTAAAGTATCAGGATTTGGAATGCTGCAATATCAATACAGCAGTCAGAAAGATTCAAAAAGCAAATTCTTTCAATCTGCGAATGGGGAGACTAACTGTAGATGGGAAAAATTCTCAATAACTTCTACTGGAAAGCGCAACTTCAGTTCAACGGCAATACATCGACTCTTGGGGTATCGCCGCGAGTTGTTGACCTCTTTGTTGAATGGCAACAATACGACTTCCTGAAAAATCAAAGTAGGACAATTCAAGAATCCTTTCACCTTCGAAAAATCCAATACACCCAATAGAACAAGGATTCATGTCGTATTCCATAGCTGTAGCAATACGTAACTTCG
>BNJS01003736.1_pt1 | contig 81341 bp, 121 predicted proteins | sample 8540461 | NCBI WGS metagenome assembly BNJS01 (sample SAMD00202454, study PRJDB9452) | human saliva metagenome | isolation source: human saliva | place: Japan
ATCATTGCTCCAGTTGACGCCGAGGCCTGCCCCATACAGGCTGCGGCTGTCCGGTCCCATATAGCCGGAATTCCCTCATGGTAGATGCTCATGTCCTCCATCGACGAAGACGATCATCTGCCAGACGTTGGTATCGCCCCTCGCGCGTCGGCACGTTCCACCGCAGCTCCGCCGTCCATTTCCAGCCGTCGTCACCCGATGCCTCACTGACGGGATAGGCGTACGCCGCTCGGCCTGCCGAGGAGAATTTCTCCGAGGAGTCGAGGTTTTTCCGCCCACCGGCGGCTGTAGCTGAGGTAGAGGGCAAGCCGATCGTCGATGTGCTGAGCCGCGTGAGGTCGAGGTTCCACTGCCGAAGTGCCCTGCCGTGCGACCCGTCACCGCGTCGTTGAGCCGCCGCGGCGGGCTCGTCGACCGCGACGTTGCCGCGCGTATAGGAGAGCGAGAAGGTGCCCGCCCGTCAGGAAGCGGTCGAGGTTGTCCCCATTGATGAACACCCAGTTGCGTGCGTTTTTGGGTCGCGGAAGGACATCTTCCGCGCCTCGCTGCCTATGCTCTGAAGTCGAGCCGCACGGAGCCGTAGAGGTTGAGGTCACGGCTGCGACGGAAGTTGTGCTGCCAGTTGAATCCGATGCTCTGTGACGAGCCCACGAACCATGGAGGAAAATGCGCCGCCAAGGGAGGAAGGATCGTGCGCAGCTGATGCCGAACCGCTCGCCCCTGCCGCCAGAATGGCGTACTGTAGAGACGGAGCCCGACCATCTTGCCGTTTGACATGACGCCGCCGATGGAGAAGATGTCCCTCGCGGAAGGCTCGCGTAGTTGAAGAACGCTGTACTGGTAGCGTCCCGTGTGGTAGCCGCCGCTGTCCACGCCAAGGTAGCCCCACATGCGATGTCCCTTGTTCTGACGTTGACGATGAGGTCGGTCGTCCCCGGCCTGCCCGCCTTGAGTTTGGTGTCTTCGATGCGGTTCATGTCGTTGGTGAGCCAGACGCCGCGGCTGAGTTCGTTCTTGTCGATGATCTGCCCCGGTGCGACGCCCATCTCGCGCAGGATCGCCCGATCGTGCACGTAGGTCTCGTTGTTGACGATGATCTCGCCATAGCGTCCCGGTACGATGGTAAAGGTGACGACACCGTCGCGAAATTCCTGCGGTGCGAGGTAGGCAAACGCGACAAAGTAGCCCCGTCCGCAGGTACTTCGTGATCTCCTCCGCTTGCGCCTCAAGGTCGGAGAGCGTCGCCTGTGGTGGCGATGCGGCGCGAGGATGTCTCAGCTCGGCATCGGTCACGGGGTTTTCCGTCAAATGTATAGCGTGCGACCCATATACCTCTGTCGTCTTCTCTGCTGCTCGGCGGCGTGCGCGGCGGGTGCAGCTCACAGCACAGAGGGCGGCAAGCCCGCGGTCAGCAGTCGTTTTTCACGCGATGCGCGTTCGTTAGGTGTTTTATGTTCATCTGATTCATTCGCACGTTTCCTTCTGTCTCGCGCAGAGTTATCCTATAGGTTCTCTTAATAGTTATCGCTATTTATACTTTATATTAACACATTCATGACTTTATTCCTAGAAACAAATGTTGGTTCAGCTTTTTAATGAATCAGAAACAGAGCCCGTTACATGAAGCTGAAAAGTTTCATGTAACAGGCTTTAATGTCTTTGCTTATCCCATACAGGCGCCCTCCACCGCCCGCGCGCGGGGCGGTGAGTTCAGAGGTGCCGAAGATGCGGTCGCCCGCATCGCCGAGCCCCGGTACGATGTAGCCGTGCTCGTTGAGGCAGTCGTCCACTGCCGCGACGTAGATCGGTACGTCGGGTGGTCTGCCGCGACGCGGCGGATGCCCTCAGGAGCGGAGACGAGGCACATGAGGATGATGCCGCGCGCCCTTGTCCTTGAGCATGGTGAGTGCTGCCGACGCACTGCCGCCCGTGGCGAGCATGGGGTCAGGATGAGGTGCGATCCTCGATGCCGCGCGGGAGCTTTGCATAGTACTCGACGGGGCAAGTGTCCGGGGTCGCGATAGAGCCCGATGTGTCCGACGCGCGGGGAGAGGTTCAGGATGCCGTCGAGCATCCCGAGGCCCAGCGCAGGATGGGGACGATGCCGAGTTTTTTGCCTGCGAGCATTTTTGGCACCTGTGCGACAGTTCCCCATCTCCACGTCACGCAGAAGTCGTCGCGTGATCCCCGTGGCGCCATGAGCATGGCGATCCCCGAGAGCAGTTCGCGGACTCTTTGTTCCCGCTCTCTCGCGGCGCATGATGGCTCAGCTCGATGCTGATGAGTGGATGATCGACGAGGTGGTGGAGTGTCGGTATGTCGGACGGACGGAATGTGTCAGCCATGGGATGTTTCCTTCTCACCGGGAGGCCGCCCTTCCGAGATGTCTCATAGATCGGATGTTTTTGCAGAGTGCACGACGCGGCGGCGTGCGCCTGCAGCGGCAGGCTCGTCCGTCGGTGCATCGAGGACGTGTGCGATGATGCGGTGCGGACCACGCATGTCCTCCTCCTCGCGGAAGCCGCGCGTGGTGAGTGCGGGCGAGCTGAGACGGATGCCGCTCGTGACGAACGGGCTGCGCGTGCTCGAACGTGATGGTGTTGCGGTTCGCGTGATGTTGACCTCGTCGAGGAGGGTCTAGCCGCCTCACGCCCGTGATGTCCTTGTTCGTGAGGTCAACGAGCATGACGTGCGTATCCGTGCCGCCGCGGAGACGATGCGGGTAACCGAGCTCGTGAGTTCGCGGCGAGCGCGGCGGCGTTCCTTACGCGACCCGTGCGCCGTACTCTGAACGAGGGCTTCAGTGCCTCGCCGAGGGCGACCGCCTTGCGGCGATGACGTGCATCAGAGGGCCGCGCCGCCGGGGAATACGGCCTTGTTGATCTTTTTCCCGAGCTCTTCGTCACGTCCGAGGATGAGGCGCTGCCGCGCGGGCCGCGCAGGGTTTTTGTGCGTGGTCGTGGTGACGATGCCGCGTGGGACGGGGCTGGGGTGCCGCCTCAGCGCGACGAGCCCCGCGATATGCGCCAGTGTCGACTATGCAGACGCATCGACGCTGGCAACGGCGGCGATGCGTCAAAGTCGATGATGTGCGCGTACGCCGATGCACCCGTGATGATCATGCGCGGATGGTGCTCGGCGGCGAGTTTTTCGAGGGCGTCGTAGTCGATGCGCTCGGTCTCGCGGTGGTCGACGCCGTAGGGGATGACTTTGTAGTAGGTGCCGGAGATGCTGACGGGGCTGCGTGTGTGAGGTGTCCGCCGTCTGTGAGGTTCATGCCGAGGATGGTGTCGCCCGGCTGCAGGAGGGCGAAGAATACCGCCATGTTCGCCTGTGCGCCCGAGTGGCTGGAACGGTTCGCTCCACGCCGCCGCGCCGAAGAGTTCCTTTGCACGGTCGATGGCGAGCTGCTCTGGCAACATCGACGTACTCGCAGCCGCCGTAGTAACGCTTGCCGCAGCTCCTCGGCGTATTTGCTGGTGAGACGCCGCCCTTGTGCCTCCATGACGGCACGGTGGCTGACGATGCTCTCCGAGGCGCGATGAGAGTTCGAGCCTTTGTCCGCTGACGGTTGAGCGCCGTGATCGACTGCCTCCGCGACCTGCGGGTCTACGCTCGCTCAGCGTGTCCATACTGCCTGCGTGTGCTGCTCCCTTTGCTGTTGCGTCTGTCTTCTGCTCAAGCGCCATGATCTTGTCGACGCGGCGGGCGTGGCGGGTCGCTCCTCGAACTCCGTGGCAGACCCATGCGCGTACGATTTCGCTGCGGCCGATGCCCGTGACGTCTCGCCCATGGCGAGGACGTTCGCATCGTTGTGTTTCCGCGACACGATCGCCGAGGCAGACGTCGCCGCAGAGGGCGGCGCGGATGCCGCCGGATCTTTGGTTTGCCGCGATGGAGATGCCAACGTCGCCGCAGAGGACGATGCCGCGATCCGCTTTGCCGGAGCACGACGTCAGCGCAGACCTTCTCGCGCTGATGTCAGTAGTCGACCGACCTCGCGCCGAAGGTGCCGACGTGTCCGTGACACGGGATTATCTCAAATTCGTGGAGCACTCATCTTTGACTTCCTCTTTTCAGCTCTACTGCCCGCATGATCGCTGCCAATCGTTATTTTCTATCCTGAATCGGCCTCCTTTAGATGTTTTATTCCCGCCCATTTTAGCATAATTTGATGATAGGACTGGCCGCTGCACGCGTGTACGGAGTGCGAGCGAGAGGAAGAAGATGAGGGCGGCGGCGGCGATGATGGCTCGCGCCTGCCGCGATGCCGAGGTAGTAGGCGGAGAAGAGCCGACGATGCCCGCGACGAGGGCGGTGAGGATGGCGATGAGGTGATACTCCTTGACGCTGCGCGCCACGTTGCGCGCGGCTGCCCCCGGCAGGACGAGGAGTGCATTGATGATGAGGATGCCGACCCACTGGATGCTGACGGCGACGACGACGGCGAGCAGGGCGGCAAACGCCGCCTCGATGCGCACGACGGAGATGCCGCGGCTGTGGGCGAGTGACGGGTTGACGGAGAGCAGGAGCAGATGGTTGAAGAGGACGGCCCAGACCAGTACGACGAGGAGGTCGACGGCGAGCAGTCCCACGAGGTCGGACGGCGTGATGCTCAGGATGTCGCCGATCAGGAGCGGGAAAATTTCGAGAAGCCGCCGCCCCGGCTCATGACCATGAGGCCGACGGCGATGGCGGTCGAGGAGAATACGCCGATGACGGTGTCTGCCGATGCCGCTGTCCGATGTTTGATGTAGGTGATGAGGAGGGCAAAGGCGATCGAGAAGATGATGAGCGCGGTGAGCGGCGAGACGATGCCGACGAGCGCGCCGACGGCAATACCCGTGAATGCACCGTGGCCGAGCGAGTCCGAGAAGAACGCCATGCGGCTTGAGACGACCATGGTCGAGAGGAGCCCGAAGAGCGGCGTCATGAGGAGGACGGCGAGGAGGGCGTTCTTCATAAAGGTGTACTCTGTCCACGAAAAGGGCAGGAGTGTGTCCATGATGTGATAGATCAGTTCCATGCCGTCCCCTCCTCTCCTGCCGTGCGTTTCTCCGTCGGCGCGCGCAGGCTGCTGAGGTCGGGCAGGATGCCGAAGATCTGCTCCATCGCCGGAGAGCGATAGACCTCCTCGGGCGTTCCGCCGCCGCGATGCCGTGGTTCATCAGGACGACCTTGTCCGCATGGCGTGCCGTCATGCCGAGGTCATGCGAGATGAGGAGGATCGCGAGATCCTCCTTTGCGCGCAGCTCCGCGACGATCTCGTAGAAGAGTGCCAGTCCGCGCTGATCGACGCCCGAGACGGGCTCATCGAGGAGGAGCAGGTTCGGGATGGGGTCGAGTGCGAGCGCGAGGAGAACGCGCTGCAGTTCTCCGCCCGGAGAGTGCGCCGAGACGGCGGTCGATGAGGTGATCTGCCCGCACGCGCGCGAGGCTCTGCTGGCACGCACGATAGCGTCGTGCGGGCAGAGCCAGACGGGCGCCGTGATGCACGCCATGAAGAGATCCATGACGGTGGTCGGTGCGCTCACGTCGAGGCGGAGGTACTGCAGGGACGTAGCCGATGACGGGGCGGCCGGTATGGCGTCCCTCGGCGTCGACGAAGCGGATGTGTCCGTGTGCGGCACCTCGCCGAGGATGGCGCGCAGGAGGGTTGATTTTCCCGCGCCGTTCGGCCCGATGATGGCGGTGAGCTCGCCGCAGTGAAAGTGCAGGTTGACGCGAGAAGACGTCAAATGTCCCGTAGGAGACGCCGAAGTCCTCGACGCGCGTGCAGCAGAAGTGCGCGCAGCCCCTCTGCTGCGCCGCTGTGATGAAAGATATGCCTGAGCATGATTGTCCTCTGAGTGATATGAGTGATTGCTTGGTCGCAAATTTTATGTCGTGCCCCCACCACCGCAGTGGTCCCCTCCCCCGTGATACGGGGAGGCTTATTATAGAGCACCCGTAAGTTCTCTCTCGATAAGAGAGAGGATTGTTTAGTCAGTCAGTCGGCGGAATTTCCACGTGCCAGCAGCGATGCCGAGGATGGCGTAGAGTACGACGACGACAAGCGAGATAACGGAGTAGTCCCCTGCCCCGCTGAGGTTGCGCAGGAGGTAGCCTCGTATGTGTCAGCGGGAGGATCTCCACGAGATAAGCGCACCGCATCCGGCAGTGCTGCCGTGGAGAAGAATGTCCCGCTGAGGAAGGACATGGGCAGGAGGACGTAGAGGTTGACCTGCCCCATCTCCTCGTAGGTGGAGATATACAGCGCCGCGAGAAAGCCGATCTCCGCGAAAATCGCACAGTTCAGCGTCAGGACGAGAAGAAAGAGCGGTGTGACGGAGAAATGTGCGCCAAAGAGATAACTCAGTCCAATGATGATCGCCGAGGAGATCAGACCGCGCAGCACGGCGCCCGCGACCTTGCCGATGACGTAGGCATCGGGACGGATGGGGGCGATAAGGTACTCCTCAAGGCTTTTTATGATAGATGGGGCCCGCGTGCACGGGGATGATGCTGTTAAAGCTGATGTTCATGCGGAGTTCATCGCGAGCAGCCCCTGGTACGAGGAAGTCGATGCACGAGCCGCCGCCGACGTCGATGCTCCGCCCGGAGCCCCCAGCCAAAGGCGATGAGGAACATGAGCGGCGAGACCATGCGGCTCAGGATATATTTTTTCAGGCGGCGGCGCAGCACGATCCAGTCGCGCCAAAACACCGTCCATATATCGCCAAGCATCAGAGCCCCTCCTTCCGTCCCGTCAGCTCGATAAAGACGTCCTCCAGATTCGTCGGGCGCAGGAGCACGCGCCATCGTCTCCTCGATGCCGCGCGCATAGCTGCGCGCCTCCTCCTGCGTATGAAAAAGCGGTAGGCGCGTCCGTCCGCCCCATCCCACTCCACGGCGTGTCTGCCCAGTGCCTCGCAGAAGTCCTGCGGCGTCTGCACGTCGATAAGCCGCCCCTTATTGATGATGGCGACGCGTGCGCAGAGCGACTCTGCCTCCTCGATGTAGTGTGGTGAGGAGGACGGTCACGCCGCGCGCTGCGATGCCGTGCACCACATCCCAGATATGGCGGCGAATCTGCGGATCGAGGGCAACGGTCGGCTCTGTCGAGGAAGAGGACGCGCGACGGTGGATGAGCGCACGCGCAATGAGCAGCCGCCGCTTCATCCCGCCCGAGAGCTGCCGCACACCGTCGTTGCGCACCTCCATGAGCGACATCTCCGTCGGGAGCTCCTCGATGCGTGCCCGTGCGCTCCGCACGCTCCATGTGGTGCAGGCGTGCGCAGCTCCATATTGTCCCAGACGGTGAGTTCCTGATCAAAGTTCACGTGCTGCGGTACGACGCCGATCTGTGCCTTGACGCTGCGCTCTGCCGCATGGATGTCCTCTCCGCCGATGCGGATGCGTCCGCTCGTCGGACGGGTCTGCATGGTGAGCATCCGAATGATTGTCGTCTTGCCTGCGCCGTTCGGGCCAAGGAGACCGAACACCTCGCCGCGCCGTACGGAGAGCGATACATCATTGACGGCGGTCTTCCATGCGCCTCTTTTTTTCATTGGTATGCGGAAAATTTTTGACGAGATGTTCCATCTCGATCATCAAGGTTGTGTCCATGCATCAGTCCGCCCGAAACTGGATGCCCGCCATCAGGCGTGCTTTTTCCATGACCGCCATCACCGCGCGCGTCACGGCAAAGCCGTCCCCCACGGCGGTGTAGTCCCGCTGCTGGTAGATGCGCTGCATCTCCTCAAACTCTGCGCACCATGCGGTGCTCGTGGCGGTTCAGCGCGAAAGGTCTCGGGCTCCGCACCGCGCAGACCGATGGTGAAGGAGCGCAGTTCGTTCGGCGTGCCGTCGGTGCGAATCCAGCCCGTTCTCGCCCTGGATCACTGAGGAAGGAGGGCTGCTGCTGTCCTTCGCCGCTGCCGATGAGGCGCAAAAGCCGTCGAGCGCAGGGTCATCACCCCCTGATGTGTCGATGCCGTTGAATCCGATATTTGCCAGATAGGACGCGGACAGAGGTCGTCCGAAGAGCGCGATGATGAGCGCTAGGTTGTGAGACGTTCAGGTCATAGAGTGCGCCGCCCGAGCAGACAGGGTCAAACGCAGGAGCAACGTCGCGCGCAAGGTAGCGGTCGTAGCGGCTCGAGTACTGGGAGAGTTCGCCCGCACAAGGCGGACGAGCTCGAGCAGGGCAGCTGCCCACGATGCCGCGAGTTCGGCATATAGAGCGGCGTCATCGCCTCAAAGACATAGCTCTGCGCCGCACGGGCGCGCGCGATCAGCTCCTCCGTCTCCGCGAGGGTCGAGGCAAAGGGCTTCTCACGATGACATTCCAGCCCGCCGAGATCGCCTGACGCGCATAGTCGAAATGCGCGCTGTTTACGATGCCGAGGTAGACGAAGTCGGCCGCATGGGATGTGAGCAGCTCGGCGTAGTCGGTCACGACGTGCGGGATGTCAAACTCCTGCGCCATGCGTTCCGCTTTTTCCCCTGCTGTGCGCTCGTGCACAGAGTACGGGAACTCCACGCCCTCACCATGCGCAGCGCATTAAGCGCCTCGCGTGCGATCATCCCCCGTTCCGACAACTGCAATCTTCATTCGCGTACCCTCTATCTGTTGCCTTGCTTTTCGTGCCATTTATTATAACAGGGTATCTCCATAAAGAAAAGAGCCTGTCGCAGAAGCAGATGCTCCTGCGACAGGCTCTGAGCTGATACGCCGTATTACTTCATCATTTTGATGTGGTCTGCATCCGCACCCTTGCGTCCCTGCAGCGCGTCCCATGCGTCGTTGGCACGCTCCACGAAGGCAGCACGGATCGCCTGGTTCTCACCGAGGCCGTGCAGATAGGTGTTGACCTTGAAGCCCCTGGCCTCAAGGATGCTCTTGTGCGAATCCGAATCCTTGCCCGCCATGTCGTTGTGCGCATGATCGCCCGCCACCATCATGATCGGCATGAGCGTGACCATCTTGATGTGGTTCTGCTTGAGTTTCGGCAGAACCGTCTCCAGGCTCGGCCAGCCCTCCACCGTGTAGACGTAGACGTTCTTATAGCCGAGCTCGTTGAGCTTTGCCTGGATCACGGAATAGTAAGCGTTGGAGACGTGCGGCGTGCCGTGTGCCATGAGGAGGAGTGCCTCATCCTTGCCCAGCTTCGGGAACTGCGTCGAGACCGCCTTGATGAACTCCGTCACGTCGTCCGCCTGATCTTCCTGTCCCTGCCAGTACATGAGGGAGGTGCCGCAGGTCATCGTCTTGAACTGATCCTTATACTCGTTGTAAACCGCCTTGACGTAGGAGTACCCATGCCCGGAATGACGTCGAGCGAGACCAACGCGACGCGGGAGTAGCCCTCTGCCTTGAGCTGCGTCAGTGCCTCCTCGGGCGTCGGATAGTGCTTGCCTTTCCTTTGCCGCGATGCGGTCGATGATGATATGGGAGGTAAATGCCGTGACGACCTTTGCGAGGGGGTTCGCTGCCTGAATGTCGCGCACCGTCGCCTCGATCGTCTTCTCACGCGTATCCTTGAACGTCGTGCCGAAGCTCGCAACAACAATGGCATCCTTGTTCGTGTAGTTCGCCATCTGCGGGTTGTTGTACTTCAGAACGCCGATTTCCGACGCCTCCATGAGTGCCGGCGTCGCCGTCTTGACCTCAGGATTGAGCTCGTACGCAGCCTCTGCCGGGCTGTACGAGGACAGTCCCAAGACCGCTGAGCATGCAAGCGAAGCGACCAGCATTTTCTTCCAGTTTTTCATTCCGATTCCTCCTAAAAATAGATACTCTCCCGGCGAGGCACGCGACCTGCCGCCTCTCTCATCAATTCAGTTCTATTATATGTATATAGCTATATTCCATAGCATACAACGTCAGGAGAGAAATGTCAATCCGTCTTATTTCGTCTCATCCTTCTCGACATGATCCTTCCACGCGCCGGATTCCTTATCGCCGCTGGCGCGCTCCGCGACGTAGACGCCTACTGCATCGTAGTTCGCACGGACGCCGCTCGATGTGTTCTTGTACGTCACGGCGTTCGCCTTGCGCACCCCGATGGCGTCCGCTTCCTCAGCCGCGTCGATGTTCGCGCCGAGGTAGATGAAGTCCCAGCCCGCCTTTTCCTGCTTGTCCGAGATGAGCTCCTTGACCTTTGCCTTGGTGAACTCGGTGCTCGCATTCTCCATGCCGTCCGTGATGATGACGACGATCACCTTTGTCCCCTGCCTGTCTGCCGCGCCCGACTGCTCCATGTGCAGGATGGTATCACCGACGGCGTCAAGGAGTGCCGTCGTGCCGCCCGTCTCATACGTCCGCTCGGTCAGCGGGCGCACGCTTCGGATCTCTCTGTGCTCGTAGAGACGGTCCATCTTGTCGTTAAAGAGCACCGTTGTCACGCGCACGTCGATGCCCAGCTTCTTCTCCTTCTCGATCATCGCATTAAAGCCGCCGATGGTGTCCGCCTCCAGCCCGTGCATGGATCCACTCTTGTCGAGGATCATCACGAGTTCAATGCGGCTCGGCTTCTCCTGCGGCGCAGCCGCCCTCGGGGCGCTGTCCTCCGCTGCCTGTGCGGACGCCACGGCACAGACGAGACAGAGCAGTGCCGTCAGCAGGATGGATGAAAATTTTTCCACATGGTCATGCCTCCTATTCTTCAACCATTCTCAAGCATTTTCGTAATATACCCTATAGAAATATGATATTTGTGCATAAAACTAAAGTTGTGCTACCGCAGACTGCCTGCCCGGCCTTTATGATTCTTTTATTCCTGTGCGCGCCCCACGCGGTTGATGGTCGTCAGTCCGCGATAGACCGTCCCGATGTCAAGATCGTCCCCGCGTGACTCCATGTATTTCTCGAGTTTGCGCTCGACGCGCTGCAGTGCATTGTCGATGGATTTGACCTGACGATGCAGGTCGACGGCGATCTCCTGATAGGATTTGCCGTCGAGGTAGCTCATGAGGACGCGCCACTCCAAGGTCGCTGAGGATTTCCTCCATTTTCTGCTCGATGTCGATGAACTCCCTCGTGACTGATGACGAGCTCCTCGGGGTCGCTGATGCGCGCACCGGAGAGTACGTCGAGCAGGGTGCGGTCGGAGTCCTCATCGTAGATGGGCTTGTTCAATGAGACGTAGGAGTTGAGCGGGATGTGTTTCTGCCGCGTCGCCGTCTTGATCGCCGTGATGATCTGGCGCGTCACGCACAGCTCCGCAAACGCGCGAAACGATGAGAGCTTGTCCGGACGATAGTCACGGATCGCCTTGAAAAAGCCGATCATGCCCTCCTGCACGATGTCCTCGCGGTCTGCACCGATGAGGAAGTAGGAGCGTGCCTTGGAGCGCACGAAGTTACGGTATTTGTTGATGAGATAGTCGAGTGCCTCATCACCGCGCTCGCCGCGGATGTGGGCGAGGAGATCCTCATCCGAGCAGCCGTCGTAGATGCTGTTCTCCGCCGTCTCGTCTGCGTAGGTGTCCCCCATCGGCAGCGAGCTCGCCCGTATCCATCTCCTCCGACACGGAACGTTCTTCATCCAATAGGGGCTTTTGCTTTTCGCCGTAAAAAATCATACGATGCACCGTCTTCCCATGCTTCCGGTACATGACAGTCGCCTGTCACGCACAATCGTCCCATGATTATTATAACTCTATTGCAAAAGTCCCGTCAAGAGACAAAAACACCCTCCATATCGGAGGGTGTCTATTCTTATACGAATCGATATTACTTCAGCTCGACCGTTGCGCCAGCCTCTTCGAGCTTCTTCTTGAGCTCTTCGGCCTCAGCCTTGCCGATGTTCTCCTTGACCGGCTTCGGTGCGCCGTCAACGAGCTCCTTCGCTTCCTTCAGGCCGAGACCCGTTGCCTCACGAACGGCCTTGATGACGTTGATCTTTCTTGTCGCCTGCTGCTGCGAGAACGACGGTGAACTCCGTCTTCTCCTCGCCGCCCGCAGCCGGAGCAGCGCCGCCGACAGCAGCAACTGCGACCGGTGCAGCTGCGCTGACACCGAATTTCTCCTCCATTGCCTTCACGAGCTCGGAGAGTTCGAGAACGGTCATGTTCTCAATGGCTTCCAGAATCTGATCCTTGTTCATGCTGTATACCTCCAATAGTATGTAAATTCTCTCTCAATCGTATGTTTATGCGGACGCCTTCTGCGCACGCACAGCCTCAGCACATAGACGGCATTGCGGATAACGCCCCTGCAGTACATTGACCGTGTTCGAGATCGGCGCATTCATGCTGCCCATGAGCTTTGCGATAAGCTCTTCGCGCGACGGGAGCGATGCGAGCGCCTGAACCTCAGCCGTCTCGATGACCTTGCCCTCAACGGTACCGACCTTGACGGACAGGATCCCCTTCTCGTCGAGCTTGTTTTTCTTGATGTAGCCGCAGATGACCTTCGCCGGAGCGACGGCATCGTCTGCCGAGAACGCAAATGCGGTCGTGCCCTCAAGGTGCGGATCGAGCCCCTCAAGACCAAGCGCATCTGCCGCACGGCGCAGCATCGTGTTCTTTACGACGTGATAGGAGACGCCAGCAGCGCGCAGCTCGCGGCGCAGCTCCGTATCCTGTGCAACGGTGAGACCGCTGTACGTCGTAAAGACAGCTCCTTTCGCCGAGGAGAGCTGCTCTTTCAGCTTCTCGACGATGACTTCTTTTTGTGATCTGCCATGTAATCATTTCCCTCCCTTCATCTGATGTCGCTCGTTGCATCTAAAGGTGAAAAGCACCGTATGCTATGGCCGTTTTTGTGTCTGCACGCGCTTCGGAGGATCCCCTCCACGTCATAACGGGAAGGCTTAACTACGCGTCCGGTGTTCCTCGCTGGCGACATGTAAAAATCCGCACCAATCTGACGGCTCTGTGCTTTCCAATGAAAAATCTCCGGCTGCTATCCTGCCGGAGATGAATGTTCAAATTCACGTCCGGCCTCGGCAGGCGACCATGTCGTTAGATGCTTGCGCAAACCTGCTGTCTACAGCCCGGGGAAATTCCGTGCGCTGCCAAAAATTAGCTGAGCGCAACGGGGACGGCGGGTCCCATCGTCGCCACAACGGTGATGGAGCGGATGTACTGCCCCTTTGCCGCTGCCGGCTTCACGCGGATCAGCGTGTCGATGATCGCCTGATAGTTTTCGCGGAGTTTCTCCGCATCAAAGGAGGCCTTTCCGATGGGAACGTGGACGTTGCCCGCCTTGTCCGTGCGGTACTCCACCTGACCTGCCTTGATTTCGCCGATGGCTTTCTTCAGATCCATCGTGACCGTGCCGAGCTTCGGGTTCGGCATGAGTCCGCGCGACCGAGAACCTTACCGAGGCGGCCGACCGTGCCCATCATGTCGGGCGTAGCGACAGCGACATCGAAGTCGAGCCAGCCGCCCTGGATCTTCTGCACGATCTCATCCGAGCCGACGAAGTCAGCCCCTGCTGCCTCAGCCTCAGCGACCTTCTCGCCCCTTTGCAAAGACGAGCACGCGCTGGGTCTTGCCCGTGCCATGCGGCAGGACAAGGGCGCCGCGCACCTGCTGATCCGCATACTTCGGATCGACGCCGAGGCGCACGTGCAGCTCGATGGTCTCGTCGAATTTGGCGGTTGCCGTCTTCTTGACGAGTTCCATCGCTTCCTGCGAAGCGTAGAGCTTGCCGCTCTCGATCAGCTTTCGCAGCGTCTTGGTATTTCTTACCAAACTTTGCCATGAATAACTCCTTCGTGGTCATAACGGGCGTACGCCCTTCCACTTTGTCACAGAGGATTAGTCTGTGATCTCAATGCCCATGCTGCGAGCCGTCCCTCGATCATGGACGTCGCCGCCCTCGATCGATGCGGCGTTCAGATCCGGCATCTTGACTCTGCGATCTCGCGTGCCTTCGCGCGCGGGAGCTTTTGCGACCTTCGTCTTGTTCGGCTCGCCCGACGCCTTTTCAATGCCCGCCGCCTCTTCAGCAGAACTGCTGCCGGAGGGGTCTTCGTGATAAAGGTAAAGGAACGATCCTCAAAGACTGTGATCTCAACCGGAATGATGAGCCCCGCCTGCTTTGCCGTGCGCTCGTTGAAGTCCTTGACGAATGCCATGATATTGACGCCCGCCTGACCAAGCGCAGGTCCAACCGGAGGAGCCGGTGTCGCCTTCCCCTGCAGGAACCTGCAGCTTTACGACACGCGCAACCTTCTTTTGCCATCCACATTCACCTCCTTTCGGTGAAAAATCAGCGGTATATCTGATCTCAGATCCGTTCGACCTGATCGATCCCGACATCCAGTGGGGTTCCGTCCACATCCACCTGCACGCGCATACTCGACGTGTCGATCGACGTGATCTTGCCCGCATAGTCCTCGAATGCGCCCGAGATGATGCGCACCGTGTCGCCGACATCCACCTTGGCGCGGCGTTTCGGTGCCCCGCCCACAGAGCCGGAGAGGATGCGTTCCGCCTCCTCCGCGGTCAGCGGAATGGGGTGCTTCTCCGAGCCGACAAAGCCCGTGACGCCCGTCGTGTTGCGCACGACGTACCACGAGTGCTCATCGACGATCATGTCAACGAGGACGTAGCCCGGGAACACCTTGCGCGGGACGACCTTTTCCTTGCCGTCCTTGACCTCGATCTCGTTCTCCACGGGCACGACGACGTTAAAGATCATCTCGCTCATGCTCGCCGAGTGCATGAGGCGCTCAAGGTTTGCCTTGACCTTGTTCTCATACCCCGAGTAGGTGTGGATGACATACCATGCGCGATGCGGATTCGCCTGCCGGAGATTGAGTTCTTCCTTGTCTGCCATGTCCCTCACCCCGTCTAGTAATGCAGGATAACCTGAAAGATGCGCGCAAAAATAGTGTCGCAGATCCAGATGAGCGCGCAGACGACGACGATCGCAATGCCGACAACACCGGTGTAGGTGACCAGCTCGCGCCGCGTCGACCACGAGACCTTCTTCATCTCGGCGACGACTTCCCGCAGGAATTTCACAATCTTTCCCATGATGCGGGCGCTTACTTCGTCTCTTTGTGCGGCGTGTGCTTGCGGCAGAACTTGCAGTACTTGCTGAACTCCAGACGATCCGGATTGTTCTTCTTGTTCTTGTTCGTGCGATAGTTGCGGCTATGGCACTCCGTGCACTCAAGCGTAATGTTGTTGCGCATGAATATCGACTCTCCTTGTTAGTTTTCATGACACGAAATCACTCGTATCAATTTATCATACTTGGAAAATGCTGTCAACGCATGAAGTACATTTTCCCTAAGGAGACACCGGAGTGCTCCCTGAAAGCATAAAAGAACCCCCGTTGCGGGGGGGATCAAGCAAAATGGTGGCGGCACAGAGATTTGAACTCCGGACACTGCGGGTATGAACCGCATGCTCTAGCCAACTGAGCTATGCCGCCGTTATATGGAGCTGATGACCAGGATTGAACTGGTGACCTTATCCTTACCAAGGATACGCTCTGCCGACTGAGCTACACCAGCGCACAGACTTGGTTGCGGGGACAGGACTTGAACCTGTGACCTTCGGGTTATGAGCCCGACGAGCTACCGACTGCTCCACCCCGCGATAAAAAGTGGTGGGCAGGGATGGATTCGAACCATCGTAATCCGAAGATGACAGATTTACAGTCTGTTGCCTTTAACCACTCGGCCACCTACCCATGATATGCTATTGGTTGCGGGGACAGGACTTGAACCTGTGACCTTCGGGTTATGAGCCCGACGAGCTACCGACTGCTCCACCCCGCGATGTTCTGTCGTGTATTGCACTGACAATACGGTATTATACGGCAAAGGAGCGGGCGCGTCAATACCTAAAATAGAAAAAAGGGCGATGATGCGAAACTTTTTCGTTTCACACCATCGTCCTTGGGCATTTCTACGGCGAAATTACTCTGCGGCGTCGCCGTCAAAGAGGTAGGAGTAGCGTTCCTTGAACTCCTCCTGTGTCATGCGGTAGGCATTCGCAAGTCCCGGATCGTCGAGGTCGCCCTTTTCGAGGCGCATCATGAAGCCGCGTGCGATGCGGTAGTGGACGGAGGCGATGTTGACCTTGCGCACCTTCGTCTTGCCCGTCTCGGGGTCGCGAATCTCGTCGAAGCGCATCGGCACCGCCTGATTGTCCTGGATCGTGATGATCGCGCCCGTGTCGCCCTGCATGAGGAACTTGACGGCGGAGTAGCCGAGCGAGCGGCAGTAGTCGATGTCATAGGCGATCGGCGCCGTGCAGCGCAGCTCGTAGCCAATCTCCTTGTCGATGACGCTGATGGTGATGCCGAGCTTCTTCGTCTCGGCGAGCACCGCCTGTTTGATGATCTCGCCGAAGTCGAGCTCGCTGTAGCGGATGTGTCCGTGCTCGTCCGTGACGACGTTGCCGAGTTTGGCAAAGTCCTCCTCGGCGATCTTCTCGATCACGCCCTCAGCGATGACAGCAACGCCGTAGTTGCGCCCCGTGAGGTAACGCTTCACGATCGAGCCGACAATCACGTCGACGACCTGCTGCAGCGGGATTTTTTCTGGGAGAAACTCCCTCGGGGATGATGGTGATCGCCGCGCCTGCGCTGCGCCCCATCCCGAGAGCGAGGTGCCCCGCCGTACGTCCCATGGCGATGGTGAAGTACCAGCGGTTGTTCGTCGTGCTCGCATCCTCCATGAGGTTCTCGATCTCCATCGTGCCGAAGGCACGCGCCGTCTCAAAGCCGAACGTCGGCACGCCCTCGGGGAGCGGCAGGTCGTTGTCGATGGTCTTCGGGACATGGACGACGTTGATCGTGCGTCCCCATCTTGCGCGCGTACTCGGAGACCGCCATGGAGCTGAATGCCGTGTCGTCGCCGCCGATGGTGACGAGATGCGTCACGCCGAGCTCGGTCAGCGTCTCGACCACGGTGCGGAGGTCGGATTCCTTCTTCGTCGGGTTGAAGCGCGACATCTTCAGAATGCAGCCGCCCGTCAGATGAATGCGGCTGATGTTCGCGGGCCTCAAGGCGCACGTAGTTCTTCTCACCGCGTGCAATCCGCGAGAACCCGTCGTAGATGCCGAGCATATCCCAACCGTGCCGCGTTGCCTCACCGACCACGGCAGAGATGACACTGTTGATGCCGGGTGCGGGGCCGCCACCGCAGATAATCGCAATCACATTCTTGATGCCAATCATGAAACCTTCCTCCTTATTGGTTTTGGAATAGTCTGTATGATGTTATCAATTCGACGAAAAATCGTCTTTTTCCTGCAATGCCCTAGATGCTAGTAGTCAAAAAGGGCAGAAAAAAATATATAATTATCGAAGAGATATAACAAAGAGCGGCATACTGGAAAGTCTCCCATATGCAGCCGCTCTTGTTTAGTTCTGCTTTCTCGCGCCGCCCGATGTTCGTGACGGTCTTGCCCGCCTTTTTGCTGCGCGGCTTCGGCTTCGTGCGCTTTGGGCAGCGTTCGGCGTTTTGCATCGCGCGGCGGATGCGTGCCTTTTTCTGTGCGTCCCCCTCCCCTGCGGGCGGTGTGGACGCTTTTTCTTGACTACGTCACGGCGCAGGCGTTCCTTCAGCGCCGCCTCCATCTTGCGGAGTTTTTTCGTGCTGATGCGGCGCGACGAGTGTGATCGCCTTGCCCTGTGTCCCGGCACGCCCCGTGCGGCCGATGCGGTGGATGTAGTCGGTCACCGTCGGCGGCAGGTCGTAGTTATAGACGTGGGTCACGCCCTCGATGTCGAGTCCGCGCGCCGCAATGTCCGTCGCACAGAGGATCTGCAGTTTTGCACTGCGGAACTGACGCAGGACGAAACTGCGCTGCGTCTGCGTGAGGTCGCCGCTGAGCGCGTCGACGAGATAGCCGCGCTGTGCGAGCTCCATCATGAGCGCACGGGTGCGCTCCTTTGTGGCGCAGAACACCATTGCTAGGTAGGGTGCCTCCTCGTTGATGGAGGCGCAGAGGCGGTCGAGCTTGTCCCCTGCGCTGACGGGAATGACGACCTGCTCGATGGCGGCGAGGGTCACTGTCTCGCCCGCGAGACGGATGTGCGCGGGGTTGGTCATGAACCGCTTTGTCAGGCGCACAATGCGCTCGGGCATCGTTGCCGAGAAGAGTGCGAGCTGATAGTCCTCTGCCACAGCGCCGAGCAGGGTCTCCACATCCTCGATGAAGCCCATCTTCAGCATCTCGTCCGCCTCGTCGAGGACGACCTTGTTCACGCTGCCGAGCGCAAGCGTTCCGCGCCGTACGTGATCGAGCAGACGTCCCGGCGTACCGATGACGAGCTGCGGACTGCGGCGCAGTTTGTCCTTCTGCCGCTCGATATCCGCCCCGCCATAGATCACAACGGTGCCAATACCCAAGGGACTGGGCGAGCGGTTCGGCGACGCGCTCGATCTGGATGACGAGCTCACGCGTCGGTGCGATGACGAGTGCCTGTGCCGCCGCACCCTGCGGCTTGATGCGCGCAAGGAGCGGCAGGAGATAGGCGAGCGTCTTGCCCGTCCCCGTCTGTGCCTGTGCGATCACGTCGCGTCCCGCGCGCATGGGCGGGATCGCCTGCTCCTGCACGGGGGTCGGCTGCGTGATGCCCTGTTTTTGGAGGAGTGCGGTCAGTGTCTCCGAGATGCCGAGCTGGTCGAAATGCGTCATGATGAAAGCACCTCTGCGCCCGTCTCTGTGATGAGAATGGTCTTTTCCCACTGCGCAGAGAGCGTCCCGTCCTTCGTCCGCACTGTCCATCCGTCCGTGCGGTCAACGGTGACATCGTAGTCGCCCGCATTGATCATCGGCTCGACCGTGAACACCATGCCCGGCACCATGAGCATCCCCGTGCCCGGCTCGCCCTCATGCGGGACGTACGGCTCCATGTGAAAATCCTTGCCGACGCCATGACCGCCGAGCGCCGTGACGACCGAGTACCCGTTGGCATGCGCCCAGTCGCCGCACGCCGCACTCACGTCGCCGAGAAAATGCCACGGACGCGCCGCCGCGATACCGCGCTCCATGCACTCCTTCGTCACCTTGACGAGCCGCTCCGCTGCCGCCGGCACCTTGCCGATGAGATACATCCGCGAGGCATCCGCATAGTAGCCGTCCACGATGACGGTCGAGTCGACGTTGATGATGTCGCCCTCTTTGAGCACATCCTTGGTCGATGGAATCCCGTGGCAGACCACGTTGTTGATCGACGTGCAGATGCTCTTGGGGAAGCCCTCAAAGCCGAGGCAGGCGGGGATGCCGCCGTGCGAGACAATGTACTCATGCGCCGCACGATCCAGCGTCTCCGTGTCAACGCCCGGTGCGACGAGCGTCCCCATGAGATCGAGCACCGCATCGTTGATGACGGCGGCACGGCGGATGCCCGCGATGTCCGCCTCGTTATTGATGATCTTGCGCGGCGGGCGCACCTGTCCCTTGATCACATCGTAGCGGATGGAGGCGATGCGCTCGTCAAAGTCCTCATGACATTTTTTATATTTCTTGCCGCTGCCACACCAGCATAGGTCATTTCGATTCATTCCTGTACTCCTTATCATCTTGGGGAATCCCCGCTATTTCTCTCCTGCATTATAGCCCGCCCCATCGGTGGATGTAAAGGGACGATCGCCAATAGATTTTTTTGACAAATGCCCTGCTTCCCCTGTATAATCGATTTATTAAAAATTTTATGATTCTTTTGTAGATAGGAAAGCATCCAGTATGAAACAGCGGCTGTCGAAAAAGGAATATCTCTTTGTCGCATCTCTCCTCTTCGGTCTGGTCTTCGGTGCGGGCAATCTGATCTTTCCCGCGTCGATGGGACAGCGGCGGGGATGGAGATGCTGCCCGCCCTCGTCGGGTTCTGCATCACAGGCGTGGGGCTGCCCTGCTCGGCATTGCGGCGATCAGCATCACGGCGAGCGATAGTCTCTCCGCGATCGGGAACAGGGTGGGGCGGCGTTTTTCCCTGCTCTTTACCTGCGCGCTCTATCTCTGCATCGAGCCGCTCTTCGCCATCCCGCGCACGGCGACCGTCTCCCTTTCAGGTTGGCGTTCTGCCGTTTCGTCGCCCCTCCCCTGCACGATGTTCTGCTCCTCGCCTTTACCGCGCTCTTTTTCGCCGTGGTGCTCTTTTTTCTCCCTGCGTCCGTCGAGGGATTCTGATCTGGATCGGCAAGGTGCTGAATCCGCTCTTTTCTTTTCCTTGCCATCATGATCGTCGCTGCACTAAGAGAGCCGATGGGCAGCGTGTGACGATGCCGCCCACAGGAGCGTACGCAGAGAATGCCTTTTTCACGGGCTGCTCGAGGGCTATAATACGATGGATGTGCTCGCCGCGCTCGCCCTATGGCAGCATCCTCGTCGACCCATCCGTCGCCTTGGCCTCTCCTCGCCCGCTGATCTCTCCTACAGCACGATTATCTCGGGCAGTCTCAGCACGCTGCTCATGGCGCTCATCTATCTCGCACTCACCTACGTCGGTGCACAGAGCCGCGCCGTCTACGGCATCGATGCCAATGGCGGCGATGTGCTCGCCCATATTGCAGCGCATTACTTTGGCGCATACGGCGGCATTCTGCTCGGCATCACGATCACCTGTGCATGTCTCAAGACCTCCATCGGACTCGTCACGGCGTGTGCGTCCACGTTTGCCGCGCTCTTTCCGCACAGTTTTTCCTATACAAAATACACGGTGATCTTCGCCGCGTTCTCATTCGCCATATCGAATGTCGGCCTCAGCCGCATCATCGCGTATTCCCTCCCCGTGCTCTACTTTCTCTATCCCGTCGCCATCGTCCTCATCGCCCTCTGTCTTATCGAGGGGCTGATCGGCTATCGTCGCCCGCTCTATGTGTGGAGCATTGTCGGCACGAGTGCGGCCGCTCTTCGACTTTCTCCGTGCACTGCCGCCCGCTCTGCAGAATGCGTTTTCATGGATGCCTGCTCTGTGTACGGCAGGAGAGGCGCTTCCTCGCATCCCTCGGGATGGGGTGGCTGTGCCCGCGCTGATTGGTTTTTTGTGTCGGCGCGCTCATCTGTGCATGGCAAAAACGCGCAGCTATTGACGCGGCGACGCCTTTTGATAGAATGCAAAAGTATTGTATTCCATACAGCGTACGGAGAGGTGTCCGAGTGGTTTAAGGAGCCGGTCTTGAAAACCGGTGATGCGGCAACGCACCGTGGGTTCGAATCCCACCCTCTCCGCCATAATGAAAATGTAAAGGGTTGTTATCACGAAGACTCTGTCTTCGTAATAACAACCCTTTTTGTCAAATGGGAAGGCGGTCTATCCGCCGCGTTCAGACGCGCTCGCGGATGACGACCTTTTTCCTCCGTATCGGTGTCGTGAAGCTGCACCGATACGTCCTCGGCAGATGCCGTCGGTACGTTCTTGCCAACATAGTCGGCGCGGATCGGGAGCTCGCGATGTCCGCGGTCGATGAGCACGGCGAGCTGGATCATGCGCGGCCGTCCGAGGTCGAGCAGGGCGTTCATCGCCGCCCGTATCGTGCGCCCTGTGAGAGCACATCATCGACGAGGATGACGGTCTTGTCCGTGATGTCAAGGGGATCTCCGTCGTGCGTACGATGGGCTGATAGGCGAGCTCGTTGAGGTCGTCGCGGTAGAGCGTGATGTCGAGCACGCCGCGCGGCAGTTCCCGTCCCTCGATCTGTGCGATCTCCGCGCCGAGCCGCGCCGCGATCGGTACGCCGCGCTTGCGGATGCCGACGAGCACCAGATGCTCCGTTCCATGATTTTTCTCTACAATCTCGTGCGCGATGCGCATGAGGGCGCGGCGGATGCCGTCCTCATCCATCAGCACGGCCTTTTCTTTAAACTCAGTCATGCGATCAGCTCCTTCGGAGTGTGTGCAGTATCTCCTCCATGTCCGCCGGCAGGGGCGCGGTGAACGTCATTTCCGCCTGCGTACGCGGATGTGTCAGCGTGAGGGTCAGCGAGTGCAGTGCCTGCCCCGCGATGGCAAAGGGGTTCTTCTTTGCCGTATACTTCGTATCGCCGACCAGCGGATGTCCGATGCTCGTCATGTGAACGCGAATCTGATGTGTCCGCCCCGTCTCCAGACGGCAGGCGACAAAGGTGTAGTCGCCGAACCGCTCAAGCACCTCAAAAGTGGGTCGTCGCGGGCTTGCCGTTCTCACGGACAATCGCCATTTTCTTGCGATCCGTCGGATGCCGTCCGATGTCCCCCTGTAATGACGCCCGCGCGCTCGACGATGTTCCCGTATGCGATGGCGCGGTACTCACGCCGTGCCTCCTTGTCCCGAATCTGGCGGGCGAGGAAATGATGTGCCATGTCGTTTTTCGCGGCGACCATCACGCCCGAGGTATCCTTATCGAGGCGATGAACGATGCCGGGGCGCAGGTCTCCGTTGATCCCCGAGAGGTCGCTGCAGTGATGGAGCAGGGCGTTGACGAGCGTCCCCGTCATACACGCCCTGCGGCAGGGTGCACGACCATGCCGCGCGGCTTGTTGATGACGATGATGTCCGCATCCTCATAGAGGACATCCAGCGGGATGTTCTCTGCACGGATCTCGACTGCCTCTGCGGGGGGGATAATGCACGCTACGGTCTCGCCGCCGCTCAGCTTAAAATTCGCCTTGCGCCGCTCCCCGTCCACCGTTACGTGTCCCTCTGCGACGAGGCGCTGTGCGTAGCTGCGCGAGAGGGTCGGCAGCTGCCGCACGAGGAATACATCCAGCCGTTCCCCTGCCTGATCGGAAATAAATGTGCTCACGGAAGAAACTCCTTCTTCTGCACGAAGAGCGCCCAGAGAACGCAGATCGTTCCCACCACGATGGCGATGTCCGCGATATTGAATACCGGCCATACGCGGAAATCAATGAAGTCGATGACGTGTGCGAGGCGAATCCGATCCGCCATGTTGCTGAGTGCTCCTGCCGCAAAGGCGACGCTGCCGTAGTGAATGAGTGCGCTGCCGCGCGCGAGACGTGGATAGAGAAAGAGGAATACGAGGAAGAACAGCGCGGCGGTGAGCAAAAAGAGCCACTGCTGACGCTCGAAGATCCCGAACGCAGCCCCTGCGTTCAGCACGTAGGTCAGATGGAGGTATGACGGAATGACGGGGATGCTCTCCCCCGGCAGCATGGTCGATGCGACGTACGCTTTCACCGCTTGATCCAAAATTACTGTCCCGCCAAAGAGCAGCGCGGCCTTTCCGCACCCGATCATCGTCTTCAATCGTCCTCCTGTTCCTTCACGGCATCGTCCTTCGGTTTTATCGGCGGTGCAGGAGGCGCGGGCGGTACCTTCTTCTCATGCACCATGTCCGGCATCTCTGCGATAGCATCCTCGATGAGGGCGAGCTCTGCCTGCACATTGGATTTCATGCGGCGCAGGAACTGATGCTTTTTCGCGGACGAGCCGCTCGTACTCCGCCACGATGGCACGCACCTTGTCCGCGGCCTCATCCAGCTGTGCCTTTGCCTGCAGTGTCGCCTCGCGGCGCATGTTCTGCGCCTCCTTCGCCGTCGTCTCAAGCAGGCGGTCAGCACCCTGCTTGGCGCTCGTACTCATCTCCTCCGCCGTTTTCTGCGCGACGACGAGCGTCTCGCGCATGCTCTGCTCGATGCGGCGGAACTCTCCGTTCGCCGAGCGTTCACGCTCCAGCTCGCCCTGCAGGCGCTCATTTTCATCCAGTACCGCCGTGTACGCCTTCATGATCTCATTGAGAAAATCGTTGACCTCGTTCTCGTTAAATCCGCGAAAACTCCGACCAAACTCCTTGGCATGAATATCCATCGGTGTCAGCATCGCGCTCCCGCCTTTCTTCAAAAGAATCGATGCAGTACAACAACCGTGCGGCTCTTCTTCGTCTGACCGCGCACCTCAGTCACCTCGACGCGGCCGCGCCCGCGCATGGAGAGGACATCTCCCTCCTTGACCGTCTTGGAGGCACTCGCCGCACTCTGCCAGTTATGCTTCACCTTATCGGCGGCGATATCGTCCGCCGCACGGCTGCGCGAGATGCCAAAACCCTGCTGCGACGATGGAGTCGAGCCGCAGCGACGCCACCGTCGCGCGGATCTCCTTCGTCCGCTCCTCACGCGGCGCGATCTCCGTCAGCTCCGCAGGTGCGGTCTTCACGCCGACCGCTCCGATCATCGTCAAGTTTTCGATCAGGAACGGGGCGATCTTGGCATCGCAGAGGATTTTCGCCGCATCGGAGGCAGGCAGAATGTCGCCGATCATCTCGCGCTCAATTCCCAGTCCCATCACTGCGCCGAGAACATCACGATGCGTGAGCCGTGCAAACTGCCCGTTCCACGTTGCCTCTACGCAGGCGATACCGAAAGTCCTCCGTCCGCCCCGCAAAGTCCCGATGGCACAGCATCGCACGCGCGCGTTCTGCCCCTGATAGCCGCCGTCAAAGTCGAGCTGCAGATCATCATAGCTCGCGCGGATCGTCTCGGCGATCTCCCTGCCCGTAGGGGTCGAGAAAGGGACTGATGCGAAATTTGCGCGTCTTGATGACGGTCTCTGCGAGGTCGAGCAGGCGCACCGCCGTCTCCTCCCCTTCACTGCCGCGATAAAAGCGGAGAATCCGCTCCTTCTGTTCTGATGCCATAGTCCCTCCTTTGGGAAAGTCGTACTGCGAACTGTTACTGTTTGCCGAGTTCTTTCGACCGCTCCGCCGCGGCAAGAACCGCCTCGATGAGCGCGGAGCGCACGCCGGCGCGCTCCATGACGCGCAGCCCTGCCGCCGTCGTCCCTGCGGGACTGGTCACGGCAGCGCGCAGAGCGGCGGGCGCAGCCCCATCGAGCACCATCTGCGCCGCGCCAAGCAGCGTCTGTGCAGCAAGCAGAGACGCCGTCTCGTGGCGCAGCCCGGCCGCAACGCCGCCGTCGGTCAACGCCTCGATCATGAGGAACGCATAGGCGGGACCACTGCCCGAGAGCCCCTGTCACCGCATCGAGGTCATGCTCCTTTACCTCGACGACGCGTCCCGCCGTGCCGAGCACGACATTCGCCGCCTCGCGTGCGGACGCATCTGCATCGTCGCTGCACGCATAGGCGGACATCCCCGCGCCAACGGCCAGCGGGGTGTTCGGCATCGCGCGGACAATCGGATGCCCCGGATATTCCGCCGCAATCTGCGCCATCGTCAGCCCTGCCACGATGGAGATCACGAGCGCATCGCCGCGCAGCAGGGGTGCTGTCTCCTGCATCGCCGCACGCGCGGCAGAGGGCTTTACCGCCAGAACAAGAACGTCAATACGGGGCAGAAAATTCTCTGCCCCGACCTGTGCATTTACGTGATACTGCTCATGAAGTGCGCAGCACCGTGCCGCCTTGTGATCCGATACATAGATCTGCGGCGACGGCACGCCCTTCTCCGCCGTCATGCCCGCGATCATCGCCTCTGCCATGGCACCGCCGCCGATGATGCCGATCTTCCATGCGCTACGCATGTGCACCTACCGATCCATGAAGGGCATATTGTCCCCCAGCCGGTGTTCATCCTCGGAGTAGCTGACGTTGACGTTGCTCGGCGCGCAGAGAATGACATTGTTGCTGATCTTCTTGATGTCGCCGTTGAGTGCGTACGTCGTTCCGCTGATGAAGTCGATGATGCGGTTCGCGACGCTCTTTTCCGTCTTTTCAAAATTCAGCACGACGGGCTTTTTCTTCTGGAGATTGACCGCCACCTGCTGCGCATCGTCGAATGACTGCGGCTCGATCACCACGACGTTCATGCGGTATGCCGCAACGACGTTGTCGATCGGTGTAGCCCCTGCCGCTGCGCCTGCCGGCGGGGTAAAGTCGGGAAAGCCCGAGAGATTGGCCCCTGTCTCAACGCGCTGCCGTCCCGTGCGCGAACCGATCTCGGTCACGGCTGCAGGCTTTTTTTCTTCCCGCTCTTCGAGCTCCTCATCCTCCTCGGACGAGATGCCGAATAAGTTCTTGAAAATCTTCACAATCCCTCACACTCCTAGGGTATAATTGCGTGCACCAAAAATCGCCGTGCCGACACGCACGAGATTCGCTCCCTCCTCGACGGCAACGCGATAGTCGTGTGTCATGCCCATCGAAAGGTAGCGGATGTCTGCCTTGTGCGGCTCTGCCGCCTTGATCGTGCCGTACAGCTCGTACATCGCACGAAAGAGCGGACGGCACTGCTCTACATCCTCATAATTCGGCGCAATACACATAAAACCCTGCAAGCGAACCGAATCCATTCCATCAATCGCCGCGAGGAGCTCGTCGAGATCCTCGCGGTAGACGCCGGACTTGCTCTCCTCACGCGCCAGATTGACCTGCACGAGGATATTCTGCACCTTGCCGAACTTCTCCGCCGCACGGTTCACCGCCTGTGCAAGATGCACGGAATCAACCGAGTGAATGAGGTCGAACTGGCGCACGGCGTATTTCGCCTTATTGGTCTGCAGATGCCCGATCAGATGCCATTTTACCTCGCGCTCAAGCATCTCCGCCTTGTCCAGTGCCTCTTGTATGCGGTTCTCCCCGATGTTCATGATGCCCGCATCAATGGCCTCCTGCATCGCCGCGACGGGATGGTTTTTCGTCACGGCAATCAGCTCCACAGGCGCGTCCTTCGAGACGTGCGTCCGCCGCGCCCGCGCGGCCATGATCTCGGCACGCACCTTTTGAATCTGCTCCCCGATCATCGTTCCTTCACTCATTTCAGCTCCATTACTGCCGCCAGACGTCCCGTCCTGCCGCCTGCGGCACGATAGGAGTAAAACCATGTATGATCGCACGACGTGCACGTCTGTGCGCTGTCGATCTGCTGCGGAGGGATGCCCGCTTCCGCCAGTGCAAGGCGGTTCGCCGCCCATAGATCCAGATGGTATTTCCCATCTCGCTCTGCGACGATCCGCTCCGCGTCATGCGAAAATGCGCGGCGGAACTGCGCAGCGACCTCGTCGCCGACCGTATAGCAGTCAGCGCAGATGGAGGGGCCGATCCCTGCAATAATATCCGCGGGTCTTGTCCCGAACTCCTCTGTCATGCGCGCGAGCGTCTTTGCCCCGATCCGCTCCACCGTCCCACGCCAGCCGGCGTGAACGAGCGCAATGGCATGATGTACAGGGTCATAGAGGAGGACGGGCACGCAGTCCGCATAGCAGAGGAGGAGCGTGACATCGTTGTCATTCGTGATCAGCGCATCTGCATCGGCGATACAGTCCGCATAGTCCCGTGCACCGCGCCCCGCATCGCGGCGAAAAACGCGTACGATCTCCGTCCCATGCACCTGTCGCGGTGTGCAGATCCGCTCTGCCGAAAGCCCCAGCGCCGCGCAGTACCGCCTGCGGTTCTCCCACACAGCCGCGGGGTCATCCTCCACGTGCAGTGCCATGTTCAGCGTATCATACGGGGGAGCACTGACGCCGCCCTGCCGTGCCGAGAACCCATGCACGAGCGCGTCGCTCGGAAAGAGATCCAGCCGCCCGCTCCACAGATTGTTGCCGAGATGCCGTAGTACAAAGCTCATACCGTCATCCTTTCCGCAGGTTTACAGACACCGCAGCGCAGACAGCCGTCGAAGCAGATCGGTGTCGGCAGGAGCGCCTTTGCCCGCTCATATTCCTGCCACAGATAGTGTTTGGAAAAGCCCATGTCGAGATGATCCCAAGGCAGATATGTTTCTTCCGTCCACGCGGGAGACAGATAGCCCTCCTCGGAGAGGCCGTCCGCACGCATCTCTGCCGCGAGATCTTTTGCCCCGCGCCCCATTGCCGCACGTATGAGGGGTACGGCAAGGCGGCGGTCGCCGCGCGCGAGAATGGACTGGACACGCGCTTCCTTCGGTGACTCGAAGTGAACAACGATCTTTTTGTGTCGGCTGAGTGCCTGCGTCAGGCGCTTCATCACCGCGTCCATGCGCTTTTTCTCCGCCGCCGCCATCCACTGAAACGGCGTAAACGGCTTGGGAACGAAGGGATTCACGCTGAGCGTCAGTGTGCCGCGGCAGCCCTTTTCGTCCATGTAGGAACGCAGGCGCTGCGTGAGGTCGATGATCGCGTCGATGTCCTCATCCGCCTCGAAGGGCAGCCCCACCATGATATACAGCTTGAAATTCAGGATATGTGCCGCCGCCCCGAGATCAACCGACGTGAAGAGATGATGTTCCTCGATGCCCTTGTTGATGACCGCGCGCATCCGCGCACTGCCCGCCTCGGGGGCGATGGTCAGGGTCTTCAGTCCGCTCGCTGCGAGCGACTCAACGAGTTCCTTCGTCACGGAGTCCGCGCGGAAGGACGCGACCGACATAGAGAGCCCCTCCCCGAGAATGGAGCGGCAAAGGGCATCGATCTCTGGGTAGTCCGAGATCGCCGCGCCCATGAGTCCGATCTTTTTGCCGTAGGCAAGGGCGTCGCGCACCTCGCCCTCGATGACGGCGAGAGAGCGGTTGCGCGGGCGCCGAAAGCAGTAGCCCGCCATGCAGAAGCGGCAGTGACGTCCGCACCCGCGCGCTGTCTCGATGAGGTAGAAGCTGAACTCCGTATCGTCCGTAATGACGACCGTATGGGCGGGGTGCGCGTCGAGATCCTCCACCCACTGCCGCGCCACATGGGACGGTGCCCCCGCTTGCGGCAGGAGTGCCGTCAGATGCCCCACCGCATCGTAGGCGGGCGTATAGAGTGCCGGAACATAGACCCCGGGGACATGGGAGAAAGCCGCTGCAGGAGCGCCGCGCGGTCGTCGCCCGCATGCAGCCCCGCATGATAGGCGTCCATCATCGCAGGAAGGATCGCCTCCCCCTCACCGATGACAAAGGCATCGATCAGTGCGGCGAGCGGTTCGGGGTTGAACGTGGCACATGGCCCCCCCGCGATAACGAGGGGGTCATGTGCCGTGCGAGTCGCGGCAAGCGGCGTGATATGACTGCGCGCGAGCATTTCCGCGACATGAAAATAATCCATCTCAAACGAAATGGCAAAGCCGACGATGGCGAAGTCCGCGAGCGGCGTCTGCGTCTCCACGCTCATCATCGGCGTATTCGTGCGCACATAGCGCGGCATCTCATCGCGATCGGGCAGAAAGACGCGCTCACACGCCGTATCACTGCGCTCATTCAGCAGCGCATAGACAATGTGCAGCCCGAGGTTCGACATGCCGACAAAGTAAGTATTGGGATAGACGAGAGCAAATCGCGTGCGCGCGCCCGCAGGATAGCGATAATACCCGCGCTCCTGCGCCAGACGTGCCCGCAGGCGTTCCCTCAGCCGATGATCCAATCCCCACTCTGCCTTTCATTCTTTCTCACGATGTGCACGCAGCGTCTCCAGTTCCTCGATGAAATTCGTAATATCATCGAACTTCCGATAGACCGAGGCGAAGCGAATGTAAGCGACCTCGTCAAAGTCCTTCAAATGCTCCATGACGATCTCACCGACCTTCTCGGAGGGCACTTCGGGCTCCGTGCGGTTGCGGATCTCATGCTCGATCTCTGCCACAAAATTTGTGATCTGCTCCATCGAGATGTCGCGCTTATCACAGGAGCGTATGATGCCCGTCAGCAGCTTGTCGCGGCTGAACGGCTCACGGCGGCCATCACGTTTGACGACCATGAGCGGCAGACGTTCCACCACCTCATACGTCGTAAAACCGCCGGCCGCACTTTCCGCACTCACGGCGGCGGCGGATGGTCATTCCTCCTCTGCCGCACGAGAATCAATGACACGGCTGTCCGGTTCTTTGCAAAAAGGGCATCGCATTGCCCTCACCCTCTCTCACGCATCACGTTACTGACCGCGGCTCTGCGTACGCTTCGCTGTACTCTTTTTCGGCTGCTCGCCGTCCGCATCGCCGCTGGGGGCAGCTGCATCCTCCAGTGACTTCGTCGTCCGCGTAAAGGTGCGCTCTACAACAGCGCCCTCATCGCCGAACGTGCCGAGCTTCTTTCCGTTCACCGTCACCTCAAGCGCACCGGCGTTGCCCGCACGCAGAACGATGGACTCCTTGCCCTGCCAGTTCTCGGTCTTGCCCTCTTCGAGCAGCCCCTCAAAGACGGTCTTTCCGTCAACCGTCACCTCCGTCCAGCAGCGTTCGGTGAGGCGCACGCTCACGCGCACATCCTTCGCCGGCGATGCCGCACGTGCCTCATCCACGGCGTTCGCCTCTGCTGCCGGCGTCTGCGTCGGCTGGCTCTCTGCACGCGCAGGTGCCGTCGGTGCGGCCGTCTCACGCGCAGGAGAATTGATGAACGAGACGAGTGCCGCGCCACCGCCGACCAGTGCAACGAGCACCACGATACCGGCGACCAGCTTGCCGAGCATTCCCGCAGAGGAAGATTTCCTGCCGCCGATGGAGATCTCAGAGGCGACGCATCGCCGATGTTGTTGAGTGAGATGCGCCGCGGCTTTCTCCTCGGGAGGGGTGCCGCCGGGCGGCCGCCGTGCCGTTCTCCTCTGCGAACTGCTGCACCAGTTCCTCTGCATCCAGATGCAGGAAGCCCGCATAATTGCGGACGAAGCCCTTGGCATAGACCATGCCGGGCAGGGTTGTCGATATTGCCCTGCTCAATGCTTTCGATGTAGAGGCGCGGATGCTTGTCCCTTTTTCTATATCTGCAATTGTCAGTCCCTGCTTGACACGAGCGCTGCGCAGGATGTCTCCGACCATGAAGTTCCCTCCTGATCTATACCAATCTAGAATATCACGTCTACAATATCACGCAATGAATCAATGATTTTTCAAAGACATTTCCTTTTGATTATACACAAAGTGCGCGGCAAAAACAAATTTTTTTCAGGTGAGGAATCGCTGATAAAATGAAGTCCGTCAGATTGGCGTAGATTTTTTCGTCCGATTGAGGAGGCAAACCGGACGCATAGCGAGGGCTATGTGGAGGATTTGCCGACAAAAAGCGGGCAAAAAAGATGCGCTAAGATGACGGTGCTGAATTTATCAGTGCTTCCGTAATTCTACTCTTTTGCGATGGCACGAACCGTATCGGCAAACGCCGCCACATCATCCTCGCGCGTAAAGCGTCCGAGACTCACACGGATCGCTGTGCGTGCCTCCTCCGGCGGGCAGCCCATCGCACACAGGACGTGGGACGGATGCGCTGCGCCCGCACTGCACGCACTGCCGCCCGATACGGCAAAGCCCGCGAGATCCAGACGGATGAGCAGCGTATCCTGCGGGATGTCCCGTATGCCAAAGCTCAGGATGCCCGCAAGCCGCTCCTCTCTGTGTCCGTAAAATCGAATGCCGTCGATGTCCGAAAGTGCGGTGCGCAGCGACGCAGCCGCAGCGCGCAGGCGCACGTCCTCTGCGCCCATCTCCACGCGGGCAATCGCCGCCGCACAGCCGCAGCCGACGATCCCCGCCACATTCTCCGTGCCCGCGCGCATATCGCGTTCTTGTGCGCCGCCATATAGAAGCGGGGCAATCCGCAACGTGCGGCGCACGTAGAGCACGCCGACGCCCTTCGGGCCGCAGAATTTATGCGCCGAAAGCGAGAGCGCATCGACGTGCAGTTCCTCCACATCGAGCGGAATATGCCCCGCCGCCTGCACGGCGTCCGTATGAAACGGGATCCCGCGCGCCCGAAGGAGCGCACCGATTTCCGCAATTGGCTGAAGCGTTCCGACCTCGTTGTTCGCCGTCATGATCGTGACCAACGCCGTATCCTCACGCAGTGCCGCCGCCACATCGGACGGGGCAACGCGCCCTGCGGCATCGACGGGCACCTCCGTCAGTGCATACCCGTGTGCCGCCAGATCGCGGCAGGTCTCGCGCACGGCAGGATGCTCAACGGCGGAGGTCACAATATGCCGGCAGCCTGCCTTTCGCCGCTCCTCCGCCAGACCACGCAGAGCCCAGTTATCGCTCTCCGTCCCGCCGCTCGTAAAGAACACCTCCGACGGAGACGCACCGATGAGCGCCGCCACCTCCTCCCGTGCACGCATGACGCCGCGCCGCGCCGCCTGTCCGAAACAGTGCAGGCTCGATGGATTCCCGCACACCTCCGTCAGATACGGCTGCATCGCCATGAGGACACGCGCATCGAGTGGGGTCGTGGCGGCATAGTCGAGGTAGACCGGCATCACTGATTGCACCCCGCACGGCGATGCCCGCGCTGCACGAGATCGGAGAGGGCAATATTGTTCAACACACTGTTGATGCTGTCACAGACCTCCTCCCAGATCTGACGCGTCACGCAGTTCCCGGCGCGCTCACAGCTCTGGTCGCGCGCCTCCGCATCCGTCAGCAGGCAGTCCACGAGGGCGATCGGGCCCTCCACGGCCGTGATGATCCGCCCAATCGTGATCTCCTCAGGGTGGGAGCGCGAGCGTATAGCCCCCTGCGCCCCGCGCACATCTCAACCAGTCCTGCACGGCGCAGCTGGCACCATCAGCTGCTCCAAATAGTGCTCGGAGATCCCCTGTGTCGCCGCAATCGCATGCAGCGGAACAACGCCCTTGCCGTAGCGCAGGGCGAGCTCATAGAGTGCCGTGACACTGTAACGGCCCTTCGTTGAAAGTTTCATAAAGATCTCCTGTGTGGGCAAATCATACCGTTTACCCCAAAGTTATACCGACATCATTATAAATGAGTTTCGTTTTCCTGTCAAAATGTAGGCGTACGGATGCCGCTATGCGCCCGTCGATCCGAAGCCGCCGCTGCGCGCCCGTCCGCATCCCGCCATATCGCCGTCCGCCGCCAGATAACGCGTAAAGATGCCCTGCGCGATCCGCTCCCCCGCCGCAATCGACACGGGCTCCCGTCCGTAATTGTATAGGGGGACGATAATATGCCCCTCGTTGTCCGCATTTCCATAGTAGTCCGCATCGATCACGGCGACACCGTTCATCAGCATGAGCTGACGTTTCACCGCCATGCTTGAGCGAATGTAGAGCAGCAGAACCTCATCCGCCTGCATATACGCCTTGACGCCCGTCGGCACCATGGCAAAACCCTGCGGGGCGATCTCCACGGCAGCCGCAGCGGCAAGATCATAGCCCGCACTCGCCCCCGTTTTGCGCTCGGGGAGCAGCACGCCCTGCCCCTGCGTACGCTGAGACGATCTCAAATCCTCGCTGCTTCATCGCTCCTCCTTCATCAGAGAACAGATAAAAAGGAAAAAGCCGCTGCACCGTAGGCGGTACAGCAGCGTTGTTCGGCGTGATTACGACGCATCGTCGCCCGTCCGCACCGGCTGAGCCGGCGTGATGGTCGAGACCGCATGCTTATAAATCATCTGCTGCTTCCCCATCGCATCCACCATGAGGACGAAATTGTCAAACCCGCGCACCGTCCCCTTAATCTGAAAGCCGTTCACGAGATGAATCGTCACAGGAATCCCGTCCTTGCGCACCTGATTGAGAAAGTTATCCTGCAGATTGATGATCTTGGCCGTCATCCTTTGCCTCTCCTTTTGTCTGCCATTCCTTTATATCCATTAAAAATGCGCTCCAACAGCTCCGGCTCCGTCCACGCATCCGCATCGTACCAGCGGATGTAGGGCATCTGCCGATACCACGTCAGCTGACGCTTCGCAAAATGCCGCGTTGCCGTCTGCACGGCCGTGATCGCCTCCGTGCGCGTGATCTCTCCCGCAAGATACGCCGCCGTCTCCTTATAGCCGATCCCCTTCATCGCCGGAGCATCACGGCGTACACCGCTGTCCAAAAGCTGCTGCACCTCTTCGCACAGCCCTGCGGCAAACATCGCCTCAACGCGCTCATTGATGCGCGCATAGAGATGTGCCCGCTCCCGCATGAGCCCGATCACGAGGGCATCATAGGGCATTGTCCCGTGCTCCATCGCACGCGCACGCGAAATGCTCTCATCACCGTAGCGTGCGACCTCGAGTGCGCGGATCACGCGGCGCAGATTGTTCGCGTGGATCCGCTCTGCCGCAGCGGGGTCACGATGCGTGAGGAAGCGATGTACGCGGGCATTTCCGCGGCGTGCGGCAACGCCCGCCATGGCATGACGAAAGCACGTATGCTCCTGCGTCACGTTGAAGTCATATCCCTCGACGAGCGCCTTGACATAGAGCCCCGTCCCGCCGACGACGAACGGCAGGCGCCCTGCCGCATCAAAGTCACGTGCGAGCTCCGACACGCGCGCGACAAACTCCGTCACGGAGAACGGCGCATCGGCATCGAGCACATCGACGAGATGATGCGGCACACGAGCGCACTCCTCCGCACGCGGCTTCGCACTGCCAATGTCAAAGCCGCGATAGACGAGCATCGAGTCCCCCGAGATGATCTCCGTGCCGAGCCGCTCCGCGAGCTGCAGTGAGAGCGCCGTCTTGCCTACTGCCGTAGGGCCGAGGAGAACGAGCAGAGGCGTCTTCCGTGCCTGCATCAAAGCTCCATCGTATCTCCGGGCGCCATGATATGCACTCTGGCCCGCGTCATGGCTTCCGTCACATCCTTGTAATGCCGTGCCTCCTGTTTGATGACCGGCCACGTATTGTAGTGAACGGGGATCACGTGCCCCGCGTTGACCCACTGCGCCGCCATCGCCGCATCCTCAAGCCCCATCGTATAGTTATCGCCGATGGGCAGAACGGCATAGTCGATGCTGTCCTTGCGTCCGATGAGCTGCATATCGCTGAACAGCGCCGTATCGCCCGCATAGTAGACCGTCCTGCCGCCGATATACACGACAAACCCGCAGGCGATCCCGCCTGCCACGCCCGCGCTGTGCTGGGCGAAGGTCATACGCACCTTGCCGAACGGCAGATTGAGCGAACCACCGATGTTCATCGGGCAGGATGCAATCTCTGCCAGTGTCTGACTCTCGCAGACACTGATGACCTCCGGCGTCGAGACGATCTTCGCCCCGGTACGCGCTGCGATCGACGGCGCATCACCCAGATGATCCCCGTGCGCATGAGAAACGAGAATATAGTCACACGCCACATCGTCCGCTTTAACGCTCGCAACGGGATTCCCTGTCAAAAAGGGGTCAACGAGCACCTTATGCGTCCCATCATCCAGCAAAAATGCCGCATGTCCGTAGTAACTGAATTTTACCAATGCGATCACTCCCCTCAATAACACAGTAATTCTTTCTTATTATACGTCCCGCCCCCATATTGTCAATAGAAAGAGGCTGCTGTACGAGGACGAAAAAAATCCTTGCACAACAGCCATCTTCCAAAAACTTCTTATTATTTAATACTCAGCGTCAGCTTCTCGCCGTTGATGTTCCACTCCTTGCTCGTGCCCATCGGCGCATCGCAGGAGAGGCTATCAGCAAGGGTGATCTCGCGGATGAACGCCTCGTTCCTGCGCGCGATTTCGACGAGGCGCGGGTTGCCCGAGAGGTCGAGCGCAATGTGATCCGTCACCTCAAGGCCGCATTCCTTGCGCATCGTCTGCACCTTGCTGATGATCTCGCGGACAAAGCCCTCCTCGATCAGCGCCTCGGTGAGCGTGGTCGACAGAGCGACCGTCACGCCGCCATAACTCTGGCAGTTATACCCATCGCGCTGGGAGACCGTCACCTCAACATCCTCTGCCGTCACCGTGACATCGCCGTCGGGCAGATGAAGCGTATAGCTTCCATCCCCGGCGAGAGCATCCTTGACGGCTGCACCGTCGCTCGCCTCGAGTGCCTTTTTGACCGCGCCCATCTGCTTGCCGACCTTCGGCCCGAGGACATGGAAATTCGGCTTGACGTGATAGGCGAGGAAGTCCGACATATCGTCGCGGAAGATGACCTCCTTGATGTTCAGCTCATCCTCGATGATCTTCACGAAGAAGTCCGGCAGTTCATGCGCCGCCTTGACATACATCTGCCCCACCGGCTGGCGGTTCTTGATGTTCGCTGCGTTGCGTGCCGCACGGCCGAGCGTTACGACCTCAAGCACGACCTCCATATTGTCCTCGAGCGCGGGATCAATCCACGCCTCGTTGGCCGTCGGGAAGTCCGCGAGGTGCACCGAGATCGGCGCGTTCTTGTCCACGGAGCAGACGAGATTGCGGTAGATGCTCTCCGTGATGAACGGCACCATCGGCGCCGCCGCCTTCACCGTCGTCACGAGTGCTGTATAGAGCGTCAGATAGGCGTTCACCTTATCCTGCTCCATGCCCTTCGCCCAGAAGCGGCTGCGGCAGCGGCGGACATACCAGTTCGACAGCTCTTCGACGAAGGACTGCAGTGCCTTGGCCGCCTCTGTGACGCGATAGTGTCCGAGGCAGTCGTCCACCGTGCGCACCATCGTGTTCAGGCGCGAGAGCACCCAGCGATCCATCACCGAAAGCTGGTCATAGTCCAGCGTGTACTTGGTCGGATCGAATTCGTCGATATTCGCATAGAGCACGTAGAACGCGTAGGTGTTCCACAGCGTTCCCATGAATTTGCGCGCGCCCTCCTGCACGGCATCGTCGTGGAAGCGGTTCGGCAGCCACGGCGCGCTGTTCTCATAGAAGTACCAGCGGATCGCGTCCGCGCCGTGCCGTCCGAGCGCATCCATCGGGTCAACGGCGTTGCCCTTGGACTTGCTCATCTTCTGCCCGTCCTTGTCCTGCACATGGCCGAGCACAATGACATTTCGATAGGGGCTCTTGTCAAAGAGCAGCGTGCTGATGGCGATCAGTGAGTAGAACCAGCCGCGTGTCTGATCGACGGCCTCGGAAATGAAGTCCGCCGGGAAGTATTTTTCAAAGATTTCCTTGTTTTCAAACGGATAGTGCCACTGAGCAAACGGCATGGAACCCGAGTCAAACCAACAGTCAATGACCTCGGGCACACGGTGCATCGTCTCTCCGCACTCCGGGCACGGGAACGTGATCGCATCGATGTACGGGCGATGCAGTTCGATGTCCGCCGGGCAGTCTGGCTGCAGCTCGCGCAGCTCTGCAATCGAGCCGACCGCGTGCTCATGTCCGCAGGAGCATTTCCATATATTGAGCGGCGTTCCCCCAGTAGCGGTTGCGGCTGATGCCCCAATCCTGCACGTGCTCGATCCAGTTGCCGAAACGCCCCTCGCCGATGGACGGCGGGATCCAGTTGACCGTCTTGTTGTTCGCGACGAGCTCATCGCGCACGGCCGTCATACGGATGAACCACGAGGCGCGCGCGTAGTAGATGAGCGGCGTGTCGCAGCGCCAGCAGTGTGGATAGCTGTGCGTGAACTCCGGTGCCTTGAAGAGCTTGCCGCTCTTTTCGAGATCGTCAAGAATCAGCGGATCCGCATCCTTCACGAAGACGCCCGGCCAATCCGTCTCCTCGGTCATCTCGCCCTTTTCGTTGACGAACTGGACGAACGGCATATTATACTTGCGGCAGACGCGGTTATCGTCCTCGCCGAATGCCGGCGCCGTGTGGACGATGCCCGTGCCGTCCTCCGTGGTGACGTAGTCGTCGCAGATCACGAAGAATGCCTTGTCGCGCACATCCTGCGTTGCAAAGGGATAGAGCGGCTCGTACTTGCGGTATTCGAGCTCGCTGCCCTTCATCTTGGCGAGCTCCTCACGCTCGCCCCACGAGCCGTCGAATACGCTGTCCACGAGCGCCTCGGCGAGGTAGTAGACCTTGCCGTAGACGCGCAGTTTGACGTAGGTTACATTCGGGTTCACGCAAAGTCCGAGGTTCGACGGAAGCGTCCACGGGGTCGTCGTCCATGCGAGGAAGTAGGCATCCTCGTCCGCCGCCTTGAACTTCACGATGGCAGAGCGCTCGGTGACATCCTTGTAGCCCTGCGCCACCTCGTGCGAGGAGAGCGGCGTGCCGCAGCGCGGGCAGTACGGGACAATCTTATGCCCCTGATAGAGCAGCCCCTTCTTCCAGATCTCCTTCAGTGCCCACCACTCGGACTCGATGAAGTCGTTCTCATACGTGATGTAGGGATGCTCCATATCCGCCCAGAAGCCGACAACATCGGAGAACTGCTCCCACATGCTCTTGTACTTCCAGACGGACTCACGGCATTTCTTGATGAACGGCTCGATGCCGTACTCCTCGATCTGCTCCTTGCCGTTGATGCCGATCGCCTTCTCGACCTCCAGCTCGACGGGCAGCCCATGCGTGTCCCAGCCCGCCTTGCGGAGCACCTTGCGCCCCTTCATCGACTGATAGCGCGGCAGCATATCCTTGATGACACGCGTCAAAACGTGCCCGATATGCGGGCGTCCATTCGCCGTCGGCGGGCCGTCGTAGAACGTGAACGTATCGCAGCCCTCACGCTGGTCAACGGCACGCTGTGCAATATGATTCTCGCGCCAAAAATCCGCAACGGCTTTCTCGCGCGCGGCAAAATCCAGATTTGTATCTACTTTTTTTCGTACAAAGGAATCCCTCCCGCAGCATACATAGTCATGCTATTCTAGCACGGGAACGGCGATTTTTTTCAAGGAACAGGCGGCACCTGTGCAAGATTTCCCTTGCACCTTTATGTAAAGAGTGCTATAACCTACGATGATAAAAGCAGATGAATATAGGAAGCGGAGGATCTCATGCACACATTCAAACATTTACTCACTGCTCTGCTGTTATGCACGCTCTGCATTATCCCGTACACGGTCTCTGCTGCCGATGCGAATGCAGACTACCGCGGGTATGTCTGGCGCATCGACGCGGCGGCGGGGGATGCGGCGGATCTGCCGCACAATTTCCGCACGGCGGCATCACCGTTCCAAACGCGAAAAGACGCGGCGAAGTTCGGCGTTGACCCAAACTACACGCCCTCGCGGGAGGGACTGGACGCCCTGCCGCTCTCAGGGAGTGCGGAGTTCTCCGCCCCTGCCTTTCACGCGCTGCTGAACAATCTGCACGCGCGCACAGAGGGCGCGATCTGCATCGTTGATCTGCGGCAGGAGTCGCACGGCTTCATGAACAGAAATGCCGTCAGCTGGTACGGCAAGCACGACTGGGGCAACATCGGCAGGACGCAGCACGAGGCGCTGCGCGACGAGACGCGCATCCGCAGCGCACAGGGCAAGGACGTTGTGCTCGCGCACCTCGATAAGAAAAAGCAGCCCAAGAATCCGCAGACCGTTCGCGTCACAGAGGCGATGACGGAGCGCGAGCTGGTCGAGAGCGCGGGCGTGCGCTACGTTCGTCTCGCTGTCACCGATCACAAGTGGGCAGAGCCGCAGACCATCGACGCTTTTGTCGATCTCATAAAGAAAATGCCTGCGGACACATGGATGCACTTTCACTGTCAGGCAGGCAAGGGACGCACGACCAGCTTTATGGCGATGTACGATATGATGAAAAATCCCTCCGTCCCGCTGAAGGACATCCTCTATCGTCAGTACCTGCTCGGCGGGGCATACCTCGCCTACGACCCGACTACGCAGCACGCAGCGACGGGATGGGAGGATGCAGACTACCATCACAAGACAGAGATGATCGCAAAGTTCTACGACTACGTTCAGCAGAATCACGGGAACGGCTATGCCGTACCGTGGAGTACGTGGCTGAAGAAGAATCCTTGACACTCCCTCCCATGCCTAAAGGCAGGGGATTCTTAGTTCGACAACCACTGCGCCGCCTCCAAAGAATTGGCGTCTTACACGATTTCCCCAAGCGTGAATTTCCGTGTGCCCCACGGTATTTTCTGTATGTTCTCAGGCCGTCCCGGCTTTGCTCGCCAAAGGCGTGCCGCAGGATATTCCTTGCCGCGTTATGGTCGCGGTCGTGGTACTCGCCGCAGACAGGGCAAACCCAATCGCGGACGTTCAAGTCCTTTACCAGCTTGTTCTGGCAGCCACAGGCAAAACAGGTCTGGCTCGACGGATAGAACGTCTCGACTTCCAGGAGTTCCCCGCCGTGCAATTCTGTCTTGTAGGCAAGCTGGCGGAAGAACTCTGACCAGCCTACATCCGAGATTGCCTGCGCGAGCCTGTGGTTCTTGAGCATTCCCTTCACATTCAGGTGCTCCACGGCTACCGTTTGGTTCTCACGGGCTAGCCGTGTCGTCTGCTTGTGCAGGAAATCCTTGCGGATATTTGCAATGCGCTCATGCACGCGGGCAAGGCGGATACGCGCCTTGTCTCTGTTCTGAGACTTTGACATTTTTGCGTGACAGGCGGCATTGCTCACGCTTTAGCTTCACAAGGAGCTTTTTTTCAGCGTATGCGGGTTCTCTACGGTATTCCCGCTGCTGTCCGTGTAGAACGCCTTGAGTCCGACATCAATGCCAATCTGCCCGCCTTTGTTCGGGTGCACGAGCTTTTCCTTGTCCTGCTCCACGCAGAGCGAGACATAGTATTTCCCTGACGCGGCGCGGCTCACTGTGGCAAAGAGAACCCTGCCGTCGAAAGCGCGGCTCTGCTTGACTTTCACAAAGCCGATTTTCGGCAGCTTGATTTTATTGCCGACAATGCGGACACCGTTCGACTGGTTGCGCGTCCTGTACGACTGGCTGTGGCTGTGCTTCGACTTGAAGTGCGGGTAGCCGGTGTGCAGCTTGAAGAAGTTCTGGAACGCGCGGTCAAGGTTGCGCAGGGATTCCTGCAAGGCCATGCTGTCCACTTCCTTCAGCCAGGAAGTTTCCTCGCGCTTCTTCAGATCCGTCAGGAGACGCGCTGTCTCAAGATAGCCTATGGACTTGTGGTTGGTCTGCCACTGGTCACGACGGACAGCGAGAAAATGATTGTAGACAAAACGACAGCAACCGAGCGTGCGGTTGATGAGCTCCGTCTGTTCCTTGTCCGGATAGATACGGAACTTGTAGCCCAGTGTATACGTCTCCATTTCCTCACTTCCTTTGCGAAGTTTTTTGGCTTTCAATGTACTGCTTGACGATTTCCAGTGGCGCGCCTCCTACCGTCGAGCAGAAATACGAGTTTGTCCAAAGCGTTGGCAGCTTTGTTGTCAGCCAGTGAAATTCCTGTCGAAGTATTCTTGAGGTCTTGCCCTTTATGGTCTTTACCGCCTTGTGGATCCCGAACTGCGGGTCTACCTCAAAAGCAAATGCACATGGTCTGGCATGATTTTCCATCTCAATGACTTCAAAACGGTTCTCGTCAGCGATGGATTGCACAAGTTCCTTCAGTCTCGTGTCCACGCCATTGACCAGCACTTTGCGACGGTATTTCGGGCAAAACACAATATGATACTTACAGGAATACACAATGTTATGGTTTGAATGATATACTCTGTCCATAGATGTATTATATTATATTTTTTTATAGCTAATACAACGGCTAGAGCAGTCGTCCGCCTTCAATTGCTTACGCAAATTCGGCGGACGCGCCCTTATATCCCCATAGCTGAAGCGAGGGTTTTACGGCGCATTTCGATAAAGGAAGAATAAGAACGCCCACATTGTGTTCGATGTGCGGGCGTTCTTATTCTTCTATAGGAATCGCTGATAAAATGAGGCATGCCAGATTGGCGTAGATTTTTTTGTCCGATTGAGGCAACAAACCGAACGCATAGTAAGGACGATGCGGAGGATTTGCTAACGATAAGCGGGCGAAAAAGATGCGTCAAGATAGTCGTGCCGAGTATCCGTGCTTCCTATATTGTTACTGGGGCTTGATATGTCCCGTCTGATAGGCGCGCAGGAGAGCATGGAGATCGGCGATCTTGCTCTCGATTGCTGCACCGCGATCCGTGTCGCGCACGAGCGAGTGCCGTGCCTGCAGCTCAACCGTCTGGGAAACGGACTCTATGTCGCGGTTCTCACGCAGGGCGTCGCGCACACTCGCCACGCGCTGATGCTGCAGGAGGCGCAGCCCGCGTGAGTTGTAGATGAGTGTATAGCCCGAGATGCCTGTTTTGGCACGGAACGGCGCAGCAAAGCCGCCGTCGATGATGAGGGCGCGCCACTGCCGCGCAGGGGCTCTCCCCTTCTGCACCTTGACGGGGACGTGACCGTTGATGATATGCCCGCGCTTCGGGTCGAGCCCAAACTCCTCCAAAATTTTTTTCGCAGACCGCCTCATCGTTCACGAGGCGGAAATACGGATCAGACGGCTCCTTCCACGTACTTTCATCGGAGATGAAGGAACGCTCGAACGTCGTGAAAGGAGCGCCCCTGACACGGGAGAATTGTAGCCGCACCAGAGGAAGTACATGAAGTCCAGCCCCTCCTGCGTGTGCTCATTCCATCCCTCGCGCGCCTTCTCCTCGCAGAAGTCCATCCACGCGCGCCCGCGATAGGCCTGCCCCTTGTACGTGATCGTGCGGAATTCCCCCGACTCCTCCATCGGCACACAGGCGTGAAAGAGCAGATTTCCATTGTAGCACGTATAGATGCTGCCGCGCTCATAGAGATAGTCCACATGGCGCTGGAGTGCCTTGCTCTCGAGGAAATACGAGCGCAGATCGGCGATGATATTCTCCTCGTCCTCCGTGAGCGCCCAGCAGTCAGCAGGATCGTCAATCGTCGGAAAGTACGCGCTGTCGAGCTCCACGCGCCGCCCGCTGCCGAGCGTCACGCAGGAGAGATCGAAGTTGATCTTGTCCAGCAGCAGCCGATCCTCCATCTGAAAGTCGGGATTGCGGCGGATCAGTGCGCCCTCAAGCTTGAACATCATCATCGTAACGGCACGCTCCGCCGCCTTGATGGGGTTCGCATCGGGGTAGATGCGCGAGGCAAATGTCGTGAGCGGGCGCAGACTGATGCCGTAACCGCGCTCCAATACGTCGGTATTGCGGTAGCGGAGGCTGTTGCGGATGACCGCTGCGATGCAGACCTCGCTGCCGAGTGCCGCGCCCATCCAGAGCACATCGTGGTTGCCCCACTGGATATCGACGGACGGATGCTCCATGAGGAAGGTCGAGGATGCCGTCAGGGCGATCGCCGCGGTCGTAGAAATCGCCGACGATGTGGATGCGTTCCACAGAGAGCCGCTTAACCAGCGTGCTGAACGCCTCGATATAGTCTGCCCCACCGCCGATCTCCACGATGGTCTCAATCAGCTGGCGGTAGTACGAAAGCTGTGCCTCATCGTGCTCGGGACGCGTGCTCAGCAGCTCTACAATGACCGACTCATAGCGTTTCGGGATGTAGTTTGCGCATCTTGCTCGCGGGGAATTTCCAGCTCATGAGCTTTCGTCAGTTCAAGGAGATTCGCGAGATTCTGCTGATACCAGAGCGGAGAGGTCTTCCCCTCCGCCGTCAGCTGCTCCATCTTCTCGCGCGGGTAGTAGATGAGCGTACAGAAACTCCGCGCGCTCCTCCACCGTCATGCGGGTCTCAAAGCAATAGTCCACCTTTTTCCTTGATGACGCCCGAACGGTTGTTGAGGATATGAAAAAGGAATCGTACGCGCCGTGCAGATCACTCATAAAGTGCTCCGTGCCCTTCGGCAGCATGAGCTGCGACTTCAGATAGATGATCTTCTCGTAGACAATCTCCTTCGTCGGATACTTCTCCGCCATCAGGCGAAGAACCTTATCCTCCGCTGTTGCCGCTGTCGTCATGCCGGCTCCTCCTGTACTCTCATTACGAAATTTATTGTTTCTATACTTTTCTGTATTTTTATCATTAAACTGTGTTTACTTCAATTCAATATTTCTTTTCCTATCTCTCTTCCTATGGTATAATGCCTGTGTAATAATCGTATGGCGGGAGCTGAGTATCCTTGAAAAATTTCTTTCTTCTACAGTTCATTTTGTCCTCAGCGTTATTGTCGCAGCGGCAGCTGCGGGCTTCTGGTACACGACGGAAAACGTGAGTGTCGAGGCGGCATCCGAGATCTTTCTCGGCGTTTTCCTCGCTGCATCGCCGATCCCATGGCTCGTGTCACGCTGGCTGATCGCCCTGCGGATCAAGCGACATCTGCGTGCGGACGGCATTGCATGCAGCCGCATGAGTGCACTCACCGAGCTCATGCACGTGGATACCATTGCCTTCAACCGCAACGGGACGCTGACGGAGGGGATATCTTCATCTCGGCGCTCGTGCCCGGGGCATGACGCAGAGCTCGCTGCTCGCACTCGCGGCGAGCGCCGAACGCGACGCTCTCCATCCCATGCTCAGGCACTCTACCGTACCGCCATCGAGCGTGGGCTGCATCTCACGCGACACTCCGCCGCACGCGAGGAGAGCTTCGGCGTAGAGGCACTGATCATGCGTACGCCTGTGCGCGTCGGCAAAAGAGTGGCTGCAGGAGGAGAAACATCGGATCAGCGCGGCACTCTGACGCGCGCCGATCAGCTCGCAACGAGCGGGCGGTCGCCAGCTCTTCGTCAGCTCAAGCGAAAGTACGCACGCGGCATCATCGCCGTCCGCGACGATCTGCGCATGGAGGCAAAAGCGTGCGCTGAACGCCCCTGCGTCAGCGCGGACTCTCCCTCGTCCTCCTCACGGGTGAGACGAAGCGTCTCGCCAACGCGACGAGGCAAGGAGCTGCACATCGCCGACGATGCGCTCCGATCTCACGGAGATGGACAAGGCACGCGAGATCCGTTTGCTGCAGTCGCGCGGCGCCATCGTCGCCATGGTGGGCGACCCGATCGCCGATCAGGCCGCTCTGCGCACGGCGGACATCGGCATCGGCTGCCCGTCCACCCTCGTAAACCACCCGCCGAAAGCAGCGGAGGAAACAGAGACAGATCCGCTGCGCGCCGAGCTGCTGAAGGGGCCGGACGGCACAGCGGCCGCCGCCGAGGTGGTCGAGCCGCTCATCCACGCCGAGGACGCTGCCTACTTTGAGGCACAGACGCGGCGCAATCGGGGCGAGATCGAACTACGTCCCCTGACATCGCACTGGACAGTGTCGGACTGCCGCGTCTCGTCACCCTGCTCGACGCAGGCGAAGCGGCACGCGTACGCGCCCGCCAGAATACGTGGCTCACCGTGCTCTTCATTGCGCTCTGTACGCCGACGGCGGCAGGTGTCCTGCCGCTGCTCGATCGGTCCCTCTTCCCTATCCGTGGGTTGCCGGTGCGCTCGCGGCGGTGGTCGGCGTACTGGGCGGTCAACGCCCTGCGAAAATAATTACGACTAATTCCTAGAATGGTTTATTTTATCAATCTAACTTGTATTTCATATATGACCTATGATATAATGCAGGGGAATCGAGGGGCTTTTGTCACGCCGTGGACAAAAAGCCGTTGCTATTATCATAGGTATTATTTTTAGGAGGATTTGGACATGGAAGCATGATGATGCTGTCGCGATGGCAGTTTGCAATCACTACCATCTATCACTTTCTCTTCGTCCCTGTCACACTTGGTATGGCGATCTTTGTCGCCCTGCTTGAGACGATGCTACGTCAGGACAGAAACGGCCGGAGTGGAAGAAGACCTGCCAGCTGCTGAACTTCTTCGGTACGCTCTTTCTCATCAACTTCGCGATGGGTGTTGTCACGGGTCTGGTGCAGGGTTCCAGTTTGGTATGAACTGGTCGGGTATTCGCGCTTCATGGGCGACATCTTCGGCGCACCGCTCGCCCTCGAGGCTCTCCGGCGTTCTTCCTCAGGTCCACCTTCCTCGGCATCTGGATGTTCGGCTGGGATAAGCTCTCGAGAAGGCACACTGCGCCTGCATCTGGCTGGTCGCACTCGGCGGTAATCTGTCCGCCTTCTGGATTCTCGTCGCAAACTCCTTCATGCAGCACCCGTCGGCTACGTACTCGCCAATGGGCGTGCCGAAATGGCGAGCTTTCGCGGAGCTTAGTAACGAACCATTACATCCTCGTTGAGCAGTCCACGCTCTTTGCGGGCATCGACCGCCGGCTTTGTCGTCATGGCGGTCTCTGCATGGAAGCTGATGCACGACACGGGTCGCGCTCACGCGTTCACACAGGCAATCAAGGCGGGTGCCATCTACACGCTCGTCGGCGTGGTCGGCGTCGTGCGAGCGGCCATTTCACGCAGTACCTCGCACGCAGGCAAACCCGATGAAGCTCGCCTCCATGGAGGCCCTCCTGGGGAGACGGAGGATCCCGCACCGTTTGCCGTTCTCGCCTACCCCAATATGGAAAGGGGCAGAACGACTTCAGGATCACCATCCCTATATGTTCACGATCACGGTGCGCGGCGGCCCCTCGGGTGAGGTGCGCGGCATCAGCGATCTCCAGAAAGAGGCTGTGCAGAAGTACGGTGAGGGCGACGCTACCGTCCGCACGTCACGATGCTCTTCTACTCGTTCCGCGCGATGGTCGGCGCCGGCTTCTTCGTGGTGCTCGCTCTCGCTCGTCGTACTCTATCTGACGAAGAAGGAACAGATTCTTTCCGCAAAAGAAACTGCTCTATGCCCTACCACTGGCTGGTCGTCATTCCGTTTATCGCCAATTCCTGCGGCTGGATCGTCGCAGAGATGGGACGCTCAGCCGTGGATCGTGTCGGACTGCAGAAGACGGCTGATGCGGTCTCACCGAATCTGACCGCTGGGGAGATCTGGTTCACGATGATCGGCTTCACGGTACTCTACCTGCTGCTGCTCATCACTGCGCTCTATCTCGCCTTCCTTCATCCGCCGCACGAAGATCACTCCTGCCATCGAAGGAGGAAGTAAGAGATGGACTACAATATTCTTTGGTTCGTGCTGATCGTCGTCCTCTTTACAGGATTCTTCTTCCTCGAGGGTTTTGACTATGGCGTCGGCACGCTCCTCACACTCATCTCCGACAAGGAGGCGACCGTTCTCCAGCTCATCCGCAGCATCGGCCCTGTCTGGGACGGCAACGAGGTCTGGATGATTACGGCGGGCGGTGCCACGTTTGCGGCTTTCCCGCATGTCTATGCGACGATGTTCAGCACCTTCTACATTGCGCTCTTCCTCATGCTCGCCGCACTCATCCTGCGCGGCGTCGCCTTCGAGTTCCGCCATCATCGCGAGGATGAAGTATGGCAGCGCCGCTGGTCGTACGCCTTGCCTTCGGCAGCATCGTCCCCGCATTCCTCTGGGGCGTTGCGGTCACGAATCTGATCGCAGGGCTTCCCATCGGTGCGGACAAGGTCTATCAGGGCGGATTCTTTGATCTCCTGACGCCCTACACGATCGTCGGCGGCATCACGTTCGTTCTCGTCTTCGCGTTCCACGGCGCGGCATTCTTGCAGCTGCGCCTGACCAGCACCTACCTGCTCGACCGCGCTCGCGCTCGGTCTGAAGTTTGGCGTCGCTGCGGCGGTCTTCTATGTGATCTGCATGATCCTCACCTATGTTGAGACCGACCTCTACCAGAGCACCGTCGCCACGGCAGCTCTCTTCCTCTCGGCGCTTTCCTTCGTGCTCGGCATCGGCGCTCTCTACAAGCGTGCCCATAAGGGTGCGTTCATCCTCGGTGCTCTCGCCATCGTCGGCACGACGGTCGGCTTCTGCCGGACTGTTCCCGCGTCTCATGGTCCTCGAGCCTGAACTCTGGCTACAGTCTGACGATCTACAATGCGTCCTCGACGGAGTACACACTCTCCATCATGACCATTGCTGCCGGTATTCTTGTCCCCGTCGTCCTCTGCTATCAGATCTGGACGTACTACATCTTCCGCAAGCGCGTTTCTCCGAACGATTCGGGACATCAGGCATATTAAAACAATGACAAAAAGAAAGTCCATCCTGTTTCAAATGCTGCATTCGCAGCGGCGCAGCCTCTCCATCCGCGTTGCGGTCGAACTCCTGCACGGAGGGCTGACCATCCTCGCGGCATGGAATACGGCCGCCATTGTGAACACTGTATTTCTTGAGCACGGCGGACTTGCCGAAACAGCATCAGATCTTCTGATGCTGTTTTTGTGCATTTTTCGCCATGGCGCTCCTGCGCCTGCCAAAGAGCCGCATCGAGGCACAGCTCTCCGATGATCTGCGCCTCTTCTGCCGGCGTACCCTCCACAGAGATGCTTGCACACGGGCAGAGTGGTGCGGTGTGCTGACGCTTACGCTGGAACGCGTCGATGCGCTCGACCCTTGGTTTCGCACTCTCCCTGCCCACCATGATCGCAGGGTGTCGTCATCATCCCGCTCATCCTGCTCGTGACGGCTGTCGTCGATCCGCTGTCGGCGCTGCTCTTTCTGGTCACCCTGCCGATCGCGCCATTTCTCCTCTACCTTATCGGCAAGGCGACGCGCCGTGCCAGCGAGCGTCAATGGGATGAGATGCGTACGCTGACGGACGGATTCGGTGATCTGGTGCGCGCGGCGGCGACGCTTCAAAATCTTTCGCCGCGTCGATGCGGAGGGGCATCATCTCGCCCAGATGAGCCAGCGTTCTCCGAGGCCTCGCTCGCGGTACTGCGGCTTGCCTTTGTCTCCTCCTTTGCACTGGAACTGATTACAACCCTGTCGATTGCCCTCATCGCGGTCTCCATCGGTCTGCGTCTCATGGACGGCGGCATGACCTTTCAGGCGGCGTTCTTCGTGCTCATCCTCGCGCCGCAGTTCTATCAGCCGCTGCGTGAGGGATTGCCTTCCATGCGGCGATGGATGCCGCGACGGCGAAAAGGCACTACGCCCCTACCTCGATGCACCGCCGTCCATCACGGGAACGCATGATCAGATTCTCTCCTCCCCTCCGTACGCACGGGCGCTCCTCGCTACCCGCTGACCGACGAGGCGGTTCTGAGCGGATCTCACGCTCTCCTTTCCCGCAGGAAAGTCCACCGTGATCGCAGGCGACAGCGGCAGTGGAAAATCGACGCTGCTCCTCCTCCTTGCGGGACAGCTCTCCTCCTTCGGAGGAGGACCACCCTCGCGGACGGTGCAGGGAACAGAGACATAGCTATGACCTCGCGCGTCTCACGGAGAGACACGCACTGCGCTCATCCGCGTATGTCCCGCAGGAGCCGCTATCTTCGGTGCGAGCCTTGCGGAAAACGTGACGCTGTGGACGCGGGACGCGGCGGATGCCGAAATCACGGCAGCACTGGAGGCAGCGGCACTCGGTGACTTTTGCGCGCGCTGCCCGATGGACTGCATACGCGCGCCTCGGCATGGGCGGCCATCCGCTCTCGGCAGGAGAACGTCATCGCCTCGGTCTGGCACGCGCCCTCTTTCAGGATCGCCCCATCGTCGCTTCTGGACGAGGTGACGCTGCGGGGCTGGATGAGGAGACCGAGCTTTGCGTGATCGATGCCCTGACGGCATTTTCACATCACCGCACAATGATTCTGACGGCGCACCGTCCTGCGCTCATGCGCATGGCAGATCAGGTTGTGACACTGGGAGGTAAGGCATGATGACCGCAATGCTCTTTCGGCTGCTCTCCATTGCCGCACCGACGGCGGTACTCCCGCCCTCCTCGCGGGATTCCTCGCAGCCACGGCGGGCATTTCCTCATTGCCTCTGCGGCGTGGATCATCGCCAGTGCGGCACTCGCACCACCCCTCTCGGCACTTGCCCTCGCCATTACCTGCGTACGGGCGTGCGGCATCGGACGCGCCGTCTTTCGCTATCTGGAGCGCCTACTCTCCCACCGTCTCGCCTTCGGCTGCTACGAGACGCTGCGGCAGGCGACCTACCGCCGCTCCGCCGCCGTCATTCCCATGCGTGAGGGCAACGTACGCGAGGGCGAGTTCCTCCACGATCTGCTGATGGGCTGTGAGACCTGCGCGACTTCTACCTGCGCGCCGTCCCACCGCCACTGATCGCCCCTGCCTTGGTGCTGCTCGCCTGTGCGGGTGCTCCTGCCGCTCAAGCATCCCTGCGGCCGCTGGCGTATTCCTGCTCTTTCTGCTCCACCTCGCGCTCCCTCTCCTCCTCCGCGAAACGGAACTGCGCGCGCAAAGTGCCGACTATCGCAGCAGTCTCCTCGATCAGATCGACGGGCGCACTGAGCTGCGCGCCGCCGGCAGTACGCAGCATGCACAGACAGTGCTGGATGAGGCGGCGGCAGTGTTTCAGCACGAGCGAACGGCACGGGGACGGCGGCGCGAGCAGCTCTTCACCCTGCTCGACGTCCTGCGGATCATCGTCTGGATCGCAGCCATCATCCTCCTCATCCCTCGCGTGATCGAGGGGAGGCTCACGGGTATCAGTACGCGGTCTGGGTTCTCGCCCTCGAGGCGGTACTCGCCGAGCTCCGCCCGATCCCCCCCGCCGTTCTCGGCGCACAGGAATCGGCGCGTGCCGCACGACACATTCTCCCATCATCCAGAGAGCACACACAGCCTGCCTCCATCACACCGCCTTCCGAAAAATCAGCAAACGCACCTCTGATCGAGGGCGAAACACCTCGTCTTCGGCTATCATACGGGCATCCCCATTGTGCAAAACCTCAGCCTTACGATCCACCGCGGCGAGCACACGGCCATCATCGGTGAGAGCGGCGCGAGCAAGACGACGCTGGCGAGCCTTCTGCTCCGTCTCTGGGAGCCCGATGCGGGCACGATCTCCTACGACGGCGTTCCCCATACGAAGCTCTCCCCCGACGCGTCGCGCGCCTATTTTGGTGCCGCCCTGCAGGGCAGCTGGCTCTTCTCTGCCTCCATACGGGACAACTTCCTGCGCCTGCGCGGCGATATCCACGAGACGGCAATATGGCATGCGCTCGAAAACAGCGCAGCTCGCGGACGTTGTACGGGCGCTGCCCTGCAGACTCGACGAGCCGCTCGGAATGAACGCCTCACGTCTTTCGGGGGACAACGCAGCCGCCTGCTCACCGCACTTGCACTCGCGGGCGATGCGCCGATCCTGCTCCTCGATGAGCCGACGGCGGGGCTCGATGCCACCTGCGGCGCGCGCCTCATCACAGCCATTCTGGCAGATGCCGATGCACGCGGCGCAACGCTCATCGTCATCACACACGATCTTCCCCTTTTGAATCAAATGAAACAGGTGATAAAACTATGACGCCGGAAACATTTCATGAACGCATCCATCTCGTTATCGACCGTCTCCGGAAAAACGCTCCCCCACGAGACTCTTTGCCGGCGGTGTGGAGGACTGGCACGCACGGGCGCGGCTCGCCCATTTTCTCGCGCAGATGCCGGAGCATCGTACGGAGGCCATCGAACTCTTTCAGAGTGTCATGGATGCCGAGGTGAACGAGGAACTCGCGCAGGACGTAGAGGAAAAAGGTCTACGCCATGCAGGGCCTCTCGACACTTGAGGCGGAGGAAAAGGAAACACAGGAAGCGGCACTGGAGACATCAATCTTGCGATTGAATGTGCCGAGGGGACGGATTTTCCTCTACAAAGCTACATTCTGCGCGGCGAACTGTGGGCGGATCGGTGGAACCTCATGCACAAACTCGGCATGACCGAGGACGCCGAGGTGGAGGCCGATGAGCGCATTTCCGCCTTTGATGGACTGGAGGACGCCGTCCCGCACAACAGCTACCTGTACTACGGCTACCGATTCAAGGCACATCTCGCCGCCGAGCGCGGTGTCGTCCTCATCGCAAAAGGACTACATGCACATGGCGATTCACGCGATGGAGATCCCACCCGCCTACGAACAGCCACTTGCCGAGGCATTTGCACAGACACACGAAAACGCCTCATGGATTCTGCGCGAGATCGACCGCGCCACCCCCGATCCTGCACAGCTCCACTGGGACATATAAAAATGTATTGCTATTGCTTCACTTCTGCGTTACAATGAAATAAAAGGAGGTACTGCCATGCCCAAAACAGCAAGCATCAATATGCGCATTGACCCTGTCATCAAAACTCAGGCGAGAGGACGTATTTGCGCGTTTCGGTATCTCCGTGACGGATGCCATCAATATCTTTCTCCATGCATCCATCATGGAAGGCGGCTTTCCCTTTCAGCCCAAGCAACCGCGCTATAACAAGGAAACGCTGCGCGCCATGGAGGAAGCGCGTGACATCACTGAGTGGAAAAGTCAAAGGCAAAGCATTATACATCCCTGTCCGAACTGATTGATGAAATGGACGCGGAGAGGCAAAATGCTTGACCTCGTCTTCACCACACAGTTTCGCAGAGATCTGAAACGCCTGCGCAAAGCAAAGGGTGCTCCAATAGAAAAATTAGACACCGTTTTTGCAAGCTCTGCGCCGCGACGAACACTTGTCCGCCCGTTATCGCGATCGTGCTCTGACGGGAGACTACAGCGGTTTTCGGGGTGCCATATCATGCCGGATTGGCTGCTCATCTATGCCATCGACCACGGGCAGCTCATATTGACTGCATCACGCACAGGATCACATGCCGAACTATTCTAAAAGCAGAACAGAAGGAGCTATTGCACAAAGATAAATTCACCTTCGTGCAATAGTTCCTTCCTGTGTTTTTCCTGAAAATTGAGGCTGCCGCTGCATTTTACAGCAGCCTCCATTTATTTCAAAGGTTTTATCACTTTTTCTTCCTACAGAGCTTTCCCGTCTGGCAAATGCTGTCAATCAGGGAGAGGAGTTCCGTAATCACGTTCTCTTTGACTTCCACCAAGAGTTCAGTGCCTTGACGAAAATCTGTTTGGTTTCTGCCTCCGTCAGATGCTTTGTGCTACGGCTTGGAGATTATTGCGGCTCTCTGCTTTTGTAAAAGAAAGCTTTGACCTCCTCCTTAGTTATACTCAAACGTTTTGCTTTACATCGTAAACCAAACAAGCTATACTGGTTCCAAAAGGAAGGAGTATGGTCATCGTGTCAACTGTCCCCACTCAAATAAGAATTGACCGGAACATAAAAGAACAGGCTAGCGCGTTGTTCTCTGGGCTGAGCCTAGATATGTCCCGGCGCCGTTAATATGTTTCTCCATCAGGTGCGTCTCTCTGTGAGGCATCCGTTTTCTATCGAAATGCCCCATTATAAACAAAAGCACCCTGTAGCGGCCATGGAAGAAGCAGGAAAATCTCCGCGACCTGAATGTCCCTAGCTATGACAGCATGGGACGACTTGGAAACATCATTGAAGAATGACCTATCACATCAAGTTCACCAACGCTTATAAGAAAAGTTACAAGCGTGCCAAGAAACGTGGCTTGAATCTCAAGCTACTGGATGATGTTGTCGAAGCATTGGGACAGGGGACAAGCTAGATGCCAAATACCGTGACCATGCACTTCATGGCAATTGGGAGGGATTTCGCGAGTGCCATATTCAAATGGATTGGTTGTTGATATACCTCGTTGAAAACGACGTCCTAACCTTGACTCTGGTCGAAACTGGAACCCATGCAGACATATTCGATGAATAAGTTGTTTGGTCTGCTCCCTAGAGAACAGACAGTAATCAAAACCACCAGTTGAACTGGTGGTTTTTGATTTATCTAAAATATTTCTACCGCATAAAGGTATAGACGGCGATATTGCTGAAGATCGAGAGGGGTTCTGCCCAGACGCCGATGACGAGGGTAAAGGCGACGGCAATGACGCCCATGGCTCCTGCCGAGAGCGGGAGGCGCAGCGGCGTGTCGATCATCGGCTCATTGGCCTCGACATCGCGGAACATTTCCTTGATGACGAGGAGGTAGTAGTAGACGGACATCATCGACACGACAAAGCCCAGCCCTGCGAGCCAGAGATAGCCTGCATCTATCGCGGCGGAGAAGATGTAAATCTTGCCGACAAAGCCTGCCGTCGGCGGGATGCCCGCCATCGTCAGGAGCGCAACCATCAGGATGCCCGCCGGGAGCAGAGAGTCATGCGCCAGCCCGCGCACGCTGCGGAAGTCCGCATCGCCGCGCTCCGTCTCGGAGATAGGAGACGGTCACGAACGCCCGACGTTCGCCAAGACGTAGACCATCGCGTAGAAGAGCACCGCCTTGATGCCCGCCGCGTTCGTCGCGACCATCGCCGTCATCATGTACCCCGCCTGCGCAATCGAGGAGTAGGCGAGCATCCGCTTGATGTTCGTCTGACGGAACGCCATGATGTTGCCCCCGACCATGGAGACACACGCAAGTGCCGCCATCAGATGCGTCCAGTACGCCGAGAGCGCAGGGAACGCGACGAAGAGCACGCGCAGGAGGATCGCCACACCCGCTGCCTTGGAGCACATGGCGAGGGAGTGCCGTCACGGGCGCAGGTGCGCCCTCATACACATCAGGTGCCCCAGAGATGGAACGGGATGATCGAGAGTTTGAAGAAGAAGCCCGCGAGGATAAAGACCACGCCGATGAGCCCGAGGGAAAGCACGAGGCCAAGTCCCTGTGCGATCCCTTGAAACATCATTGTCCCCGTCATCCCGTAGACGAGGCTCATGCCGTGAGGAGCACTGCCGTCGAGCCCGGCCGAACACCAGATACTTGATGCCTGCCTCTGCCGAGCGCGCGCATCCGTGCGGATCGCAACGAGCGTATAGAACGAGATCGTCATAAGCTCCAGCCCAACAAACGCCGTCATAAGATCATTCGCCGAGGCGAGAGTGCACATGCCAAGCAGGGCGGACAGGAGGAGCAGATAGAACTCACCCCCGTGGCGGATCATCTTCTCCACATAGTCCTCTGCGAAAAAGCACGGTGGCGAGAACACCGACGATAAAGAGAATTTTGAAGAACACGGCATAGCCGTCAACGATGTAGAGCCCCGCAAAGAACGCCGTTGCTCCCCCATCCGGCGGATACATCCGCACGGCGAGAGCGAGTACGCCGAGGAGGCCAAGTGCGGTCACGCGGGCGAGGGCGCGGCGCGATGTCCCACGCGCCATACAGAGGTCGATCAGGAGCACGGCCGCCATGAGTACAGCGATGCCCAGCTCGATGGAGATCGCGGCAAGATTCATTTCCTGCATCATCACTGCCCACCTCCCAGAATCGTCGGTGCATCCTGAATCATCTCAAGAAGCGGCGCCAACGGCGCAGTCCCCGCATCCACCATGCCCATGAGGGTCCCGGGAAGACGCCGAATCCGACGAGGAAAACGCCGAGCACGACGAGCGGAACAACGTCGATCTTCCGCTCATCGGGGAACTTCGCGAAGCGTTCCACCTTCGGGCCGAAGAGCACGCGTGCGAGCATGCGCAGGACGTAGAACGCGGTAAAGATGATGCCGGAGACTGCAATTACCGTAAGGGCCGGATATGCCTCCACCGTCCCCACAAAGATGGTAAACTCTGGCACAAAGCCGATCAGGCCGGGCAGACCGAGTGAGCACAGTCCCGCGAGCATGAAGCCGACCGTGACATGCGGCATATGGTGCGCCAAGCCCCAGAGATCGCCCACACGGCGCAGCTCCGTCTTTTCGTAGACGTAGCCGACCTGCGAGAAGAAGAGTGCGAGCATGATGCCATGTGCCACCATATAGGCGACGGCGCCGCCGACGCTCACGACATTGAGTGCCGCGAAGCCGAGGAGAACGTAACCCATGTGAGAGATGGAGGAGTAGGCGATCATGTACTTTGATGTCGCGCTGCGCGAGTGCGATATAGGACGCGTAGATCACATTGATCGTGGCGAGGATCGCAATCAGCGGCGCCCAGAACTTTGCCCCGAGCGGCAGGGATAAAAGAGGCCAACGCGGATGAGCGCGTAACCGCCGATCTTTTTCAGCACCCCGCATTGATCATCGAGATCGCCGTCGGTGCACCTGCGTAGCCATCGGGCGACCATATGCATCGGGAACATCGAGAGATGTGAGCCGAAACCCGACGAGCAGGAGGAGGAATGCCGTCACCTGTACCTCCCACGAGATATGTCCCGCGAGCAGCGGCGGCGAGTGCCTCAGAGTCGAACGTCCGCATCCCGGACTCGTACGCACTCACGTAGAGAGGAGCACACCGACGATGCATGAACGCCGAGCCGACGAGGAGGAAAATGGTCATCTTCATCGCTGCGTGTTCCTTCGTCACGCGCTCGGACGAGCCCCAGATCATCACCATCAGATACGCGGGGATGACGACCATCTCACAGAGGGACAAGGAAGAAGAAGAGGTCGCGCACGAGGAATGCCCCGAGACACCCGCGATCACGATGAGCAGGGAGGACGAAGTACTCCTTGACCCGCTTTTCCACATGCCATGAGGCTGTAGACGGCCGCGAGTCCCACGACGCTCGACAGGGAGGAGCATCGGCAGGAGATCCCATCCACGCCGAGCGAGTAGGCAACGCCGAGATCCGTGATCCACGGCATGTACTCGTGTACTGCATCCCGCCGAGCGCCATATCGTAGTCCGCGTAGACAAAGAGCGTCAGCAGCGTCACGATGATCATCGCCAGATGCCGAGAGCTGACGTATCGTATCAGTGCAGGCGTCCCGGCAACAGGGCGAGGATGAGCGCGCCACAAGCGGTGTGAGGAGAATGACCGAGAGAATCGGAAATGTCATCGCAGAAGACCTCCTCCCAGATACATCAGAACCTGTACCGCCCAGTACAGCGCATAGCACAGGAGAATCACGACGCCCGTGTAGAACACGACGACATACCGCTGTGCCTGCCCGTTCACGTTCTCCGTCAGCACCTCGCTCATCGCCAGACCATAGGCGCCGAGCCCATTCATGATGCCGTCGAAAATCTTTTCATCGACCCACTTGAGGGATCACCGCCGTGCCGTAGACGAAAGCGCTCGCGGAAGTAGCCATACAGCTCATCCACATAGAACTTGTTGTAGACGACGCGATAGAGGAAGCCGAAGCTCCGCTGCTGCATCGCCGCGCGCAAACGATGGCGATCCATAGATCTGATACGCTGCCGCAAAGGCGAGAGAGGGCGAGCACGGTACTCGTCCCCGCCACCGTCCAGTCGATCGCCTCATGATGCGGTGCATCCGCGTGAGATCCACAGGAGAACCCGCCGAAGTAGCCCACAGGCCGCTCACAATGGTGAGCAGCGCGAGCATAATCATCGGCCAGCGCATGAAGGCATCGACCTCATGCGCCTCGTGTTCACTGCGGCTCTCGCCGAGGAAGGCGACAATGAGGAGACGCGCCATGTAGAAAGCCGTGAGGAAGGAGGTGAACGTCGCCATGAGATAGAGCGGTCGTGCTCGCGTGCATCGCCGCGGCGAGGATCTCATCCTTTGAGAAGAAGCCCGAGAACGGTGGGATACCGGAGATTGCAAGGACACCGATCAGCATCGTCACGAAGGTGAGCGGCATCTTTTTCCAGAGCCCGCCCATCTTGGTGATGTCCGTCTCATCGTGGAGTGCGTGCATCACCGCGCCCTGCGCGGTAGGAAGAGCATCGCCCTTGAAGAAGGCGTGCGTCATGAGATGGAACATCGAGGCGGAGAACGCGCCGATCCCGACCGCGAGCATCATGCTAGCCGAGCTGACTGATGGTCGAGTAGGCAAGCACCGCCTTGAACCGCCGCTGTGTCACGGCGATGACCGCCGCAAAGAGCGCCGTAAATGCCCCGAGCCCCTGCGATGAAGTCCATCACGAGCGGACACTCACTGAAGATGAAGAAGGCACGCGCAGCGAGGAAGACACCCTGCCGCGACCATCGTCGCCGCATGGATGAGCGCCGAGGTCGGCGTCAGGGTTTCCATCGCATCGAGCGACTCAGACGTGGAGCAGGGAACTGTCCGGACTTTCCGATCGGTCCCATGAAGAGCAGCAGACCGATCACCGTCAAGTAGCCCGTCCTCCCGCGACGAGGACATACTCGGGCATCATGAGCCGCAGCTCGATGAAGTCCATCGTCCCGAACGCAACCCTGCACGAGCAGGATGCCGACCAGCATGCCAAAGTCGCCGATGCGCGTCGTGATGAACGCCTTCGCTGCCCTCGCGCCGAGACTTTATCATAGTAGAATCCGATCAGGAGGTAGGAGCAGAGCCCGACGCCCTCCCAGAACACATAGAGCTGGAGAAAGTTGACCGAGACGACCAGCCCGAGCATCGCCGAAAAACAGCGAGATGAACGCAAAGAAGCGCCCCATCCCCATCGTGCTCCCATATAGCTGACGGAGTAGATGTAGACGAGCTAGCGAGACCAGCGTCACGATGACGAGCATGAGTGCCGTCAGCGGGTCGATCAGGACGCCCATCGCGAGCTCCACCGCACCGATGTGTGCCCAGACCGTCTTCATCACGTAGGGATCGCCCATCGTGATCTGATAGTTCACCGTAGCGAGTGCGACAAAGACGGAGAACGCAAAGGCCAGCGCCATCATCACAATCGCAATCGTCGCCGAGAGGTTCTTCTCGCCGCGTAAAGGGCGCGATAATGAGGAACGCGAGCGCAGGGAACAGGGAATCAGATACGCATGTGTCAGAGCAAAGGTAAACATAGCACTCCCTCCCTAGTCTTTCAGCGTATCCAGCTCATCGACATTCGTCGTGAACCGAATCTGATACAGGCGGAATGCGAGAGCCAGCCCGACGGCGATCTCGGATGCGGCGACCGCAATCGAGAAGAGTGCCATCAGCTGCCCCTCCGCGTTGTGCGCATAGAATCGGTCAAAGGCAACGAGGTTGATGTTGACCGCATTGAGCATCAGCTCCACACACATGAGAATCGGGATGATGCCGCGCCGCGTGAGGGAGCCCATAGAGCCCGATACAGAAGCAGCAGTGCCGACAAAAGAGCAGATCAGGGAGACCGATCATGCTGCATCCCTCCTCTCGCCAAGAGCAGTGCGCCGACCATCGCCGCGAGGAGCAGCACCGCCGTCACCTCAAACGGCACGAGGTACGTGCCGAGCATCAGCTGGGCGATCTCGTCTGCCCCGTCGGCGCGGCAAATCCGCCCTGCAGGAAGCGGGGCAAGGACAATGCCGCATCCGATGAGGAAGAAGATACTGCCTGCCAGCAGCCCCGTCACGACACGGCGAAAGAGCTTCTGTGAAGGGTTGGACTGCGCCATCGAGTCCCGCCGCGTCAGCATAATCGCCATGACGATGAGGACGGCGACTGCGCCGCTGTAGACCATGAGCTGCACCGCGCCGAGAAACTCTGCGCCGATGTGAAAATAGATCGCTGCCACACCGACGAAACGAGAGCACGAGAAAGAGTGCGCTGTGCACGACATTCGGCGAGAGCGACGCCGAGCGCGCCGATGATCGTCACGGCAGCGAGAAAGTAAAAAGATAAAGCTGCATGTCGCCCTCCTTCCGTCGTCTGCGCATCCTTTGCGGCAGCGTTTTCCGTGGCGGATGTGTCCGCGCAGACTTTTTCTTCAGCGGCATTTTCCTCCAGCACGCTTTTTTTCCTTTGCGGCAGCCTCCGCTTCGGCTTTCGCCTTCGCCTCAGCCTCCGCCTTTGCCTTGGCGGCGGCTTCCTTCTTCGCCTTTTCCTCTGCTGCCTCGACCTCCACCTGTGCGAGGAACTCCGCGAGATCGGCACGATCCTCGTCCGTCATGGCATCGTGCGTCATCGTCTCCTTGCTCCCGTGGCGATGGCGTGGTCCTTATCCCAGACGAGCGTATTGACCGGACACGCCTCCACGCAGATTGCGGTAGAGACAGCGCCCCGAGTGATGAATGTAGGACTTCGTGGCGCTTCTTCTTCGCATCTGGGACAATCGTCAGATCGAGCGCCTTGTTCAGGCACGCATTTGCGCACATCGAACAGCCGATGCAGACGCGCCAGTCCATCGCGAGATTGCCGCCGCGAAAATTATCCGTCATGGGCAGCTTTTTCCTCGGGGTAGCAGATGTCTCCTTCTTGCCCCAGAGATGCTTCCATGTGACACTCATGCCGGTCAAAGGCCTTTCAAACAGTGCGTCCCCCTTAAACGATGCCGAACCAGAACATCAGTGCACCCGTCAGAACAACGTTCCAGAATCGAGAGCGGGACGAGCACCTTCCAGCCGAACGTCAGGATCTGATCCACGCGCGTGCGCGGGAACGTCCAGCGAAACCACGCGATGAGCGGCACCGATGAGCACCGCCTTGAGGCCGAACCAGACGAATCCCGGCAGGAACGACGGTGCGCTGTAGCCGCCGAGGAAGAACGTCGTCGCGAGGATCGCCGCCGTCAGGAGATTCGCGTACTCTGCGAGGAAGAACAGCGCCCAGCGCATCCCCGAGTACTCCGTAAACGGTCCCTGCGATGATCTCAGACTCGCCCTCCACGAGGTCGAACGGCGTACAGTTCGTCTCGGCGACCGCTGCGATCAGGAAGATGATGAACGCGAGCGGCTGCGTGAAGATAAACCAGTAGTTTCTGCGCCCTGCATCTGCACGATATCGTCGAGGCGCAGTAGGCCCGTCAGCATGATGATGCCGAGCAGGGAGAAGAGAGCGGCGCCTCGTAGCTGAGCATCTGCCCGACAATGCGCATGCCGCCGATAAACGAATACTTATTGTTCGATGCGTAGCCGCCCATGAGGAACGGCAGCACCGCCTGCCCCGAGATGGCAAAGGGAGGAACACACCGACGTTGACATCGGCGAGCACCGCCCCCACGTCGAACGGGGAAAAAGCGCGTAGACGAGCGCCGCGGGGACAAAGAGCAGCGCGGGCGAGAGTGCCCAGACCACCTTGTCCGCACCGGCGGGCATAATGTCCTCCTTGCTCATCAGTTTCAACATATCCGCAACGGGCTGCAGCAGGGCCGAATCTTCCGCCCACGCGGTTCGGGCCCGATGCGCACTTGGATGAACGCGCAGATCTTGCGCTCCGTGTAGGTAAAGACAACCGCCGCCATCGAGATGATGCCGAGTAGGATGGCAATACCGACGAAGGTCATCACGAGATCCACCACGAACGGAATCGGGATCAGGCAGTAGATGAACCCGTCCAGCCCCATCGCAATCGCAGAAAGAAGAGCTCTCCATCATTCGTCTCCTTTCTCAGCAGTCCACTTCGCCCGTGATCGGGTCGATGGACGAGTAGGCGGCGACCGAGTCGCCGATGAGCATGCCGCGGCACATCGGATCGAGTCCCCTGCATATTTACGAACGAGGGCGGCGGATGTGGATGCGGTATGGTTTCGTCGTCCCGTCACTGACGATGTAGAAGCCGAGCTCCCCGCGCGTTCCCTCCGTCCGACTGAACACCTCGCCCTTGGGCGGCTTGATTACCTTGGGCACCTTCTTTGCCATGAAGTCACCCTCGGGCAGCCCGTCGATTGCCTGCCGCACGATCTTCGCACTCTCCGCGATCTCGGCGAGCTTGACCATGTAGCGATCCCAGTTATCGCCGTGCTCGCCCACGGGGATATCGAAGTCAAAATCATCGTAGACGCTGTAGCCGTCCACCTTTGCGCAGATCAAAGGCGAGCCCCGTCGCGCGCAGATTCGGCCCCGTCATACTGCACGCGAGTGCCTCCTCCGTCGTCATGGGCGACGTGCCACGAATGCGGCGGACAAAAATCTCGTTGCCCGTGAGGAGACGGTTTGTACTCCGCGAGGAAGTCGGGCACACGGTCGACAAAAGGCGCGGATCATCTCCGCCGCCTCGGGCGAGGATCCTCCTTTACCCCGCCAATGCGGATGTAGTGAAAAGTCTGACGTGCCCCGCAGACGAGATTGAAAATATCGAGGATCTTCTCGCGGTCACGGAAACAATAGAGCATCCCCGTCGACGCGCCGAGATCATTCGCGAGCGTCCCGATGAAGATCAGGTGACTGTTGATGCGGTTCAGCTCCCGCCATGATAACGCGGATGTACTCCGCGCGCGGCGTCGTCTCGATCCCCGCCAGCTCCTCCACCGCACGCGCATAGCCGAAGTTGTTGTTCATGGCCGAGATGTAGTCGAGGCGGTCGGTATAGGGCAGCCCCTGCGCATACGTCCGCGCCTCGAGCAGCTTCTCAATCCCGCGATGGAGATAGCCCATGATCGGCGTCGCCTTCACGATGCGCTCACCGTCGAGCTCGAGCTGCACCTGCAGCACGCCGTGTGTCGACGGATGCTGCGGGCCCATGTTGAGCGTATAGGGTCTCGGTACGCAGCATCAGAACTCCTCCTTCCGAAAGGATGGGACAGCGGGCGGCGGCGGCGGAACAAAGTCCTTGCGCAGCGGATGCCCGACAAAATCGTCCACATGGAAGACGCGCCGCAGATCGGGATGCCCCGTGAACACAATGCCCATAAGATCGACACCTCGCGCTCCTCGAACTCCGCGCCCGGGAACACGGAGGTCGCCGAGGGAGCACGGGCGCATCATGCGGCAGCATTACCTTCAGCGTCAGCCAGTGCAGCTCCGTCGGTGAAAAGAGATGATAGACCATCTCAAAGCGGTCTTTCCAGTCCACCGCCGTCACATTCTCCAGCCGCGTCAGCTGCAGTGTCCCGTCGTCACGCAGAACGCGCAGCAGGCCGAGGAGCTCCTCAGCGGCAATGTAGAGCGCGGGACGCTCCGCCTCCGCATCGTACTCTGCCGATGAAAAGGCGACCTTGAGTGCCTCCAGCATCGCGGGCGTCACATACTTGTTCCTCATGCGTGCACCGCCCTCTCTGCCGCCCGCTCTGCCCAGTAGGCACGTTCCGCACGGACGCGCTCGGGATGGAGAATCTTCTCGCGCAGCTTCAGCATGCCGTCAATCAGTGCCTCGGGGCGCGGCGGACAGCCCGGGATGTAGACATCCACGGGCAGGAGCTCATCAACCCCGAGACGACCGAGTACGAGTCCGCAAAGGGCCGCCCTGCAATCGCGCATGCCCCCATCGCAATCACATACTTCGGCTCGGGCATCTCCTCATAGACGCACGACCGCTGGCGCCATCTTCCACGTCAGCGTCCCCGCGACGATGAAGAGATCCGCCTGACGCGGGACAGGGCGAAACACCTCACAGCCGAACCGCGCGAGATCGAACCGTGCCGTCGCCGTCGTCATCATCTCGATGGCGCAGCACGCGAGCCCCGAGGACAGCGGCCAGATCGAATTGGCGTGCGCCCAGCGCAGCAGCTCATCCAACTTGACGACAAAGACATTTTCCCGCAGACACTCCGGGACGCGCTCTGCTATTTCCATGTGAGATCCCCCTTTCGCCACGCATAGGCAAGGCCGAGCACCAGAATCCCGACGAAGATGAACATCTCGATGAGTGCAAATGCGCCGAGCATGCGGAACTCCACCGCCCACGGGTAGAGGAACACCGTCTCTATGTCAAAGACGATGAACAGCAGTGCGTAGAGGAAATACCCCGCACGAAACTGGACGTAGGGCGACCCGATCGAATCGACACCGCACTCGTAGGGAATGTACTTCTGCGGCGACGGCTTTCTTCGGCTGCAGCAGGAATGCCGGTCCCAGTGCCATGACGGGGAAAAACAACGCTACGAGAAGAAAAACGCCCAAGCTCCCATATTCTCCCATACATAAGCCCTCCTTATAGAAGAATTAAATAAATACATAGAAAAAGTAAATAATCCAAAACAATAATTCAAGGGCAAAAAATATAATCGCGACTTAACAGACGTTGTATTTATAATTGTCAGTATAAACGATAAAATCTATATATCATCATACCTGAAAAAGTGTCTTTTTTTACAAGATACAGCGTGAAAAACTTTCTATTGATAAACTCCATCAAACGATAGGGAAAAGAAGACCATGCTTATTTGAAAGAAATGGGATTTCCTGCTATAATCAGAAACAATGATGGAGGCGTGTCCCTGTCTGTCAGCGGCACCTCCGGCAACAAAGGAGACTTTACACAATGCTGTTACACCGTAAATCCGTCGAACTGCTTGCACCTGCCGGTACATGGGATGCCATGACGGCAGCGATTGATGCCGGCGCGGACGCCGTCTATCTGGGCGGCAAACATTTCAATATGCGCCTGCACGAGGGCGATTTCAACTTCGACGACGCGCGGCTCAAGGAGGCGATTGACTCACGCCCATGCCCGCGACGTCCATCTCTACGTAACCCTCAACAACCCTCATCAGCAACGAGGAGCTGCCGGCTCTGCGCGACTATCTCGCCTATCTGGAGAGATCCGCCCCGATGCGATTCTCGTACAGGACTTTGCCGTGCTCGAGCTCGTGCACGAGATGGGCATCACCGTGCCCCCTGCACACCCTCGGTCATGATGAATACGCACAACGAATACGCCATCGAAAAGCTCAAGGAATACGGCATCACGCGCATCGTGGTCGGCCGTGAGATGACGCTCTCCGAGCTCGCCCTCTTCCGTGCGCGCACGGGCATCGAGGTGGAGTACTTCATGCACGGTGATATGTGCATCTCCGAGAGCGGGCAGTGCATCCACTCGGGCGTTCTCTTCGGGACAGAGCGGCAACCGCGGGCGCTGCATGAAGATCTGCCGCTGGCCGTTTGCCTTCATCAACGAGGAGACGGGAGAGGTGCTCGACGCGTCCAGCCCCGAGGCCGTACAAGCTGGCACTCAGGGATATGTGCATGTATCGTGCCATCCCCCGCACTCATACAGGCGGGCGTCTTTTCGTTCAAAATCGAGGGGCGGATGCGCGCGCCGGAGTTCATCCGCCGCCTCGTCTCCACCTATCGCGCCGCCATCGACGCCTGACATCGCCGATCCGAACGGCTATACGACGGATGAGGAGGCTGGCGCAGCCTCTACGAAAACCGCGTGCGCGACTACACGACCACATTCGCATTTGGACAGCCGACAGCAATCGACATCGGCATGACGGGCGAGCGCGAGCCGCGCTTCTTCAGTCAGGCGATCGAAGAGGCGAGGCTTTGCCGACGAGGTGCTGCGCGAGGAGCCGCCGATTGCAAAGGAGAACGAACCCAGCCGTCGTCTGAGTGTCCGCGTCGGCACCCCGAGGCGGCGCGCCGCCATCGACGCAGGCGCTGATACGGTCTACGTCGGCGGCGAGGGCATTCCGCCCGCAGCGTCCGTGGACGCTGCGCGACTATGAGGCGCTCGTGCGTGACGCAGCAGGACGCGCCCACGTCATCGTGAATACACCGCGCACGACCATGCGCCGCGAATGCGGAGAGCTCGAGCAGTTCTTCACTGCCCTCAATGACATCGGCGTGGATGGCGTCATGGTCGGCAACCTCGGCACGCTGAAGCTCGCACGCACGCTCACGAAGCTGCCCATTCAGGCGGATCACTCCTTCAACCTCTTTAACCATCTCGCTGCGACCTTCCTCAGGGAAAACGGGCTCACCATGGCGACGGCATCCTATGAGCTGTCCTTCCGTCAGCTGCGCGAGATCGTCGAGAACGCCGTCCTGCCGATCGAGGCAGTCATCCACGGCGCGTACGAGTCCATGATCTGCGACTACAACTTCCCTGCGATGTCGCTGCCCGCATACAACGACCTCGATTCGCCCGAGCTGCTCGACACGCACTATGCGTTCCGTGACGAGGCAGGCGGCGTCCATTCGATCCGCATCGACCAGTACGGGCGCAGTCACATCTACTTTGCCAAGGATCTGTGCCTCTACCCCTACCTCGAAAAGTTCAACGGACTCGGCTCGTACCGCATTGAGGCGCAGGACTACACAGCGGACGTGACGGCGGAGATCGTCCGCATCTACCGTGCGGCACTCGACCGTCTCGCCGCAGGCGGCGACGGCTATCGTGCGGCGGAGTTCGACCGCCTCACAGAGATCGCGCCGCGCCCTCTGGCATTGGCACCTATCGTTTCCGCCAGAGTCGCAATTCGATTTGAGTAAGAAAGTGCATTTCATGGCAACAGATTCTATCAGTGAACACTCCTACATCGGCGCAGCCGCCATACTGGAAAAAGAAGAAGAAGTACATCATGCCCCTGTCTGGGGCATTTCTACAGCGATCCCGCGCCAGATCGTACGCGGCTCCATGCAGTACCTCTACGACAGCGAGGGCGGGAGTATCTCGACTGCTTCGCCGGCGTCTCCGTCATCAACTGCGGGCACTGCAGCCCCGAGATCAATGCCGCTGTCACGGAGCAGGTCAACACCCTCCAGCACGTCTGCAATATCTACCTCACGGAGAACTTCGTCAACCTCGCCGAGCAGCTCGCACGCATCACTCCGGGCGCACTGCAGAAGAGTTTCTTCTGCTCCACAGGCACGGAGGCGAACGAGGCGCAGCACTGCTCGCCGAGATCGCCACGGGCAGCAGCAGTGAATTCATCGCCCTGCGCAGCGGTCTTCACGGTCGTACGAAACTGACGATGAGCCTGACGGGCATCGCCATGCGGCGCACCGACCCGAATCCCGTCGAGGGGCATCAGCTTGCACCGAACCCATACTCGCTATCGCTGTCCCATGGGCAAAGGAATACCCCTGCCTGTGACCTCGCGTGTGCCAATGTGGTCGAGGACATCATCCGAACGGTCACATCGGGGCGCCCCGCCGCCTTTATCGCCGAGACCATCCAGGGCAACGCGGGCATTGTCGTCCCGCCACCCGGGTACTTCAAGCGCATCAAGGAGATCCTCGCGCATCTCGGCACGCTCTTCATCGCAGACGAGGTACAGACGGGCTTTGCGCGCACGGGCAGAATGTTCGGCATCGAGCACTACGATGTGCAGCCCGACATCATGACCATGGCAAAGGCACTTGGCAACGGCGCGCCCATCAGTGCGTTTATCGCAACGCCGACGGTCGCTGACAAGTACAAGAAGCCCGGCGCATCGACCCTCGGCGGCAATCCCGTCTCCTCCACGGCAGGGCTCGGCGTCATCCACTATATCGAGTCGCATGATCTCATGGGGAACGCCGAGCGGCGCGGCGCACGGCTGCGTGCGGGGCTGCGGGAGATCGCAGCGCGGCATCCCATCATCGGCGACGTCCGTGGACTCGGTCTGATGGTCGGCGCAGAATTTCGTCCACGCGGACAAATCCCCCGCTCCTGCCGAGCTGGATGCCGTGCTTGAGGAGCTCAAGAACCGCGGCTTCATCGTCGGCAAAAACGGCATCGCCCGCAACGTCATGGCATTTCAGCCACCGCTCATCATCACGGAGCAGAATATCAGCGACGTGCTGAATGCGGTGAGATCATCTTGACGGAGAAAGGACTCTAACGCTATGGCAAAACGCTACCATGAACTCACCGTCGCAGGCTGCCGACGCAGTCTCCCCATCCTGAACCTCAACGAACACTTGGCGATCGCGGGTTTCGTCATGCTGGGCGACGTGGAGCTGTGCACGGCGTGTGCACGCGAGCTGGCAAAGGTGATTCCGGCGGACACGGAGATCCTCATGACCGCCGAGACGAAGGGCATCCCCTGGCGGCGGAGCTCGCACGACAGCTTTGGTATGCCCTACTACATCACGGCACGCAAATCCATCAAGGCGTACATGGAAGATCCCATCTGGGTCGAAGACGAATCCATTACGACGCTCGGCAAACAACGCCTCTACCTCACGGCGGATGATATCGCACGTATCAAGGGACGCCGCGTGCTCCTGCTGGATGACGTGATCAGTACGGGCGGCTCGATGAAGGCACTCGTCCATCTCGCCGAGAAGGCGGGGCACACGTCATCGGACAGGGCGGCTGTTCTCGCCGAGGGCGACGCGGCACAGCGGAAAGACATCATCTTCCTCGAGACGCTGCCGCTCTATACCCCCGCATAGGAAAGGGCATTTCGTGCATCAATATCTCTTCTACATCGGAGATTTTCCCATCCGTGCCTACGGCGTCGTGATCTCCCTCTCGATCTTCCTTGCCACAGGGGTCGCCTACTACCTCGCAAAGGCGGATGGGCGCGGCTACGAGAAGTACATCACCGACATCGGCATCTACTGCGGCATCGCAGGGCTTCTCGGTGCGCGGCTCTGGGATGTCTTCTTCTTTGACTGGGACTACTATCAGCACCATCTAACCGAGCTGCTGAACGTCTGGCAGGGCGGTATGGCCATCCAGGGCGGCGTCTTTCTCGGTGTGCTCGTCGGCATCCTCTACAGCCGAAAGCACGGTCTTGACACCATCCACTTCCTCGATGTCGTCGCACCCGCCATCGTCCTCGGTCAGGTCTCGGGCTGCGCAAACCTCTTCAACGGCGACGCCTTTCGGTGCGCCGACCGGTGGAGACTTTGGCATCCTCTATCCTGCAACAACCCTCGCTCACCACACATACGGCGCACAGCCGCTCTGGCCGGCGGAGGTCTGGGAGGGACAGCTCGACATCGTCATCTTCGCGCTCCTTCTCCTCTTCCGTGCGCGGGCCATGCACGAGGCAGTTCGCCCTCACATCATGCTCTACAGCCTCGTGCGCTTTGCGCTCGAGTATCTGCGCGAGCGACTATACGGAGAAATACTTGGGCTCTTCACGAGCGCAGACGGGAAGCCTCGCCTTCGGGTTCATCGCCCTCGGCTTCTTCCTCTGGCTTGGCTGGCGCAGGCACGGCACAGCTTCCCTTTGAAACAGAGCAAACCAGCGAACGCAAGAAGCCACGACGAAAAATAATAAAGGACTGGGTACTGCACGAAAGCTGAAAACGTTCGTGCAGTACACGATTTATTTAATTTAGAAATCACTGATAAAGTTCAGCTACATCATCTTGACGCATCTTTTTCTGTGATTGAAGGGTCACGTATCTCCGCGTGTGTCAACCCACTGGATTTTTCGATTACATCCACGGGCACGTTCAAAGCAAAGCGAGAACGTGCCATCTCCAGCATCCCTCGCGGCGCTCCCTCACGGCGACCCTCGCGGCGGCCTTCGCGCTGTCCCCTCACGCCTGCCCTCCTCAAGCCCCTGGCGAAGGCCTTCACGGCGTGAGGTGGACATTGCACTGATGTAGTCGCGCATTGCTTTTTCCCGCTGCTCGTACTGCCATCGCTCCACATCACTCTGCATAAAGACACGCTCTGCTTGAATCGCCTCGTTAATTGCCGTCTCACTCATCGCCAGTTCCTCCGTTTCTCGTTCGTTCAGTTTGTTTGAAAAATAGGCAAGCCACTTTTCAAGACGCTTCATCTCCTTCACCGATTTCAGCTTGAACTTCGGAATTTCAAGGAAATGAATCTCCAAATCTTCCGTCAGCCGATGTCCGCTCACAATGTCATAGATCCCTGTACATATTATGTGGATTTTCCTGCGGAAGCAGCTGAAAGTTCAATAGATTGATGGTAATGGACGGGTTCAAATCTTGATACTCCATCCCCTTGTGAAGGGTCATGAGACATCAGCGCCCAATAGTAGAGCGTCCTCTTCTGCATATTGTAGAGATTCACGAGTTGAACCTCTATGTTGATCTGACTGCCATCGCTCGCAATTCCATAAATATCGAGCTGTGACTGCTTGTCGTCTGCAAAACTGTGGATCAAACTCACGGTCAATAAAGGTGATATCCATGAGGACATCTTCTCCTCGCGGTTCAAAACAGCGTTGAGAGAAACTAAGAGTGATACGCTTGCGTTCCTCTCTGCCAAAGATGAATTTGAAGAGATAGTCATTCAATGGGTTGTACCCTTGTCGATTCATCACAAGCGTCCCTCCTCGTTATCCGGTTGCTGCCTATATTCTATCTTTTTTTCACTGCAAACACAAGGGAAGCACTGATAAATTCAACACCGTCATTTTATCAGCGATTCCCAAGAAAAACTGAGATGAACATACGATTTTTTCGATCATCGTTCCTTCACCTTCCCCAATGCGCCGCGCACGAGTTCCGCCAGATAGTGTGCCGTCGGCGCAAGGGCACGCGGGTCGACGCGGAAGGTCGGATTGTGGATGGCGGCAGAAAGGCCTGTTCCGACGAGGATGAACATGCCCGGCACCTTTTCCTGATAGAAGGCAAAATCCTCACCGCCGAGCGATTTCGGTGCAGGTACGACATTCAGCCCACGCTCCTTCGCCTTCTCTGCGGCGTACGATGCCCAAAAACCATCGTTGCACGTTGCGGAGGTACTTCGTCTGTCCAATCTCCATCTCGCGGCACCGTAGGCTGCCAGCTGCCTCTGCGAGTACAGACACGCGCGCGGATGTGCGTACGCTCCTCTGCATTCATGCCGCGCGTCGTCCCCTCGACGAGTGCCTCCCTCGGGAATCACGTTCCACGTATTCCCCGCCGCAATATGCGTGACACTCACAACGCCCGCAGAGAACGGGTTGAGATTGCGCGCGACAGACCGTCTGCACGGACTGGATGAACGCCGCCGCAAGGACAATCGGATCGACGCCGGACTCGGGATGTGCGGCATGCGTCCCGTGCCGTGAAAGCGGAAAAACAAAGCGATCCACCGCCGCCATCACCGCTCCCTCCGGAGATGCCGACCGTACCGACCTCCATGAGTGGCGAGGCGTGCAGGCCGAAAATCGCTGCAACGTCCTTCAACGCGCCTGCCCTGATGAGCACCTTCGCACCGCCCGGCGCCTCCTCTGCCGGCTGGAAGAAGATGCGCACGCGCCCGTGAGCTCCGCTCATCGCTGCTTGAGCAGAAGCGCCGCGCCGAGTACCGACGAGATATGGAAGTCGTGCCCGCAGGCGTGCATCCGTCCTCTATGCTCCGAGCGGTACGGCAGATCCGTCTGCTCCTCGATCGGCAGGGCATCGATGTCGGTGCGCAGCGCAACGAGCGGCTCCCCTGACCGACCTCCGCGACCAGTCCTGTCTTGAGCGGCAGATCCAGAATGCGAATCCCCGCACGCTCCAAAGAGGCGCTGAATCCGCTTCGTCGTCTCGACCTCCTCGTAGGAGAGCTCGGGATGACGATGGAACCACTCAAATTCCTCCACGATGAATGCCTCTATATCCTCAATTGCTGCCATGATATTCTTCCTCTTAATTCATATATGTGATATGTTATGATGGAATTATATATTGAGCAGCCTATCGTGTCAACCACATTTTTCATCCTGAACTGATAAATGGATGATTTTCACGCCGCCAAGTTTTTGAAAATTTCAGGGTTGACAAGGCTGTATTTCATCTGTTATAATCTCGTTTTGTCGTTTGGACATGAGCGACAAACAAATGGGGTTATAAGCTCAGTTGGTTAGAGTGTCTCGTTGACATCGAGGAGGTCACAAGTTCAGAATCTTGTTAACCCCACCATTTGCATTTTTCATCGCGGATGTCGTAGGAATCGCTGAGTTTATCAGTGTTTCTCTAGGCTCATAGCTCAGTCGGTGAGCATCTCCGTCACATGGAGGGTCGGGGTTCGAATCCTCAGTGAGCATCCCATAAGATATCTGACGCCGTCCCACGGGGACGGTTTTTTGTCGTTCTCCTATGCTATAATGAGAGCCAACACAGAATATTCTAGGAGGTATATGATGGCAATCAAAAAGTCGCCCCATGGATTTGACGGAGAATGTGTTCAAGCTGATCAGTCAGGACTGGATGCTGGTCAGCGCCGTACACGACGGAAAGGTCAACGGCATGACGGCGTCGTGGGGCGGTGCTGGCTTTCTCTGGGCACGCTGGTCGCCTATGTTTTCATTCGTCCGACGCGCTACACGAAAGAGTTCGTCGACGCATCCGACGGCATCACCTTTCGATCTTCGAGAAGAAATACGGCCTACTGATGCAGTATTTTGGAACGGTATCCGGGCGCGACGAGGATAGAGATCGCAAAGTACGCGCTCGAAGAAGGAGCACGTGTCTATACCTCACTTTTGAGGAGGCACGCCTCACCATGCTCACGAGAAGCTCTATGCGCAGAAATTGGATCCCTCCTGCTTTACGAACGCCGCGGTAAATGGGCAGGAGGATTTTCCCTCAAACCTACTATCCGGACGCAGACTACCACGATGTATATCACTGAGATCGAGAACATCCTTCTAAAGGAGTAACTCTGCCAGCGAACGACAGGAAACTCCGCGCGCATCCTCGCGCCTCCTCTTGCCCGCGATATGAACGAGGAGGATGTCGAGGAGCTTCTCGCCTCAAGCGACGTGCGCCCGCACACCTATCCGAAGGACACGATCATCTTTCACGACGGCGATATGCCCCCTCCTCTACATCCTGATTGCGGGGAGGTACACATCCTCAAGGATACGCGCTCGGGGCGCCAGATCTTCATCTCCGAGATCAATCAGCCGGGCGATATGTTCGGCGAGGTCTGCAGGTGCTGCAGCGTCCCTACGATATGCGCCGTCACTGCCGTCACCAGAACGACCCTGCTCGAGGTATCGAGCCACCTCTTCACGCTGGACATCGGCAGACACCGCACCGCTCTGCCCTGCTCGTCCAGCGCAACCTCATGCGCATCTTCGCTACGCGAGCGTACGCGATGCACACGAAGCTCAAAGTCCTCGCGAGCGGTACGCTGCGCGAGAAGATCGTGCTACCTCCTCCCCTACATCGACCAAAGGGATGCGCCACGCTCACCGTCAGCCGTGAGTTTGTGCCGCCGACCTCGCCGTCAGCCGTCCCTCTCGCGCGAGCCGAGTGCGATGCGCGAGCATCCCTCAAGGCGGCAGGCGCAAGATCTGCATCACGGATATGAAAAATTTGAGAGCTACCTATAAAATCGCGACCACCCGTCAAACGGGTGGTTTGCACGCTCCATAGGGGATAATACCGGCTAGCGTCAGAGGCGCTGGCTTTCACTGTGTCAAGCCATATTGCCCTTGACTCGTCACTGCCCTAAAAGGGCGGTGGTACTACCTGCTTCCCTTAAAAGGGTCTCTCGTACTCTTTCACGCTGAGTTTATCAAAGGCAATGTCATGCTTTTTCCTGCTCTTGGATATATTTACGTATCGTTGCTTCATTCAACCCAACGGTACTTACGTAATACCCTTCCGACCAAAAGTGCTGATTCCCAAACTTGTATTTCAAGTTGGCGTGTTTATCAAAAATCATCAAAGGCACTTTTTCCCTTTGAGATATCCCATAAATTGCGATACACTGATTTTCGGTGGGATACTTACCATCATGTGTATCATGATCCGGCATAAGGTGACCTTCCAGTATCTCCACACCTTTATATGACATAGGCTGCCTCAGGATATCTCGAATACTCTCCTTGTATTGCCCATATATGATTTTTCCGCCGATATTTCGGGGGAACACGATATAGTACTTGCAGAGCCACTTTGTGTGGGATAAACTGTTTGCTTTCTGTGCCTTAAAGCATCATCTTTCCTTCTTTTCTACTGGCTTGAACATCCTTAGATAAGCGGGAAAGATGCTTTTGTATATCTTTTTATCTTCCACCCACTAGCGGGTGGGTTTTTGCTCGTTCGCTACGCTCTCTCAACTGGGTCGCGACCCATGCAGAAAGAACCGCCAACGAAGCAGTTCAGCTTCGTTGGCGGTTCTTAGCCCTGATGAACTGCACGGCACACGAGCCCGTGTGCACACTGCAGTCCCTCGTCGCGGTTCGTCAGACCGAGCTCTTCAACAGCTCCATATCCTGAGCGATTGTCGTGCCCGGGTCGTGAGCATATTGCCCGTGATGGAGCGGATGCTCCGGAGAGAACGCCGTCGCGCCGTTCTCCGGGAGCTTGCGCCCTGCGCCGAGGGCGGATGTTCGCCGTCGGATTGATAAAGCGGAAGATCGCCACCGTACGCAGGATGTCCTCCCCGAGAGCGGGCGAGGATGCTCCAGTGCCGTCCCCGGAATCGCCATCAGCGAGTTGATGGGGATGGACTCGATACCGAGCTCCTGCAGGGCCGAACGCCATATCAAAGCGATCCTCCCGTCTCGCCCGTGCCAATGATACCGCCCGAGCAGACACATCCCCTCCGCCTGTGCCGCGCCTTAATCGTGTGGATGCGGTCAGCGTACAGTGTGCGTCGTGCAGATCTGCGGAAATACCGCCCGATGTCTCGATGTTGTGGTGATAGCTCGTCACCCCCGCCTCGCGCAGACGGCGCAGCTGGCTGCGCGTGACGGGACCATGCGACGCGCAGAGATCAATCGTCAGCGACTTCCGCATGGCCCGATAGGTGTCGAGCCTTCTCAAACTCCTCGCCCGAGAGGCACCGCCCGAAGTGACGATGGAGAAAACGGTTCGCCCCGCGTCCCGATTCGCCTTCGCAGCGAGCGATGATCTCCTCCTGCGGGAGGAACGGATACGTCTCCACCCCGTCTTGTGACACGCCGCCCTGTGCACGGTACTTGCACAGTTCTCCCTGCAACGACCGCTGCGCCGTGACGATCGTGCACAGATCGATGGCTGTCCGCAGAACTGCTGCTGCCAGACGATGAGCCCCTCTGCAGCTCCTCCAGCGGAGCATCCGCGAACATCGAGCGGTCGTCCTCACGACGGCGATGCGGTAGCCCGCGATAATCTTCTGCGTCAGTTCAGCAATACGGCGTTTCTGCATAAAAATCCTGCCTTGTCATAGATCACGCATGAGGATCTATTATAGAGCAGGAATTTTATACGTCAACTAAATATTGTCTATTGGTTTACCTTTGCTCCATGCGTCCCAATAGCTGTCCAATGCCGCCAACGGATGCCGTATACGCCGCCGAATCCGTCAAAGGAGATGCGAGCACCGCGTCACGTAATGCTCCGCGGCGTGTAGGCAGGCGGCGACATCCTCCGCGAGCGCACAGGCAATCCGCTCGCAGGCACGCGCATCGGACGCGATCCACTGCGTCTGCCCGCCGCCGCGCGAGCACGGACGCACTGCGCCGCGCCGTGTGCGTCTCCCCACAGTGTCTGCACAGGGAGTGCCATGGAGGTGCCTCGCCGCCGCAGCCGGCCCGGAAAAGGGGAAGGTATCGAGGACGACATCGAGCAGAGCCATCGTCCAGCTCCCGCACCGCCCGGCTTCACAGATACTGTCGAGGCAGCTTCAGCCCGTCCAGCATCTCGACAACGTCGTCGACGCGCAGAGGGCTGTCCTCCGTATCCTGCAGGACGAGCGCGCCTTCGAGCGCTCGGGATGCCCCACCTTCAGTACCTCTCGTTGATGCACGCGAAGTCCTGCGTCACACGAAAGTCAGCGGTGCATCTGCCGCGCATTCCGACGGGCGCACGGCGCAGTGTATCATCCGCGCATAGCACAGCTATGCGGCAGGCGGCAACTCTCGCTGTAGAACTCTCCGTCCCCGCAGGAGAGGCGAGCTCATCCGTCAGGAACGCATCGACAAAAGGCATCCCCGTCGTCGAGGGCGGCATCCAGCCCCGCCATCTGGTACGGGCGTGCAGGGCGCAGCGCGAGCACGGGGACGTCGCACCGCCGTCCCGATGCCCGCCGAGGTCGATCAGGATATCGATCTCATCCGCACGGATGCGCTCCGCCTGCTCCTGCGGCGTCCCCTGCGCGAGCACGTCAGTATGAACGCCCGCCGCCTCCCACGACGCCGGTGCTCGCGCGGTCAGCGAGCGCATAGGCATAGACATCGTATCGCTCCGTCAGATGCGTTGCCAGTGCTTCTAGGAACGCCGTATGGTCAAACTGCGGCGCAGAAGCCGTGTGCAGTCGCGCATGATGAACTGGAGGCACGCGGCGAGCGGCCCTCGCGCTGATAGAGCGACGCACACATCGCAAACTGCGGCTGCAGCTCCTTCGGTGCTCAGCTGTGCGCCGCATGGCAGAGAGATAGAGATAGCGAGAAATGTTCCCGCTGAAGACGCAGGCTCTTGTCCTCGGTCGCCGCTTCAAAATACGCGGCAATCGCCCTCCGTATCGCAAGTGCGCGCAGCACATCCCCATCATCTCGAGAAGCGCCACGCTCTGCGGGATCTCCTCATGCGCACGCATGTAGAGAATCGCCTCAATCGCCTCGTAGATGTACCCCGTGTGAATATCCTCACGCAGGCACTGTAGTCCCTCAATCAGCTCATCACGTCGCTTCGCCCAATCCCAAAATAAACTGTCTCGGGCGGACAGCCGATCCGTAGAACCAGCTGCCGTTGCCCGTATGCACAGCCATATATTCTCCGATGGCGCACCATCCGCGCGTGCTGTCAAAGACGAAAGCGGCTGCCCGAGGATACCGGAACTGACTGCCGCGCGTATGTCCCGTCAGCGTCAGCGGACGCGCCATCCGCCGCTGCATCGTCGATGAACTCGGATGATGCGCGAGGAGCACTGTCACCGCATGGTAGACATCCTCGCAGCGCGGTAAACGCTGCCTTTTCCGTGTCAAACGCATTCCGCGCGCAAAGGGATAATCCGTCCGCGGTGAGCGCGCCGCAGCCGGAACGCGCTCGCATGCTGAGAAGGACATGGACATGTCCTCTGCGTGCCATCTGCGTGACAATGGGAGCGCATTCCGCCGATAGTATTCGATGATTGCCGGATGATCAGACTCCGCGGAAAGACCGGCTGCGGACTCAAGCACCGCAGCAGCTGCCTGTTCAGATGCTCCGCATCAAAGAGATCGCCCGTCAGCAGCGAGCAGATCAGCTCCTCCTGCTGCTGTTTCTCTGAGGAGCGCATCGAGCTCCTCCACGGAGAAAAACGCGCCGAGATGCCATCGCTGATCTGAGCGATCATCAGCCCATCCGCCTCAGGCGGGAGAGTTCCGCTAGGGGATACGGTAGTCACGGCGCACGGTCGCCGTCCGCTCACGGATGCGCCGTAGCTGCCGAGCGGCGCTCCGCCGTCGGATGAGGCGCAGCATCTTTCAGCACGCGCGCGCCGCGTAGGACGGACGGGACGCCGCGCCCGCGGCCCGCCGCACGCACGAGGACGGCGAGCATCGTCAGGAGCAGCGCGATGATCGCGCAACGTAGCGAGGGAGATCGGCAGGGCGATCATCCCCGCCCGAGCCCTCCGTCGTGCAGGCGAAAGAGCATCAGCGCCGACGCCAGGAGTACAAAGAGACGACGCCGCACGCGCTGGCGCGCTGCCGCCGTCCTCCGCCGTGGTACCGCAGACACTGACAGCCCTGCGATCAGGGCGACGGCAGACACGAGGATCAAAACAAAGATGGGCAATGTACCTCCCCGTCAGTCCCCGTAATCATCGACACGAGCGGTATCGTCGCTACCGAGATCACCGTCGAGAGTGCGATGATCTCCGCCATGAGCGGATCAGGGCGACCTTGCTGTGAGAGCAGGCGACCATCGCCACCATCACCCGTCGTGCGGCGACGATAACGGACTGCATCCGAGGATGTGAGGGATTTGTGACGAAGAACTTCACTCGCAAAGAGAATGGGATCGGCAGCACCAGCCTTGAGGGGTAGATGAGCAGCTTGCGGTCGGTCGGCGTATGACGCATGTGGATGTCCTTCAGCGAGGCACCGATCATCATCATCGCGAGCGAGCCGTCATTGCACCGACCATCGTGAACGCCTGCAGGAGGAGCGGATTCGTCGGAATCTCACCGAAGTAACTGGCACGGGCGATCAGCGAGGCGATGATGCCGATTCAGCGCATGCGCACCATCTCGCCGCGCTGTTTATGAATGCTGATGGAGGACACACCGTAGATAAAAAGAGCAAGTTGACGGGGATGAAGAACAGTGTCATATAGACGACTGCCTGATCGCCATACACGCCCTGTACGAGCGGCAGCTGAGAGCGAGTTGTTGAAGCCCAGACCGAGAGGTTCCCCACCGCGCAGACGCCCGCGATAGGCGCGGGAGAATCGTGCAGGAAACCGACAGCGCACATCATCACGAGGAGGATGGCGTAGTCGATATGGTGTCAATGACCTGCGCCAGATTCATCATGCATCCTGCGCGTGCATCGCTGAGGAGATGAGGTAGGGGAGCGCGATGTTGACAATCAGGGAGGAAAAGCTTGCTCCTGATTGTTTCCGGAATGATGATCTTGTAGCGGCGGGCAGAGCCCCGCAAGATCATCAGAAAAGAACACTGATCATCTGCCCTAAAATCAACATTTTCGCATTACCTTCTTTATTTCAGTTCGTAAATCTGGATATGAGTTTTCATGCAAGCCTTTCAATGTTTTTCTGCAGGCGGCTGGCATGAGTGCCCCGTATAGGGACGCCTTCACCTGACTCCTCGGGCGTTCCCTGTGCGACAATCGTGCCGCCAGCCTGTGCTCAGGGCTAGGGTCGATGATGTGATCCGCCGTCCTGATGACGTCGATTGGCTCGATGACGACCACCGTATCGCTGCCGTCACGAGCCCGCTGCAGGACGAGGCAGCTGTGGATGTCGCCTGCGTGCAGACCCGTCGTCGGCTCGTCGAGGATGTCGAGCGTCTTGCCCGTGCTTTCGCGCGCGCCAGCTCCGTCGCGAGCTTGACGCGGTTGCGCCGCCTCGCCGCCGAGGCGTCGTCGCGCGGGCTGTCGAGAGCCGGATATGGCCGAGCCCACGTCGCGGACTAATCTCGAGGCTTGCGCGCGATGCGCGGCACGTTTGTCGAGAACTCCACCGCCTCGTCAATCGTCTCGCTGTCTCAAGCACACCTCGGCGATGGTGCTTGCGCTTGTAATACACCTCTGAGCGTCTGCGCGGTTGCTGGCGTGCGCCCGCGGACCTCGCTCGCACGTAGACATCGGGGAGGGAACTGCATCTCGATCTTGAGGATGCCGTCGCTTCGGCACTCAAACGCCTCTGCTTCACGTGGAAGCTGCCGGAACCGCCCGCCTTGCAGCCGCGCGGCCTCGACTCGCTCACCTGACTGAACGGCTCGCGCGGATCGCATCGAACACGCCCGTATGGGTCGCCGCGGGATTCCGAGCGCGGTGTGCGTCCGATCGGCTGCTGGTCTGATGTTGATGACCCAACCTTGTCGATGTGCTCAAGCCTTGATCTTCTTGTGCGCCGGGCTTTCCCTTTAGCGGGTAGGCCGCGGCGCACGGTGAAGGACCTATTGCGACGAACTGATTTACAAGGCCGGATACACGAGCGTACAACTTGGGTTTCTGACAGCATCGCTGGTTATTCACCACCGATTAAGCCAGCGTTTCCCCTGCGGCGGCACGGGATGAACTGTTGTGAAATTTTACCCCGTGATGGACGCTGGTTCTGCGTCTCCTGCTGCGACCACTGCGCGCGTGCGGGAGGCCGATGATCGGCGCCCATATGCTCGTCAGCACTGCGACCGACAGGCCTGCCCCGGGTGTCGCTTTCAGATGCCGCAGCATGGGCGAGCGGACTGTTCTCCCGCGGTACAGCCGATTAACTATTCTGATTAACGGGGCGCCTGGCCCCCGGTCGATCTGCGTCGCGGGAAGTTCACTGGGCCTCCCGCCTGAAACGGCGTCGCTGCGCGCACAAAGCGTCAGTCAGGTCTGATCAGGAAAACCGCCCGCGGTGGATCTCACGGATTCTGTTTCGCTGCGCGCCAGTGTCTACTGCTTTTCACCGCCATTGACCGTCCGCCTGCGGGTATTACATTTGACTGTTCGACGATATTCTTCGCCGACCCGTCGGCAGGGTGCCTCGGGCTTCAGCCGCGCCCCGTGGCGCCAGGCGCAGCGGTAATCGTCATATATAGTCTCGCTGGCTCGCGCATCTCGCCAGTCATCTCGCGGCGCGCGTGACGCAGGCGGTGCCACACGGTGAACATATTTTATTTTGGAGACCTCGCTCTGACTTATGGGCGCTCTTCACCGTGTCTTCTTCCTCATGCGGTTCGCGGCGTGTGCGTCAAAGTCGTGCGCCTGGGACGCCATCGCCCATCGCCAGATTGGGTTTCGGGCGGTTGCAAGGGCCGTCACGCTGAAGCGTCGGATCGGGGGCGACGGCCTGGTCAAACTCCTTTATGACTGCCGGCCCGGCCGGGCGGCGCGCCAAATAGTTTTGAACGGAACGCGTTTGGTGGCGGTGCGGTCCGGCAAATTCTGCTGAACGCGGGAGTCACCTGTACGTAAGCCACCCCTCACTACGTGGGCGCTGCTGGTAGGTCCGCCAGGCCAGCTCATGCCCTGGACCAGCGGGCGATCGACGATCTCAATGTTCTGCTTTTCACTTCGGCGATCTCATGATCGCGCAGCTCCCGTCTGATACGCTGCCTTCCTCGCGGCGATGTTCAGTGCCTTCTTGTGCTGCTGCCCCACCGCTGACTGCGCCATGACGAGGCTTTTGCTCACCGGGCAACTACGCTGTCCGGTCACTATCTTTAGTCGGCGCTCTGCTGCGCGTCGGCTTGCCGCAGTTCGGACCAATTGGTGTTACGCCTGAATATTCGCTGGTCGTCACCGTCCGTACCGTCGGCGTGGATTGTGGCTCTCGTCGTCTGCCCAATTCTGATCGAGGATGGCGGGCGGCAGCCTATGATATTGTCCACATCGGGCTTGTCATCACAGGAACTTTACCGTAGGCGAGCCGCTGACTCCTTCGCGACTTCCCTCCTTTCGTCGTATCTTAATCGACGGGGCTTTGAACCGGAAGCCTATCCACCACAACTCATAATAACGTTGCTCCGTGTCTGCGTTTGACCGCACCGTTAACGGCGCATGCCCCTGATCTTGATGTGTTGTTCATTGCCTCTCGCCTTCTTCTTTTTCTTCTTCGCGTTCGCCCTCTTCCACGACCGCGCTCAATTCTGGCGCGTGCCTGCATGGAAGATCGGGTTCTCAACGGTTTTCCGTGCTTTCCGGGTGTCGCGGCGGGCGTGGGCGATCGGTTCTGATACGCCGCGGCGAACTTTCCTCGAACATCAGCGGACGGTTGCCTCAACACGGACGCCAGCCGTTGTCACGACACGGTCGCCGCGGCGTGATCTCTGGCGGTCGCCGACCGTCTGATCGCGGTAAGTCAGAGGAGGCGATCGGTGCAGTTCTTCGCCGTGCGGGTGACGGTAATTCCTAATTCCCAAACGGTACCTCACCATAACGGTCATGGTTCGTGCGCTCGCCAGCGCGCACTCGGGTTTGCCTCGCGCTTCAGCCGGCGACCACGCTCCTCAGCTCCGACCTGGATATCTCGCGCGATCTTCACTATCCTCCGGGGAACCTGTGCGGTGGAAGCCGCCGTAGACCTCGCCGTCGTCATTTCGATGGTGCGCTCCCTCGATCTGTTCGATACGCACTGCGGTTGTTGCCTGGGAAGATCTCACGTCGCGCGTCACGCTCAAACATTCGTGCGGCGGCGGATCGGAACTTCTGGATCTCCTCGCGTGATCTATTCACCCCTTCATGCTGGAAGCCTCGTATGGCTCTTCGGCAGGCCGCGATGCGGACGCTCCCACGATATTGACGTCTGCCACTTTCGAAACCGACGCTGGTCATGGTAACGCTCTGTTCGCCATTGATCGCGCATCGCGCAATGCTGGTATCCGTCTGGGCGTGCCGCAATCGTCATGGCGGCCGCCGACACATAGTTGTCGGAAAAACCAGCAAACTCGCTCTGCGAGCTGCACGCGAGGTCTTCGGCAATTGGGCGCTGTTCTAACTCGATATGCCGTCATGTAGGTCGCCCGCCGTGGCAACTTTCGCCGCTTCCTGTTATCTGCATTCTCAATGCCAGCAAAATCAGCAATCGCCTGCAATCTGTCTGGTTCCAAACGGTGACGGTATGAATCTCCCCTCGGGCATTTGTTTTGGACCTGCTGTGCGTTCCTGTCCCAGCTATATTGTATAATGGGGATGCAATAAGCGCAAATTTACCTAACTAGCGATTTCCGCGAAAAACTGCCGGGACTTGATCTTTTGGCGCGGCCACCGCCGCCGTCGCGGTCTGGTAAATTCTGACGGCTGACTGGAATTCGTTGACGCTCGTCTGCGAGCTGGTAACGGCCGCCGTGACGCGCTGACCGTCGACGCTGGGCGATGCTTCCGGGCGAAGCCGCCGTTGATGACGTTCTCTTGCTGTGACTGCGACCGCCGATGGTTTCTTCGGCGCGTTACGCGGGCACACTGAATGGGGCGCTTTGCGCGGCGACGTTTATCGCGCGGTCGGTGAGCACCTTGCTGCGCGAAGGTCGTGATCATCGCCAGTCGGTTAGCCGATCGCCATCGCTCTGGTGCTGGATGGTGCGGTTCGCGGTGATTGCGCCCCTCGAGCTCACTGCTATCGATCAGCTCGACAGCAGGATTCTTTGGAATATCAAACCTGATCAGCCCTGCTGGATCCTTCCGGCAATACATCGCTTCCAT